>Ga0209345_10000212_pt1 | contig 81224 bp, 73 predicted proteins | sample Cruoilmetagenom7_FD_187294 | JGI IMG/M metagenome (GOLD analysis project Ga0209345, IMG submission 187294) | Oil polluted marine microbial communities from Coal Oil Point, Santa Barbara, California, USA - Sample 7 (SPAdes) (version 2) | ecosystem: Environmental > Aquatic > Marine > Oil seeps ... | reverse complement strand
CCAACTCTGGTTCATAAACCAGTATTTGTGCTAGATATCCCCGATGAGTACAAATATATGGATCCAGAGTTGGTGTCTGAGCTTGAGTGTAAGGTCTCCAACATCCTGAAGCGTGAGACAAAGACTTAAAATGAATTAATAGGTCATAGCAGGCTAGTTGTTGGTAGATTATGCATAGTTGTACTCAGCCCACTTTATTCTAAAAAGGAGTGTTGAATATGCCTTACAAATCGAACGATGAACTGCCCGATAGTGTCCGGAATAGTCTGCCCGAGCATGGGCAGGAAATTTACCGCAAGGCTTTTAATGCTGCATGGGACGAGTACAAGAACCCGGAGGATCGCAAGGGTGATGACAGTCGCGAGGAAGTTTCCCACAAGGTGGCTTGGGCCGCGGTGAAGAATGAGTATTACAAGGATGACGGGGAATGGGTTCGGGACAAATCGTAGAGAAATTAATTTCAACCCATCTATTCTTTTACTCTGAGATTGCTAGACCGAGTAGCTTCATTTCTAAATTTCAAAGGTATGGCGTAACTGCCATGTAACAATCAGGGTCACCATGGAAATTCTCTTTTTTGTCGTTGGACTGGGCTTTCTCATTATTGGTGCGGAAGCGTTAGTACGGGGTGCATCACGCTTGGCGGCTATTTTTGGCATATCGCCATTAGTCATCGGGCTGACTGTCGTAGCGTTCGGCACTAGTTCACCCGAGCTTGCAGTCAGTGTCAAATCGGCGCTGTCCAACCAGGCAAGTATTGCCGTGGGAAACGTCATTGGAAGTAATATATTCAATGTCCTCTTCATTCTTGGTATTTCTGCGCTGATTGTCCCGCTAATTGTATCGCAACAACTCGTGCGGTTTGATGTACCTTTGATGATAGCGTTATCGGTTATTGTTCTGATCTTTTCGTTGGATAAGAGCTTTAGTCGCTCAGATGGGATCATGCTAGTTGTAGGCCTCGTTCTTTACGTCTGGTTTTTGATTTACCAAAGCCGCAGAGAAACTATTGCGGTGAGAAAGGAATACGCTAAGGAATTTGGTGCTACGAAACCTGTAAGAATTAACTGGGTGAAAAATATAGGGTTGGTGCTTGGAGGCCTCGTGCTACTTGTACTCGGCTCGCGTTGGCTTGTTGATAGTGCCGTGTCTTTTGCCCAGTATCTGGGAGTGAGCGAGTTGGTTGTCGGATTGACCATTGTTGCAGCCGGTACATCGCTGCCGGAAGTGGTGACGTCAGTCATCGCAGCTATTCGCGGAGAACGTGACATCGCTGTTGGTAATGTTGTTGGCAGTAACATATTCAATATTATGGGGGTGCTTGGGCTTGCCAGTATAATTGCACCAACGGGTATTGAAGTTTCAACTTCGGTTATCGGATTCGATATACCGGTCATGATCGCGGTTGCGTTGGCGTGTCTACCCATATTTTTTACAGGCGGCCTAATTAGCCGGCAGGAAGGCGTATTATTACTGGGGTACTACTTGGCCTACACCTTGTATCTCGTGTTGGCCGCATCTCATCATGATGCTTTGTCGGGGTTCAGTACAGTGATGCTGTACTTCGTTATTCCGCTAACGTTTGTCACCATGATGATTATCGCCTTGCGGGAAATACGGAGTAGGAAAAGAGGGTGAAGACTTGTTAGGAAAAATGGTGGGCCTTCCCAGACTTGAACTGGGGACCTACCGATTATGAGTCGGGTGCTCTAACCAACTGAGCTAAAGGCCCATTTTTCCATGTGTAGTCAATCAGGCGGTGCCTAATTGTTCTACAAATTTAGGATGTGTTTCTTGAAAAAGAACGCGCAGGAGTTTAAGAGAAATCTCCTGCGCTTGCAATATTTATGCTTTTTTTATTCGTCTAGCTTACTCATCGAGATAAGTACGAAGTTTTTCCGAACGGCTTGGGTGGCGTAGTTTACGCAGTGCCTTGGCTTCGATCTGACGAATACGTTCACGGGTTACGTCGAACTGTTTGCCGACTTCTTCGAGAGTGTGGTCTGTATTCATGTCGATACCGAAACGCATACGTAAGACTTTCGCTTCGCGTGCCGTTAGACCCGCCAGGATTTCATCAGTGACTTCTTTCAAGCTTTCGCCTGTTGCTGCGTCGACTGGTGAGTCGATAGTGCTGTCTTCGATAAAGTCACCTAAATGCGAATCTTCGTCATCACCAATCGGCGTTTCCATTGAGATTGGCTCTTTCGCGATTTTCAGCACTTTACGGATTTTATCTTCCGGCATTTCCATACGCTCTGCCAATTCTTCAGGCTGTGGCTCGCGACCCATTTCCTGTAGCATCTGGCGAGAAATACGATTCAGTTTATTGATAGTTTCAATCATGTGAACCGGAATACGGATGGTGCGCGCTTGGTCAGCAATCGAACGCGTTATAGCCTGACGAATCCACCAGGTTGCATAAGTCGAGAACTTATAACCACGGCGGTATTCGAACTTATCGACCGCTTTCATCAGGCCGATGTTACCTTCCTGAATCAGATCGAGGAATTGCAAACCACGGTTGGTGTATTTTTTAGCGATAGAGATAACCAGACGTAGGTTCGCTTCGACCATTTCTTTCTTGGCACGACGGGCTTTAGCTTCACCAATCGACATTTCGCGGTTGGCTTCTTTAATTTCCATCACGCTTAAGCTACAGCTTTCTTCGATTAATTGAAGTTTGCGCTGTGCTTTAAGAATCTCTTCGGCATGTTCAGCCAAAGACTCTGAATATTTGCTTTTCTTGGTAACGTGTTGCTCGATCCAGCTTGGATCAGTCTCTGAACCGGAGAAGGTTGAGATAAAGGTTTTACGCGGCATACGAGCGCCGTTAACTGACAACATCATGATATAACGCTCTTGCTCACGGATGCCGTCCATTTTTTTGCGTAAGTTGACAACTAGGGCATCAAACATTCTTGGCGCCAGGCGTAGCTGCATGAACAGCTCTTTCATGGCTTCTAGCTGTTTAATGGTTGATTTATGTGAGCGACCGTACTTATCAACGGCTTTAACCGTTTTGTCGTATTGCTTTTTCAACTCGGCGAAACGCGCTGCGGCTTCTTCTGGATCTGGGCCAGTATCGACTTCGGTTTCATCTTCGTCGTCATCGTCGTCATCAGCATCATCATCGCTATCCAATTCCTCGCTGGCACTGGCTGCGATCTGTGCTGCTTCTGATTCTTCCTGAACAAACTCAGCTTCTTCGCCATCAGAAAAGCCTGTCACGATTTCGGTTAAGCGTACTTGTTCTTCTTGGTAAAGCGCGAACTCTTCCAATAGAATTCGAATGGTGTCAGGGTAGTTGGCGATAGCGCCTAGAACCTGGCGGATGCCTTCTTCTATACGTTTTGCGATATCAATCTCGCCTTCGCGAGTCAGTAGCTCAACGCTGCCCATTTCACGCATGTACATACGAACGGGGTCAGTGGTGCGACCGAATTCACTGTCTACGCTGGCCAATGCAGCAGCAGCCTCTTCAGCGGCTTCTTCATCGGTTACCGATTCGTCATTCATCAATAACTCATCAGCATCAGGCGTGGTTTCATACACCTGGATACCCATGTCATTGATCATGCGAATAATGTCTTCGATTTGCTCCGGATCAACGATATCCGGTGGTAAGTGGTCATTCACTTCGGCGTAAGTGAGGTAACCCTGCTCTTTACCACGAGCAATAAGTAACTTTAATTGTGACTGTTGCGAATTCTCTGACATCTAGAATAACCTTTGTAGGGCCCGCAAGATATTTTGCGAGTCAAAAACCAAGCGACGGCTTGCGCATAGCGAACCGCGAATTATACAGAATTTGCCCCTGTTACAGCAAGCGCTACTTATTGGCGCTGTTACTGTTGGAGCTTTGTTTGGCCAGCAATAGTAATTGCCGGTATTCGGACTTTTCCTGATTGGTTAGACCTTGTTCTGCCGCTTTATGTTGCAAATAGTCCACCCGAATCTTGCGGGCGTGCAATAAGAGGCGATTAATACAATCTTGTAGTTCCTGCTGCTCATTACCTTGGATACGCTCTTCGCGTTCGCTCATGGCTAAGCTGGCAAGGCGATCATACAGCTTGGTATTGTCGCGCCAGTGCTCAAGCAGCATACTTGTATTGATCTTGGGGGTTTTATGAATAATTTCAAGTAATTGGTGCAAAAGTTTTGAGCCTTTATCAGGCAGCGTCTGCAGCCAGCCGTAATTATTAATGGCTAATGCAAGGCTCGGTTGTTGTAACAGCAGGGTGATAGCCAGTTGCAGCGTTTTGTTGGCTTTCGGGCTCTGCGGTGCGCTTTTTTCCGGTTTCCGTGGGTGTTGTGGCTGAGTTGGAGCCTCAATAATGGCGGCCAGTTTGCTCTCGGACAGATTGGCTTTTTCGGCCAGAGCACTGCTGAAGAACTCATGATAGATGGGATCAGTGATTTTATCGAGATACGGCTTAGCCAGATGTACCAGCTGTCCACGTCCCGAAACGGAGCCTAAATCGACCTGAGAAGACAGGTGTTCGAGGATAAACTCGAATAATGGCGTGGCTTCACTGATCATTTGTTCAAACTGTTCTTTACCCACTTTGCGAACCATTGAGTCCGGATCTTCGCCATCGGGCAGGAACATCAGGCGAATTTCACGACCTTCGCGCATTTGGGAGAGGCCATGTTCAAGTGCGCGAAGTGCGGCATCACGGCCAGCTCTATCACCATCAAAGCACAGCACCAGCTCGCGCGCGGCCCGGAAAAGCTGCTGTAAATGGCTGCTGGTGGTCGCTGTGCCCAGTGTGGCAACGGCATAGTTGATGTCGAATTGAGCTAAAGCGACAACATCCATATAGCCTTCGACAATCAATAAGCGACTGAGCTTTCGATTGGCCTGGCGCGCCTGATATAAGCCATAGAGTTCATTACTCTTATGGAAGATTGGAGTTTCGGGTGAGTTGAGGTATTTCGGCTCCCCTTGACCCATAACGCGGCCACCAAAAGCAATCACACGGCCTCGTTTATCTTTTATGGGGAACATGATGCGATCGCGGAAGCGGTCATACAGCGACTTGTCCTTGCGGATCAGCATGCCGCAATCGACCAGCTGTTGCTGCAGTTTCTTGTCCTGTTGCAGCTTAGGGAATACCGTTTCCAGGTTGCGCCATTCGCCCGGCACATAGCCAATCGCAAACTGCTTAGCGATTTCGCCACTTAAGCCACGGCTTTTCAGGTAATCTATCGCATTTTTGTTGCTTTTTAGCTGCTTTTGGTAGTAATTCGCGACTTTATCCATCAGATCGTAAAGTGAGGTGTCGACTTTAGGTTTGTTGGAGACCGTTTCTTCGCGCGGCACTTCCATACCCATCATTGCCGCTAATTCTTCGACCGCATCGGGGAATTCCAGACGGTCATACTCCATCAAAAAACCAATCGCGTTGCCATGCAGGCCACAGCCGAAGCAATGGTAGAACTGCTTATCCTGGCTTACTGTAAAAGAAGGCGTTTTTTCACCGTGGAAAGGGCAGCAGGCTTTATAGTTAGCCCCGGCTTTTTTCAGCGGCACACGCGAATCAATCAGGTCGACAATATTAACCCGAGCTAATAATTCGTGTATAAAATGTTGCGGGATAAGGCCCATGGAGTATTTATAATTAGGTAAGGCTTAATTGGGCAATCATAGCAGAGCTACTTGTTTTTACATAGTATGCGAATTGGAATAGTTCTTTGGTTGAGGTGTTGAATGGTATGGGGTGGTCATTGGCAACGCCATCACTTATTGCTATGGCGAGGTATTATTAATGTTCATTTTTTGGACGAGCAAAAAACGAACCAAAAAACTCGCCCCAAAAAGTTAGGCGCTTCGCGCTCCCCTCACTTCTCAAAATTACTTTACGTGCCGCAAAACGAAACATCCTTGTTTCGAATTTGCTAAATTGGGCTGTCCTGCCCAATTTACACTATAATTTTGAGCAATGAGGCTAACTTTTAACGGGGGAATTGGGTGCCAACTGCAAGTGTTGTCAGTTTAAAGTGGCTTACTTATTTGTCAAAAAGGTACAGGTGACACGGTATGGCGGAACGAAAATAAGCGAGGAAAATTAACCGAGACGGCTTTTGATTTTTCCGCTGACTTGTCCCATATCGGCACGGCCTTGTAATTGGGGCTTTAGGATGCCCATTACTTTGCCCATGTCTTTAATGGATTCTGCGCCAGTGCTGCTGATGGCTTGCTCGATAAGCTCGGCTATTTCGTCATCAGTTAATGGCTTTGGAAGGAATTCTTGAAGGACTTCTATTTCGGCGTGTTCGACGTCGGCCAGTTCTTGACGGCCAGCATCTTCATACTGCTTGATAGACTCACGACGCTGTTTGACCATTTTATCTAGAATGGCAAGGATAGCGGTATCGTCTAGCTCAGTACGGGTATCGACTTCAACTTGCTTAATAGCAGACAGGACTAAACGTATAGTTGACAGGCGGGCCTTTTCTTTGGCACGCATGGCATCTTTCATGGCTTCTTTAATTCGATCATTTAGAGCAGACATGTGTTTATCCTTCTATCTAATAGAATTTAGGCTTTAACCCGGAGAAAACCCAGGAAAAAGCCTAAAATAACTATTAATACAAGCGGATGCGACGAGCGTTTTCGCGAGATACTTTTTTCGCTGCACGCTTTACTGCCGCTGCTTTTTCACGCTTGCGTACAGATGTTGGCTTCTCGTAGTATTCACGCTTACGAACTTCCGCCAAAATACCTGCTTTTTCGCATGAGCGCTTGAAGCGACGTAATGCAACGTCAAAAGGCTCGTTATCTTTTACTCTTACGCTTGGCATTAAAAATCACCTAACCTTAAAATGTAGTTTATTAAAAAGTAAATAAAATCAGTATGTTACAATTGGTGAAGCGAGAGAATCACCAAGAGGGCGCAAATTTTAATCATTTTTTGATCAAAAAGCAAAGAGAATGCCATTAAATATTGATTTTAAGCGGAATTATTTTGAGCGCGGGAATCTGTAGTCGCACTCGCTAAATCTGACAAACTCCATTAAAATTGCGCATTGTTTGATGGCGGACAGGCTCAAAGCGCCGCCAGCACCATAACTGACCGCTTATTATAAGGTTGTAACTTGATGAAAATTCTGGGTATTGAAACTTCTTGCGATGAAACTGGCATTGCTATTTATGATAGCGAGCGGGGCATTATTGCGGATGCGCTCTACAGCCAGGTCAAGTTACATGCCGAGTATGGCGGAGTGGTGCCTGAATTGGCATCACGTGATCATGTGCGCAAGACGATTCCGCTGATCAAGAAAGTGATGGCTGACTCAGGTTGTACGCCTGCTGATATTGATGCCATTGCCTACACTAAAGGACCAGGTCTTATCGGCGCGCTGTTTGTTGGCGTCGGTGTCGGCCGTAGCCTGGCTTATGCGTGGGATGTTCCTGCGATTGGTGTTCATCACATGGAGGGTCATCTATTGGCGCCGATGCTGGAAGAAGAGCAGCCTGAGTTTCCGTTTGTGGCGCTTCTGGTTTCCGGTGGCCATACCTTATTAGTGGATGTGCAGGGTTTGGGTCAATACACCATTCTAGGTGAGTCGATTGATGATGCGGCGGGCGAAGCCTTTGATAAAACCGCCAAGATTATGGGCTTGGGGTATCCGGGTGGGCCTGCGCTGGCGAAGCTTGCCGAAAAAGGTCGTCCCGGAATTTATAAATTACCGCGACCTATGACTGACAGGCCAGGACTGGATTTCAGTTTCAGTGGTCTGAAAACTGCGGTGGCTAACCTGTATCGGAGTTCCGATAAGTCAGAACAGGATCTGGCGGATATTGCTTACGCTTTCCAGGAAGCGGTAGTAGACACTATCTATATTAAATGTCGTCGTGCTTTGGAACAAACGAACCATAAGTATCTGGTGGTTTCGGGCGGAGTGAGTGCTAACGTTGCTTTGCGTCAAAAGCTTTCGGCTTTGCTGGAAAGCAAAGGGGGGAAAGCTTATTATCCGCGCCCAGCGTTTTGTACTGACAATGGTGCCATGATTGCTTATGCCGGTTATTGCCGTTATCAGGCAATTCTCAAACAGCAGGGACAATTCGAAGAACCCGTGATTCGTGCGCAGCCGCGCTGGCCGATCGCTGACTTGAGTTAGAAGATTAAGAGTTGGAAGATTGAATATACGATATTGATGGGTTACGGCTAGCGCCTAACCCATCCTATAACGATCGTTATTTAGAATGAATTAAACATGGAGTTGAAGGATGAAAATTGATGCAACCATAGCGGCTAATGTGATTTTTGTGTGGATTTTAATTGCCACCCCTTTGGCCTATTATTTGGCAAGAACGCGGGTTAAAAGTGTTATCCCTGTGACTATCGTTCATTTTTTTCTGGCGTTTATTCCGCCACTAAGCCTTATTGCACTGGTTATATTTAGTTTTATGAAGGAGAAAGATGCCGGTTCGCTGCCAACTGAGCAAGGCTAATGGTTTATAAAGATAAGCTGATGGGTTACGGCAAGCTAACGTTGCCTAATCCATCCTATAACGATCGTTATTTAGAATGAATTAAAACATGGAGTTGAAAGATGAATATTGATGCAACAGTTGCGGTAAATATTGTATTTGCTTGGGTTTTGATTGCGACAACTTTGGCGTATTTTTTAGCCAGAAAAAGAGTTGAGAGTGTTCTACCTGTGGTTATTCTTCATTTTTTCTTGGCCTTCCTGCCACCTTTGAGCTTAATTGCATTATTGATATTGGCTAATAAGGATGAAAAAACATCTACCACAGATGTTTCGGCAAAAGGGTAGAAGCTTCTTGTAAACGAAATGATGGGTTACGGCTAACGCCGGGTCTGCCCCCTTGGGTGAATTGCCAACCTACAAAGTACATCATTCACAAAAGTAGTCTTACTTGCGATCCTGTCATCCTGACGAAAGTCAGGATCTGCTCTTAAGCTCTTTAAAAGCTGGTCCAGTTGCGGAGTCTTCTTGGGCTATGCTCTTTGCTTTTGGAGGTCAGCTTTAATACCTCTTCGGCATTAAGGCCATTAAGCGGATTACTGACAGGCAACAAGCTGTATTGCTTTTGTAGGTGAAATCTGTGTTGGGTGTGGTGTATTAATTGGTCGAATTGCTCGATAGAGTCATTACTTACCTGCGACCGAACCTTTTGCAGGCTTGATTTAAAGGATTGCTGACTGCTGGTGTCGAGGCGAGGTTTTTCGTTGTGTTGCTGGCAGCCGACTGATATTCCGATTATTAAAAGTCCTTTGAGCACAAGCCATCCTGAAGCTTTCATGCTGTCTCTCCGTTGCTATTGGGTTAAAGTACTTTTCGTTATTATATTTTTACGCAAAATTATTTCGTGATGCTTTCACTCTTATTACACAACAATGTCACTTACTAAAAAAACCGACTCTAATGAGTCGGAATCTTCAGGGGTAGGTAAAAGGGTAACATGATTGCTTTGTAGCTAAATTCTATTTCTGAGCCACTATCTGAGTTTTACGGCTGTTGATGTCTTTGATGACCCACTGCAAGCTTTTATCATTGGCGCGCATATAATCTTCAGCGGTCAATTTGATTGCTACATCAGGGAATATCGCGTCCATTTCGGTTCCTTTAAAACGATACATTCTTTTCGAGTAGGTCACGATTAAACCAGAATTCGGTAAGCTGAACTGCCACATATCCTGGTAACCATTGGGTTTTGAACCAGTGGGCTGACCGACTAATGTTGCATTCAACAACTGAGCAAATTGCGAGGCATTCGACATCGCTGCTGAGTAGGTATTATTGTCGATCATGACGTAAACACCTGATTTCCAGTTAATGCTGTTAGCAAGTACTAACACTTGCGCTAACTTAAGGCCGATAAAGAAGTCACCGCCTTGGTTGCCACGTAGATCGATAATGATGTTCTGAGTTTTATAGTGATTAATGAAGCGTAGTAATTCCGCAGACATGTCATCCATTTTGGACATTGAGCTGTATTTCTCAAAGTTAACGTAGACGGTTTTACCTTTATCCGCTGCACCATACCAAAGGTTATCATCAACACCTCCATAAGGCTTGAAGGGTAGATTCTGTTTGAAGTTAATGCGCTGTGTGATCTGGTTTTGATTGGTCGCAGTCAAATGATACTTGAAACTTTGCTCCATGTTTTTAAAGGTAAACTCAACAGAGTTTTGAGCATTGATTAAACCAAGACCACGTAACAACTCGGCGCTTGTCATAAATTCGGCGACGCGGACTGGAGTTGAATAGTTATTGTCTGCAAAAGGCACAATTTCTGCAAAAAGGGCATACACGCTTTCTATTGGTTTGCCATTAATTGCAACCAGCTCGCTACCGATTAAGTTAGAGTATTCATTGGATGAACCCGTGACCAGAACTTCATCATTAATGATTTTAAGCTCAATCGGAAATTTATGGTGTTTTTGATCCCAAAGAGGAATGGTGGTGTGGCCATCGCCGACTTTGCGGGTCAGACGCATTAGCTCAACAATAACCTGCTCATGGGATAAAGTACGAAGTTGGCTTTTGATGCCCTTAATTTCGCGCTCGAAATCTTTATAAGATAATTGGTGATAGAGGTCGATGTGCTTTTCTTCAAGAATTTTCCAGTAAGCATCAATATCCTGACTCCATTTTTCAGCCGCCATTTGATCAACGGCGCTGGCAGTATTAACGGTCAAAGCCGCTAATAAAGGAAGCGCGAAGAACGTAGACAATGCTTTTATACTGAAAAATTTCATATTAGACCTTCCTAGTCGGTTAATTAATTGAAGAAGTTGTACTATTTATCAAAACTGTCAGGATTCTTTACATCTCTGTAACGCCTATAATATACCTGTCAGAATTTTTTACAACTAATTCTAGTCCATAAATGTAAAATAATTTGACACTTTCTGTGTGGATAGCTCCTTCAATCAGTAAATTGTTTAATATTTAACCATATCAAACATCGAATGAGTGTGAATATCAAATGAACCTTGCCGATCAAATGTAAAACTTACCTAAGAAAGCCGAGAGTTCGCAAATTTGAAGATTGATGATAATAAAAACAGAGGGTTAGCTGAGATTTGCGCGACGTCTGATCAGCTGGACAATCATGACGATAGCAACCGATGCAAACATCAATATTGCGAAATTGAGGGGGGTTCCATCAAATAGAAGTGCCAGAATGGGGCCTGCCAGAGCGCCACTGCCAAAACGAAGGGTGCCAATTACCGCGGTCGCGGTACCGGTTTGTTGCGGGAATTGATTCAGGATCAGGCCATCTGAGTTGACGGTTATGAGCGCCAATGAGCCAATGAGTGGGAATAATGCACCGACGGTCCAATATAATGACCAATCGAGTATGGTGACCAGCACCAGCCACAAGGCAAAGAAATTGGCAATTAAAGTACCTATGATTAACATCTTGGCTGAACCTGCACGTTCAACAACTCGACTATTGATAATATTTGTAATCATTAGAGCAACAACATTAGCGCCAAACAAAATACTGAATTTGCCCTCCGAAATGCCAAAATACTCAATATAAACAAAGGAGATGGTGGTGATGTAGCAGAAAAAACCAAAGGAACCCATCATAGAGCTGATGATATTGAGCCTGGAGGCAGGATGGCTAAACACCAGTTTGTAGTTGCTGGCAAACTCATGCAGCCAGTTGCGCTCCGAACGTAAAGGCAGCTTGCGTGGCAGTTTCCAGAGCACTAACAACAGAATTAGAATCGCATAACCAGTCAGGCCCAGGAAAATGGTCCGCCAAACCGATAGTTCTAATATGAGACTACCAATGCCTGGAGCGATCATCGGTGCCACCATCATGATCAGGCTGACGTAGGACAAACCCTTGGCAGTGTGCTCTTTATAAAGGTCGCGAATAATACCGGGTACTACCACTGTTGCTCCGCTACCAAAGGCAGCCTGTAGGAAGCGGTAGCTTAGAAACTGGTTTATGGACTCGGTAAACGCCAGCAACAAGGAAGTGATGATAAAACCGACTAAGCCCAGTAAAGCAACTTTGCGTCGACCAATCCGGTCTGCAATCGGGCCAAACATCATCATGCCAAGGGCATAACCTGCCAGATATAAGCTCAATGAGACTTGAATCGCGCTCGTTGAGGTGCCCAGTTCTTTGGCGATGATGGGCATTGCTGGCAAATACATGTCAATTGCCAATGGCGTGATGGCTACCATTGAGGCGAGCAGGGGTAAAAGGTGCACGACATTAATTTTATTGCGAGTCATTGTGTTTCTTATCAGTAATTTTACGCTCGGTGCCATTCCATAAGTTGCGAATGTTGCGATGATGTCTGGCTGTCATAAACAGGAACATGGCAAACAGCGGGAAAAAATACCTATGATCCAGATAAAAGCCAAAGGCGGCAACAGCAAAACTGGATAATATAGATGCAAGTGATGCATAACGAGTAAAGAAAGCAGTAATTACCCAAGTCACAACACAGTAGGCTAATAGCAGAGGTGATAAAGCGACTAAAGCACCAAAATAGGTTGCCATGCCTTTACCGCCTCTAAAGCGGAAGTAGATCGGGTAGAGGTGGCCAAGAAAAGCCATAAAGCCGACCCAGCCTAAATTTCGAGTGTGTAGGTCGAGCGCATAACCTATCAGGATGGGGATGATGGCTTTGAGCATGTCGCCGATGAGAGTGAAGATAGCAGCCTTTTTACCCCCTAAGCGCAGAACATTGGTTGCACCAGGGTTGTGCGAGCCAAAATCTCGAGGATCGGGCAGTCCCATCATACGACAGACTATGACCGCGCTCGAAATCGAGCCAGTTAGATAGGCAAGCAGCCATAGCCCAGCGAGCTGCCACTCCATGATTAACTCTTATCCTTTGCGCAGTTTTTAATTACAGCCACACCTGACATTAACGAAACAAACTCCATCTTATTAACAAACGTTTGGTCGAAACCAGAACGCAGCGGATTTGTTATAGGATACTGTTATTTTTTAATCAGGTCATGGGAAAGTCTTTGATTTGTGTAATCAAATGGCACTTTATTTGCTATCCTATGGCCCACATCAAATTTAAAAAGCACATCAAGAGACGCCTGTGGACATCGTTTTTATTGAAGACTTAAAAGTAGATACAGTCATTGGTATTTATGACTGGGAGCGACAAATCCGTCAAACCATCAGCATTGATCTGGAAATGGCGCACGATATTCAGCCAGCAGCACAGGAAGATACGATTGATAAGTGTCTTGATTATAAGTCTGTCGCCAAGCGAATTATCGCTTTTGTGGAAGAGTCAGAGTTCCAATTGGTAGAAACGCTGGCCGAGCGAATCACAGAAATTGTTCGCAATGAGTTCAATGTCAGCTGGCTTAGATTAAAGCTAAGCAAACCCGGTGCAGTTCGTGGGTCCAAGAATGTTGGCGTCATCATCGAGCGCGGCAATCGATAATCTATGGCAACCATTTTTATCAGTATCGGCAGTAATCAGGATGCGGAGCGTCAGATCCGTTATGGGATTCAGCGCCTGGATGAAATGTTTAGCCATTTAAAGCTGTCGAAGGTCTATGAAAGTGAAGCGGTGGGTTTCGATGGAGATAACTTTTTAAATCTGGTTGCGCGAGCTGAAACACAAATGACCATTGCTCAGGTCGAGCAGGTCTTTAAAGCTATTGAGAAAGAGGCTGGGCGCCGCCGTGATGTCCCTAAATTTAGCGACCGCGCTTTGGATATCGACTTGTTATTGTATGACGATATTATTTGCCAGAAGCCGCTCCGTCTACCCCGTGGTGAAATTTTACATCATGCTTTTGTATTACTGCCCTTGGCAGAGATTGAACCTCATAGAAAACATCCTATTGTTCAACAAAGCTATCAAGATTTGTGGCGGGCCTTCGATAAAAAAGAACAACAGAAACTGTGGGCCATTGATTTTGATTGGCAACTGGAAAAAGGGCATTAAGCATGAATCAGCAGAAAGTTGCGATTGTTACCGGTGGAGCCATTCGAGTCGGGCGAGCCATTGCCCTCGAACTTGCAAGGCAAGGTTATGCTATCGCATTACATTACAATCATTCGGCGGAAAGTGCCGAGCAAACTGCCAGTGAATTAAAAGCGCTTGGTGTTCCTGTTACAGTGATTCAGGCAAACCTTGCCAACCCGGATAGCTGTACGGGTGTGGTGGCCCAGGCCGCTGAGCTGGGTGAACTATCTGTCTTAATCAACAGCGCAGCAATTTTCCCAGAAAACGATACTATCAATGATGATCTGTCTCACTGGGATCAGGTAATGAATCTAAATCTACACGCACCTTTGTTGCTCAGTCAGGCCTTTGCCGCAAGCAAACCTCAGCAGGCTCATATCATCAATATTCTTGATGCCCGAATCAATCATCCTGCTGGTGACCATATCGTTTACCGTCTGTCGAAAGCAGGACTCTGGCATTTGACTGAGTCGTTGGCGCGAGAATTTGCCCCCAATATTCAAGTGAATGGTTTGGCGTTGGGCGCCATATTGCCTCCACCAGGAGCCGATAGCGACCATTTTGCGCGAATGGCGGAGCAGATTCCGCTAAAGAGAACCGGCAATCCACAGGCGATTGCCGAGGCTGTTGCCTTTATCGTACATCAATCATTTATCACCGGAACCGTTATTCCGGTTGATGGTGGTGAATTTTTATAATCAATAATAGATAACAGGACTCTCACTTTATTTATGGTGCACTTTTTAAAGGATTACCCAACTTACTTTGACTGGTTGATGCAGCAGTGCCGAACGCTTAAAGTTCCTTCGGCCAACGCTGTTCAGGGAAAAAACAGCTATAAATTAAGTCTAACCATCGCTGGTGAAATGGAAAAGCCTGGTGGTATGCCATTTAGTCAATTTATGCATCATGCGCTTTATGAGCCCGGTTTAGGTTACTACAGTGCGGGGAGTAACAAACTTGGTGAAGGCGGTGATTTTGTTACTGCCCCAGAGCTATCGCCACTGTTTGCTCAAACACTGGCGACTAGCTTTATCAAGGTTTTCGAACAAAGCGCTGCCAATGTGTTAGAGCTGGGTGCGGGCACAGGAATTTTTGCGGTTGAATTGTTGAAAGAGCTTGAAGCGCAGGACAATTTGCCAGAGCGATATTATATTCTCGAAGTTTCCGCTGATTTAAAACAGCGACAACGACAAACTATCGAGCAGAAGATCCCGCATCTGGCCAACCGTTTTGAATGGCTTGACCGGTTACCTGAAGAGTTTGCTGGTGCTATTTTTGCTAATGAGGTTGCGGATGCATTACCGGTTGATCTGGTGCGTAAGCAAAAAAATAATCTACAAAAGGCTCAGGTGAAACAGGACGATTCAGGATTTAGATTCAGCTGGCAGGATACTGGCTCAATGCTGGAAACCAATCCATATGTAAAACAATGGCCGCATGGGTATAGTACCGAGCATCATCTACAAACCGAGTTTTGGCTCGCTGGGCTGGTGGAGTGTTTAACCAATGGTGCCATTATACTGAACGATTACGGCTACAGTGCAGATGAGTATTATGCACCACAAAGAACCCAAGGGACTTTACAGTGTTACTACCGCCAGCATAAACATCATGACCCGCTTCTGTTGCCCGGTCTGCAAGATATAACTGCGTCAGTGAATTTTAGCCAGATAGCTTACGCCGCACACAAACTAGGTGCGGAGATTGTCGGCTATTGTGAGCAAGCTCTGTTTTTAATGTCTAGTGGCATCGAAAGACAGGCGGCAAAGCTAGCTGAAAAGCTCGGATCTGATACAATGGCGCAAGTTAAAATCAGCCAGCAACTCAAGAAATTGATGATGCCTGATGAAATGGGCGAGAACTGTAAAGTCCTTATCGTCGCCAAGAATTGTCCCGTTCAACTACAAGGTTTTGCATTGAGCAATAAATTACACCGACTATGAACATTATTCTTAAATCACTTTCTGCTTTAGCATTATTATTGTTACCCCAGTTAGCATTCGCCGCGACTAGCTTTGACAACTGGTACTGGCTGGTGGGATTGGCTGTAATAATCTCCGCCATCCTTTCCGCTATCTTGGTTTGGAAAAGTAAAAAACTCGATACCTTCGCCACCAAAGCCGTCGGCTTCGGCGCCTGGTTTTGGTTTTTGATTTTTATTCAGGTGATGTTGTATGGGTTTTATGTTGGCTTAACTAAATAGTTTTGCTGGTTTTTTTGTTGTTATGGTTTGTTGGTGTTTTAGTGAATTGGTTTAGTTTAGTAGTTTTTAACACTTTGTGGTTTCGCTACTCAGCGAGTTCCTTTTCTTTGGACGAGCAAAGAAAAGGGTGATTATGTAATACTAATCTAACTATTAGATTGATATTAAAGTTATAGAAAAAACATTAACCGGATAAATATATGGATTGGCTTCAAGCATTATTTCTAGCATTAATTCAGGGCTTAACTGAGTTTCTTCCGATCTCAAGTTCGGCGCATTTGATTCTGACGTCGAAGGTTTTGCAATGGCAGGATCAGGGCTTGGCGTTTGATGTGGCGGTGCATGTGGGTACTTTGACTGCGGTGCTGGTTTATTTCCGTAAGGAAGTGGCTGAGATGATTGGTGCCTGGTTTAAGGCGGTACTGGGTGGTAAGCCGACTCCAAATTCGCGTTTGGCCTGGGCGGTTATTTTCGGCACGATTCCGGTGGGTTTGTTTGGTTTATTCCTTGAAGCTTTTGACATTGTTGATTTGTATTTGCGTGAGGTTTATGTGATCGCGATTACAACGATTATCTTTGGTTTGCTGTTGTGGTACGCGGAACGTCAATATAAAGGCAAGTCTCCTGAGCAATTTAAGGACGAATACCAGCTGCGCTGGCGCGATATTTTTGCCATTGGTGGGGCTCAGGCGCTAGCATTAATTCCGGGCACTTCTCGTTCAGGGATTACCATGACCGCTGCTGCTTTATTAGGATTTTCTCGTACAGCTGCCGCCCGTTATTCATTCCTGCTATCGATTCCAGCGATTGTGCTACCAGGCGGTTTGAAAGGGATTCAGCTGGCTCAGGATGGGGCTAAGTTTGATTGGGACTTTTTGATTTTAGGTATTGTGGTTTCGGCAGTGAGTGCTTTTGCCTGTATTCACTTGTTTTTGAAGTGGCTTGAAAAAATTGGCTTTATGCCATTCGTCTGGTATCGCCTAGTTCTGGGGGTGGTTTTATTCGCTATCGTATTTATGGGCTAAGTGTTCTTTAATAGCCTTGAGTCTTGCTCGGTCAATCGCTTCGCCGAGCTTGGCTCCTTCATATCCTTTCTCAATTAACAACTGCACATCAACCGTTTCAGATACCTTAAAGCACTGTCTCAGCAAGTCACCTTGTGGGTAAGGCTTATCTTCGTTACCCAGACGTCCATTGAAATCTGCCTCACAGGTTAGGATGAAAGCCTCTAAAAAATCTGGGTTGCGATAAGCGCTCAAGCCTTTCAGCATTTTTAAAACAGTGCTGGGGCGCAGCTCAAACATTTTGTGGCTATGCAGATGATAGCGAGAAACCTGCGTCGCTAATTGCTCATAGATTTTCGGGATTTTTAATCGGCGACTGAGCTTTTTTATAATGGGGACGCCAGACTCTTCATGCCCGCGATGTTGTGGCAGCTGGTCACGTGGCGTGGCGCCCTTGCCTAAATCATGTACGGCGGCAGCAAAACGGACTCGCAAGTCAGTGGTCTTTTTTGCTGCCTGCTCAATGACCATCAGGGTGTGGATGCCAGTGTCAATCTCTGGATGCCATTTCTCAGGATTAGGGATTCCCCACAGGCAATCCATCTCAGGCATCAATACAGCAAGTGCCCCGCATTGATGAAGTACGTCAAAATACACTTGGGGCGACTGGCTGGCTAAAGCTTTTTCGATTTCTACCCAGACTCTTTCAGGAGTCAGGTGTTTTAGCTCATCACCAAAGGAGAGCTGTTGCATTAAAGCAAAGGTTTCATCAGCGATAATAAAGCCAAGGTGTGCAAAGCGGGCAGCAAAGCGAGCGACGCGAAGAACACGCAAAGGATCTTCGGCGAAGGCAGAGGAGACATGGCGCAATATTCGGTTTCTAAGATCTTGTTGACCATTGTAGGGGTCAATAAGATTGCCCTGTTCATCCTGCGCCATGGCATTGATGGTGAGATCGCGTCGAATCAGGTCTTGCTCTAACGTGATTTCGGATGAGAAATCGACGCTGAATCCTTTATAGCCCTTGCCAGATTTTCGCTCGGTTCTGGCTAAAGCGTACTCCTCACCGGTTTTGGGGTGGAGAAAGACTGGGAAGTCTTTGCCGACCTCTTTATAACCTTTGGCCAGCATTTGCTCCGGCGTCGCTCCCACCACCACATGGTCGTGATCAACTACGTCAAGCCCTAAGAGTTTGTCTCTAACTGCGCCACCGACCAAATAGATTTGCATGCTTACCTTTATGTCGTTACCTTGTATTATTACTTTGTGTAGCCGTCTAAATTGCTATTTTATACAGCTTCTAGCATCTTTGTTTTGTGCTATGCAGTTTAGCAAAACTTGTTCGTCAGGGTTGGCTTTTCTACAGTTAGTGGGATTGGTCATTTCTTTTAAGTCATCCAGTTTGGCCAGTCCTTCTGAGAATTGTTCGTTAGTGATCTGCTTTTGGGCTAATTTCTTCACTAGTTCTCCACGATAGAGCGGTTCGGTGTTTTTTAAGTTATCGATGGCAGATTGGCACATCTTTTCAGAAACCAATGTCACCTTTTGTGAACGGGGCATGCTGGTGACTGTCATGCTTTTACTATCCAGTTTTTGCTCCTCCACTTTAAGCGATTCATCCTGTGGAGGAGTGTCAGAAAAATGGATTTTTCCATTTTTGTCCGTCCATCTGTAAATTTTGCCTTCGAAAGCTTGGGCTGACGTTGCAAAAAACAGAGTAACTAGCAAAGTAAATGTTAGTAAAAGTCCGTGCATCTTTACACTCTATCCCTTAGATTGAGAGGTTGTAGATAATGGGTAATAATATGCAAACTACAATAACTATACAATATTCAATGGGGAAGTTTGGGCACTAGTATGTATAACGATTTCTTTGGGTTAAAAGAAACACCGTTTACCATTGCTCCAGATCCTCGCTATTTATTCATGAGCGAGCGACATCGAGATGCCTTGGCGCACCTGCTCTATGGAATTGGCGTGGGTGGTGGCTTTGTGCTGTTAACCGGTGAGGTTGGGACTGGTAAGACAACGGTTTGTCGTTGTTTACTTGAGCAGCTGCCTGCGAATGTTCGACTTGCTTATATTCTCAACCCTAAGTTAAACGCCATTGAGCTAATGGCAACCATGTGTGATGAGTTGGGTATTGAGTATGATGCCAAAGAGTCCAGCCTGAAAACCTTTACTGATTTGTTGAGTGGCCGTTTGCTCGCCAACCATGAACAGGGTTTAAATACCGTCCTGATGATCGACGAGGCGCAGAACTTAAGCGTTGAGGTATTAGAGCAAATAAGGTTGCTGACTAATCTGGAAACGAACCAGAAGAAGCTATTGCAAATCATTTTAATCGGTCAGCCAGAGCTACAGGAATTACTGGCTAAAAAAGAACTTCGCCAATTAGCGCAACGAATTACAGCTCGTTACCATCTTCGTCCCTTGTCACTTAATGAAACCAAATCCTATCTTGAGCACCGCTTACGTATCGCTGGTGTTATTCGTCCTGTGTTTAAAGCGTCAGCCGTTAAGCAGATTCATCAGGCAAGTGGCGGTGTCCCACGTCTCATCAATGTTATAAGCGATCGTGCAATGCTCGGTGCCTTTGCTGAAAACTTGCACCATGTAGATACTCGCACGGTGACTAAGGCTGTCGAAGAAGTTTTAGGTCATAATAGCCACAAGAATGATGTAATGAACGACATTCGTTATTGGAAGTGGGCTCTGCCTGCGACGTTGTTGATTGCTGTGCTTGGTTTGACACTCTGGTTTACAGGGATTTCTGATAAGGACAAAGAGGCCTCAAATCAACCACTAACGGTTAGCGTTGATGACAGCGAACATTCTACTGCGTCCGTAGCTCAATCGGGATCAACTGTTGCCGAACAGGACCCGGTTAAAGAGCCGCTCAATAAAAGTCCCGACCAACTGGCTTCCGATTTCTGGGGAGAGCAAAGCTGGGATCGTAGTGGGGCAATTGCGCACCAAAACTTGCTGGCTTTGTGGGGCATATCCTATATACCTTTTCAATCGAGTGATGCCTGTACCATGGCGTCGGAGTATGGACTTGGTTGTGATGAGGGCATGACTGACTGGAAATTTCTGGGGCAACTTAATCGACCGGCCAACTTGAAATTTAGAACATTGCAAGGTGGTGACTTCTGGGGAACCCTGATTGCCATTAAAGATCAATCCGCGGTTATTCAGTTTGGTGAGAATCAAGTAACCATTGAGCGCAAAAAACTGAATCCATTATGGACAGGAGAGTATCAATTATTTTGGAAAGTGCCAGCGGGGTATCGAGAGCCGATTGGTGTTGGCGTCAGAAGTAGTGCCGTAAATTGGTTAACTCATTTTATTGAAACCTATGAAGGAATAACTATTACCCCAAGCAACTATTTTTCCGAAGAGGTTTCTGATTGGTTGGCATTGTTCCAGATGGAGCATGGTTTAGTTTCAGATGGCTTATTAGGGAAACATTCTATTATGGTCATTAATAGTTTAGCTGAACCCAGTATCCCAAAGTTGCAGTCGAGTGAATTGCAGGCGGTGAATTAAATGTCGTATATTCTTGATGCAATCAAAAAAACAGAATCTGGTGAGAAAGACGGTGATGTGCCGAATCTTAGCAGTGAACATCAGCATACTGCTTTTATTGAAGAAGATGAGTCCAGGCGATGGTTGCGATTATTTTTAGTGGTCATTGTGGTGTTGTTTGCACTGGTCATATGGTTATTATTGGAGTCGCAGCATAATGGAACAAATCTAGAAACCGAGTCGATCAGTAGTGAGCCTTCTAAAGCTGCAGTAAGCGGAGAGCGATTCGAAACTAATGTGGGCACAGGTGTTGATGCCAATGAACGATTAAATGCTGCACCTGAGGAAATAAAGTCGAATCCTGATGGTATGAATATTCATTCACCAGGCGTGACTGAAACAGTAGGCATAATGATTAAAAAAGAGCCACTTCAAGTGCAGCAACCGGTGGTACAGAAAAAGGTGAATCCGGTGGTGGATACAGTCAGTCGTCCGCAAGCGACGGAAGTGGTTGCATCGGCTGGCACTCAAACTGAACAAACAACAGCTCGCCAACCAACTAATAGTAAGCCTGTATTTTTAGCAGCCATTGATCATGAGCATTGGCCAACCTTGATCTACACCACCCACATATACGCAACCAAACCCGAGGATAGGTTTGTGATGCTTAACGGTAAGGCTTATAGCATCGGTGATACGGTAATGAAGGGAATGGTTGTGGAGGATATTATGGAGAATGATTTATTGGTTAATTACCAGGGACAAAAAGTGATTGTCCCTGGTTTGACTGACGTTAATCCGTAATGGCCTGTTCCGTTTTCTGTTCGGACTTGCCGACTCTATCAGTATCAACTTTTGGACGCATAATACTGGTAATGAGATAACTGTCATTAAAAAGCATTTTCGCCGTGTTTTGAATTTGTTTTGTGGTTACCACATCTAAACGGTTCATATAGTTGGTGAAGTACGAATAATCAATCTGTTCACGTTCATACAGCATGATTTGGCTGAGCCAGAAATGATTATTCTGCTGTCCCTCAATAAATGATACACGACGTTGCTGTTTGATATTGTCAAGCTTGTCCTGTGGTAAAGGTTGAGACAGTGTTTGATCAATAACCTCTTGAATGGTGTCAATCAATAGTGGCTCATGGCCAGGTTCAGCATTAAAACTGATAAATAGATTAAACCATTCTGTTGGGTACCGCTCGACGTTAGCACTGACACCGATGGAATATACTTCTCCCAGCTCTTCACGTAACTTCGCTTGCAACTCCTGTTGTAAGAGTTCTTGATATAGTCCTAAGCGAAAGCGGGTATCCGAAACGTAATGGTCAATGGGTTTATGATATTGCAAAAAGACCTTTGTCTTTTCATCTAACGCTGTATCTCGTGCAAAGTAAATATCACGTTTAGCGGTTCGAACATTTTCATCCTGCCAGGTTTCGCTCTTATTGCTAGATGGGAGACTGGCAATGTATTGCTCAATTAAAGGCTCAATCTCTTCAGGTTTTATATTCCCTACAATCACAAAGGTGAAGTTGTTTGCTTTCGAGAATCGTTGTTTATAAAAGTTAAGTGCAATTTCAGAATCGATCTTCTGAGCTTCTTCAACCGACCATGGTTGTGACTTTGGATGGTTGTTAGTCATCAGCAAATGCAATTCATCAGCGTAGCGCTGCTCCGGATCATTGAGGCGATTACGCTGATACTGAATCACTGAGTCTTTGTAGTTCTCAGCAATAATGGGATCAATTTTAGGCTGGGTAAAATAGAGGTGTATTAACTGGAACATTAACTCCAAATCCTTGGGAGCGCTACTCGAAGAAAGTTGTGAGTAGTAGCGGCCAATATTTAGATTGAGTTGAACCGTTTTATCGTGCAGCTTTTTACCTAAATCACTTCTCGAATAATTGGCAATCCCAGAAGCTGCTACTAATTTTGCAGACTCCATCGCAGAGCGTTGTTGAGACTTACTGGCGAGTGAGTAGCCACCAGGCGCATAAGCGGTTAATAACACTTCGGTATTCGATAAGTCGCTTGGTCTGATGATGACCGTTGCGCCATTACTTAGTTGGAATTTAGTCGCTTCTACTGGCTCAATTGTAGATTGCTCGATGATGCTTCCTTTTTCAGGCAAGGCGGTCATCAATGGAGTATTCAGTTCGGACTCTTGATAAGGAGAAACATTCAGTGGCTTAGCCAGTTGAGCAAATAACTCTTGTTCAAGTAGAGTGGAAGGTGCTTCATTCTCTGGTGCGTAAACTAAAATTGAGTGCAGCTCGCTGGCTAGCAGTTGATCAAAATGGGTTGAGACTTCAGATGCGCTGATGCTTGGCAAAATCATTTCCAGTAGCACATGACGCTGAATGGTTGAAAAGTAATGTTCACCGTACAGAAAGTGGGACATGTAGCGATCCGACAGGCTGCGGGAATGAATAGCGTCTGAATCCTCTACCGCCAATAAGCTGCTATTTAATATTTCTTTTCGATAGCGTTGTAATTCGCTAGCTAGAAAACCATGTTGTTCGACACGTTGAATCTCTTCAAATAAGCGCTTATAACCTTGATCGAACTCGCCATCTTTTGGAGTTACCGAGAAATTGAATAGTAATTTATCGTTACCCAATTGCGCATAACTAAGACTGGCAGTCTCAAATGGTTTTTCGACACCATCAGCAAGCTCATACATTCGACTATTAAATAGGCTGACCATGATTTGGTTAAGCAGTCGATAGCGGAGTGCTTCGTAATCATTGAGGGTCACACTGTGAGTTTGGTAGCGAATGTTGATGGAGCTGGTCAGTATTTCTTGATCAGTGACGACTGCATAAGCGGGTTCAAGCTTGCCTGGAATCAAATATTCTTGAGGCTTTATTTCATTGGATGGCTTGATCTGCCCTATGGTGTTATTGAACAGTTTGACCGCATTATCAGGTTCAACATCGCCGGTTATGATAATCGCCATATTATGCGGTTGATACCATTTTTGATAAAATGCTTTGAGCTGTTCAGCTGTCATGCTATTCAGTGTTTCATCGATTCCGATCGGCATTCTGTCAGCATGACGTGCATCACCAAAATTTATTGGGTTCAAAATCTCCGATAAGCGATCCCCTAAACCTTTACGCGCTCGCTTTTCTGAAAGGATTACTTTGCGTTCTTTGTCGACTTCTTCGGGGTCGAATTTAATGCCCGTAATCCAGTCATCAAGAATTAAAGTAAGCGTTGACCAGTTATCCGGATTGTCGGTGGGAATTTCTAAATGATATCGAGTGTTATCAAAGCTGGTAAAAGCGTTTATGTCAGAGCCAAACGTCATGCCGAGGCTTTCCAGTGTGGCTACCAAATCGTTTTTGTTAAAGTGGGCTGAACCATTAAAGGCCATATGCTCTACAAAGTGTGCAGCTCCGCGCTCATGGGCTTCTTCCTGTAATGAGCCTACGTTGAGCAACAAGGTTATGTATGCCCGTTCCGACGGTTTGCCGTTTGGATGAATATAGTAACGAATGCCATTATCCAGTTGGCCAGTAGTGACCTCTGGTGATAACGGAAGTTGACTGTCATCGGTGGTGGTTTCAAGTGTTTGACAAGACACCAGAACCGTTAAGCTTAATAACAATAAACTGGTTTTAAATGTCGTTATATATTTCATAAAATCATCCATCAAGAGTTCCACAATCTATATCAATGCTGGCAGTATTAAAGTATGGCAAAAGGATTGTCTTGTACTAAATTTCGAGGCAAAGAGTTTTTTAATTTATTACCCAGATTTTTAGCCAATCCAATCACAGTGCCCTGATAAAGAACTGCTACTTCGCCTTTTTTCAGGCTATCAGATTTCTCAATACTAATATCACGCCCTTGATAATACTCGACCGCTTGTTGGCTATTGAGTTCATAAGTTTGTTGTTCGAGTTCATGGCCAAAGGTAGTGGCGGCCTGGTGTTGCAGGCGATAACCACTACGGTGGCTTTCAGCCAGTTTAACACCAATTCGACTCATACGTAGCTTGCCAATCAGCTTTTCAATGCCTCTTGGGAAGAACCATATTTCGTTATCGCGCTTCCATAGTTGCTTTTTATGCGGCTCTAAAGACCAGCCTAGAGTCGCGCAGTGCTGCTCAAGTTCTTGATACTCCTTGTTGGTTAAAGGAGAGAAGGGGAAGCGAGAGCTAAGCGCGCTATCATGAGTAAATTCATCGGTAACGGTTGCTTGTTTTTTCTTAAAGCAGGCTACAAAGAAGCCTTCGCTATCGAAAAGGTGCGGGTATACGTGTAAATAGCCTTCGGGAGTGGCAACTTTATCAGCGCCTGCAAATAATTCATTTAACGGAAAAATCTCAACCCTATCGGAATGGGTCTCCAGCAAGTGCTGGCATACCAACTGATTCTCTTCTTTGGATAGAGTGCAGGTGGAATAAACCAGAGTGCCGCCGGGCTTGAGCGCATTGAAGGCGCTCATAATCAGTTCCTTCTGCAACTCGGAGATACTTAAAACGCTAGCCAATGACCAGTTACTTAATGCCTCAGGATCTTTACGTACTGTACCTTCGCCACCACAGGGCGCATCCAGCAAGATAGCATCAAAGGTTTGCTCGGCGGCTTTGCCGAACTGACGACCATCATGGTGGCACAGAATCGTATTACTGACTCCCGTGCGTTCTAAGTTGGCGTACAAGACTTTGAGTCTGGAAGAGGATAGTTCATTGGCTACGACTAATCCGTCGTTGTTCATTTTTGCGGAAATTTGAGTGGTCTTTGAGCCAGGAGCCGCCGCTACATCGAGCACCATTTCTGGTTCAGGATGAGCGGCAAACAATGCACTGACGGGCAACATAGAGCTCGACTCCTGAATATAAAATTGCCCGGCCAAATGTGGTACCAATTTACCAAAACCATCTGCAAGTGGCTTATGCTCCTCATCAATCCAGAAACCATCATCACACCAGGGAATCGGATCCAGTTTATAACCAGCCCGCTGCCATTCGCTGATCACAGCTTCTCTATTGGCTCTTAACGGGTTAATGCGGATACTTTTGCGTAATGGTTTTTGACTATAGTCCAGCAAAGCTTGCAACGCATCGGGATCCTTAAGCTGCTGGGCAATGTGGTCTATAAAGTCTGGTGAAATTGTTGTCATGGCAGGTTGGTAATAGTTGGTCGTAAAAAAAGGGCATTACTACCTAAGTAATAATGCCCTTTAGTTTACCCTGTTTTGAATTAATCGCCTAACGATAGCAGGGTAGCATTACCGCCAATCGCAGCTGTGTTATTGGTGCGCGTATGCTCGGTAGCAAAGCGGTGCAAGTAGAATGGACCGCCTGCTTTCGGGCCAGTACCTGATAAGCCTTGCCCACCAAATGGCTGTACACCAACGGTGGCGCCAATCATATTACGGTTGATATAGACGTTACCCACCCGGGCACGTTTATCAATGTAAGTCGCGGTGCTTTCGTTGCGCGAATGAATGCCCAGCGTCAAACCGAAGCCATAACCGTTGATCTGGTCAATGACCTTATCCAGGTCTTTCGCTTTGTATTTTATGACATGCAAAATCGGGCCAAACCATTCTTGAGTCAAGTCATTGATATGATTGATAAAGAATGCGGTTGGAGCTAAATAGCAGCCTTTTTCCAGGCCTGCAGGCATTGGCGTTTCAGCAATTAAGTTACCTGTTGCGCGCAACTGTTCAACATGGCCTGCTAACTCTTCCCGCGAAACAGCGTCGATTACCGGCCCAATGTCAGTAGACAAGTCGGTCGGGTCGCCCAGTTTCAACTCCTGCATAGCACCGGAAAGCACTTCCAGAATGCGATCAGCAACATCTTCCTGTACATAAAGTACACGCAAGGCAGAACAACGCTGACCGGCGCTGGTGAAGGCTGATTGAATCACGTCAGCAACGACTTGCTCAGGCAAGGCCGAGCTATCGACTATCATGGCGTTTTGGCCACCCGTTTCGGCAATCAGCGGCGATAGCATGCCATCGCGAGTTGCCAAAGTTCGGTTAATGGTTTGTGCGGTAGACGTTGAACCGGTGAAGGCAACCCCTGCAACGCGAAGATCAGACAAAATAACATTACCGAAAGTTGAACCGCGGCATGGCACGAATTGTAAGACACTGGTTGGAACGCCAGCTTTATGCATTAATTGAACCGCGCGATAAGCAACTAGAGTGGTTTGATCGGCAGGTTTAGCCAGAACTGTATTACCCGCAACCAAAGCAGCAACTACCTGACCGGTGAAGATTGCCAATGGGAAGTTCCATGGGCTGATACAGGCAAACACACCGCGACCTTGAAGGTAGAGGTGATTACTCTCGCCGGTTGGTCCAGGCAGAGTGATTTCCTGGCCAAAATCTTTACGCGCGTTATTGGCGTAAAAGCGACAGAAATCCACTGCTTCGCGAACTTCATCAATGCCATCCTGCATGGTTTTGCCGCCATCGCGGCTACACAAGGCAATGAGCTCAGATTCGTTTTCCTCAAACACATCAGCAATTTTCTCCAGGATCTGAGCGCGTTGCTCTACTGGAGTCATATCCCATGCAATAAAGTTGTTGTGGGCGATAGACAGTGCGTCTAAGGCCATTTCTTCACTGACTTTATGCACAGTACCGATTTGATGCGAGTTGTCGTACGGGCAGAAAACGGCTTCTTCGTTAGTGGTAAATTCTTTACCATCAATAATCGGTTTAGCGTGCCATTGATTGTCTAAATACTGTTCTACGTTTTGCATAAAAGGCTCGATCTGGCTGTTAATGTGGAGATTAGTACCTGATGAGTTAACACGGTCAGGACCATAAATATGAGGTGGCAATGGAATGCGATCATTGTGCAAGGTTGGGTAACGCTTAAGCACAAGACATGGATGCTCGACCAAGCTCATCACCGGAGTCGCTTTATCGACTAGCTGGTGAACGAAAGAGGTATTAGCGCCATTTTCCAATAAGCGACGCACCAGATAAGGCAATAACTCTTTGTGGTTGCCTACTGGCGCATAAATACGGCATTTCAAACCGGGATAGCGCTCCAACACCTTGTCATACAGAATTTCACCCATGCCATGCAAACGCTGGAATTCAAAGTCACGACGCTCCTCCGCCATTTCCATAATGCTAAATACGGTTTGTGCATTATGGGTTGCAAATTGCGGGTAGAAACTGTCTTTAGTGCTCATGATAAAGCGCGCGCAAGCCAGGTATGAAACGTCAGTGCCGGCCTTACGGGTAAATACTGGATAGTTACTTAAGCCTGCTTGCTGTGACCACTTAATCTCTGAGTCCCAATAAGCGCCTTTGACCAGACGAATAGGAATGCGACGACCATGTTGGCGAGCCAATGCATCCAGCCACCCTAAAATCGGCAGGGCGCGCTTGGAATAGGCCTGAACAACCATCCCCAAACCGGCCCAGTCCTGACAAATATCAGAGGTATAAAGGGCTTCGAAAATATCCAACGACAGCTCAAGGCGATCAGCTTCTTCAGCATCAATCGTTACTGCAACATCTAAATCATGAGCTTGCTTCACTAGCTTTAACAGGGTATCGACCATTTCGGTCAAGACACGATCTTTTTGACCGACCTCATAACGCGGATGAAGCGCTGACAATTTGATTGAGATGCTAGGCGCAAGTTGGCCTTCTTTAACTTTGACCTGGCCAATTTCCTGGATTGCTTTGCTGTAGGCTTCGTAATAACGATGTGCATCCTTCGCGGTATAGGCCGCTTCACCCAACATATCGAATGAGTGGGTATAGCCTTTCTCAACGCTTTTGGCGCCACGTTTCATCGCTTCTTTAATGCTGCGGCCCAGTACGAATTGGCGACCCATTAAACGCATCGCCTGATTCATGGCCTGGCGAATAACGGGCTCACCAAACTTGGCAATCAATCCTTTTAACAAGGTATCAGGTTTACCGTCCCCGTCTTGATCAACATCGACAATTTTACCGGTTAACATCAAGCCCCAGGTCGAAGCGTTGACCAGAAGAGATTCACTCTGCCCGGTATGCTTTTTCCATTCCGCAGCACTGAGTTTGTCACGGATCAAAGCGTTGGCAACACTAGCATCAGGAATACGCAATAGCGCTTCCGCCAGACACATCAGAATCACACCTTCCTTGGTACTTAGGCTGTATTGTTGCAAAAAGGCTTCTACACCTTCTCGCGACTTACTACTTTGACGGATTTCTTCGACCAGCTGTGCAGACTGGTGAGTAATAATATTGACGGTTTTGTCGTCAGGGGTGGCGAGCTCTAACAATTCTTGTAAGAAGCTCGACTCATCGACAGAGTAGTTTTGGGTGATAATTTCCTGCCACTCGCTCAGCGAGAGTTGCTGATAGGAATCTGACAGGATTTGACTGGCTTTAAACATTACGGCAATTACCTAATAACAATGTACTGACTAGGACTAATAGAACCTAGAGTACAACCTGAAAACGTCAACGCCAACCGGAGCGCTGACGGCGTTTCATGCTAAAGCGGGATAAAATCCAGCTGATTAGCATGCCCACTAGCAGGACAAAAGCACCTGCGTAAAACACATCGCTATGAAAACGATCTTTTAACAGTTCGTTTTGTTGACGAAGTTTGTCCGATTCATTTTGCAATTCGGAAACCTGTTGTTGCAGCTGATCATTCAGCGCAATCACATTCTCTTGATCTGCAACCTGCTGTTTGGCTTGAGACAGTTGTTGTTGCAGCGCTTCATGTTCAACTTGCAGTTCAGCGTGTAGGGCGCGAACCGTCGGCTGATTGGTAATATATTCGGTTTGAATCCAGCCCTCGTCACCATTGGCGGCGCGAACTTGACTACTGTCGTTTGCAGTATCCGATGCCAAAACTTCAATAGGTGTTCCGGCAACTAATCGACCAGTAACTCGATAACGATTGGTTGGACCGCTACGCATGATGACTCCAATTTCATCGGACACATAATACTGGCTTTGGGTGTCAGTGTTTTGAGCTGGATCAGCTGCTTGCGCAAACTGGGTTGTAGTCAGCAGTAAAAACACTAAAAGTAGACGAAACATAATCAATCCTAACGGTTAAATTTTGAGCTCAATCGTAAATAAAGGGGCAAGTATATAGCAGGTAAAAGGAGGGGGGAAGAGGTTGATGATAAGACTACTTAACAGAATACTTGGGGTGATTCATACAGGCACAAAAAAACGGCCTTAAGACATTGATTTAAATGGCTTAAAACCGTTTGTTATTAAGTGTTAATTAGCCCGCAAAAGGGCTAATTAGTTGCACTTATTGAAGCTATTTTAAGGATTAAAAGCTGAATAGTGCCTTAAAGATAAAGAAGAATATCACTGACAGTATTGCGCCGGCAGGTAACGTTACAACCCATGATACGAGAATGTTACGTACAACGCCGAGATTTAATGCCGCAATACCGCGTGCCATACCAACCCCTAAAACGGCACCAACCAAGGTCTGAGTGGTTGAAATCGGCAGGCCTGCGCCACTGGCAATAATCACGGTTGAAGCAGCTGCTAACTCAGCAGCGAAACCACGGCTTGGTGTCAAGTGAGTAATCTTTTGACCGATGGTGGCCATAACGCGGCTACCCAATACAATCAGACCAATGACGATACCAATCGCACCGACCAGCAGGATTCTTGGGTCAACCACCGCTTTGGCACCGATATCGCCACCGTTTTGAATCACGCTGACAATCGCAGCCAAGGGACCAATCGCGTTAGCAACGTCATTCGAACCGTGAGCAAATGCCATGCCACAGGCGGTCACAATCATCAGAACGGTGAAAACCTTTTCCACACTATAGAAGTGGTAGTCCTTATCGGCTTCCTCTTCAACTTTAATTCGGCTGATAACTAAAGCACCAATAACAGCAATCAGAGCACCGAAACCGATAGCTATGAGGTAGGTTTCGGTCATGCTTAAGTTAATATCATGGTCCTGAAAGATATGCTTTAGACCTTTCATGATGGTTACTAACGCCATCACAAAGCCAGTTAAGAACATATAGAACGGGACGTAGCGTTTGGCCATTGCAAATGGATTGGAACGGTTAAGTATCAGTTTTTGCACGCTCATGACAATCAGGAAGGCGATCGCACCAGCAATGAAAGGAGTGACAACCCAACTACCGACGATCGAACCAACTTTGCCCCAGCTAACTGCGTCAACGCTAACACCAACTGCCGCAAAACCAACGATGGCACCGATGATGGAGTGGGTGGTTGAAACTGGCCAACCGAATTTAGAAGCAAGAACCAGCCATACACCAGCAGCCAGCAGGGCTGCCATCATGCCAAAAATTAACAGTTCCGGCGTACCTTCAAAATAAGCTGAATCAATAATTCCCTTGCGAATGGTCTGTGTGACCTGGCCACCGGCTAGATAAGCACCGGCAAATTCAAATATGGCAGCAACGAAAATAGCTTGTTTAAGGGTTAATGCTTTCGCACCAACCGATGTTCCCATGGCGTTGGCAACATCATTGGCGCCAACACCAAAAGCCATTAAAAAACCAAATGCTACCGCTATCCAGATAAAAGTATCTGCGTTTTGTAATATGAAATCCACGACTCCCCCCGGTTTATCGAGCTATCATCATTTCAAGGCGTGAACCGACGCTTTGAGCGCTGTCAGCTAAATCACCGATTTGTTGTACTACCTTATACATAAACATCACTTGTACAGGGGGTAGTTCGTTTTCCTGTTCAAAGATCTTGAACAGTAATTCACGTTGTAAATCGTCTGTATCGTTTTCAATCATATCCAGTTGATCAATCATTTCCTCAACCAGACTGGCTTCGCGGCCTCTAAAACCGGTTGCCAATAATTCATCTAATTCGTTGATGGCTTTAAAAGCCTGTGCTGATGCATCGATCGAACGCTGAATCAAGCCCATCAAATCTTCATTAACGCCAGCTGGGAATTGCATTTTACGGCCAAAGACCAGACCAGAAATGTCGCGTGCGATATTGGCAATTTTGTCCTGTTTGCTCAGAAGAGCGAGAAGGTCGGTACGAGCTACCGGCAGGAAAAGGCCTTTCGGCAAGTGCATGCGTAAATCGTGTTTTAAATCATCAGCTTCATTTTCAAGCTCACGAATTCGAGTTTTAAGCTGATCAGCTTGTTCCCAGTTGCCTTCGATAGTCGCTTTAAAGAAGTTTTTCAGTTCAGAGGCGCACTCATGAACTTTCGCCATATGATCTTGCATAGGACGAATAGGTGATGATGCAAAAAGATCAAGAATCGAATTAGCCATATATCCCCCAATGGATTATTTGGGCCAACAAGTAAAGGTGCACATTATAAGCAAGCGAGCACTCGCATACCAGACTTAACGATTGGCAATTTCCGATTCGCGCTGTAAACTGCGTTGAATGACTCAAACCAAACTGAGTAGAAATTAAGGCATGTCGATCGAAATAGAAATAAAACTATCAGCGACGCCCGACAAGATAAGCGATATAAAACAATGGGTTAGCGATCGATTCTCAGGCAGTGGTGATTGGCAGGATAAACAACTGGCCAACACCTATTTCGACACTGAGAATCATAAACTCAGAGAGATGGAAATCGGGCTACGAATCCGCCGAGACGGTGATAAATTCATCCAGTCGGTAAAATCCGCTGGTCGAGTTGTGGGTGGCCTGTTTCAACGCAATGAATCCGAGATCGAACTGCCTTCCAAAGAATTAGACCTGCAGGCCGTGGCTGAGCCGTATCTGATGATATTGCTCGAAGAAGCCGAAGAAGAGGATGGCCCATTCAAGCCAGCCTTTAATACCGATTTTTTAAGACGCCAGATGGTTGTCACAGAGAACGACAGTCAGATCGAAATTGCTTTGGATGTCGGTTCAATCCGTTGTAAAGAAGCCAAGCAGGATATCTGCGAAGTCGAACTGGAGCTTAAAGCCGGTGAGCCAGCGGTGCTGTTTGCCTTATGCCAGGAGCTGATTGAAAAATTTAATCTGGTATTAGACAGTGAAAGCAAAGCTGAGCGTGGCTACAGTCTGTGCCGAAAGTCGTCTCCGTATTTAAAACAACTTAGAGTCGTAGAACTAAGCGCTAAATCTTCAGCGGAAGCGGCCTTCGAAACCATCGCGCATACTGGACTTGGCCATTGGCAACACTACATCAAGCAAATGAAACGCGAAGTAACGCTGGATAATGTTCTGCAGCTGAACCGCGCTTTAATGTTCATGCAACACATGTACTCAGTGTTTGCGCCCATGATACCGCGGCATGCTTTAAGCAGTTTGCGCAGTGATTGGCGCGAAATCACCAAAAACTTCGCCAAATTGTTAAAAGTCGCGCAAGAAATTAACTGGCTTAACAACGGCAAACTCTATGGCTTTAAATACTCAGAACTAGAAGGTTTCGAACAGGGGCTACGCAAAGCTTTCAAGCGCGAAGGGTCACAATTTGTCGAATATTTAAAGTCACCTTCATACAACCTCAAGCTGCTGCATTTCTCTCGCTGGTTGTATCTCAAAGAATGGCGCCTGGCCTTCAAAGAAGGTGGCGGTCAGCGTTTAAAGAAAGAAATTTTCCCCTTTGCCATTCGTCAGTTACAGCATCAATTGTTTGACATCAAACGCCACTTAACCGGCAAAGAGGAATTGACCGAAAACGACTACCTGGCGTATCTGCCTCGTATGTATCGAACCCTCGATATTGGCCTCTTCTTCGGCAGTCTGTTCGAAAACAAAAAACGCAAACCTTACCGTCAAAGATGGGTCGACCTGGTCGCCAGTATCGAACTATTTAAACAACTCGAATTCATCCGCCGCGCATTGAAAACAGAAGATCGTGTAGATGAACGCCTTGAACGCACCGAAAAAGACATCCTCGAAGCACTAGTCACCATGCGCACCAGAGCGTTGGAGGAAAACCCTTATTGGAATTAAATGTAAATACGTAAATCACTTTTGCTCGTCATACCGCGGTACCGATGGCACTCCCTTCAGTCGCTTACCGCGGACAAACTCGTAGGGAGCGATTTTGAACAGCGAAGCTGGCCTTTGGTGAAATACATGGAGGTATTTCATAATCCAGTGACTTTTGATATCAAGTAGGAAACGTATTCGAGGTTTTGATGGGTTATAACCCATCCTATAATGCTATGAATGCTACTCGTTTAAAGTTTGTAATAAACCTGTAATTCTTTCTCTAAGCTGAGCTTCATTTAATTCGAAACTTTTACGAGTGATGCTTGAATTGTACAAATCAGCCAAACAAAAAATACTAGATAGACATTCACTTAAAAGGTCATCATCATTACTTAATATTCCTTCTTTGCCTTCAAACTTCCAAAGTTCCATATATGTATTTGAGAACTCATCAGCACTTAATCTGCCAGATTGAAATAATTTTGCTAAGGCTAAAATAGTAGTACTCATCTTTTAAGGACTATAATTCAGTTATGGTTGAGTTTTACGCCTTTTCTTTCGCTAGCTCTTGCTGCGCCTGTTCCAATATCGGTGGAATAGGGCAGTTTAAGCATTCGGCAATGGCGCGTAGTAGTTCGATTTCCTGTGGATGGATTTTGCCATCGTAGGATACGGCGTCTTCAAGTGCTTGAATCAATGGCTTTTTCAGCATTGGGGTTAACTGATTGAGGCGTTTTAAGGCTTGATGGAAAGATTCGGCATCGAAGCTTTTTTCAAGCAATGGAGATGGATCTTTGACAAAGGGCTGTATCAGTTTTGAATATAGCGCTTGCTTTTCTTCATCGCTTTGGCCGGTGCTGTGTACCGTTGCAGAAAGGATAACCTGGATTTCGTTAGCCACTCCGTTGAAGCTTTTGATGCTGTTGCTTGGCGGCTGTTTGGTATCGCTGAGGTTCTTTTGCAGTATGGCATAAAGCACATATTCAAATTCAGAGATATGACTGTCCAAATGAATCGCTTCTCTCAATAGGCTTAAAAACTCTTTGCGTTCTTTAGTGCTGAGTCGGCGCAGGCTTGGAATTGAAATATCCAGCATGGCTAGACGTAAGTGACGTTTATCTTTGGTGATGTGTTGCGCTAACTCTAGAACTTGATCGGCATCTTGCTGACTGGTTTTGTCGGTTATTAGATTTAAAACTGATTCAGAGACCTGATGATCATCGCTCAGTAGCAGGGCAAGCGCCAGATGCGTTGCATTATAATTAGAGTGTTGACCATGAGCAGCCTGGCGAATAATTTCGGGCAGTCCCAGTAATAAAACCCCGGCAGCATGTTGGTGCAGAGTGGTTGGTTGACCGATGGTGTCGATAATGGCGCCAAATCCAAAGTCAGCAGCTTGCTTGCTTTCAGGTTCAAGCTCAATATCGTCATGCTGCTGCTCTTGGCTCATTTTACGCAAACGCTCTTCTTCAATTCGTTCGGCAAGATTGCGCCAGCCGGGCATGATAGCTGTCAGTCTTTTTTCAATCGGCGGGTGCGAAGCCAGGCTATTTAAATTGAGCTTGATCGGTTCTGAAATACACATGTGGCTGGTTTCTTCGGCATGCGAGTTTTTTAGCAAAGAACCTTGCTGTTTGATCTTGATAAAGGCTCCGGCCAGGCCTTCGTTGTCGCGGGCATACTGAACGGCAGAAGCGTCAGCCAGATATTCTCGTTGGCGTGATATGGCCGCTTTAATTAAGCGACCAAAGAATAAGCCAATATATCCAATAATGAACAGTGATATGCCGATTACAAATACGGCTACTACTGCACCGCCACTTTCTTTGCTACTACGGATGTTACCGTAGCGGATATAGCGCATGACAAAATATCCGGCCTGACCAAGTAGTAAAATGCCAGCCAGTATCGCGATTAAGCGTACATTGATGCGCATATCAGAATTGAAGATATGGCTGTATTCGTGAGCGACTACACCTTGCAGTTCCTGACGAGTCAGGTTCTGTAGAGCGCCTTTGGTGACAACCAGTATCGTATCGCTGGCTTCAAGTCCTGCCACGAATGCGTTAATCGATTCTTCCTCATCCATCACATACACCGTGGGAACGGATGTTCCTGAGGCAATAGACATTTCTTCAACTACATTGAGTAGTCTACGTTCCAAAAGATCATTGGTATCCGGCAATACCTCACGCGCTTTGACCATAGAGGCCACTGCTTTGCCGCCTGCGCTGAGCTGGAACCAACGAAATAAAGAACCTAACAAAATCAACAACATGGTGCCAAGAGTCACGGCATAAAACCATGAATGCTGAAACCAGTCGCTGATTGAGAAAGGATTGTCGGGAGAGGTTTGTGATTTGACTAGCATGAAGCCAATAAAATTGAGGGCTGCAACAATTAAGATCACAGCCATCAGGAAGTAGAAAACGAGTAGCCGGGTTTTCTTCCTGGCTACTTCTTGATGTTCAAAAAAGTCCATTCTTGTTATTGCTTATCGTTTGATGAAAAAATGAGGGTTAGTCAAAAGATACTTTAACAGCTTCTCTAACCTGCTCATCTTCAACTTCAAACAACTCGGCTTCCTGGAAACCAAATGGATTAGCGATAAAGTTGTTTGGCACTTGCTCGCGATAAGTATTGTATTGCATGACGGCATCATTATAAGCCTGACGGGCAAAAGCAATTTTGTTCTCGGTGGTGCTTAACTCTTCCATCAATTGAGCCATGTTTTGATTGGCTTTCAAGTCCGGGTAGTTTTCCGATAAGGCAAACAAGCGACCTAATGCACCAGTAAGTTGACCTTCAGCCTGATTAAGGTTCTTAATGGCGTTCGGATCTTCGGGATGGTCGGCTGCTGCCTGATTTGCTGAAACTGCTGTGTTGCGAGCATTGATAACGCCTTCTAGCGTTTCGCGCTCGTGTTTCATATAACCTTTGGCGGTTTCAACCAGATTCGGGATTAGGTCGTAGCGGCGGTTAAGCTGTACATCGATTTGTGCGTAAGCATTTTTAAAGCGATTGCGCAGGTTGACCAGCTTGTTGTAAATCCCGACGATAAACAGGATTAACGCAACGATGATGACTAACGTGATGATGATGCCCATTTAAGATACTCCTTATTCATTGTTATCGGCCTATCCTATCAATGTTTGTCGGGCGGATAAATTATTAGTTTGCATTAAATTGTAATAAATCGTACAACATCAATAGCTTAAAACACCCCAAATACGATAGCATAATCCTCTTCCAGGCCAGTAAATACGACAAAAGTTGATTCATTAATGATGCAGATAGCACCGATTCCAGAAACCCTACAGGCTGAAGCAGAACAGCGAACCTCGCAGTGGCTCGAGGCTCTGGGTACCGCTTATGCGGGTGATATGGAGCAGGTGGCAAGGGTTTTATGTGGTAGTGATTACCTCGATCATTGGGCAAAACGCCAGCCGCAATGGTTAGTGGAGGCTCTGGCTGCTGACTTGAGTCACTTGTCAGCCAATATTTTAAGTATCCAAGAAAAGCTGGATCTGTCCTGGCCTGAATACGAGGTAAAGAAATTCTTGCGTCACCAACGTCATTATTGGTCGATGCAAATTGCTGTGGCCGATATTCTGCAGCAACTACCCATTCGACAAATCTGTTATCTGCAATCCGTGCTGGCTGAGCAGCTGATCAATTGTGCGCAAGACTGGAGTTACCAGCAAACCTGCCAGCAATACGGTGTGCCTGTATCCAGCGACGGTGAAGAGCAGCATTTGCTGGTGCTGGCCATGGGGAAGCTGGGCGGTGAAGAGCTCAATTTCTCATCGGATGTAGATCTGATTTTTGGTTACCCGGGAGAAGGCGAAACACGAATTGGTGAAGACCAACGCAAGCCGATTGAGAATCAGATGTTCTTTATGCGCCACGGACAAAAACTGATTAGCCTGCTGTCTGATAATACGGCAGATGGATTCGTCTATCGGGTTGATATGCGGTTGCGCCCCTATGGGCAAAGTGGTGCGCTAGTAGCTAACTTTAATGCCTTGCAGGATTACTATTTGGAACAGGGTCGTGAATGGGAGCGCTTTGCTATGATTAAAGCGCGGATTCTACAAGCACACCCTCATTTTCGCGAACAGTTGGTTAATATCATTCGGCCGTTTAGTTTTAGGCGATATATTGATTTTAGTGTGCTTGAATCCATTCGTCAGTTAAAGCAAAAAATCACAGCAGAGCTATTGCGCAAAGATACACAAAACAATATCAAACTAGGTGATGGTGGCATACGTGAACTGGAATTTATTGTGCAAAGTCTGCAGCTTATCAGCGGCGGTCGCCACCCTCAGTTGCAAACAAAAAACTGGTGGCAAGCACTCGAAGCGTTAGTGCAACAGGGATTGATTAAAGAGGATGATGCGGCAGAACTCAGGAATGCTTACGAGTTTTTGCGCAAGCTGGAGAACAGCTTACAGATCCATGCTGATAAGCAAACTCAGGATTTGCCTGAGACAGAAGAACAGCAATTAAAGATTGCGCTACTTATGGGATATGTCGACTGGCAAAAAGTAGAAACAGATCTGACGCAGCATCAAAAGGTCGTGGCAAACTTTTTCAAAGGCTTGTTTCAAGATCCAAAAGATGAGCACAGCCATAATGATGCAATTCCTGTTTTAGAGAAGTTATTACAGGGACAGTTGGAAAGCGAGCGTCAAGCGAGCGTTCTTGAACAGTACTCGCTATCTGAACAGACTTTAAAAGAATTACAAAACTTCCGAAAAGAGTTCTCGGAGCGAAAAATCGGTTCACGTGGATTTGCTCGTTTAGAACAGCTGTTACCACATCTGGTGATAGAGGCTAGTAAACAAAAAGATACCAACAAAACACTGCTACGCTGTGTCGAAGTATTGCAGGGTATTGGCCGCCGTACAGCCTATTTTGAAATGCTGGCTGAAAATATTCCTGTATTGGAGTTTCTGGTTCAATTAGTTTCGCGTTCAAGCTGGTTGGCGCAACAGTTGTCTATTTATCCATCGCTATTGGATGAGCTTCTGTTCCCCAGTAATTTTGGCAAGCAATTAACCAAGGATAATTTATCCAATCAATTGCAACAGGCCATGATGCGTATTGAAATGAGTCAAACAGAAGAACAACTGTTAGCCTTGAGTCGCTTTAAACAATCCAGCCAATTCAAGATTGCGGCGGGTGATCTCACTCGACGTTTTGATATCAGCGAAGTCTCGCAACAATTAACTGATCTTGCTGAGGCCATTATGGAATATTTACTTCAGTTGGCTTGGAATGAAGTCACCAGCAAACATGGAAAACCCAGGCTGGATGCGAGTGAATTGGTGACCGACTTTTTAGTATTGGGCTATGGCAAGCTTGGGGGAGATGAACTGGGTTATGGATCGGATCTGGATCTGGTATTTTTATATCAAGGTGATCCTGAAGCCATGACCATTGTGAATTCGACCAATGGAAAATCGCTTGAGTTGCATCAGTTTTATACCCGGTTAGCGCAGCGCTTAGTACATTACTTAGGAACACGAACGCAACAGGGCATCATGTATGAAGTGGATACTCGCTTGCGTCCATCCGGGCGTTCAGGAATGCTGGTCAGCCATATTGATGCCTTTGATAATTATCAGATGAATGAGGCCTGGACCTGGGAGCATCAGGCGATAGTCCGAGCCAGACCAGTGGCTGGTGATCATCGCTTAAAAGAAAGCTATTTGGCTTTACGTAAGAAAGTACTGAGTTGCGACAAGCGTGAGCATCTCGGACGAGATGTTATCAAAATGCGCAAAAAAATGCGCGACAACCTAGATAAAACCGATGCTCGTCTATGGGATATTAAACAGGGTGATGGTGGTCTGGTTGATATAGAGTTCTTAGTACAATATTGGGCGTTAAAATACTCCAGGAAAATTCTAGAGCAGGATTCAGTTAGAGTATTACCCTTTAACAACGTTGATTGGTTACAGTTGTTAACAGAAAAAAAATTGCTGGATAAGGACATCCGAGACTGCATGATGGAAAATTACCGACTGCTCCGAGATATTGCCAATTCGAGAGCGTTACAAAATCAGCCGGCATTGCTTTCTAAAGATGAACTGACTGAACAACGACAGGCAATTGTTGAGGTTTGGCAATCGACTTTTCAACACAGCGATGTAGAATGAGAAAACAGAACCAGGCGTAATAAGGAGCTCGATATGGTCAAGCAAGCGGCAGAAAAACAAGCTACTGATAATAATGGTGCTAACTCAAAACAGCCTCCAATCATTACTGTTAGCGAAAGTGATTTACCAGTGCACTGTCCTATGCCGGATCAAACTTTGTGGAATCAGCATCCACGAGTTTTTATGGCATTTGATAAAGACGGACATGCTAGTTGCCCTTACTGTGGTAACCGCTATCAGCTCATTAAATAAATTCACAAACCTTCACAAATTTATAAAAAAACGATTCATTGGATAAATCATGACAAACCAAACATATTCCTGGGTGGTATTAAAATTTGGCGGCTCAAGTGTATCCAGTCAGAACGACTGGGACAATATTGCTACTATCGTCAAAAGCAATATTGAGAAAGGAAAAAAAGTCGCTGTCATTCACTCAGCATTTAAAAACGTGACCAATGAGCTGGAAGCAATTGCTCAGTTAGCAGTCACGGACCAAAGTGATGATGCTTTAAATGAGCTCCTGAACAAACACAAAGCAATGGCGCATGAGCTGGAAGTCGATGCGACATTGCTAGATCCCTGGTTTGACTCACTGCAAATCGCTATCGCTGATATCAGGCATAAAGAAAAACTGACCGCCATGGACCGAGCGCAGGTCGTGTCGCATGGTGAGCTACTATCCTCGGTACTCGGTGCGGAATTTTTACGCAAAGTTTCAGGGCAAGACTATAAAGTAGAATGGTTAGATATCCGTCAAATATTAAGCTCTGAATCTAACCATCATCAAAATGAAAATGATCAGTTTTTAAATGCCGTTTGTCACCCGAGACCGAACCAGGAGCTAGCTAATCAATGGGCAAGTGAATCCGATGTGATCTTAAGTCAGGGCTTTATCGCAGCCAATGATGATGGACAGACGGTGCTACTGGGGCGTGAGGGCTCCGATACCTCCGCGGCCTATTTTGCAGCATTGTTGCAAGCCGAAAAGCTCGAAATCTGGACCGATGTAGCAGGAATGTTCAGTACCGATCCCAACAAAATTAGCAAGGCTAAGAAGCTGAAAAATATCAGCTACAACGAAGCCTTCGACATGGCCGAAGCTGGCGCAAAGGTTCTGCACCCAAGGTGTCTCAGCGCAGTCATGGCATACAATATCCCCATCGAAATTCGTAATACCCATAAACCCGATGAATCAGGCACGCTGATCACCAGCGACTATGAGCCCTCTAACTGGGTTAAAGCGATTGCTTTGAAACAAAAGATTCCGATTATAACTTTGCAGTTAGGTCGTCGGGGGCAACAGCCAGATACACTAAAAAAAGTATTCACCATTATTAATGAGTTTGGTTTGAGCAGTGAATTAATGGCCTCCACTAAAAACTCATTGGTCATGGCGATAGAAACCAACAACAGTATTTACTCAGATTCTATTTTGCAGAAGTTGTCTGAAAAACTGGCCGAAGTATGCCGTAGCGTTTTCACTTCACACAGCGCCATGCTCACCCTTATCGGTTGTGAAGCCAGCCAGGCACTATGGCATCTGTTGCAGATCGATGCTGATCTCCCTGAGCAATGGTTGCTGCTCAGCCACGCTACCGGCGATCATCATTTGTCATTTTTAGTGAACGATGATGATGCATTAAAAGTATTGCAATTGCTGCATGATAATTTGATTAAATGAAATTGGATTTGATTATAAGGACGTTATAGGTTGGGTTAGAGGCTTTGTCTCGTAACCCAACAAAAGTTCTACATTGAGGATGGGTTACGGCTTACGCCGGGTCTGCCCCCTTGGGTATAACCGATCCTATGAGCTAAACTATAAATTTAATTATAGAATAAAAACGTAGGGATTTAGGATGTTGGCATTCAAATACCGCCCAGCAAAGGAAGAAGATCTTTCAGAAATAAGAGTTCTGACTGAGGGGGTTATAAGAAGATTAAAATGTGATGACGAGCAAATAGAACGGCTATTGGGGCGATACTCGCGAGATAAGCTTGAAGCTTGGATATTGAGTGAGGACATTGATGCTTTAGTCGGAACCTATATGGGTTTTGTTATTGGCGTTTGTTTTGTCCAGAACGGAAATGTTTTAGGGCTTTTCGTTGGTAGAAACAACAAAGACAATGATGTTGAATCTAGCCTATGGTCATACGCTAGAGATGTAACCCTTGCTAAGGAGCATATCGGGAAATTATCAGGGGAAGTCTTAACTGAGTATGTTGACTCAATAAAGAAAAATAATAAAGTAAATACGACGGACTTAGGGATGTTTTCGAGTGTTAGCGAAATACTGGATATTAATAGTGATGCTGTTTATAAGGCGCAGCAGAACCTGAAAGATATTGATATCTACACAAAAAAAGATACGAATCGAATTGCCCGTATGGTTTTTATGTTGTTTATTTTTTTATTGTGGTTAACTGATGTCCCTGCGTATCTTTTCAATCCGAACTGGAAGTTAGAGAAAATCGCAAGTGAATCAGGGCCAGGTCGATTTGATGATACCCCTAAGCCATACTCGGAGTGGCAAGTTGATTTTCTGCTATGGAGAGGAGCGCAGCCTGTGTATTCCATAGGTGACAATCGCTGCTATGGTGCTTTCCCTATTAGTATCATGTGGTTCAATCCAAAGTTGTTAAATCATATAACTAGAGATATGACTCAAGCGGAAAAGAAAAAGATTCTATTAGACTGCGATGAGCTACTTTCTAGCTATCATGAAGATAGAAAACAGAATGTTATAAAGGCTATCGGATACAAAAAAGGCGCTTAAAGCGCCTTTTCTTTTAATGGTGATTGATTACCAAATTAGTAATAAGGATTCTCACCTTCGGCGTGTTCAGTGACGTCTTTGACGCCTTTCACTTCTGGAACACGTTCGATCAAGGTTTTCTCGATGCCTTCTTTCAAGGTGACGTCGACCATACCGCAACCTTGGCAACCACCGCCGAATTGTAGAACGGCGATACCGCTTTCGGTGAATTGAACTAATGATACCTGGCCACCGTGGTTGGCGAGTTCTGGGTTGATTTCGGATTCCAGGTAATAACGAATGCGATCCGAAGCTGGTGCGTCGTCATCAACTTTACGCGCTTTAGCGTTAGGTGCTTTTAGCGTTAACTGACCACCGGTTTGTTCTTTCGAGTAGTCAATCTCGGCTTCTTCTAAATAAGGAGCGCTATCTTCGTCGATAAAGGCTGAAAAACCATCGAACTTCAATTCAGTGTCGGTATCTTCAATGGCGTCCGGTGGGCAGTATGAAACGCCACACTCTGCATGGCTTGTGCCTGGGTTAACCACAAATACGCGAATGCCGGTATCAGGCTCTTCCTGACCGGCTAATAAACGGCGAAAATGCTCTTGAGCAGCTTCTGAAATAGTAATCATAATAACGTTTAATGCCTTAGCATGTTGCTTTGATGGGTTCTATTATAACCTATGATTGGGCTTGCAGCTAAATTTACAACCTATAGAATGGAGAAAACCATGAAAAACTCAGTCTTATGAAACCATTACTGCTTGCTGCTTTTTTTTCCATTTTCGCTGGCTTTCCGGCTATTGGGCTCTCTCAGGAAAGTAATACCTCTTTTGACTACTATTTTAACCAAGCTATTGATTTTAGAAAGGATGTTGTAACGCCGAATCAGGTTTTCGGTAATCCTGTCGGTGAATGGCATGTTCGTCCTGACCAGTCGGTATCTTTCTTTAAAGCATTAGCCGAAAGCTCAGAGCGTGTGAATCTGTCCGAAATTGGGCGCACCCATGAAAATCGTCCTCTAATCACCGCCTATATTTCATCGCCTAAAAATCTGGCGCGTTTGGATGAGATTAAAGAGCAACGAAAAAACTTAACTGAGTATCAAGGGCCTGCCATTATCTGGTTGGGTTATTCAGTGCATGGCAATGAGCCGAGTGGCACTAATGCGGCATTGTTGGTGGCTTATCGTTTGGCGGCTTCTGATGAAGCGTGGATTCAGGAGTTATTGGACAATACTATTGTGATGATTGATCCGATGCTTAATCCCGATGGAATGGGTCGCTTTGCTGGATGGGCCAATCGTTACAAAGGTAAGCAACTGGTTGCAGACTCTGAGTCGATTGAGCATAACGAAGCCTGGCCTAGAGGTCGTACTAACCACTACTGGTTTGATTTGAATCGTGACTGGTTGTTGTTGCAACATCCTGAAAGCCAGGCGCGGGTTAAGCATTTTTATGAGTGGCGTCCGCACATTGTTGGTGACTTCCATGAGATGGGAACTAATTCGACCTTCTTTTTCCAGCCGGGCGTACCCACTCGGCAGAATCCTCTAACCTCTGAGTTAAACTTTGAGCTGACCGAAAAAATCGGACGCTATCATGCCAAAGCGTTGGATGCGATTGGCTCGCGCTATTACAGTCAGGAAAGTTTCGACGACTTTTATTATGGTAAGGGATCAACTTTCCCAGACATTAATGGCGGTATTGGCATTTTATTTGAGCAGGCCAGCTCGCGCGGTCACTTGCAGGAATCGGTTAATGGCGATGTCAGCTTTCCTTTTTCTATTCGTAACCAGGTCGCAACCTCATTTTCAACCTTGCAGGCTGGGCTTGAGTTAGGCGATGAGCTGCTTGAATACCAAAAAGACTTTTTCAATCAATGGCCTGCTAAGGCTAGTCAAGACTCAGAAAAAGGTGTGATTTTCAGTTCTAACGATCAGGGGCGTATCAAAGAGTTGTTACGGATTCTAAACAACCATCAAATTGAAGTTCAGCAGCTCGAAGGCCCTAGAAAAATTGCGGGCAAAGAATGGCCAGCTAAAATATCCTATGTTGTGAATTTCAAACAACAGCAATATGGCCTGATTAAAGCTATGTTCGAAACGCGCACCGAGTTTACAGATAATACTTTTTATGACGTGTCGGCATGGACTTTCCCGTTAGCCTTTAACTTTGACTATCATCATTTAAATAAAGATGAGTTGCAGCGTCTGCCTTTGCAGAAGATTCAACTTAATGACTCTCGTTCAAGTGAGTATGTTGGTAGTGATAATCCCGTAGCATTATTGATCGAATGGCAGGACTTCCGAGCAGCTTCAGCTTTAACGCGATTATTAGCTGATAAGATTGATGTTAAATTACTTGAAAAAGGCTCTCGCTTACCGGTCAATGGCGAGCCTCATGAGTTTATGGCAGGTACCTTTACTGTACCTCTACCAGCAGAAGCGGCGGAGCGTGATGCGCTGATCGAACAGGTCAATAATAAGCTGTCAGATCTGGGGCTAACCGTTTATGGCATTGACTCAGGTTATAGCGGGCAGGGGACTGATTTGGGTAGTCCGAATGTGAGTGACTTGGAGATGCCAAAGCCTCTATTGTTGATCGGTGATGGTGTTTATTCTTATGAGGCAGGTGAAGTTTGGCATTTGTTGGATACGCGTCTTGAGTTGCCAGTATCGATGCAGCATGGCGAAGATCTGGGCAAGATAGATTTGTCAGGCTATAGCCATTTGCTGATGGTCAGTGGTCGATATCCTAATCTTGAACCAGAAGAGCTGGAGTACATCAAAGAATGGCTTCGCAAAGGGGGTACTATCGTCGCCACCCGCGGTGCCAATCCTTGGTTGGTCGAGCAGGGGCTAGTCGATTTTGAATTGCTTGAGCCGGAAGTAGCAGAAAGCCAGAATCGTCCCTTTTCAGAGCGTGATGATGCACGTGCCGAACATATTATTGGCGGTGCCATCTATGAAGCTGATATAGATAATAGCCATCCTCTGGCTTTTGGTCTCGAATTAGACAAGTTAGCCTTCACTAAAGCCGGTACTATGGTCTTTAAGCCAGCTACTAAAGATTTTGTCACGGTGGCAACTTATACTGAAAACCCTCTGGTTGCAGGATACTCATCACAAACCAACATTAACCGAATAAAAAATACGCCGGCCATCTTGGCGCAGCGCTTTGGTCGTGGCAGTATCGTTATGTTTAATGATAATCCAAATTTCCGAGGATACTGGCTTGGCTCGATGCGTCCTTATATCAATAGTTTGTATTTTAATAAGGCGCTATAAGAATTTATTCAATGTTTTAAATAACGGTAGGGAATAAGCCCATGTTAAAAGCTGTTCAAGGTCTGATTGGGGGAGTTTGTTTGCTGGCGGTGATGATAACCGCTAATGCGGCAAGCTGGTCTGAAATTGAAAACAAAAGCCGTCGCGTCAATGGCTTTATGCCGATTTACCTCAGCGTCAGTGAGGGTAAGGTTTGGCTGGAGGTCAGTAAGTTTGAGCAGCCTTTTATTATGTATACGGGCCTGCCTTTTGGTATCGGCTCGAACGATATCGGCCTTGACCGAGGGCAATTGGGCGAATCGCGTCTGGTTCAGTTCGAGCGCTATGGCAATAAAGTTTTGTTAAAGCATTTAAACACCCGCTATCGTGCTGATACTGAAAATCCGGCTGAAAAGAATTCGGTTAATGAGGCCTTCGCCAGTTCGGTGCTGCATGGCTTTGAAGTTGAGGCACGTTCGGGTAGTCGTTACTTGATCAACGTGACGCCTTTTTTGCAACAGGATTTGCATGGCGTTAGTGACAGACTGAAGGGAACCAATCAGGGTAGTTTTAGTATCGACCCAAGTCGCTCCGCTTTAGTGGCTGATAAAGTTAAGAATTTCCCTAAGAATACTTTGTTTGAAAGTATCTTAACCTTTAAAGGTAGTGATGCTGGTGATTATGTTAAGCAAGTGGTCCCTACACCGAGCGCTATTACCGTTCACCAGCACGTTTCTTTTGTTGCCTTGCCTGATGATAACTATCAGCCTCGTGTGTTCCATCCGAAAAGCGGCTTCTTTGAATTAACCTATGCCGATTATGCCTCGCCGATTGATCAGCCGATTGAAAAGAAATTAATCTATCGCCACCGGATTGAGCGTGATAAAGACGGCAAGATTAAGCCGATTGTTTATTACCTTGATCCTGGCGCACCTGAACCTGTTCGGACAGCATTGTTAGAAGGTGCTCGTTGGTGGGAACAGGCCTTTGCAGCGATTGGTATGGAAGGTGCTTATGAAGTGCGTGACCTGCCAGCAGATGCCGACCCGATGGATGTGCGTTACAACGTGATTCAATGGGTGCATCGTGCAACTCGTGGCTGGTCTTATGGTATGGTGATGGCTGATCCGCGTACCGGTGAAATTATTAAAGGTCACGTGACCTTGGGTTCTTTGCGAGTGAGACAGGATTTGTTGATTGCCAATGCGTTGACCGGTGTTTATGGCAAAGAGGGTGATAAGCAAGCGGCGATAGATATGGCTTTAGCGCGTATTCGTCAGTTGTCTGCTCATGAAGTGGGCCATACTTTAGGGATTGCACATAATTTTGCCGCAAGTCCAAGCAATCGTGCTTCAGTCATGGATTATCCACACCCTCTGGTCTCACTCGACGGTGAGAGAGTCAGTTTAAGCAATGCATATGCTGAAGGCATTGGTAAGTGGGATATTGAGGCTGTGCGTTATGGCTACACTGAATTCGAACCAGAACAGGAAGTCGAAGCGTTGCGCAAAGTTGTAAGAAACACCAGCGCGCAAGGGTTGATGTTTATTTCCGATGCCGATGCACGACCAGCCAGCGGTGCGCACCCATCCGCACACCTTTGGGATAATGCGCAAAACCCTGCCGCTGAGCTGGCGCGTGTGTTAGAAGTGCGTCAGGTTGCGTTGCAGAAATTTGGTCATAACAATCTGCCAGATGCTATGCCTTATTCTGAGCTAGCCGAAACTCTGGTGCCGCTGTATTTATTCCACCGATTTCAAGTGGAAGCAGCAGTAAAATTGGTGGGCGGGGTTAATTATGAATACAGTGTGAAAGGTGATAGTTATCGTCCCGTTCGCCCAGTTGAAGAAGGTCTACAAAAACAGGCGATTGGCGTTTTGCTTTCAACTTTGTCGATTGAACAGTTGTCAATTCCCGACTCTGTGCTTCAAGTTATTCCTCCAAAGGCATACGGCTATTACAAAAATCGTGAAAGCTTCAGTGGCTACACGGGCTTGACTCTTGACCCTGTGTCGATGGCGGAAGCTTCGGCTAAGCATTCTCTGCAACTTTTGTTAAACCCTGAGCGCCTAGCTCGATTGTTACAGCAAAAAGCACAAGTCACTGAATTGCCGGGCATGGAAGATGTTGTTACTCAGTTATTAACGACTACTTTGCGTAGCCCTGAACAAAGCGGATTGAATGGCCTTATTCAACAGCGAGTCGATTATCTGACAGTGATGGAACTGTTAACGGTAGCATCAGACAAGAATGCTTCTCCTGAAGTGCGAGCTCATCTACATCATGAAATTGGTAAGCTTGATGGTTGGCTGACAACTCAATCAAAGCGCAATTCAGTTCGTTATGCATGGCTCAAAGACTTGGTGGTTCAATACCTCAATGGTGACTTCGAACCACAGAGGGAAGTGCAGAGCTTACCCATTCCACCGGGATCACCGATTGGGTCTTGATTGATTCTTGATTGGGTCTTGGGTTAGTCAGTAGGAAACAAAAAAGCGAGCTCAATGCTCGCTTTTTTTATTTTGGTATTCAATCAGTATGAATTTCTGCACTACTCTTGATCTCCATGAACGAATTTATGGTCATTATTTCAATTGAAGAACTGAAGGGTTCAATGGTTTCGAGTATAGCTTGGCAACCTATTTCGCCTCTCAGCGAGACCCTTTTGTTTGTACCACCGGCACTTCCTACGGTCGCTTTCCAAAGAAAAGGGATGACAAAATCGTCAGGAACGATTTTGAATAGCGAAGCTAGCCCGAAGGGTGAAGTACAGGGAGGTACTTCATAAAAGAAAAGACACCCGTAGATTGAGATTTCGCTCTGCTCAATTTCCCTCGTATCCGCCAAGCCACTTAACGCACCGTAAAATACGTTCCATCTCCCTAAAGGGATTCCCTTTGGTCACCTTCCCGAATTTTACTATTCAAAACTTCCTGTTTTGAATTGCTATGTCTTGCCTACTACTCAGCTCAATCTAAAGGGGATCTATTGGTGCAAGCTTGAAGATTCTTATTGAAAAAAAGCATTATAGAGTTTAAAAAACTGACCCTGGACTCAGGAGAGAGGGGCATTAACACTAAGGGGGGGTGTTAAACATGCCCAGGGTCAGGGGGAAAGCTTTACCAACCGAGTACACTACCTAAAATGATGCCTACTGCAATCGGTTCCCAGTGACGGTGGTGGCAATAATGGGTATGTATGTGCCCACGTGGGTAAGGATGATAGTAGCCACCGTAGTAATACCAATCTTGACCTAAATAATAGACCGTCGTTGGATAGGTTCTGTAACGTGGGTAATACCGATCATGGTAAACACGATACTGGGGATGCTTTGGTCTTGGATGGTAATTATCTCGATAACGATCATGTGAGCCATAATGACGGTCATGGCCACGAGAGTCGCTGTGGCGATGGTCGTCACGACGATTGTCTCTATGGTTATCACGCCAGCGGTCATCACGGCGATTATCATCTCTACGATGTTCAAAGCGATTATCGCGATTATGGCGTTGCTCAAAACGATTTGCATCATGACGCTTTTCAACGGCATTACTGCGTGCCTGATTAGACTGAGGACCTTTGTGCTCTTTGGCAAAACCAACTTGAGACAGACCCAGGCCCAATGTCATGATCAGTGCTGTGGTTATCATTTTATTCATGGATAACTCCTTAGGATTCACTATAATACCAACTGAATGGATATTGGGCGCTGAAGGCTCAATAACGTTCATTAGTCACAACTTTACTGCCTGTAAACTGAATTGTTACTGAATACCCGAAGAAAATCGCATAAGGATACTGCTTTGAAAATCAAAACATGTGAAATCAAAGACTTAGACCAGCTTGTACCTGCTTTCGATAGTTACCGCCAACGCTATAAACAACCCTCTGAGCCACAAAAAATAGAGCAGTTTTTGCGACAAATGCTGGAACAAGAAACTTCCGTGATTTTACTTTCTTATGAGAGCGATGAGCTGACTGGCTTTGCTCAGCTGTACCCGTCATATTCCAGTATTGGGCTTGCACCCATTTGGACGTTAAATGATTTCTATGTGTTTGGTGGGACCGGCCGCAAGCAAACTGCAGAGGCTTTACTAAATAGGGCAAAAGATTTGTGCGAAGAAACGAATGCGATTCGGATCGAAGTAACTACCCGCAAAGAAAACCATCGCCTGCATAAAATATATCGTGAATTTGGTTTTGAAAAAGACTTTAAATATGATTATTACTTCCTGCGTATTGATGAGCAGGACATTGCTTCGAAAATGCTGAAATAGTGTTTTATGGCTGTTAATTAAACCAGTCTTTAGTCGACAATAGTATTGGCCCAGCTTCTGCGTTGCCATAGCCAGATAAAGGCGCCTGTTTGCAGAACTCGGTAGGCAGCGTAGGCGAACCAGATGGTCAAGAAGCCAAAACCGAAATAGGGACCAAGCAACCAGGCTACCGGCAAGAAGAGTAGCCATTGTGACAAGAGGGAAACATACATCGGTGGCTTAGTATAACCAGCGCCATTCAGTGCATTCATGAACACTAAGCCCATCGCATCAATGATGATAATGCCCGCGGAAAGTTTAAATGGCCAGTGGGCAATCTCAAGTGCTGTCTGTTCTGTCAAGAATATGCTCATAATCGGGTCGGTAAATATAAAGAACAGGGTTGCAAGGCTGATGGCGAAGATTAAAGCCATCTTGGCCACATCCCATCCCCACAAATAGGCATCCTTTGGATCCTGCCTGCCTAGTGCCTGACCGACCAAGGTCGCCGCACCAATGCCCAGTGCAATACAGGGTAAAATAGCCACCAGCATGACGTTAGTGATGGCGTTTGCGGCAGCAAGCTGGTGTGTCCCGACCATACCAATAATCCAGAACAGGGCAGTGAAGCCTCCAGCAAAGAATAATTGATGGATAGAGGACGGAAATGAAATTCTGAAAATGGATTTTATGGTTGCCCAGGCCGCTAATCGCTCCATGTAACCAAATTGCTTGGTGTGTTTAGTCGCTAAAATATGGTAATAAACGGAACCAAGCGCCAACGAAATACTGGTGCCGATACCTGCTCCTAATGTACCCAGTTCGGGCATGCCAAAGTTACCAAAAATCAAAGTGTAGTTAAGCAGGATGTTCAGCGAATGCATGACCAGCAAGGTGCGTAGGTAATATCCCGTTTGCTTAATGGCGCTCCAGTAACTGCGATAACTGAAGTTCAGTCCTATCGCTAAAATTCCAGCAAAGCGCGCCTGCAAATAAGGAATACCCTCTTCCAATAGCTCAGGGTCGTTATTGAGCAAGCTTAGGATATCAGGGGCAAGAAAGAATAAAATAATACTGGTAGGCAGGGCCAATAGACCAATGATTAATAAAGCGGCATTGAGCGGATAGGCGGCCTCGCTTTGTCGACCTTCACCCATGCGGCGCGACACCATGGCCTGAACACCTGCGGCAAAACCAATAAAAAAGGCCACCGCCATAAAATTGATGAAGCCCGCTATACCTACCGCTGCAATCGCAGCACTCCCCTGAGTACCTACCATGGCGGCATCGACCAGATTCAAAATATTCTGCGAGATCATGCCACCGACAATCGGCAAAGAGATCTGGAGAACTTGTTGTGAACGGTCTTTATTGAGCAAAAGGAATGTCCGAGCGCAGTAACATTTTATGATGCGCATTGTATCAGGTATTGCTTAAAGGGCTAGGGCTTGTTTGGAGTAGAGGCAGAATATGGTACGGATTTAGAAGCTGCATCCGTGCAGTTTAAATTCTTAGTCTGGGCTTTTACGTAACCAGCGAACATTATCGATAACTTCATCGAAAAAGCCTCTCAGTGTTTCACCACTCATGCTGTAGGGGTTGAAATTGGCATCGGAGGAATATTTTAGAAACAGCTGTTTATTATCGTCAGTACGAGTAATCAGTCCCATTGACCATTCACTGAATTGGCGTGCGGTGATTTCCCGATAATCAAGGATCGCGGGATCTTTATGGCGCTGATCTTGCAGGATTTTGTGATAGATACGGTTAACGGTATTGCGGTCGCCTTCCAGAATTTGCAGAAAAATACCGTTTGAAAGGCATAATGCGCCGGTAACGCCATCCGCCTGATTGTTGGTTTGAGAATGTTTAAGGATATTCTTGATATCATCGGAACCCAGGGTTTTACTAATTCGGCTGGCATAGGTTAGTTGCACAAGCATGGTCATCTCCTCGTTGTTTTAAATGAGGCTAGTGAGCTTAAAGTGAGCTTAATAGGCTTTAAACTTTAATCGCGTACAGATGAAGAGATTGTGAAGACTTAGGAAGCATCCTTTTTGACCATGCTTTTCCAGACATGATCCCCTGCGAGGCTGTGTACTATAACGGCACCAATATGCAGGATAAGGAATAGCGGGATCAGAGCTTCGCCAATTTCATGGCCTTCTTCAACGGCCTCAAAAACTGCGGAACCTGTGCTGTTTTGCAGCAGAAAGATTAAAGTGCCGGAAACCGCCATCCATAAAAATAACAGTAAGCCTGTAAATTGTACAAGTCCGGCAATACCTTCATGCATCTTTCTGTGCGGCAGTTTGAAGCGGACTAATTGCCCAATATCCTGTGCGGCCAGTCGCCATTGATGCTTATTAAAGATGGTCCAGCCTTTAAAGCTGAGTTTTCCATGAGTAAAAATACCAGCGCCAAAGCGAGTCAGAACAAACACCAGCACCGCAAGGCCTAAATAAAGGTGCAACAGGTAACCATTGGTATTAAAGCCATCATCGGCATTTTCGCCGGTTAGCCAGGCAGCGATACCAAACAAAGCTAATCCCCAGTGGATTAATTGAGAGCGGCGAGAGTAGACTTCTGTTTTCATGGAACGGCTCCATTGAATTAATGTAACTCCAATCTAGGAGCTATAGTTCAATATAACAATGGGCATCTGTAGGTGGCTTGATCCAGCTCAAGCAGGGGTTACAGACAAATGTACTGACTGTGCATTTGTCTGTAATTGGATAAATTAAGAGGTTCTTACAATATTCCCTTTGCTATCAACTTGGATGCGGACTGACTTATGGCAATTGCGACAGGTTCCAACACCAGCTCCACTTCTAGATACCCCCGTTTTAAAGGTAGAAACAGACCCGCATTTTGGGCATGGAATAGTAAAGGTTGCAGACATAACAAGCTCCAATTTTGTTGTTTTTCAGAATAAGGTTATAAATGTGTCGAATTTTTTAACACTTTTAAAATATAGCCAACTTCTTGAGTGCGTGCAAATTTTTATCAGCTTGTCAGCTCGTTAGGTTTTAGCAAGACACCAAACATCTATGCGTTCCACACCATGTTTTAAGCACTGCTTTGAAGCTTCTTGAATGGTGGAGCCGGTGGTAACTACGTCATCGATCAGTGCTATATGTTGAGGAAGTTTCTGTGTAACGCTAAACGCGTGCTTGAGATTTTTGCGACGTTCGATTGCTTTGAGCCCGATCTGGTGTGGGGTGTCTTTAACGCGAAGCAGTACATGGTCGAGTAGTGGCACTTGCAGTTTGCGAGTCAGATGTTTGGCAATCAACTGTGATTGATTAAAGCCCCGTTCACGCAGACGGTTTGAATGTAGCGGGATCGGCACTATCGCTTGAGGAAGATCTTTATCCTCATAGTGATTGTTGATTTCTTCGATCAGTAAATTGCTGAAACTGCGGATGTGATGAAGTTGCTTTTCGAACTTCATTTCGCTGATGGCATGACTGACCGGGAACTCATAATGAGTCGCAGCGATTAGCTTCTGGTAGCGTGGCGGCTTCTTCAGGCATTGACCACAAGTAGCGGCAAAAGGTTGCTTGCCCAGGCTGTTACCACATTGCTGGCAGTATTGGCCCTGACGTTGCACCGCTGATAAACAGGGCTCACAAAAGCCTAAATGTTCAGCGTTTAAGCCACATAGGGAGCAGTTGCCGTTAAATTGCGGAGCATTCTCGCGAACGATAGAAAATAGATTGTAAACCATAATTCCCTTTATTTGGTTGACAGTGAGTGATGAAACCGTAAACTTCACGCTATTCTTCCTGAATCTTGCTGCGCGCGAAGCCATAGACTATAAGGGTTTTTAAAACAATGAGCAATCACAAAAACGGTCAAACATTAAACAGTTTGGAAAAGTTGAATAGCGGTCAGGTTCGTCATGACTGGACTGTGGCGGAAATCGAGGCGATTTATAATCAGCCTTTCAATGACTTACTGTTCGCTGCACAGAACATTCATCGTCAATATTTCGATCCGAATCAGGTGCAAACCAGCACATTATTGAGTATTAAAACCGGTGCTTGCCCAGAAGATTGCGCCTATTGCCCGCAGTCAGGTCACTATAATACTGGCTTGTCCAAAGAGCAGTTGATGGCGGTTGAAGAAGTGATCAGCAAAGCGCAACAGGCTAAAAAGAATGGTGCGACCCGTTTTTGTATGGGCGCAGCCTGGCGCTCACCACGTGAAAAAGATTTAGATGTGGTGCTGGAAATGGTTCGGCAGGTCAAAGATTTGGGGCTGGAAACCTGTGTCACGCTGGGTATGTTGACCGATGAACAGGCGCAGAAATTGGGCGAAGCGGGTCTGGATTACTATAACCATAACCTTGATACTTCTCCTGAGTATTACCAACAGATTATTACCACTCGTACCTACAAGAACCGTCTGGATACTTTGCAGAATGTGCGTGATGCCGGAATCAATGTGTGTAGCGGCGGCATTATTGGTATGGGTGAAGAAACCAGTGATCGTTATGGTTTATTACAACAATTAGCCAATATGCCGGAGCATCCGCAAAGTGTTCCAATCAATATGCTGGTAGCGGTTGAAGGCACGCCACTGGGTGATGTGGAGAAGCTTGATTCGATTGAGTTTGTACGCATGATTGCTACCGCACGCATTATGATGCCTGAGTCGTATGTTCGTCTTTCTGCCGGTCGCGAAGACATGAACGAAGAAACTCAGACTTTATGCTATCTGGCGGGCGCTAACTCGATCTTCTATGGCGAGAAATTATTAACTACCGCAAACCCAGAAGCGGAAGCGGATATGTTGTTATTTAAGCGCTTGGGTATTGAGCCTGAGCGTCGCGGATTGGATCAACAAGAGATGGATCAGGAAGAGTTGGCTGAAGAAACGCCTAAAGTTGAAGAGCAGCAACCGGCTAAACCTTTATTTTACGACGCAACCAAGACGCATTAGCAGGAAATAGTTGCCATGTGGCAAAAACTGCAAGCCAGACTTGAGCAGCGAAAAGCTCAGGATTTGCTGCGTCAGCGCTTGACCCTTGAAGGTGCGCAAAGCGTGCGCATTAAAGCTGAAGGTCGCGAGTATCTGAACTTCAGTAGCAATGACTATCTTGGTCTGGCTAACCATCCAAAGTTAATTGAAGCGATGCAAAAAGCTGCTAGGCAATATGGTGTTGGCAGTGGTGCATCGCATTTAATTATTGGGCACAGCGAACAGCATCATGCGTTGGAAGAAGAGCTTGCTGAATTCTTAGGCGTTGAGCGGGCTTTATTGTTCTCCACAGGCTATATGGCGAACTATGGTGTGCTGACCTGTCTTCCTGATAAAAATGATCTGATTATCCAAGACAAGCTCAATCATGCTTCGCTAATTGATGGTGGCATGGCCAGTTCAGCAAAAATGTTGCGCTATGCTCACGCTGATCTGGAATCCTTTGAGCGCCAGATGAAACAGCCTGCGGAAAGCCGTCTAGTGGTGACCGATGGTGTTTTCAGTATGGATGGCGATATTGCACCGCTGCCTGACCTGATTGCGAGTTGCAAAAAACGTAAAGCATCTTTGATGATTGATGATGCTCATGGTTTTGGTGTGCTGGGCGAGCAGGGTAAAGGAAGTCTTGAGCATTTTAATCTGGCGCAGCAGACAGCCGATATTTATATGGCGACTTTGGGCAAGGCGCTGGGTGGCTTTGGTGCTTTTGTGGCTGGCAGTGAGATGCTGATCGAAAGCCTGATTCAGTTTGGTCGCAGTTATATCTACACCACGGCCATGCCTGCAGCAGTAGCAGCAGCCAATCGAGCCAGCCTGCAACTGATTCAGGATGAGTCATGGCGACGCGAGCAGTTGCATAAAAACATCGTTTATTTTCGCAGGCAGGCCAGTGAATACGATATTCCATTGATGCCTTCTGACACTGCCATTCAACCAGTCTTGATTGGACGCAATGACAAGACGCTGGCCATCAGTCGTGCCTTAAAAGAAGCGGGTATTTTATTAGTGGCCATCAGGCCACCCACGGTACCGGAAAACAGCGCGCGTCTGCGCGTGACCTTAACCGCAGAACACAGCATAGACGATATTGATTATTTGCTGGAGCATTTAGCGCTTCAGATCAAGCAAGCTAAACAGAATGCATAAAAGAGGCAATGGGTGAGTAAGTTACAACCTTATATTGAATCAAGAGGCCAGGGGCCCGATCTGGTTTTATTACATGGCTGGGGCCTGCACTCAGGTATCTGGGAAATGTTGGCAGATGACCTGGCTGAGCATTTCACTTTGCACATGATTGATTTGCCGGGCTTTGGCCGCTCGCCGATTCCTGGCGATCCTTACACGCTGAGTTTGTTGACTGAGCAGGTGCTCAAAGTAGCCCCGGACAATGCACATTATCTGGGCTGGTCATTGGGCGGCCTGATTGCCACCAACATTGCGATTGAAGCCCCTGATCGGATGAATAAATTAATCACGGTGGCCAGCAACCCGCGCTTTGTGCAGCAGGATGACTGGCAGCACGCTATGAAAGCGAACATTATGGATAGTTTCTGCCGGTATCTGGAAGAAGATTACCAGGGCACCATTATTCGCTTCCTGGCGATTCAAGCAATTGGTAGCGAAACACAAAAAGACGATATTCGCCGATTAAGAGATACCGTATTTATTCATGGCGTACCTGCGGGAAAAGCTCTACGTGGTGGATTGGCTTTGTTGAATGAAGTGGATCTGCGCAATGACTTAGTCAATATCAAGGCGCCTATGTTACGCCTCTACGGTCGCCTAGATTCTTTGGTGCCAGCTAAAACTGCCGAGCAGGTAGCTGAATTAATTCCACACAGTCAGCACAAGGTTTATCCGAAAGCGAGCCATGCTCCGTTTTTGTCCCATAAGCCTTTATTTGTTAATGATGTAAAAGAGTTTTTGCATGAGTAATTCTACGCGTCAAAAGATTAACCAGATTGCTAAGACCGATATTGCTCGCTCCTTTAGTCGTGCCGCTAAAACCTATGACGATGCGGCCTTTTTTCAGAAAGTGGCCGGTGAGCGGTTATTGGAGCGTCTTCAGTATTTCAAATTGCAACCTCGGAATATCTTAGACTTAGGTTGTGGCACAGGCTACTTCACCCGTCAACTGAGCAAACGCTATCCAGAGGCCAAAGTTACAGGTGCTGATCTGGCGCAAGGCATGATTGAGTATTGTAATGCTCAGTCGCACCAGGAAGAGTATCTGTGCGCCGATGCGCTGAGCATGCCTTTTGAAAGTGATAGCTTTGATTTTGTATTTTCCAATCTTACTTTTCAGTGGATTGATGAACTTCCGCAATTATTTCAGGAGTTGAATCGGATTTTAAAACCAGAGGGATTATTGCTGTTTACTACCTTAGGGCCTGACACTTTATACGAGTTAAAACAAAGCTGGGCGGCAGTGAACGATTATCAGCACGTGAATAACTTTATCGATATGCATCATGTGGGTGATGCAATGTTAAGCGCACGCCTTTCTGATCCGGTAGTGGACAGTGAGCCAGTAGTGATTGGTTATAACAAGGCGCTTGAGCTGATGCGTGATTTAAAAAATATTGGTGCTCATAACATCGACTCAACTCGAAACCATGGTTTAACCAGTCCACGTCAGTTACGAAAACTTGAACAAGAGTATCAGCGGTTCAGAATGGAAGACGGTCAATTGCCAGCAACCTATGAGTTGGTTTATGGGCATGCTTTTGGAACGGAAGTTAGCCCAGCTATGGGCTATCATGATTACGCAGTTGAAGTGGGTTAGGAGTAAAAGATTAATAGCGAAGTGAAAAGTTAGCTTTTTTTATTCTCAAAGTTAACGATTTTTTCTTTAAGCTCTTCTTCTTTGTCCTCGAGCTGTTGCTTTGTGTTTTTCACTTGGGCTTCGTGCAAGAAATCACGCAAGGTCTCAAATTCAGTACGATAAAAATCACGTTCATCACGTAAGTTGTCGATATTACGACTGAGAGTAGCATTGGCTTGAACGAGCCGTTTATGGCTTTTCTTGAGGTGCTCAAACTCCGAGCCCAGGCTTTCTTTAAAGCGTTCTTTTTCTTCGAGGGCGTCTTGACGGATAGTTCGAACGCGGGTATCGCACTCTTCGCGTAACTGGTCCATTTCATCATCGAGTTCGCGCTTGGTATCAGAGATGGATTGCAAAGCGTTGAGGTAATTCTGCTGGGCTTCTTCATATGAACTTTGTATTTGCTTATATTTACCTTTAAGCTCGCGGTGCTCTTGATTAAGTGCAGTGTTACGCTCGGATAAACTTTGTAATGAGTTTTTAAGATCTTCACGGGTGGTCTCAAGCTCTTTGATACGTTGAGCTTTACCGGCGATATTTCGAGTGTTTTCTTCAAGAACATTTTTAAGTTCTTGGTTTCTTGACTCAAGCTGCCTAACCAAAGCATGCTTAAGTGCAGCAGTTATCACTGCTACTAATAAAACCGCTAAGGCTACAATAGCCAAAGTGAGTATGATAGTGTTGTCGCCAGCCAAGTAAGTCACCAATAAATGTGGACTATGATTATATGCTACGCTTTTGTATAGCAGCTTTGTATCGAATTATAGCGTAACCCATACCTAACGTTGTGTGCGAGGGATAACAAATTGAATAATAAGAAAGAAACTCTATTCATTGCCGGTACTGATACCGAAGTTGGAAAAACCTTTATAACTCAATCGCTTATTAGCGCACTCCTGAGTCATGGTAAGCAGGTTATTGGCCTCAAACCTATTGCCTCGGGAGCTGAGTTCGTAGATGGCCAGTGGACTAATGAGGATGGGCAAAAAATTCTTGATTTATCACGAAAAAGCCCTGGCTTTGAGCAATTAGGTTATTCTGAAGTGAATCCTCTGTGTTTTGAACCTGCTATTGCGCCTCATATTGCTGCCCAGGAAGCCGGTATTGAGTTATCGGTGTCTGAGCTGAGTCGACTGATTGACTTTCCTGCAAGTGATTATCTTTTTGTTGAAGGAGCTGGCGGTTGGTTAACGCCACTGAATGGCACAGAAACCTATGCCGATTGGGTAGAGCAGAAGGAACTGGACGTGATTTTGGTGGTGGGTATGAAGCTAGGCTGTTTAAATCACGCGATGCTGACCGTCCGAGACATCGAACGTCGTGGCCTGAAGCTAAGAGGTTGGGTCGCCAACTTTGTGTTTGGTGAAATGAACCGCAGTGAGCAGAACCTGGATTGGCTTAAAAAGAATATTTCAGCACCTTGCCTTGGCATCGTTCCGCAACAAAATACGTCGCAACAGGGCGCTGATTTCGAAATAGCCAGTCAGTTATTGAACTTGCAGGCTTTTCTCTGATGTCACGCACTGATTGCTAACGCAAGCAACGCTAGGTTTCGGTGTGACCACACAAATGCCCATAATCTGGTTCTCTTTGAAATAATCCTGGCGTTGTTTTTTGTAGGCTGCCGCCAACTCTTGTAGTTTTTTTTCGTCTACATTTTGCTTTGAATAAGGCTCATAAGTTTCGGGGCCACCGCAAGGTTTTGCGCCGACTTCTATCAAAGCACAATCGTTATTGGTGTTACAGCTTGTATCAGCTATCGTAGCTTGAATTTGCTGAAGGTGGTCAGTGTCAGGTTTGTCGGAGGTCCCCGAATCGTCGTTATCTGTGACTTCTGAGCAGGCGACTAATGGCGCCAAAATTAGAATTGATAGGTATTTTAAGTATCTGATTTTCATAAAGTTGCCAAATTTTGTCAGTTTGCCCAAAAGGTTAGCATACAGTACTATCTGGACATAAGCCCAGTTTATTAAGTCAATCACAATGTCGCTAACAAAACCCGGTAAGACAGGTATTTCTCGCATTCTTGATGCAACCAAGTATTCTTGGCAAGGGTTGAAAGGCGCCTGGTTGAGTGAAGCCGCCTTTCGACAGGAATTAGTGCTTGCCATTATCTTGATTCCGCTGGCTTTTGTTTTGGGGCAAACAACAGCAGAGATTTCCATTCTATTGTTGACCCTAGGAGTTGTTCTAATGGCTGAATTGGCGAATTCAGCTATTGAAGCAGTGGTAGATCGCATTGGCCCTGAGCATCACCCGCTTTCTGGACGCGCTAAAGACATAGGCTCTGCCATGGTCTTTATTGCGCTACTGTTTACCGGCATTGTCTGGGGCACTATCTGCTATTTTAACTTCTTTACCTAAGACGATATATCTAAATCCGCTCTAGAATAAAGGTTTGTGCTTGCTGAGCAGCGCGTTTCCAGCTTTGCTCAGTGCTAATCTCGGAGCGCTTGAGGGTTTCTAAACTGTGGTTACCGTCTTCCAGCCAATTAACATCAATTCTTGAGGATAACCCATAAGTTGCCACCTCTTCAGGCTTACCAAACGGATCTCGCGTTCCCTGAAGAATCAAGGTCGGTGTTTTCAGATCTTTCAGATGCTCCGTTCTTAGGTTTTCCGGTTTGCCCGGCGGGTGAAACGGATAGCCCATACAGATTAAGCCATCAACCTGCTCGTCATCTGCAATCATACTGGCCACACGCCCACCCATAGATTTACCGCCAATAAAGACTTTGTGTCCTTTTGCATACTCTGCAATCTGCTGCCTATAGGCTTCGATAAGCTTTGGCATGCGATCCGGTGGCGACTTTTTACCTGTCTGTTGGCGTTTGAGCATATAAGGGAAATCAAATAGAACCACTTCAACAGTGGGGTGACTGATCAGTCTAGCCATACTTTGCATAAACTCTGAGTTGGAATCAGCGCCAGCACCATGGGCAAATATAAAGACAGCTTTAGATTGAACTTGGGTCATGAGTATCCTTAGGGTCAGCAGACTCTAGTTGGTGATTAGATTTTTAACTTTCATTCGTGATCGGTTTTGATACACTAGGCAGCAATTGTAAGAATAAAAAATGATTATGTCTGCACTAAAGCCCGCTTCCTATCAAAGACCTTTCCTTAAATGGGCGGGTGGAAAGTTTCGACTACTACCGCGAATTCTCAAGGTTTTGCCTGAAGGCAATAAGCTGATCGAGCCCTTTGCTGGTTCTGGCGTATTATTTCTCAACGCAGACTATGACCGCTATCTATTGGCCGATATTAATCCCGATCTAATTGATGTCTTTAATCAGCTAAAGAAAGGTAAAACATCTTTTATTGATTGCTGTTCTGAATATTTTACCGACCAATACAATAACGAGAAAAGTTTTTACCAGCTTCGAGAGCATTTTAATCAACTGAAACCGGGAAAAGAGCGGGCCGCTTTATTCGTGTATTTCAATCGCCACGGATACAACGGATTGTGTCGCTATAATCGTTCGGGTGGTTTTAACGTACCTTTTGGGCGTTATAAAAAACCCTATTTCCCCGCTCGAGAAATGGAGCTGTTTGCTGAAAAAGCCAAGCGAGCAGAGTTCCGCTGCCAGAGCTTCAATAAAACTATGGCCCATACGCGAAAAGGTAATGTAATTTATTGTGATCCGCCTTATTTACCTTGGTCTTTAACCGCAAACTTCACCAGCTACAGCCAACAGGAGTTCTCGCTCGATAACCAACGAGAACTGGCTTTAGAAGCACAAAGACTCGCCAAGCGAGGCGTGCCCGTTGTTATTTCCAATCACGACACCGATTTTGCCCGCCTTATCTATGACAAAGCAAAAGACCTGCAATCCTTCCCTGTACGACGCTTTATCTCCTGCGATGGCGCAGGGCGTAATAATGCACAGGAATTGATAGTGGTTTATCGGAAGTAGTGTGGGAAAACAGCTTTATATGTACGGACAACTCATGAGTTGTCCGTACGAACGTTTTATTACTTAATTGGGTAAGGGATGGTTAATTTACTGTCCCGCGCTTTCCAGTGCAGAATTAACAAAATAGAGGATGGTGAAAATAAACACAATAACGAAAACGACGCCGCCGATAATGAAGTTTAGGGCGCTGCCTTTTTCAAAGTCTTTTTGACGTTGTGCCTCGGATTGAACGCCAAACATGGCGCCAACTACACTTTTAACAGTTGACCAGAAGCCGGTGCCGTCTTTGGTTGGCTCCTGATTGTTGTTAGTATCGTCGTTAGTGTTGTTGTGGGTGTTGCCAGAAAGGTTGTGTTGCGTATTGGAGTGTTGCTCGCTCATTCATCACCGCCAAACAGTTCTAGAATATCGATAAAATGCAGACTTGGCATTGTATGCGATTCTGTTAGCCAAGAGAACCAGCTAACCGACTGTTCGGATTTTTTTTCGTCTTTTTTGGTTTGTTGCTGAGGAGCTGGCTGAACTAACTCGGGTTCCAGTTGAGTTAATACATGAAGCTGGGTGTCATCAGTTGGGGAGTATTGAACATCAGAGCACATTTGAGCATTAGCAAATGCTTGACCGGACAAGAAAGAACCTGCCACAAAAACAGATACAGTCATGTATTTTTTAACAACTTTAGTCATTTTCATCATTGCTCCTCTTGCATCTCCATCTGGGTTGAACACGCTTTCCTTAGGTCTAGTTTACTGATAAGAGTAAACGAATCCCCCTAATATACGTGAACAATTGGTTACAATTCAAGAAGATGATACGTGTTTTGTGTCAATTTTATGTAAATGTGGCTGTTTTTTCTGGATTGAATCGATTAATTCAAAGACTTGGGCTGCATTTAAGCGAGGATCAACCAAGCTGGTATAGGCTTTATCGAGTTCTTGCTCGGTAACGCCATAACTGCCGCCAACGCACTCCATAACCGCTTCAGCGGTCATTTCCAGGTGTACGCCACCAAGATGGCTGCCGTGAGCGGTATGTATCTCAAATGCTTGCTGCAACTCGCTTTGGATATGTTGAAAATAGCGGGTTTTGATGCCGTTAGCGCTTATGCGCGTATTGCCATGCATTGGGTCGCAGCTCCATAGCACCTTCAAATTGGCTGCTTGTATGGCTTTAATCATATTGGGCAATACTGTGGCAATAGATTCATGGCCGAAACGCTGAATGAGGGTTAAACGGCCAGCTTCATTGTTGGGGTTGAGCACTTTACAGAGCTGCACCAAAGTTTGTGGCGACAAGTTTTTGCCGACTTTGATGGCAATTGGGTTGGCAATGCCACGTAAATATTCGATATGCGCGCTGTCTTGGATGGTGGTGCGCATTCCAACCCACGGATAATGGGTCGATAGGTTGTACCACTTACCATTATTCGCCTTGCGGGTCAGCGCTTCTTCGTAATGCAGGTGCAACGCTTCATGGCTGGTAAAGAATTCCAGCCAGTGTCGGCTATTATGCTGGGGGCCATTGGCTTGATGAAACAGACGCATGGCTTCGCGGAATTGATCCAGGCTCTGGTGCAATTTAGCATTTGTTTTTAACGACAAGAGGTTCTGCGATTCCTGTTCAAGTTGGAACAGGTCGCTGATATCACCTTCAAGCAAAGAGCGAATATAGTTTAGTGTTAATGAGGCATAGCTATAGCCCTGTAACATCCGTGCAGGATCCGGCATGCGAGAAGATTCACTGAAATGGACATGGTTAACCAGATCTCCCCGATAACTGGGTAAAGTGGTTTGGTCTTGAGTTTCGGTGAGTTCAGAGCGCGGTTTAGCATATTGACCAGCTATTCGGCCAATTCGAACAACGGGCTTCTTCGTCTGCTGGCTGACCAGTAAACTTAAGCTCATTAATAGGCGAACTTTCTGCGAAATGGCTTCAGCATTGCAGTCAGAAAAAGATTCAGCACAATCGCCACCTTGCAGAATAAAGGCTTTGCCAGCCTGGGCATCCGCAATATGGTTTTTTAAGCTATCTACTTCGCTGGCGGAAACCAACGGCGGTAACTGACGCAATTTATCGATAACCTGCGCCAACGCCTCAGAGTTGCCATATTTTATTTGCTGGCTGACTGGTTTGCGCTTCCAACTATCGGGCGCCCATTCATCAGCGTATCTGTTGCTCATGATTAATTCAGGAATCTACTTCAATAAAACCATTCTATCTCATAAGATAGGCGCTGGCGAATAGAAGCGTAAGTGATAATCAAAAACACAAATTGCAATGATATACGACATTTTCTATCGCAAAGATAAGCGATCATATGCAATTAGCTAAGAAGTAACTCATTATGAAAGCGGAAATATTAGCTTTTCGGGAATATTTGAAATGGCGAAAGTAAAAACAGTTTATGTCTGCCAGGAATGCGGCGCTGAAACCCCACAATGGGCCGGGCAATGTGGTGCATGTAAATCATGGAATTCATTTGTTGAGCAGGTAGACACAAAAAAAGCAGCCGCTGGTAAAAGTGCCCGTTTCACTGGGTATGCAGGACAAGCTAGCAAAGTAGTAAAAATGGACAAGGTGGACTTATCGGAAGTGCCGCGAATGTCATCAGGCCTGTCTGAACTTGACCGTGTTTTAGGCGGCGGTCTGGTACCGGGTTCAGTGGTCTTGATGGGCGGTGATCCGGGAATTGGTAAGTCCACCATTCTGTTGCAAAGCTTATGCAAGATAAGCGAAACCGACTCCGTTTTGTATGTCACTGGCGAGGAGTCATTACAGCAGGTAACCATGCGCGCACAACGCCTGGGCTTGGCGACTGGAGATTTTTCTCTACTCACTGAAACTCAGGTCGAGCAAATTACCACGCAAGCTTTAATGCAAAAACCCAAAGTGATGGTGGTGGACTCTATCCAAACCATCTATACAGACATGCTGCAGTCTGCGCCCGGTGGCGTAGCGCAAGTACGCGAAAGTGCCGCGCAACTGGTTCGGTTTGCCAAACAGACAGGGATTACTTTATTAGTAGTAGGGCATGTCACTAAAGATGGTGCTCTGGCGGGACCGCGTGTGTTGGAACATATGGTTGATGCCGTTCTCTATTTTGAAGGCGAACGAGACGGACGCTTACGTTTATTACGTGCGGTAAAAAACCGTTTTGGCGCTGTCAATGAATTAGGTGTTTTTGCCATGACCGATGAAGGTCTTAAGCAAGTGAAAAACCCTTCTGCTATTTTTCTGTCTAAATACCAGGACCCGGTGGCAGGAAGTGCGGTAATGGCTACCTGGGAAGGAACACGGCCGATGTTAGTTGAAATTCAGGCATTAGTTGACAGTTCGCATGCACCACAGCCGCGCAGAGTTGCGGTAGGTCTTGATCATCAGAGAATAGCCATGTTATTGGCGGTACTTAATCGTCATGCAGGAATCGCAACTTATGACCAGGATGTCTTTGCCAATGTGGTCGGTGGTGTTAGGGTAATGGAAACCAGTTCTGATCTTGCATTAGTAGCCTCTATTATTTCCAGCCTGCGTAATCGTCCCTTAGAAGAGCATACCGTTATTTTTGGCGAAATTGGTTTGGCGGGTGAAATTCGCCCTGTCCCCAATGGACAAGAGCGCCTAAATGAAGCGGCAAAACACGGGTTTAAACGAGCGATTGTGCCAGAAGGTAATAAGCCACCAAAACCGATCAGGGGTTTAGAAGTGATTGGTGTGAGTCGAATGAATCAATTTATTCAATTAATTTAGTACTATTTATTATTAAACAATAAGAAGCCTTATGAGTGAACCAACTATAGCCTTGACAACAATATCACCGGTCCAAATTGGAGTTGGACTTAAGTTGGGTGTTAATACTGCATCTGCAAAGTATGAATCATTTATTGATGCGGTATGTGAATTGGAGGGCTGTACAAATGCCAGCTCACTTAAAAGCCAGGATCAGCAGTATTCCAAGCTTAATGATGACGTTAAAAACTTGCGTCTTTTCATCTGGGAGGATGCTGAAAACAACGTGAAATTGCATGTGTTCCCTAATAATATTGCGATTGCAGAAGTGACACTGGAATATTCTGAGGTCTTGACCAGCGAGCAATTAGAAGCACTGTCACAAGCAGATACTCGCAAAGCGATTCAAACTGTATGGGGTGGGTTTGTCAGTTTTGTGAATAAAGTTCGAAACATAAACAATAACGATATTCTTGACTATGACATAGAGCAAATGGCAAAGCCCGATGTGCACTGGATTTCTCGCGCCATTCTGCTTAATCAGCAAAGCCTGCAAAAAAATAATATCCAAAAGTTAATTAAGGAATGGCTTAGCAACACGCGTGATCCTGATGATGCCGAGAAAATAATAGCCGGTGAGAAAAAATACTCAATGACTTGGTTGAATTATGTGGTAGTCGAACCTTCGCACTGGCAGGAAAGTGCCGCACTTGATTACCGAGTCGACTCCATGATCTTGTCGCAATATTTTTATACCGCACAGGAGAATTGTAATAAGCAATTGATTGATGCTATTGAGCATGCTTATGTGAGCAAAAAACTGCTACAGGCGGAAAATGAGTTGTCGACCAGTCGAGTAGCAGCACGCATGCACTTAATCAGTTATCATGAGCATTTGAAATACTTAACTCGTGCTAAGCGTAAACTGGTTGCAGACATTCTGGAGTGTTGGGAGTTTGATACTTTGGTTCAAAACAGTAAGCGAATGGTAGAAGTATGTAGTAGTCGTCTTGAGGAAGCCGATCATAAGCGACGCGAGCGTAGTACGGTATTGACTGATTTATTGCTCGTCACTTTAAGTTTCTTTGCTGTCTTTGAACTGTCTTTGTATTTGGTCGAATTTAGTCGTGAAATGATGTCACGTCCGGCTCTGGATTATAACGATGAAAGCACTTCCTTTTTCCTGAGCTTTATTGCCAACATTGATACAGATTATATGTTCGGCTTTGGGGTGGGCCTAACCGTTATTTTAATTGTGCTTTACCGAAAAATTAAAGCTCGATAGTGATTAGAGAATATTTATGAGTAAAATATTATTGTACCTTGTAGCATTGCTTGCACTTTTTCCAGCTTCGGGATTTTCAGCAGAGGATAAGATAGAAGTAAGCCAAGTTCAGACAGCAAAAGATTCAAGAGAGTTAATTACCATAACCACTGATATTTGGGCGCCATATATTAATGCCGCCGGTGGTGAAGAAGGGGGCGCTGCTCGAATTATTAATATGCTTTCGATTGTTTTGGGTGTTGATATTGAATGGAAGTATGCACCTTATGATTTTGCGCAGGCGATGATTGCTAGCGATAAACTACAGGCTTCTTACCCTTACTTTTACACTTCGGCCCGTGCCGAAAAAGTACTTTTTTCCAAACCACTGTTTTATGCAACTAGTCGTATCTATTTTAATCGTCAATACTTGAGTAAAGAGCAGGCGAGTGAAGAGATGGCTAGCCTTAGAATGGGGCGTGTGTCGGGTTATAGTTATGGTCAAAAGATCGATCAGTTGATTAGTAATGCTGAAGTATTTTCAACCGAACAAGAAGCCTTGTTAGCATTGTTCAGTAATAAGATTGACCTGCTGCCAATGACTGAAGGTGTTATGAACGCCACGCTGACCAATTATTTTCCAGAGCGGTTGCAGTTAATTCAGGCTGTGCCATCTCTCAGTGAGCGCTCACCTTTGTATGTTATTGCTCCCAAAACTCAACAGGGACAAAAGCTGATAGCAGATATTAATGCGGCGATGGATATGTTAGAAAAACTGGATGTTATGAGTGCTCAAAGTAGCAACCAAGCCAGCGTGCAGCAAGTCGATGTTGCTCAGTTGGTCGCGGGAGAAGGTTATCCTGTTATTCTTGGGCAATTGACCAGCGAGACGGGTAAAACACAATACCTGACTCTACCGCAGGGTACGCGCGTTGTAGTGGTTGAGTGGAGCGAAAAAATCCTACAACCCAGTGATAATGACAGGCTATACAAAAACATGATGGATCTAAGTCGGGTGGTTATTGTTAACGGGCCGCATACTGGCAAAGAATTACTCGTGCGAAACCTTCACATCAATTTAATGTAGTTTATTCTTATGACCTTTTTAGACTTCCTTGGATGGGCAGGCATTGCTTTTTATTTGCTTGGTCATGCCTATATTTCTATAGTAAAAGATTGGAAAAAAATAATTTATTATAGTGGTAATCTGATCGCTGCAGTGTCACTAGTGATCACCTCGACGGTATTGGAATCGTGGCAGGCCGTGGTTATTAATGCTTTTTGGGCGGTGATTAGTATTCTTCTTTTGATGCGCTTTGATTTATCAAAAGTACCTTTTTCCATGTTTGCATTTAAAGTGATACTGGTAGCTATTTGGTTGGCCTTAATCATCATGTCGCTTATTAAGCAATCTCTTCAATTTGACATATTGGGCTGGAGTTCGGCTTTCGCATTTTGTGCCGGATATCTACTGTTCAGTGCTAATAAAATGTCTATCAATAAGTATTTTCTTTGTACCGCTTATGCGGCAAGTAGTTTAATGCCACAGCTCTGGTTCGATCAAAACTGGCCTGTATTTACGCTGGAAGTTTGTTGGACGATAATTTCTATTTATGGCCTGATTAGTAAGTACAATGAACCGAGATTAATAGACTAGAGTGGTGTACCGATTACTCGCCAAAATCTTCTTTTAGCTTAAGCCAGAACATGCCGCGCAGCTCGCCTTCTTTAAAGCCGGTGGCTTGATCATCGGGATACTTTTTATTGATAGCCACTTCTACTTGTGGAGAAATAGTCTCACCATGACAGGCTAGACACATTGCCTGGGTGTAAATGGGTTCCACATATAACCATTCACCGCTAGGAAGTTGCGTAATTTGTCCGCTGGCTTTTTCGCCTCGGCGTTCCATTTCAAGATAATAGTCAAGCGGGGCCTGCAGTAAATCGGTCGGTTCATTTGCTGGGTTACGTACACGATGACTGGTACGCCCAACTTCAATCCCTTCCGGCGCTTTCTCTGTAATTTCGGGTGCTTCCAGATTGCAGTAATCAATAGCTGTTACAGCTCCTTGTTGCATCCCTTTCATAAGCGTCTCTTTAAATTGTATCTTGATAGGCTTAAGTGTTTCTTCAGCCAATTGCGCTTTTTCTTGCCACAACTTAGTCTGAGCTTCCTGATATTGTTGCCAGCCGTAATAACCAAAGCCAGCAATCACTAATAATAAGAGTAGAATAATCAATACTTTTTTCATGGCGTTTCCTTTACCGTTTCTGATAACACTTTATACTACCCCTTCTTAATGCCATGTAAAGTTAATATCAGCGAAACTTAATATATTATGACCGATGTCAATTTACGCCAGTTTAAACCTGAAAAATTGTATCCCCCCCGTGGTTTTACGAAACCACGAGTAAAGTCACCACAATATTTAGAAATTGGTGCAGGGCGGGGCAAACATGCATTAATGTTTGCTCGGGATAATCCTGATAAACAGTTAATAGCCATTGAGCGCACGCGGAATAAATTTAATGACTTTGCTGATAAGGCTAAACAGTTATCACTTGATAATTTATTGCCTGTGCATGCCGATGCGATTCCCTGGACTGTGCATGCCTTAGAGCCCAAAAGCCTTGCAGGAGTCTTTATTCTTTATCCTAACCCAGAGCCGAAGAATGCGAGTCAACGTTGGCTTAATATGCCTTTTTTTGAATTCTTACTATCGCGGGTTCAAGAGAATGCTAAGCTGATTTTGGCAACCAATATTCAATCTTATATTGAAGAGGCCGAGCAACAAGCCAAAGACTTATGGCAGTTGTCGCCAATCATTACTAAAGTGAATAAAGGCTCTGAAAGAACGCATTTTGAAGTGAAGTATTTGGCAAGAGGGGAAACCTGTTGGCAACTAGAGTTAGTGAAACCACAAGGCTATAAGACTCGCTTTGATGGGTGGGTTGCGATCTAAAGGGTAACTTTCTTCGCGAGCTATTTTTTTTCTTCTACTTTAGTTTTCCAAAGAGCGTCTGACTCTCGATGAATCTCATCGGGATCATCGTTATGCATACCGATGATGGTTCTAAGCTGCAGCATACTATCAATATCAATTTCTAAAGTTCTTAAGCCGTATTGCTGGTCTTGGTGATGGACAATTTCAGCCTTTAGGTGAATGGCAGGTGAGAATTCATCAATGATGATTTGTACGTCAACAGGTTGCGACTGGTCTAATTTTGATTTCGCATCAATAAGAACACCATTTAGTGATAGCTCAACCACGGAGCCCACCGATTTGTGTTCACCCTGTTCAATGAGCACTTTGGCGTTATATTCAATGCGTGAGAAATTACGTCGTTCCTGTTCGGACACCCAGTGTTCCTGATTCGGTAATGTGTTGATAATTCTAAGGTAGCAGATGGCTTTTGGCTTGTCTAAAGGAATTTTGAGGGGGAGTGTTTGGTTTTAACCGATATTGGTAGTACCAATAACTCATTATTTGTCATACCGTGGCTAGACCGCGGTATCCAGTGACGTTTATCGTTCTTTATTTTGTGGTTTCGCTACTCAGCGAGTTACTTTTACGGAATACATCCCTGTATTCCGCTAAAGCCAGCGTCGCTTCACTCCGCTGTTCAAATTTGTTCCAGACAAATTTGTCTTGCCCTAAGTAACCACAAAATCGTCAGGAACGATTTTGAATAGCGAATCTAGCCCGAAGGGTGAAGCACAGGATGTACTTCATAAAAGAAGACCACCCCGTGATTGAGGCCTCGCTTCGCTCAACTCCCTTCGTATCCGCCAAGCCACTTAACGCAGGGTCCGCCCCCTTGGGTACCGTAAAATACGTTCCATCTCCCTAAAGGGATTCCCTTCGGTCACTTGCCCGAATTTTACTATTCAAAACTTCCTGTTTTGAATTGCTATGTCTTGGCTATTACTCAGCTCAATCAAAAGGGGGGTGAAAGAGCACTTACCTGCAGCGGCTTTATTTGTCGTAAGTTTTTGTTTAATTAATAAGCATAGCGCTATTTAGAGATCTTGCGGTATTTAATACGATGCGGCTGATCCGCTTCTGCCCCAAGGCGGCGTTTACGATCGGCTTCGTATTCTTGATAGTTACCTTCGAACCAGACGGTTTCACTGTCACCTTCAAAAGCCAGGATATGGGTGGCAACACGGTCGAGGAACCAGCGGTCGTGCGAGATAACTACCGCGCAGCCAGGGAAGGCTAGCAGGGCATCTTCCAGTGCACGTAAGGTTTCTACGTCGAGGTCGTTGGTCGGCTCATCCAGTAACAATACGTTGCCGCCACTTTTGAGTAGCTTGGCGAGGTGGACACGGTTTCGCTCACCACCTGATAACTGACCGATGCGTTTCTGCTGGTCGGTGCCTTTGAAATTAAAACGACCAACATAAGCGCGCGAAGGCGTAGTGTAGTTACCGACGGTAATCAAATCCAAGCCATCGGAAATTTCTTCCCATACGGTTTTGCTGTCGTCTAACGAGTCACGGCTTTGGTCAACGTAGGACAATTCAACGGTTTCACCCACCTTTAGCTCGCCTGAGTCTGGCGTTTCTTCACCCGTAATCAACTTGAACATGGTGGATTTACCCGCGCCATTAGGACCAATGACACCAACAATGCCACCTTGCGGTAGGTTGAAGTTGAGATCGTTATAAAGCAATTTGTCGCCATAAGCTTTAGTTAAACCGTTAGCGGTAATTACTTGCGTACCAAGGCGTGGGCCAGGCGGGATATACAATTCTTTGGTTTCGTTGCGCTGCTGGAATTCTTTGCTCGATAGTTCTTCAAAGCGCGCCATACGTGCTTTTGACTTCGCCTGACGTCCTTTAGTATTCGAGCGAACCCACTCCAACTCTTCTTTCATGGTTTTCTGGCGAGACTGTTCCTGTTTCTCTTCAATTTCTAGTCGCGCAGACTTTTGTTCAAGCCATGACGAGTAATTGCCTTCCCATGGAATACCATGACCGCGATCCAGCTCAAGAATCCAACCGGCGGCGTTATCAAGGAAATAACGATCGTGGGTAATGGCTACCACGGTACCTTTATAATCAACCAGGAAGCGCTCAAGCCAGGCTACTGATTCGGCATCCAGGTGGTTGGTAGGCTCATCCAGCAATAACATATCAGGGTGTTCAAGAAGCAAACGGCACATGGCGACACGACGGCGTTCACCACCAGATAGGTTTTTCACTCCAGCTTCCCAAGGTGGTAGGCGAAGTGCTTCTGCTGCACGCTCAAGCGTGTTATCAAGATTATGACCATCTGCGGCCTGAATAATCGCTTCCAATTCACCTTGGCGCTTTGCTAAGGCATCAAAGTCAGCATCGGCGTCGGCATAAGCCGCATAAACCTGATCCAGCTCTGCTAAAGCATCTTTGACATGAGTTACCGACTCTTCAACAATTTCCAGAACCGTCTTGCTGTCGTCAAGTTGTGGTTCCTGTGGCAGGTAGCCGATTTTAATGCCGGATTGTGGACGTGCTTCACCTTCAATATCGGTGTCGACACCAGCCATGATTCGTAATAAAGTCGATTTACCCGAGCCGTTAAGACCTAGAACACCAATTTTGGCGCCAGGGAAGAATGATAGGGAAATATCTTTTAGAATAGTTTTATTCGGTGGGACAATTTTGCCCACGCGATTCATTGTATAAATATATTGAGCCATTAATTAGAACAGGGTTGATCAAAGTTATGCGCATTTTACATTGCCTCACTGCACTAAGCCACCGTAGCAAGCTTGCAAAACCACTATCGCTCGCCTTTTTCACCGTCTTTTTAGCCAGTTGTACCGCCTTAACTCCAAAAGCGCCACCCTGCGTTGAATCAGCGGTACTGTATCGGCTGGCCGATATGCGCCAAATTAATCAGCCAGCCTTTAGCAAAGCACTGGCGTGCGACAATCTTGAGACTGTGGAACTGGCGTTAATCAGCTTGGGGCGGATCGGTGATGAACAGGCCAGCGACTTGATTCTGCCATTGCTTGAGCACTCTCATGCTAAGGTGCGCGAAACAGCGGCCTTTGCTTTGGGCATCAGTCTGCACAAGCCTGCAACCGCCAGCTTAATCGAGCGGCTGCAACAGGAGAAAAACAGTAAAGTTCGTGCCGCCATGGTACTGGCGATTGGTAATTTAGGTGGTGAAGATTCAGTGTCCACCTTGGCGCGCCTGATTGAGCAGACTGAAGATGCTCAAGTTGCCAATGCCGCCATGCAAGGCTTGGCTATCATGTCAGTGTTCCATCGTCATTTACTAACTGGTGATACTGAAATTGAAGTAGCGCGAGTCATAGACCGATTGCGCGACCAAGATACGGCGTTAAAGGCCAGCTTTTTGTTGGCGAGAGTGCCATTGCTTAGAGATCCCCATGTTCCGGATGTAATCAGCATAGTGCGCGATAAGAGTGAGTCACTGGATAGTGCGACACAGGCTTTTATTATTCGCGCTTTATCGAAACTGGGGCACAAAGACATCACGCCGCTGCTATTGGAAAAAATCGCAAGTAACGATAACGCTATTCAGATTGCCGCTGCTCAGGCTTTAGGAATTAGAACATTAACCAGCACCGAACATATCCAACTGCTAAATGATTTAGCCTTGGTAGAAAATCCCACTTTACAGGTAACAATATTGCAGTCTGGCAGACGCTGGATGACACCGCAAACTCTGAAAGTTCTCCGAAGCAGTGAGAATTCATGGGTGCAGTCGGAAGCTTTCTTGGCAACCAATGACAAAGCTCAACCTGAAGTACAAAAGCTGGTTAAAGCCTGGCTTGAATCTGATGATCCAAACCATCTACGTGCAGTGATTCAATACTTTGTTGAACTGGATATGTCACCTGTTTTAAAGCAACTTGCTGAGAGCGATAAAGAAATTATTCGTACTGGCGCACAGCGCGCTTTAAAAACGTATCAGGAGCCGAAGACCGAACCGATGGTGACACCTACGGAGCTGCCAGGCTTACCAGTTATGGTAAAGCTTGAAACCACCAAAGGTGATATTGTCATTCGACTATTTGAAGACACGCCTTACACATCGGCAAATTTTCTTCGCTTAGTAGAAAGTGGTTTCTATGAAAACACCTATTTCCATCGCGTGATTCCAAACTTTGTTGCGCAAGGTGGCAGTCAACTGGGTGATGGCTCTGGAAGTGTCGGTTACAGTATTCGTGAAGAGCTCAATCAGCGCTCGCATAGCAAAGGAACCATTGGCATGGCAACCGCAGGCAAAGATACCGGCGGTGCACAGTTCTTCTTTAATTTGGCTCCGAATCTACACCTTGATAGCAACTATACCGTTTTTGGTGAAGTCATCGAAGGGATGGACATTGTGATGTCACTTGAGCAGAATGATCAAATCATCGCCGCACAAATTATCCAGTAATTAAATTAAAAGGGTTTACTTATGGAGTTATTTACAATCGAAAATCTATTAACGCTGGGAATGCTGATTGTGTTACAGGCTGTTCTTGGCTTTGACAATTTGCTTTATATCTCGCTGGAATCAAAACGTGCACCACTGGAAAAGCAGAAGCAGGTGCGTCGATTAGGTATTGGGTTGGCGGTTGCTCTCAGAATCGTTTTACTGTTTGTTCTTATTGAACTCATCAAATATGTACAGGGCGAAATGTTTACGATTCCCTGGACAGGCGTCATCGAAGCCACTTTTACCTTTGAAAGTATGATTATCTTACTCGGTGGTGTTTTTATCATGTATACCGCGGTTAAAGAAATCTGGCACATGATGGCGTTGGAAATTGGTGAAGCTCATGAGCGAAAGCCCCAGTCAGCGACAAAAGTAATCACACTTATTGTTTTGATGAACCTGGTCTTTTCTTTCGATTCAATTTTAAGTGCCATGGCATTAACCGATAACTTCTGGATCATGGCCATTGCGATTATTATTAGTGGCGTCCTGATGATCTGGTTGGCTGACACCGTTTCAAGCTTCTTACAAAAGAACCGTATGTTTGAAGTGCTAGGGTTATTTATCCTGCTAGTCGTAGGCATCATGCTACTATCTGATGGTGGCCATAAATCACATCTATTGTTGTTTGGTTATCCTATTGAGCCGATGAACAAAGCGACCTTCTACTTCGTTATTGCGGTCATGGTTCTGAGTGATATTGTGCAGTCCAAATATCAAAAGAATTTAATGCGGAAAAAAGAAGCGGCGGCTCGTGCTAAATTAGAACAGGAAGCTCAGGAAGAAATACTGTAAAACAATATTCATTCATGTATAGGCCCGCTTTGTGCGGGCTTTGTGCACAGGTTCAAACTCCTGTTCATCGTCATCATTCTGTCGCGATACAGTCATGAATGAGTCAATTGGCTGTCATAACTGCTTTGTAATGTTGTGTCTTTTCAATAACACCTAACAAAAGGGGTAAACAATGAAACGACACAACACCATATTAGCGTTTTTAATCGGCGCCAGTTTATCGGCAGCCAGCCAGGCGGAACTGGTGATTTCAGAATATGTTGAGGGCAGCAGTTATAACAAAGCGATTGAGCTGTATAACTCAGGTTCTCAAAGTATTGACCTGGGTGCCTATGAGTTGAAGTTCTACTTCAATGGTAATACTGCACCAGGTAAGACGATATCTCTGTCAGGCTCGCTAATGGCAGGGGAAAATTATGTGGTAGCGCATAGCAGCTCAGCTCCTGCGCTGGCTAACTTGGCTCAATTATTAAATGGCGGTAGCTGGTTTAACGGAGATGATGCGATCACCGTAGAGATGTCAGGAACTGTGGTGGATTCGCTAGGGCAGATCGGAGTTGACCCAGGTAGCTATTGGGGAACCAGTTCTGTTAAAACGCAAGACATGTCTTTACGTCGTAACGGCTCAATGGTTGATGCAAATGCCTGGGATAGTTTTGATCCTACATCTGGCTGGATTGGCTCTTCGGTTGATGATTTTTCTGATGTGGGGATTTTCTCGGATGGAGGTTCACAACCAGGTGGTATTGAGCTGGGTGCCTGTAACGACAGTGCTACTTTTATTCATACCATTCAGGGTAATGGAAACCAAAGCAACATGCAGAATAGTCAGGTAGTGGTGGAAGCCATTGTTGTGGGTGACTTTCAGAACTCTGAGCAATTAAACGGATTCTTTTTACAGGAAGAAAGCACAGACTATGATCTGGATAGCAAAACTTCGGAAGGGCTATTCGTTTATGAAGGTGGCTTTGAAGTACCGCTAGCAGTGGGTGATAAAGTCCGTGTGGCTGGAAGTGTACAGGAGTTTGGCGGTAAAACTCAGCTGACAAATATTACTGATTTATTGATTTGCGATTCAGGTATCAACGTTCAACCTCAAATTGTGAGCCTGCCGGTTACTAATAATAACGACTGGGAATCCTACGAAGGGATGCTGGTGAGTTTTAATCATGAGTTAATCGTTACTGAAAATTATAATCTGGCGAGATACGGTGAGCTGGTTTTATCAGGAACAGAACGTCTCTATCAGCCCACACAGCTTTATCGTCCAGGGGTGCAGGCACAACAAGTTGGAATAGATAATGCTCTCAATAAAATTATTATGGATGATGGGCAGACAGGGCAAAATCCTGCACAGGTAGTCTATCCGACAGGTGGTTTATCAGCTGACAATACGGTTCGTTCCGGCGATAAGGTTAACAGTCTGGTAGGAATTCTGGATGAAGCTTTTGCAGCCTATCGTATACAGCCTACCCAAGCTCCGTCGTTTACGCATATCAATCAGCGAACCAGTCAGCCTCAATTATCCAATTTAGGGAATCTTCGTCTGGCCAGCTTTAACGTACTCAATTATTTTAATGGCGATGGGCAGGGAAGTGGGTTTCCGACATCGCGTGGCGCGGATACGTTAAATGAGTTTAATCGTCAGCGCGACAAGATTATCAATGCCATTTTAGCCATGAATGCTGACATTATCGGCATCATGGAAATGGAAAATGATGGTTTCGGTGCAGACAGTGCGATTCAAGGTCTTGTAAACGGATTAAACGCCAATTCAGGTGCAGGAGTGACTTACAGCTTTGTTGATCCTGGACTGAATCAAATTGGTACTGACGAAATTACAGTTGGGCTGATTTATCGAAACGAAACTGTTGAAGAAACAGGTCAGGCCGTAACCACCAGTGCATTCCCATTTGATGCTAAAAATAGACAGCCATTGGTTCAAACTTTCCGGCATCTTGCCAGTGGGGAAGAGCTGACCATTTCTGTGAATCATTTTAAATCAAAAGGCAGTTGTCCGACTGACGGTAGCCTTGATGAAGACCAGGGTGATTGGCAGGGTTGCTGGAATGCGCGACGCACAGCAGCATCAGAGTATATGGCTCAGTGGCTTGCCACTAACCCGACGGGTGTAGCTGATGATGACATTGTAGTAATGGGTGACTTAAATGCCTACGCAATGGAAGATCCAGTTTATGAACTGGAGCAGGCTGGTTACATCAATATCGCGCGTCAACTGAAAGGGAATAAAGCTTATTCATATGTCTACACGGGTTTGGCCGGTAGTCTCGATCATGTGATGGTCAGTTCCTCCTTGGCGAATAAAATAGTTGATGTAACCGACTGGCATATTAATGCAGATGAACCGCGTGCATTAGATTACAACGAAGAGTTTAAAACGCCTGAGCAAGTCGCGAACTTCTATTCACCTGCGGCTTACCGAGCATCCGATCATGATCCCATCGTGGTAGAAATTGACTCGAGCACGCAGCACAATCAACCTGGTGAGACATTCGTTTATGAAAACCTTTCAGGTGCTCGCAGAAGCTGGACAGACTTTCCTGTTGCAATTCCTGCTAACAGTGACTCATTACAAGTCACACTAACGGGTGGCTCTGGTGATGCAGACCTGTATGTTATGTATATCGCGTTGCCGGATCGAAGCAACTTTGACTGTCGTTCTTACAACAATAATAACGAGGAAGTCTGTACCCTCACAAATCCTCAGGCAGGCGAATGGTATGTCAGCTTGTATGGATTTAAAGACTACTCAAATGCGACTCTAACCATCAGTATTCAATAGCCATTATTGATACAAAAAGCCCGCAGTTAGCGGGCTTTTTTTACTTGAGAGCTATCAAATACTGTTATGGTTAAAGATCGACCTGTTATTTTTACAACACCTGGACGGGAAGATTTATCAAACTCCCAGCTGAATCTATCAACACCTATACCGTAATTATCGAGCTGTTCTTTAATACTTTTATGTTTTTTTATGTAGTCCAACTTTGAATTAAACTTATCTATATCAGACTTGTATCCATACGAAGAAAGAGTAATTGTTCTTTTTTTATAAGTGTAATCATTTTGAAGTAGAGAAGAATGAGGAAATTCAAGCGCGATATCCCAAGGAATGCTATCACCATATTTTACCGAAAATTGATTAACTATACTTTGGTAGTCATAGCTTTTAGAAAAAGGGATTGAAACCTCCCAGATAGGGATTTCAGTTTTGAGAAACTCCTTGTTCTGTTTTACTGGGTTATTCAGATAATAGAAAAGCATATATCCTTTTGGAGCCGAAACTTCTGGAATAATACCATCATGGGAAGTAAAGAATCTGGAAAGTGCTTTTAGTAAAGTTTGGCTTGAACCTATCCCGCAGCCTTCGATAATGATTTTAGGGGCTTGTGAGTAGACCGTTTGCTTGATCAGGGGGCTTCTATCGTCAAGGAACTGCAACAGAGTTGAACTTGTGGTTTTGTGACTAGAATGTTCTGTAATCGGAATGCTGAGACCTGACCAATGGGATGCATGTGAAACCAGTACAATTGAATGAACCTTTCTCTTTTGATTATTTACAACCTCCACAACTTGTTGCAAAGAGTCAACATTACGAATAATGATTAAATTGGGATTTGTAGTTTGCCTAGAACGATAGTAATTAAATGCAGATTGATAAAACCCTTGATTTATTGAACTCTCACTTTTGAAGATAAAAACGAGCTGTAGCCTTTCAGCTCCTTTACTGAAAGCTGAAAGGCTGGTTGTGACTAGTAATATAAGTAGAGAAAATACTAGTTGATATTGTAGAAGCTTTCGCATGTGCTCGTGGCATCTTTTACTAATTTATAGTGACGTACTTTTCCATCAAAGTTAATCACTATATTCTTGAGTTGTTTTAACATATCAAAAAGCTTTGGATATTGATTTTTGATACAGGAGAGATTATCAGGGTTTAATTCCACGATTTTTTCGATTGATGCTTTTTCGAACCCTTGTTCAGTCCAAACGTTTCCATGCAGAGAAAAAGTACGTGAATGTATTACTATTGTATCTACCTCAACTCTACTTATCGGAAGCTCAACCTCCGACTCATCGAAACCAAGTCCTATAGATGGCTCTTGAGCTGGCAGGTTCTCAGAAACCTTCTCAAGTTCACCATTTGGATTTCTGATAACTTCGTCAACTGCAACAAAGGAAGTATAAGCTGTAAGCAAATTGTACTTTAGACCTAAAGCAATAATGGATGCTCTAAGCTCATCAGTGGTTCCAGTCACTTCGTCGTAATCTGACAAGGTTTTCAGTCGCTCTCTTGCCCAGAGGTATTTGATAGCTTTGTTGTTTTCATTTGGAATTTTGTCAGCAGAGATGGTTTTAGAGTATCCACTATTGTAAGTTACTCCATCAATTATTACTGGCTCTGATAAATCGCCTTTCCACTTCCCAAGGATAATCAGTGGCCTTTGAGTAAATATATCAGGATAGGTATCATTGATGAGGTCGTATACTTCCATGCTCCCAAAGTCGACTTCAATATTGGATAATAGTGGTTGGCTAATATAATCCACAAAAAGGGTGACCATGCTATTAATGTCTTTGTCGGAACTAATTAGAATTGGGTCCGTTTGACCAATTCTAGCCAATCCTTCAATTAAGTATTCATTTGAGCCATAACCTTTTTGATCAAAAACACCAAAAGAAAAAAGATTTGCTTGTCCAAGATTGCTTCTAACAAGATCGAAAGCTTCCTTTTCTACATCTACTAAACCATCTGTCATAACGACAATTGATCGGTTAAAACCTTCTGGTTTTTCTGCACTCAACGCTTTATCTAATGCCGGCAAAATTTCTGTTCCACCATAACCTCCTGCCTGTTCAATAAAGGAAAATGCCTGATCTAAAGTACTATCATTGACCGGTAACGATTGATCCGCTAGCGATGCAGTTCCTCCTGCAAATTGGTATATATTGAATCTGTCTTGTGGTTTAAGTTTATATAGTAGTTCAGCCATCATTTTCTTGCAGGTTTCTGTTGGCATTCCACCCATTGAACCTGAAACATCAACAATAAAAATATATTCTCTTGGGAAGGTGTCTTCTACTCTAGGTTGTTTGGGTGGTTGTGTCATGAGCATGAAGTATTTTTCTTTACCATCATCATATACCTGCAGGCCACTATTGAAGGAATCGCTTCTCAAACTGTAGTCTAAAATAAAAGGTTGCTTAGAATCGGTAAATGATGAAGTAACAGTTGTGCTATAAAAGCTGTTTTTTATTGTAGAGTCATGATGTTGTGTTGACACATCACTTACGGGAAGAGCTGAATAGATATCAACAGTTATAGAGTTTTCGAAGTCTTTAGGGATTGCTGTAGTACTGGCATCACCATATTTCGGGCCTATCGAAACTGGTAACTGAAATCTATAATTACCGTTCTGGGTCACCAATTGTTCAACATAGTTCAGCTCGACCTGTATCTCATCCCCTGGAAGGATATTGGCAACGTTCATGGTAAAAACATTTGGCCCCTCTTGGACCAGCAACGACGCACTCTTACCTTCACTCTTAGCAGCTTCATAAGTCTGTCTAGCTTGAGCTTTTTCCTGTATTTTGGCTTTAGTTATTCTGCCATTAACATTGAGGGTAAGCCCGTATACAGCAGCAGAAGGAGAAGCAGGGAAAACGTAAACTGCTTCGATGGGGGTATTCCCCTCATTTTTATAGAATTGAGTAATGGATACGTCAGCAATTATGCCGACAATTTCAGCATTAACTTCTGTCTTATACAGATAGAGCTGTTGCTGTTCTGCTTGAACTCTCATGTAGGGAGATTCTACATATTGATGTTCAAAAATACTGGCTAGTGCTGATTGTGAAGATAATAAAAGTATGAAAACAGCTAGAACTATTCTTATCATTCTTATTCCCCTAATGTTTATATTATTGTGAGCCTTAGTTATAACTTATAACTAAGGCTCAATCTAGAGGGGGTATTACTTCAACATCGGTTTCAGGTATTTTCCGGTATAAGACTGTTTGATTTTGGCTACGTCTTCCGGTGTTCCTGTAGCAATTATCTGCCCACCTTTGCTGCCACCTTCAGGGCCGAGATCGACAATCCAGTCGGCGGTTTTGATGACGTCGAGGTTGTGTTCAATAACCACTACTGTGTTGCCGTGATCGCGCAGGCGATGCAGGACTTTCAGTAGTTGGTTAACATCGTGGAAGTGCAAGCCGGTGGAGATCGG
>Ga0209345_10000211_pt1 | contig 81291 bp, 82 predicted proteins | sample Cruoilmetagenom7_FD_187294 | JGI IMG/M metagenome (GOLD analysis project Ga0209345, IMG submission 187294) | Oil polluted marine microbial communities from Coal Oil Point, Santa Barbara, California, USA - Sample 7 (SPAdes) (version 2) | ecosystem: Environmental > Aquatic > Marine > Oil seeps ... | reverse complement strand
GGCCGGCGCATCCGGATCGTCCTCTTCGGCAAGCGGAGCCACGATGGCGCGTGGCGGCGCTGCGCCCGGCGGGCGGGTTCACGGCCCGGTCGCCCAACTGGCCGAGGACGTCGATCAGGCGTTGGCGAACTATCCGACCTTTGAGCATGTGGTTGAATTGATCCGCACCAATCGCGACGTGAAGTTGCTGGTGGACGTGGAAACCTGCGTCCAGCTTGCCAATTATCGACCGGGGCGAATCGAATTCGTCCCGACACCGGATGCGCCGCGCGATCTGGCGCAGAAACTTGGCGCGCGCTTGCAGGGCTGGACCGGCAATCGTTGGGGCGTCATCGTCGTCAACGAGGGCGGGCAGGAGACCATCGCCGCCAAACGAGACGCCAAGGAGTTGGCGCTGAAGGAAGAGGCATCAACCCACCCCCTCGTGCGGGCCGTGCTGTCGGCCTTTCCCAAGGCTCGGATCACCGCGATCCGCACCCCCGAAGACATGGCCGCCACCGCCGCCGGCGAGGCGCTGGCGGAGGTCGAGGATGAATGGGACCCCTTCGAAGAGGATTGATCGCGTCCCCGGGGTTGCGATCCGCACCCTACGCCGCAATATCAACCACGAAGTGTTTAACAAAACCGAAATGACGCCGCCGAGGCGGAGAAACGATCAGGAGAGCGAGATGTTCAAAGGCTTGGGCCAGATGGGCGACATGGCAAAGATGCTGAAGTCGGCGCAGGAGATGCAGCAAAAGGTCGTCGAACTTCAGGAACAGTTCGAGTCGATGACGGTCGAGGGGCGCTCTGGCGCCGGTCTCGTCACCGCAACGGCCAACGGCAAGGGCGATCTGACTGCGCTCAACATCGACCCGTCGATCTTCAACCCCGAAGAAAAAGAAGTCGTCGAGGACCTGATCCTCGCCGCGATCAAGGACGCCCAGATCAAGGCGAAGGAGATGAACCAGGCGGAAATGGGCAAGCTCACCGAAGGTCTCGGCCTGCCCGCCGATTTCAAGATGCCATTCTGACGCGACGACCGGGATGAGTGCCAGCCGCGACATAGATTCGCTGATCGACATGATGGCCCGGTTGCCCGGTCTCGGCCCTCGTTCGGCGCGTCGCGCGGTGCTGCACATGATCCGCAAGAAGGAGCTGTTGCTCACCCCGCTGGCCGACTTGATGCATCACGTTGCCGTCACTGTGCGCGAATGCGCGCGCTGCGGCAATATCGGCGCGGGTGAACTCTGCGACATCTGCACCAGCGAGAAACGCGCAACCGGCGAAATCTGCGTGGTCGAGGATGTCGCGGACCTTTGGGCGATGGAACGCGCGGCGGTCTTCAAGGGGCGGTATCACGTGCTGGGCGGCACGCTTTCCGCGCTGGATGCCATCGGCCCGGAAGAATTGCGCATCCCCCGGCTGGTCAATCGGATTGCGGATGAGAATATCACCGAGGTGATCCTTGCCCTCAACGCCACGGTGGATGGTCAGACCACGGCGCATTACATTGCCGACCAGCTCGACGGGCAGGTCCGGCTGACCTCCCTCGCGCAGGGCGTCCCGATCGGCGGGGAACTGGACTACCTCGACGATGGCACGATCACGGCGGCCTTGCGCGCACGCAAGGCTTTCTAGGAGTCCCAAGGCTTCATCTCGTCGGAAATACTCCGGGTGGTCCGGAGGGCTGGCCCTCCGGCGGTCTTCGTCAGCGTACCGCGTCCAGCAAGGCGTCCTTCATGCGGCAATCGCGGATCACGTCGTTACCGCAGCGTCGCGGGGTGAGGTCCGTGGTCAGGCAAATGCGCGCCTCCTGTATGCGCCCCTCGCGGCAGGTGATGGTAATCTCATCCGCGCTGAGGCTGGGGTTGGCCTCCAGGAAGGCCTCTTCGACGACAGACGCGGGCAAAGTCACATCGCGTCCCAAGTCGCGCAGGGCCTGAGGGCGCGTGATCTTGTCGTAGGACAGCCGCATCAACGCGTAATACTGCGTGGCATCCAGCCCGGTGCAGGTGCCGTGCTTCTTCCACTGGTGCCACGCGACGCCCGAAGCGCCCATGATGTCGGCCATCTCGGCCGTCATTCCACGGGTCGGAGCCCGCTGTGTCGTCGGGCAATAGGACGGGTAGCCGCGTTCGTTCTGCGGCCAGAGCCCGTGCAAGACCCAACCGAAATCGCGGTCTGTCCGGCATTGCGGGGACTGGCGCGAATCCCCTTCCAGGGCACACCACGTCGGGGACCAGCTGAGTGACAGGACGAGGTAGTCGTACTCCCCGGCACGCTCGCCCTCCGCCCGTAGCGGCGCGGTCAGACTCAGTGACAGGAGCGAGGTGAGGCACGCCATGATCGCCACGGGTCTCATCATTCGGGCCCATGCCGATCCCCTGCGGTGGGCCTTTGCCAGAAGGTGCAACATCATTCTCTCTTTCAATATCCGACGACCCGCACTATATAGCCGCCAAGTTCCCCGACAACGGAAACCCGCACCGCCAGGTGCCGCTTGCTCCGGCAGGCGCCGGGAGAGCCGTATTCGGGCATCAGGATTCGGAAGGAGAGACACATGGGTATCCCTATCATGGCCAAAGCCACCGCCGTGTGGCTGGTGGACAACACCACCATTACCTTCAAGCAGATCGCCGATTTCACCGGCATGCATGAGCTGGAAGTTCAGGGCATTGCCGATGGTGACGTCGCGGCCGGTGTGAAGGGTTTCGATCCGATCGCCAACAACCAGTTGACGCAGGCCGACATCGACGCGGCGGAAAAGGATCCGCTGGCCAAGCTGAAGCTGAAGTTCAATCCCGCCGCCGTGGGCGAGGAAAAGCGTCGCGGGCCGCGCTACACGCCCCTGTCCAAACGTCAGGATCGCCCGAACTCTATCCTCTGGCTGGTGAAGTTTCACCCTGAACTGTCCGACGCGCAGATTTCAAAACTGGTCGGTACCACCAAGCCGACGATCCAGTCGATCCGCGAGCGCACCCATTGGAACATCGGGAACATGCAGCCGATTGACCCGGTCGCGCTCGGGTTGTGCAAGCAGACAGAGCTGGACGCCGCAGTTCAGAAGGCCGCGCAGAAACGCGCCGCTGAAGGTTCCGCCATGTCCGACGACGAACGCCGGAAGCTGCTGTCCACCGAGCAATCGCTGGGCATGGAGGCAGAGCCGCGCATGCCGACCGCGATCGAGGGCCTCGAGACCTTTTCCTTGTCGGATGATGACGAGCCGGCGAAGGAAGAAACCATCGTCGACGCGGAGAGCTTCTTTAACCTGCCGAAATCTTCGGAGGACGATGAGGACAAAGACTCCTGATCGTCGCTTCTTTGTGACAGACAAAAGCGCGGTCCTTTCGGGGCCGCGCTTTTCTTATGATGCGGGTGCGGTTGCGGTATTCTCCACCCCCAGGATGAAGCGAGACCGACAGGCTGGCAGAGCCAAGCCCAACCGAACCGGCGTTGCCTTTTCAGCCGACCTCCAACACGATCTTGCCGATATGTTGCGAGGTCTCCATCCGCGCATGAGCCGAGGCCGCGTCATCCAGTTGAAACGTGCTGTCCATCACCGGCGCGATGCGGCCCGAGTCGAGCAATGGCCAGACATGTTCGCGCAACTGCCGCGCGATATCGGCCTTGGCGGCGTCCGATTGGGGGCGCAGGGTCGAGCCGGTGATCGTCAGACGCTTCACCATGACCTGAGCAAAGTTCAGCTCGGCCTTCGGTCCCCCGAGGAAGGCGATGAACACCAGTCGCCCGTCTTGCGCCATGCAGGACACGTCGCGTGCGATATAGTCGCCGCCGACCATGTCAAGGATGACGTTCGCGCCGCCCTCGGCCTTGAGGACCTTAACGAAATCTTCTTCGCGGTAGTTGATTGCGCGTTCGGCGCCCAACGCCTCGCATTTCGCGCATTTTTCGGGGGAGCCGGCCGTGGCAAATACCCTTGCGCCAAAGGCCTTGGCGAGCTGGATCGCCGTTGTGCCGATGCCCGAAGACCCGCCGTGGATCAGGATACGTTCCCCGGCCTTCAGCCCGCCGCGCATGAACACGTTGGTCCAGACGGTGAAATAGGTTTCAGGCAGGCAGGCGGCTTCTTTGAGGCCCATGCCGTTCGGGACGGGTAGGCAATGCGCGGCGGGGGTGGTGACATATTCCGCGTAGCCGCCACCGGGCAGCAGTGCACAGACCTGATCGCCGACGGCGGGCCAGCTGACCCCCTGGCCCACGGCGGTGACTTCGCCGGAGGCTTCCAATCCCGGCAGGTCCGAGGCATCGGGCGGCGGCGCATAGTTGCCGGCGCGTTGCAGCGCGTCGGGCCGATTGACCCCTGCATATGCCACCTTGATCACCACCTGTCCGGCCTCGGGCTCCGGGCGGGGGCGACGGGTGGGTTTCAGAACGTCGGGGCCGCCGGGCTGGCTGATTTCAATGGCGCGCATGTCGGTCATGGGGTCCTCCTTCATCATTGCGGACTATTCCGTTCGAGGGGCGGAATGTCCATGGATCACGCCGCATAGGGGCAGGGTCACATTCGATGGCCGGGGAGATCCTCGCGTGACCGGGGCGGTTTGATGCCACCCAGCAGAGAGACAGGTCCGGCCAGCAGCCGCCCCAGCGGACCGGAGGAAAGCTGCCCCTTTACCTTTTCAAACTGCATCACATTATCTACGCGACGGTCGAGGAACTCCCAGGTCGCCTGCTGGTCCGGACTGTCGTCGCCCAGCCAGAACAACAGGGTGGCGCCGATCACGCCGGACAGGGTCATGCGCTTGGTATACCAGTTGTAATCATCCGATGTGTCACCGAGCGCGTTCCAGATGTGATCGGCTGTCTGCCAGAGCATCCGCGCCCCGTCAGGCGCATTGAGCGGTAGTGCGTTCTGCGACATCGCGCGGCGCAGCGCTTCCTTGTCCTCAATGGTTTCGATCCTGAGGCGCACCGCGCGAATGACGCGGTCGCGAAAGCGCAAATCGCTCAGGTCGCTCTCTTGCAGCGCGGCGACCATGCGGGCGTCGCCGCGTTCGTGCCAAGCGCGGGCCAGGTCCCGCGCGCCACGCGGGTAAAGGCCGCGCGCGACGGTCCGGTCCACCCCGGCGTCGGATACGGCGGCCCGAAAGGCGGCTTCGCTCCAGCCTTCAAAGGCGACATGGGTCAGAATGGCGTCGATTAGGCGGTTCTGCAATTCGGTCATCAAATTCTCCGGTCTCGGGATACTGGACAGATAGGGCAAAGGGGGCTATACGGCCACCTCCTGCAAATTCTGCAACTCTAACCTAGGAAGGTGGTGACACCACATGCAGGTTTCTGTTCGTGACAACAATGTTGATCAGGCGCTCCGCGCCCTGAAGAAAAAGCTCCAGCGCGAAGGCGTGTTTCGGGAAATGAAGCTCAAGCAACATTTCGAGAAGCCCTCCGTCAAGAAAGCGCGCGAGAAGGCCGAAGCGATTCGCCGTGCCCGCAAGCTGGCGCGCAAAAAAGCGCAACGTGAAGGCATGATGTAAGCTTTTTCGACTTACGCAAGTCCAAGCGATCCCCGTGGCCCGCCGGCTCGTTCCGGCCACAGGGACATGAATGCGACGGCTATCGAGAGAACCTCGGTAGCCGTTTGATTTTGTGAAATAGAGCGCAACACCGATTGAGCGAAACGTGGGCAGATGGACGTCGGAAGAGCCTCCGTGCTGTGTGCGAGCTGGCTCACGTCACAGGCCCGAGCCGTCTTCTGCTGCACCGAGCGTGACGCCATCCCGGCCCTGCAAGGACCCGAAAACCCTACTACCCTCGCAACCGCCGCAACAGCCCGACCGAAGGATGCCCGTCCGGCTCCATCCCGACGCGCCGCTGAAACCCTCGGATCGCCTCTACCGTGTTGGGACCGATCCGCCCGTCAACGCCGCCGGTGGCAAACCCCGCCCGCGTGAGCAGGGTCTGCAACTCCTGACGCTCGGCGCGCTTCAAGGCTCTTTCCCCCTCGGGCCATGATCCTCTCAGACCGGCCTCACCGCTGATCCGGTCGCCCAGATGCCCGACTCCGATCGCATAAGCGTCTGAATTATTGTAGCGTTTAATTACATCGAAATTCTTGAACACGAGAAATGCCGCACCCTTGGCCCCGGCGGGCAACAGAATCCGCGCCGCGCCATGATCCGGGATGGTCCCCCCCTGTGCAGGCACAACCCCTAGGCGCGCCCATTCCGAGGGCAACTTCTTCGGACCCGATGCCAAGGTGAAATTGAACCCGTCAGGAAGGACGACCTCCTCCCCCCAGGGCATGCCACGCACCCACCCCATTCGCGACAGATAGGCGGCGGTTGACGCCAGCGCATCGGTCGGGTCTTCGGACCAGATGTCGCGGCGGCCGTCCCCGGTGAAATCCACCGCGTAGGATTGGTAGGATGTCGGCATGAATTGCGTGTGACCCATAGCCCCGGCCCAACTGCCGGTCATCGCATCGGGCGTGGTGTCACCTGTTTGAACGATCTTCAGCGCTTCGATGAGCTGCGCCTCGAAAAACGCCCCACGCCGACCGTCATAGGCCAGCGTTGCCAGAGCGGAGGGGATATGCGTCGAACCACGATAGCTGCCATATGCGCTTTCCATGCCCCAGATCGCGCTAACGACGTATTTGCTGACCCCGAACTTGGCTTCGATTGCATCTAGAACTTTTTGGTTCTGTTGGGCTTTTTCTCGTCCGTTGGAGATGCGGGTATCGGAAACGGCGCTGGCGAGATATTCGCCGGTGGATTTGGTGAACTCGGACTGCTTGCGATCCAGTTTCACGACCTGCGGCAAATACCTCACCTCTGCGAAGGTGCGATCGAACACGCGGGCACTGATCCCTTTTGCCAGGGCGCGGCCACGGAAGGCGTTGATCCAGCTTTGAAATCCCGCCGGGTTGGTGGACGCGGATGGCGCCTCAGCCTGCGACTGCGCGCGGGCCAGCGCATCGGGGCGCGAACGCGGGCGCAACGTGGGCAGGGATCGCTGCCCGATTTCGGCCATCGCCTCTGACGCGATTGACTCGGCGGAGGACCGGGACTGCACGCTCACCAGCGTGATCTGCGTCGGGCGCGGGATAGGCCGCAACGAGGTTTCCACAGGTTCGGCAACCCCCGCCGAACCAGAGATGCAGGTGATAAGCGACAGGAAAGTCAAAAGAAATTGGAAACGCATCTATTTTGCCCGCCTGTTAGGGTCATTTTGTTTGTTTCTAAACTTAGCCGGATTGTTGCCGAATCGGAAGCATTCCAACCAAGGGCCGAGATATTTCGCGAGGAACCGCTGATTGCCAAAATGCCGCGCAGATCTCAGTACTGGGGGGTGCCCCTCCCAGCTTCAGCGCGCAATTCAGGGATGGCGCACGCCGAGGGATCAAATCGCTCCGTAGCTTGTCTGGCACTCATCGCCGTGCACTCACTTTCCCCGACTTTGATGAATAAAGCGTTCAGAAAACCCGGATCCCGGAGCGAATCCTTGTCAGATCTCGGGCCTGCATGGCACCCTTGGGGCAAGGCCCGCATTTGGCCAAAGGAGTTCTTTCATGTTTCGTTTCATTGCACCCCTTATCGCATCCCTTTCCTTGCTTGCGGCGCCGCTTACCGCCGAGGACACGCCGATCCCGCAAAAACGAATGGTTCTGACCGTGGGACAGGACGTCATGGGCAGGGATCTGAACCGCCTGTTCGACACTACCTTTGACGCCTGCCGCGCCGCCTGTGAGGCCGTGGAAGCCTGCACCGCCTTCACCTTTAACACAAAGGCAAATTCCTGCTTCCCCAAGACCGATGTTACCGGCACGACACCCTTTGAGGGGGCACAGTCGGGGCGCATCATCGTAACGCCAGAGGGCGATCTCGCCCGCGCTGCCATCCGCGCCGAAGACCTAGTCTATATCGGGGAGCGGTCGCTCAAAGCGGCGCGTGATCTGGCCTATCAGATCGGTTGGATTCATCCCGCCGGTCAATATTCGGCAACCCAAATGCTGAGCGCGGCCCGCGACCGTCGTAACGACGGGAACCTGCTGCATGCGATGCGTTGGACCGGCGGGGCGGTAGCCGAAACCGACGCGGCGGATCAATGGGTCGACTACGCCGAGCTTTTGATGAGCGTCGCTCCGGACGCGGGTCAGAACCGAAGCCGCTATACCACGCGCGCCCTTTCGGCGGCGATCAACGGATACCTGCGCGCCGATACGGACCCGGCGCGGGTCAATGCGTTGATGACCCTCGCGCGCAGTCTGGACATGAACCGGAGGGGGCAGGACATGATCCCGGCATTGCGACTGGCCGAGCGTCTGCAACCGCGAGACGATGTCACTGCCGCGCTCGATGACGCCATCGCGAAGTTCGGGTTTCGCATTCGCGAACATCAGGTGCAGAGCGACCTTGCCGATCCGCGTATCTGCGCCGAGTTCACCGAACCTTTGGCCAAGACCGGCGTGACCTATGCGGACTACGTGCAACTCCCCGACCAATCCATGGCGGTCGAGGCCGAAGGCGACACGCTTTGTGTCAGTGGCGTGAGCCATGGTGAGCGCTATACTGTGACCTTCCGCGAAGGCCTGCCCGCACAATCGGGCGAGGCACTGGCCAAGGACATCGAGCTGCGCGCCTACGTCCGCGACCGCACACCGCTGGTGAAATTCCCCGGTCGGGCCTACGTCCTGCCGGCTGCCGGTGACGCCGCGCTGCCGGTCGAGACGGTCAATCTGAGCGAGCTGGATTTGACCCTCTACCGCGTGACGGGTCGCAACCTTCTGCGCTCTATCCAGCAGGGGTATTTCGGGCAGAGGTTGAGCGATTGGGACCTCAGGGATTTCACCACCGACATCGCAGAGACCGTCTGGTCGGGTCAGGCCGAGACCGGCTCGGACCTCAACCGGACCGTGACCACGCGGCTGCCTCTGGGCGATGTGCTCAGCGGCATGACACCGGGAGCCTATGCGCTGGCGGCCAAGGTTCCGGGACGGGACGAGGACGAGTTGGCCGTGCAATGGTTTATCCTGACCGACATCGGCATGACGACGATGCAGGGCAGTGATGGCTTGCATGTCTTTCTGCGCGGGTTGGGTGACGCTGAACCGCAGGCGGGTGTTGCCGTGTCTCTGGTCGGTCAGGCCAACCGCGTGCTCGGTACGACCACCACGGATGAGGCCGGCTACGCGCGGTTCGAGGCCGGGCTGACCCGTGGCGCCGGCGGCTCCGCGCCCGCGCTCGTGACGGCGCGACAAGGCGATGATCTGGCGTTTCTGTCGCTCACCGCACCGGCGTTCGACCTTTCGGACCGGGGCGTCGCGGGGCGCGAACCAAGCCCGCCGATTGACGTGTTCGTCGCGACTGATCGCGGTGCCTACCGTGTGGGTGAGGTGATCCACGTCACGGCCCTGGCCCGCGACGGGGTTGCCGGGGCCATCGACGCCCTGCCGATCACCGCGATCCTGACGCGCCCGGACGGCGTGGAATATGCCCGCGTGACCTCAACCCGCGATATGGCGGGCGGGCATGTGTTCCAGCTTCCGCTTGGGCCGACGGTGCCGCGCGGAAGCTGGCGGATCGACATCAAGGCCGATCTGGACGCCCCGGCGCTCGCCAGTCGCAAGGTGCTGGTGGAGGATTTCCTGCCCGAACGGATCGAGGTCGCGCTAGACCTGCCCGAGGGGCCGTTGCGGGCGGCTGACCTGAGCACGCTTGGCGTTCAGGCGGATTACCTCTTTGGGGCCCCCGGCGCGGATCTGGCGATTGAGGGTAACCTGCGCCTGAGCACGGCGCGCCAAATCGCCGGCCGTCCGGGATATGTCTTTGGCCGATACGACGCGGAAGCGTACGCGCGCTCCACCTCGCTCAACGGGATGACGGACGAGACGGGGGAGGCGGGCCTGACGCTGGAGCCATCTTTCCCGTCCGAAAACCTCGGCACGCCCTTCGATCTGACCGCCGTGGTGCGGGTCGCCGAAGGCTCGGGGCGCCCGGTTGAACGCAGCATCACCCGCACCATCGGCCCGGATGGGCCGGCCATCGGCATCAAGGCATTGTTCGATGACACTGTGGCCGAGGGCAGCACCGCCGCCTTTGACCTGATCGCGCTTGACGACAGCCTCTCGCCCGTGCCGATGCAGGTCAAATGGACCGTCAACCGGGTCGTCACGCGCTACCAGTGGTATCGCCAGTACGGGTCGTGGAATTGGGAGCCCTATACGACCCGCCGCGAAGTCGCCGCCGGAACCGCGACCCTCGGGCCCGACCCGGTGGAGGTCTCGGCCCCCACGGACTGGGGCCGCTATGAGATCATCGTGGAGCGCACGGATGGCGAATATGTCGCCTCCAGTCACGATTTCTCTGCCGGCTGGTATGCGGCGGCGGATGCCTCCTCCACCCCCGATATGTTGGAGCTGTCGCTGGACAAACCGCAATATGCCGCAGGTGACACCGCGCGTCTGCGCCTGGTGCCGCGCTACGCGGGGACCGCACTGATCACCGTCGTGTCCACCCGGCTGATCGACATGAAGGCGGTCGCGGTCCCGGAAGGTGAGACCACAATCGACCTTCCCGTCACGGCGGACTGGGGGGCGGGGGCCTATGTCACCGCCTCCGTCATCCGGCCGATGGACGTCCCGGCGGGCCAGTTGCCGGCACGCGCGCTCGGCCTCAGCCACGCCAAGGTCGATCCCGGAGAGAAAGCGCTGTCTGTCAGCCTCGACGCGCCTGCCTCTGCCGATCCGCGCGGGACGCTGACGGCGACGCTGAATGTCGACGGCATCGCGGCGGGTGAGACGGCCTATGCGACCGTTGCCGCCGTCGATGTCGGCATCCTCAACCTGACCGGTTTCGAGACCCCAGATCCGCAAGGCCACTATTTTGGCCAGCGTCGCCTGGGCATGGATATCCGCGACCTCTACGGGCGGTTGATCGACAGCACACAGGGCGCGCTTGGCCGGGTCCGCTCGGGCGGTGACGCGGGATCGAGCGCCGGGTTGCAGGCTCCACCCCCGACCGAAGAGCTGGTCGCCCAATTTACCGGCCCCGTGACCATCGGCCCGGATGGCACCGCGACCGTCAGTTTCGATCTGCCGGAGTTCAACGGCACCGTGCGCCTGATGGCCGTCGCCTGGAGCGGCACGGGAGTCGGCGCAGCCGAAGCCGATGTGCTGGTGCGCGATCCGGTGGTCCTGACCGCGTCGCTGCCACGGTTTTTGCAGCCGGGCGACGAATCCTCGATGCTGCTCGAGATTGTGCATGCCTCCGGTCCGGCGGGCGAGGTCGGGCTGATCGTCGGGCTCGACGACGGGATCGCGTTGACCGGCGCGGTGCCGGCGACGCTGGAACTCGGCGAAAAGGCAACGCAGAGCCTGCGTTTGCCGATCACCGCCACCGAGGTCGGCGATCACGAGATCACGCTGTCCCTGATCCTGCCGGGCGGGCAACGGTTGACCAAGGCCCTGACCCTGCCGGTTCGCGTGAATGACCCCGAGGTCGCGACGACACAACGCTTTGCCCTCGCGGCGGGGGATACCTTCACGCTGGATCGAAACGTCTTTGCCGGACTCAAATCGGGCAGCGGGCAGGCGATCCTTTCGGCTGGCGCGATTGCGCAGGTCGATGCGCCCGAACTGCTGGCGATGCTGGCGCGCTATCCCTATGGCTGTACCGAGCAGATCACCTCGCAGGCCATGCCGCTGCTCTATCTCTCATCGCTGGCGACCTCCATGGGGTTGAGCCAGCCGGGTCAGGTTGAGGCGCGCATCGCGCAGGCGGTGGACAAGATCCTCACGCGGCAGACCGCGAACGGGTCCTTCGGCCTCTGGGGCGCATATTCCGGTGATCCATGGCTCGACGCCTATGTCACCGACTTCCTGTCCCGCGCGAAGGCCGAAGGGCACGCGGTCAAGCCGCTCGCCCTGCGCACCGCCATCGACAACCTGCGCAACCGGGTGAACTACGCGCCCGATTTCGACGCCTCGACCAATGGTGGGGGCGAGGATTTGGCCTATGCGCTGATGGTGCTGGCGCGCGAGGGTGCCGCGAACATGGGCGATCTGCGGTACTATGCGGACGTGAAGGGCGAGGATTTCGCGACGCCTCTCGCCTCGGCCCAACTGGGCGCGGCGCTGGCGATGTACGGTGATCAGACACGGGCGGATGCGATGTTCACCATCGCTACGCGCCAGTTGCAGCAACGGGCAACAGGGACGGAGGCACAGACCTACCGCGCCGATTACGGCACCCATCTGCGCGACACGGCGGGTGTTCTGTCGCTGGCCGTCGCGGCGGGGTCGAACGCGGTGGACCGCGATGACCTCATCCGGCGCATCGCGACGCGCGACGGTCCGATGTCGACACAGGAAAGCGTCTGGACCCTGCTCGCCGCCAAGGCTCTGGTCGACGATCCGGTCACGGCGAGCCTGACGGTCAACGGCACGCCCGCCTCCGGCCCCTTCGTTCGCGCCGCAGAGGTCGAGACGCTGACCCCGATGGCCATCCGCAACGCGGGCACAACAGCGACCGACATCACGCTGACCACCATCGGCGTACCCGACACCCCGGTCGCGGCGGGGGGCTACGGCTACGCCATCACGCGCGAGTACTACACGATGGAGGGCGCGGCGATCGACCCGGCCAGCGTCCCGCAGGGCAGCCGTCTGGTCACGGTCCTGACGGTGCAACCCTTCGAGAAGACCGGCGCGCGCCTGATGGTCGATGACCCGCTGCCCGCCGGGTTCGAGATCGACAATCCCAACCTGATCCGCGCCGGGGATATTGCCGCGCTCGACTGGTTGGATCCGCAGAGCGGCGAGCATAGCGAATTTCGCAGCGACCGGTTCCTGACGGCGGTGGACTGGCGCTCTGACAAGCCCTTTCAACTCGCCTATATCGTCCGTGCGATCACACCGGGCAGCTACCATCATCCCGCCGCGACGGTCGAGGATATGTACCGCCCCCGTTACCGCGCGCGCACCGCTGCGGGCCGGGTGACGGTCAGCGAATGACCCGCTGGCTGTTCGCCCTGACGCTGTGCCTCTGGGGCGCGGCGCTGGCGCGGGACCGCATCGACGTCTGGATTGACGCGACCGCAGTGCCGCCGCTGGTGCTGGAGACCTCGGCAGAGGTGCGCGACCGCAATGGCACCTTGCTGCGGGCCTATACCGTGGACGACGGGCGCTGGCGGTTGGCCCTGTCGCCGGAGGCGGTCGATCCGCTCTACCTCGCGATGTTGAAAGCCTATGAGGACAAGCGGTTCGACACCCATTCCGGCGTCGATCCTCGTGCGATGCTGCGCGCCACGTGGCAATCCCTGCGGGCCGGACGCATCGTCTCGGGCGGCTCGACCCTGACCATGCAGACCGCGCGCCTGCTGGAAAACAGTGGCACCGGGGCATGGGCGGGCAAGCTGCGTCAAGTCCGGCTGGCGCTTGCGCTGGAACGGCGGCTGGAAAAGGCTGAGGTGCTGCGGCTCTACCTCCACCTCGCGCCGATGGGTGGCAACCTCGAAGGGCTGCGCGCCGCGACCCTATCCTATTTCGGCAAGGAGCCTCTGCGTCTGACCCCGGCGGAGGCCGCCCTGCTGGTCGCGCTGCCGCAATCGCCCGAGGCGCGACGCCCCGACCGCGCGCCCCTTGCCGCCGTCGCCGCGCGGGACCGCGTGTTGGCCCGCATGGCCCGCGACGGGGTGATCAGCGACGATACCGCCCGCGCCGCGCAGGGCGATACCGGTCCGCGTCAGCGTCTGCCGTTTCCCGCGCTTGCACCGCACCTCAGCGACCGAATGATGCGCGACCACCCCGATGCGCCCCGTCTGACGCTGACCGTCGACGGCGATGTGCAGGCCAAGATCGAGGCCCTCGCCCGCGCCACCCTGCGGGGCCGTTCCGACCGGCTGTCGATCGCCATTCTCGTCGTGGATCATAAAAGCGGTGAGATCATCGCCTCGGTCGGCTCCGGCGGGATGGATCCGCGCGGGCAGGGGTTCGTTGACATGACCGAGGCGCGCCGCTCACCCGGTTCGACGCTGAAACCGCTGATCTACGGGCTCGCCTTTGACGCGGGGCTGGCGCATCCCGAGACGCTGATAGATGATCGCCCGATGCGCTTTGACGGCTATGCGCCGCAGAACTTCGACGGGGTCTTTCGCGGGGAGGTGCGCGTGGCAGACGCCTTGCGCCTGTCGTTGAACCTGCCCGCCGTGCAACTGACCGAAGCGCTCGGCCCGCAGAACCTGATGGCCGCGTTGCGCCGCGCCGGCACCCGTCCCGAAGTGCCCGGCGCGAAACCGGGCCTCGCTATCGCGCTTGGCGGTCTGGGGTTGAGCTTGCGGGAATTGACCCAATTATACGCCGGCCTCGCCAATAGCGGGGTGGCACAACCGCTGCATGCGCTCGCGGGGGCCGGCGCGACACCGGACGCGACGCCGCAGCGGATCCTCTCGCGCGCGGCGGCATGGCAGGTCGGACATATCCTCGCCGGTCTGGCCCCGCCGCCAGGCGCGCCCGCAAACCGGCTATCCTACAAAACCGGGACCAGCTATGGCCACCGCGACGCCTGGGCCATCGGCTATGACGGCGCCCATGTGATTGGGGTCTGGATGGGGCGACCCGACGGAACCCCGGTGCCGGGGGCCTTTGGCGGCGACCTCGCCGCGCCGGTGCTCTTCGAGGCGTTCGGGCGGTTGAAACCGTCGTTGGAGCGTCCCGCCCCGCCACCACCCGAAACCCTGCTGATCGGTGCCTCGCAACTGCCCGAGCCGCTGCGCCATTTCCGCCCGCGCGACGGCTTTGCCCTGACACCCGATCAACCGGTGGTGGCCTTCCCGCCCGACGGGGCCGTGCTGGCCGCCGGCGCTGCGATCCCCGCCAAGGTGCGGGATGGGCAGCCGCCCTTTACATGGCTGGTCAACGGCCGACCCGTAAAGACCGGCCAGCGCAACCGCGACAGCCTGCTGAGCGGCGTAGGGCGGGGGTTCACGGAACTCGCGGTGATAGACGCTGCGGGCCAGAGCGCACGTGTCAAATTTTTGTTGGAATAGGTAAGGCGAAGGGTGCCGGGCCGAAGCCCGGCACGCCAATTACATCCGTTCGAATGCCAGCGCGATGCCCTGACCGCCGCCGATGCACATGGTGACAAGCGCGCGCTTGCCGCCGATCCGCTCCAGCTCATAAAGCGCCTTGACCGTGATCAGCGCCCCGGTGGCGCCGACGGGGTGGCCCAACGCGATGGCCCCGCCGTTCGGGTTCACCTTGGCCGCATCGAGGCCCAGACCCTTGTTCACCGCCAGAGCTTGCGCCGCGAAAGCTTCGTTGGATTCAATGACGTCGAAATCCGTGATCGACAGGCCCGTGCGCTTCATCAGCATTTCGACCGCTGGAACGGGGCCGATGCCCATGACTTCGGGGCGTACACCGGCGTGGGCATAGCCGAGAATGCGCGCGCGGGGTTTCAATCCGGCCTTTTCCGCAGCAGAGGCGCGCGCCAGCACCAGCGCGGCTGCGCCGTCGTTGATACCCGAGGCGTTGCCGGCGGTGACGGAGCCGTCCTTCTGGAACGCGGGGCGCAAGCCGGCCAGCGCGTCGGATGTGGTGCCTGCCTTGACGTGCTCGTCGGTATCAAAGGCGACCTGGTCACGCTTTACCTTGACCATGACCGGCACGATCTGATCCTTGAACCGGCCGCTTTCGATGGCGGCGCTGGCCCGCTTCTGGCTTTCCAGCGCAAAGGCATCCTGTGCGTCGCGACTGATGTCATGCTCGCCGGCGACGTTTTCGGCGGTGACGCCCATGTGACCGGTGCCAAACGGGCAGGTCAGCGCGCCGAGCAGCATGTCGAGGGATCGCACGTCGCCCATTTTCGCGCCCCAGCGCTGGCCCTGCGCGACGTAGGGCGCGCGCGACATGCTTTCGGAGCCGCCGGCGAGGCCGTAATCCGCGTCGCCCAGCATCAGCGATTGAATGACCGACACAACCGCCTGCGCGCCGGACCCGCAGAGCCGGTTGACGTTCATCGCGGGCGTCGTGTCGGGGATGCCTGCCTGAATCGCGGCGACGCGGGACAGGTACATGTCGCGGGGTTCGGTATTAATGACGTGGCCAAAGACGACATGTCCGATCTGGCCCGCATCGACGCCCGCGCGTTCCATCGCGGCAGTCGCGACGGTGGTGCCCAGATCAATCGGTGCGACCCCGGCGAGGGAACCGCCGAATGTGCCGATAGCGGTGCGTGCGCCGCTGAGAATGACGATATCTTCCATGAGATCCTCCGGATTCGATTTCTTGGCCCGGACAGCGGTTCGCGTGCCAGGTCATGGTCTGTTCTCTCTTGCCCGTTTCGTCGGGATCATGCAACGCCGCTGACCATTCCCAGCCGATATGGGCCGGCGCGCGCGAAAAACCAACCGTCAGGGTCGCAGTGGCTCGCGTCCGCCCTCTGTCAGCAGGAATACCCCGTCGCCGTCGAATGCGGCGACCGAGAGCGGCCTGCCGTAGCCCGCACCGGAATCAAGGTCGATCCGGTTGCCGAAATGTGTCGCGGTCTTCAACGCGGTATGGCCATGAACCACGATCCAGGGATGCGGGTCAGGGGAGGTAAGAAACGGGTCGCGAATCCAGATCAGGTCATCTTCGACCTGATCGGCCAGCGCGAGGCCGGGGCGGATACCGGCGTGCACGAACAGGTACCGCCCACGCTCGGCGTAAAGCGACAGGTTGGCGAGAAAGTCCTGATGCGTCGCGGGCACCAGCGCCTGCGCCTCGCGCTGCATGGCTCGAACCGAGTGTCCAGGCCCGGTGCTGACCCCATAGCTTTGCAGGGTCGTGATCCCGCCCAGTCTTTCGTCGGTCCAGGGCAGGCCCGACTTGATGTTGGAATCACGGATGTCGCTGGTGGTCAGGAAATTGCGGAACATGCGATCATGATTGCCCTTGAGACAGGTCCAGCGCCGTCCGGCCTGCTGTCCCCGGACCAGCGTTTCGATCACTCCGCGACTGTCCGGGCCCCGGTCCGTGAAATCACCTAAGAAAATCACTTCGCTATCACGACCGTCGTCCGCGTCGATCCGCGCCAGCGCATCGTCCAGAAACGACTTTTGTCCGTGTATGTCTCCTACCGCGTAAATAGTCATGAATGATCTGCCTTTCAGGGTGGGTGATGCGACGGCGTGCAGGTCTTTGTCCAGTGGCCGGGGTGAAACGAAAACGCCGCCCGAGGGTTCGGGCGGCGCGATAGGTTCGCAAATCGTGAACGCGTTTACACGACGTCGAACATCAAGGGTTTGATCTGGCGGAACAATCCAGTCTCGGAGAGAGCTTTCAGAACCGCATCTCCTGGCGCTTCGTCGAGATATAGCAGAGCGATGGCCTCACCGCCCGACGCAGCGCGGCCGAGGGTGAAGTTCGCAATATTGGCGCCATGCCTGCCCATGGTCTCGCCCAGGGTGCCGATGATCCCCGGCTGGTCCTCGTTCGTGGTGTAGAGCATATGTTCCCCGATCTCGGCGTCGATGTTGATGCCCTTGATCTGGATAAAGCGCGGCTTGCCGTCCGAGAAACAGGTGCCTGCGACCGAACGCTCGCGCTTTTCCGTCACGACCGTCACCTTGATATAGCCGTCAAAGGCGCCCGATTTGTCCTGGTTGGTCGTCGAAATCTGCACGCCGCGCTCCTTGGCCACGACCTGCGCGGAGACGAGGTTCACGTCGGGATTCGACTTCTTCATGATCCCGGCAATCACCGAACAGTTGAGCGCGGCAAGGTTCATATCCGCCACGACACCGTCGTAAAGGATGTTGATCGCCTTGATCGGCTCGTCGGTCATCTGGCCGATGAATGACCCCAGATGCGCGGCAAGCTGGACCCAGGGGCCCATCACCTTGGCTTCTTCGGCGGTCATCGAGGGCATGTTGAGTGCGTTTTCGACTGCGCCTTCGATCAGGTAGTTCGACATTTGCTCAGCCACCTGCAGAGCGACGTTCTCCTGCGCTTCGCTCGTGGCGGCGCCCAGATGCGGCGTGCAGACGACGTTCGGCAGGTTGAAGAGCACGTTTTCCTTGGCCGGCTCTTCGATGAACACGTCAAAGGCCGCGCCGGCGACATGGCCGGATTTAAGCAGTTCTGCCAGCGCCTCTTCGTCAACCAGGCCGCCACGAGCACAGTTGATGATGCGCACGCCCGGCTTGGTCTTGGCAAGGTTCTCACGGCCCAGGATATTCTTGGTCTGGTCGGTCAGTGGCACGTGCAACGTGATGAAATCGGCGCGCGACAGCAGGTCGTCCAACTCCACCTTTTCGACGCCCATCTTTTCGGCTTTTTCCGCGCTGAGGAAAGGATCATAGGCGATGACCTTCATCTTCAGCCCACGCGCACGGTCACAGACGATGCCGCCGATGTTGCCGGCGCCGATCACGCCGAGTGTCTTGCCGGTCAGTTCAACGCCCATGAACTTGGACTTTTCCCATTTGCCGGCGTGGGTGGATGCGCTGGCCTCGGGGATTTGACGCGCCACGGCGAACATCATCGCGATGGCATGTTCGGCAGTGGTGATCATGTTGCCGAACGGCGTGTTCATGACGATCACGCCCTTCTTGGACGATGCTTCTTTATCCACATTGTCGGTGCCGATACCGGCCCGGCCGACGACTTTTAGGTTGGTCGCATGCTCCAGAAGGGCTGCCGTCACCTTGGTGGCAGAGCGGATCGCGAGACCGTCGTAATCGCCGATCACGGCGGCGAGGGCTTCCTTGTCCTTGCCGAGTTCGGGGCGGAAATCGACGTCGATGCCACGGTCCTTGAAGATCTGGACGGCGGCGTCCGACAGGCTGTCGGAAATGAGTACTCTGGGGGCCATGTCAGGCGCTCCTTCATGCAGAATTCGGGGGTGAGGGGAGGCCGGGTTGCGGCCTGCCTTGTCGCTATCGTCTGCGCGCATTCGAACGTCGGTCCGGCGCGCGCGGGATCAGCCCTGCGCGGCGATCTCGGTTTCGAAGGCCCAGTCGATCCAGGGCATCAGCGCTTCGAGGTCGGAGGTTTCGACCGTCGCGCCACACCAAATCCGCAGACCCGCCGGGGCATCCCGGTAGGCGCCGACGTCCAGCGCCACGCCTTCTTTTTCCAATCTTTTCGCCACGGCCTTGGCAAAGGCGGCCCCGTCCTTGATCCGGTCGTCCGTGAATTTCACGCAGACCGAGGTGTTGGAGCGCGTCGCGGGATCCACAGCGAGGTTCGCGATCCAGTCGTGGCTGTCGCAGAAGTCCCAGATCACCTTGGCGTTGGCATCCGCGCGCGCCATCAGGCCCGAAAGCCCGCCGGTCGAGCGCGCCCAATCGAGCGCGACGAGGTAGTCTTCGACCGCCAGCATTGAGGGCGTGTTGATCGTCTCACCACGGAAGATACCGTCGATCAGCTTGCCGCCCTTGGTGAGGCGGAAAATCTTGGGCAGGGGCCATGCGGGGGTGTGGGATTCAAGGCGCTCGACCGCGCGAGGGGACAGGATCAGCATGCCGTGCGCCGCCTCTCCGCCCATGACTTTCTGCCAGGAGAAGGTCGTCACGTCGAGCTTCTCCCACGGAAGGTCCTGCGCGAAGGCTGCAGAGGTCGCGTCGCAGATCGTCAGGCCTGCGCGGTCCGAGGGGATCGCGTCGCCATTCGGCAGACGCACGCCCGAGGTCGTGCCGTTCCAGGTAAAGACGACGTCGGTGTCGAAATCGAGAGTGGTGAAGTCGACGATCTCACCGTAGCCGGCCTCTTTGACCTCGGCGTCGATCTTGAGCTGCTTGACCACATCCGTGACCCAGCCAGCGCCAAAGCTTTCCCAGGCGACCATCGTCGCCTTGCGGGCGCCCAGCATTGACCACATCGCCATTTCGACCGCGCCGGTGTCCGAGGCGGGAACGATGCCGATCTTGTAATCCGCCGGGATGCCGAGTAGGTCGCGCGTCTCTTCGATCGCGGCGAGCAGCTTTTCCTTGCCGATGGCGGCACGGTGCGACCGGCCGAGGGCAGCGTCGGACAGTTTCGACAATTCGAACGTGGGAATCTTGGCGCAGGGGCCAGAGGAGAATCGCGGATTGGCCGGCCGCGATGCCGGTGCGTTAATCGCCATTGATGGTATCCTTCCAGATAAACGCCCTTCGTTGGGGAAGGGTGTCCCGCTGCGGCACCTACAGAAACCCTGAGAATAACGCAATATCTAAAGACACTTGCTCTGCCGGTTCATGCATGGATTTGCAGAACGATGCGGGAACACGCATCCAGAATCAGCACAAAATGGACACAGCCGGTTCCGGTTCTGTTCACGCAAAAGAAAACGCCGCGACCTCGGCAAAGGTCAACGGCGCTAAAACTCATAGCGAAACAGTCCAGTTTCCCGATGAAAATAGCCCAGAATGGGCCGGAGCGCCAGCAATTATTCTGCGCCATTTTTGCGGGGTGGCGGCGTGAATATCATTCCCATTTCCCGCGACATTTCCGGTTCGATGATCGAGGCACCCGGCGGCTTCGTTCTCAGCGTGTTTCATCACCCGACCAACCGGGCGCTCTACGGCTTTGAGCGGACCTCGGACGATGCGCTTGGCTGGCTCTACGCCTCACGACTGATCTTCGACAAGGCGGAGGGCAGCGCATGAGTATTTCTCAGCAAATCCCCCGCGAGATTAAGAGCGTGGCCCGCTGCGTCGGCTATGCCGCTTGGCTGGATACAACCGACGCATGGCTGGGCTTGCCCGTGGTTATGGAAGCGCGTCTTGAACCGCACCAGCGCGCGGCGCTGGCCTATGCGGCGCTGCGAACCCTGACGCCTGAGCAAGTCGCGGCCGTGGCAAATACGGTATTGCCGAATAGCGCTGGGATGCCGATTGCGCCGTTCATCGACCCGGTGGACGAAGCCGCTTTCTGGGCGGACATTGCCGACCCGGATGAACTGGACGCCTACGCGGTGGCGATCTTCAACGCCATGTCGAGCGCTAAAAAGCGCGCCTTTCGGGACTTTGCAGGGAGGGCAGCGGCGTAATGGCGAAAGACAATCCATTTGACGTTATCGCGGGCCGGATCGAGGGCAAGCGCCTGAGCGGTCTAACCTACCGGCACGAGGACTTGGACTTGATCAGGGACGAGAAAAACCGTCCGATGTGGAACATGGCCAATGCGATCACGCTGTTGACTGATCACGGCGACTGGCACGGCGTCCTGGCATTCAATCAGTTTACCGTGCGCCGCGTGTTGCTGAGAGCAATTCCCGGCCAAGGTGGCGGCGTCTATCCCCGACCGATTGAGGATGATGACTATGCAGCGGCTCAGGCGTGGTTCAACCGCAATGGCTTCCCAAAGGCAAGTTCGGAAATCGTTCAAGCGGCGGTGCGCAAGGTATGCCGAGATCGGACCTTTGATCCGTTGGCAGACTTCCTAGAGGGTCTGCAATGGGACGGGGTGCCGAGGCTGGGCCAATGGCTGACGACCTACTGCGGGGTCGAGGCAAACACCTACACGTCCGAGGTGGGCTTGCGCTGGTGTATCTCTGCCGTTGCGCGCGGCTTTAAGCCCGGATGCAAGGCGGATCACATGCTGGTGCTGGAAGGAAGGCAGGGACGCCGCAAATCGACCGCTCTGGCGGCTCTGACGGGGCCTGATTGGTTTTCCGACGCCCTGCCTCAGATGGGTACCAAGGACGCTTCCAGCTATCTCAGAGGTAAGTGGATCGTGGAAGTGGGCGAACTGGAAGCCATGCGGAAGGAAGTCGATACCATCAAGGCTTTTATCACCCGGCAAGTTGAGACATTCCGCCCAGCGTATGGGCGCGAGGAAGTATCGGAACCGCGCCGCTGCGTGTTCGCTGGCACCACCAACAAAGACGACTGGCAACGTGACGAAACCGGCGGGCGGCGCTTCTGGCCTGTGAAAGTAGGCGAGATCGACGTGCCCGGCATCGAGCGCGACCGTGACCAACTGTGGGCTGAGGCCGTGGCCCTATACCGCTCTGGCGAACGCTGGTGGCTTGAGGGTGAAGTTGCGGAGCAAGCGCAGGCTGAGGCTGCTGAGCGCCGCCCTGACGATCCTTGGCGCAGTGCCATCGCAAGCGAGGTGCTAGGCAAGTCCGAGGTGACGACAAAGCAAGTCCTGAGCCTGATGGGCATCATGCCGCACGATATGACCCCTGCCCTAAGCAAACGGGTGGCGCAAGAACTCCTGCATCTGGGCTGGGAACGTGACGGGTTGATGGGTGCAGGTGAATACAAGAACGCCGTACGTTTTGTCCCGGTAAGGGAGCAGTAAGGCAAGGTAAGGCAAAATCCGCCTTTTGGTAAGGCAGTAAGGGAAGGAAGGCAGTTTCCCATACAACTTAAGAAAATGGCTAAGTCATTGATAAATATAGATAGAGGTCTAAGAGGGCGTAAAAGGGAAAATGTTAGGAAATCTCCCTTCCCTCCCTTACCGCTCTGGGACGAAAAGGATCGAGCAGAATGCAACACACCAAGAAACTGACCCCACAACGCTTCGACGCGATCACAAACGGACCAGAAAAGCTCTGGGGCCTGCGCAGCATCGCAAATGCTCTAAGCACGTCAGAGGACACAGTAAGGCGCATGACGCGCCGCGACACCAGCTTCCCGGTCCGGCAGCGTGGTGGCCGGTGGTTCGCGACGAGGACGGAGCTTAACGCGTGGCTGGCCCGTCGATGATACGGGCGGTCTCAATAGGAATTATCGCGAAGCCGTTTTCGTTCGTCTGCGCTGGTGGCAAACCGCACGCACGCAAGTGTGCTTGCAGACGGGCAGTATGATCCAAGTTGAAGCCTTCTGTTGTGCCGGTCCTTAAACATTTAGGGCAGAAATAATGGCTGTAGCATTCGACCCATTGGCCGGCGTTTCCATCGTGATGCAGTCGTCCGCACATAGGGCAGGTTACGCGTCGGGTGTCGTAGGTCATAATTTTCTCCATGTTGATAGGTGGAGTGTATTGCGAAACGCCTGGCACTCGTATGCACGGCATTTAGACCGGGGGGGGCGTGGTCCTGAACTTTCTCGCGCCCTAGAAGAACCGGCGGGCAGTCCAGCGCGCACGATTTGCCCTAAACTGGATTTTTCGGTGCTAGTATTTGCTAGGTTTTGCAATGCTTTGCGCCGTCCTGCTATCTACCTTTAGCAGTCATACACCATCAGACTGTGGGAATGTGGCCCTTTTCTCGTAAACCCTCGACCGAATCCAAATCTCTGGCAGCGCCGGAAGATTGGCTATCGGAATTATTCGGGTCTATCCCGACTGAAAGCGGCGCGAGCATCAATGCCGAAACGGCGCTTCGGGTTCCTGCGGTTAGTTCAGCAATTCAGGTAATTTCCGAAGCGGCGGCATCCCTTGATATCACAATCAAGACGGGTGATCAGCGTTCTGAACTTATCGACGACCCTGCATATGCCCTCCTGACCGGCGCGGCGAACGACTGGACAAGTGGTTACGAACTCATCCGCGATCTGGTGATCGGTGCACTCTCGCATGACGCGGGCGCAATGGCATGGGTGAACCGTGTGAACGGCAGGCCGATGGAGATCATCCATTATCGCCCCGGCGTGATCCAAGTGGAATATGACCAGGCCACTGGCGAACCCGCCTACAAGATCAACGGACAACCAGAGCCTTCAGCAAACATCATTCATTTGCGAAGCCCGTTTGGCCGCTCGCCTCTTTCTTTGGCGCGTGAAGCTATCGGGGTTGCCTTTGTCATGGAACGGCACGCGGCGCGGCTCTTTGGTCGTGGGGCGCGGCCTTCCGGCGCGCTGACCTTTCCAAAAGGCATGGGCGAAGAGAGCATCAAGAAGGCGCGGAAAGCATGGCGAGCGACCCATGAAGGTGACGACGCTGGGGGGCAGACCGCGATTTTATATGACGGGGCCGAGTTTACGCCGTTCACACTCAACTCGACCGACGCGCAATTCTTAGAAAACCGGAAGTTCCAAATCCTTGAAATCGCGCGGGCCTTTCGTGTTCCGCCAGCGATGTTGTTCGATCACGACCGGGCCACTTGGTCCAACGGTGAACAACAAGGCCGGGAATTTCTGTCCTACACGCTGGAACCGTGGCTGCGTGCACTGGAAAGCGCATTGGCACGGGGCTTGTTCCTACCAGATGAGCAGGCTGGCAAGGTCGTGCGCTTTGATCGCGACGACCTGACACGCGCCGATCTGAGCACCCGTTCTACGGTGATCAACAGCTTGGTTTCATCGCGTGTGATCAACCCGAATGAGGGGCGGTCCTGGCTGGGGCTGAATCCCTATGCAGGCGGGGATGAGTTCGCAAATCCAAACATCACAACCGAGCCGACCAAGGCCGAACCTGCGGAAGAGGAAAAACCCCGTGCAGCTTAACCATATCATAGCAGAGGCGCAGGACCACGACCGAGGCCGGGAATTGGAGCTTCACGACCCCGCCACGGGTGAGCCGACCGGCATCAAACTGCGGATCGCGGGGCCTGATAGCGCAACGCAGAACCGGGCGCGATTGAACCTGTCCGATGCGATGGCAGAAGCGGCAGACCCTTCGGGGCGTGTCTCTGCCGAGGTGCGGGAACGCCTGAGGGTTGAAAGCCTAGCGGCCTGCGTTCTGGGTTGGGAAATCGAAGAGGACGGGCAGCAAGTGCCGTTCACGCAAGCGCATGTCGTGCGGCTTCTGCGTTCTTCGCAATGGGTTCAGGCGCAGGTTGATGCGTTCGCTGCCGATTACGCGGCTTTCCGGGGGGGTGTCTAATGGACCGTCTCTTTGTCGAAACCAAATTTCAATCCGATGATAGCGGCGCGTTGGAGGGTATGGCTTGGCCTTTTGCGCAACCTGACCGCGTGGGCGACATGATCCAGAAGGGCGCTTTCAATGGCACCGCTTTGCCGCTGCCGATGCTCTTTGGCCATGATCAAAACGATCCCGTTGGCGTCTGGGACGTGGCCGAGGAAGGCGACGAAGGTCTGCACCTTAAGGGCCGTCTTCTTGTCGATGACGTTGCCCGCGCTCGCGAGGTTCGCGCCTTGGTTCGATCCGGTGCCGTGCGCGGGATCAGCATTGGTTTCCGCACTAAGAAAGCAGACCGGCGCAGCGGCGGGGGGCGGACAATCACCGAACTGGAATTGCTGGAAGCGTCCCTAGTGACCCTTGGAATGCATCCCGGTGCCCGCGTGACTGCGGCGAAATCAGCGGTTCAGGCTCTTGGCCTTGCCGAACAAATCAATCGCGCCGCAGCGGCGCTATCACAGAGGTAACCATGAAAGATTTTCAGGACTTTGAAATCAAGAGCGACGAAGACGACAACGCAAATGGCATCGTCATCAAGGCGCTGGATGACCTGACGAAGACGGTGAACGACCGTTTTGAAGAGGTTGAGAAAAAGAGCGACACGACCAAAATCGTGGAACGTCTGGACAAGATCGAAGCCAAGGCAAACCGTGCTGGCGGTGGCAAGGCTGAGGATGATCCATCCGACGAGCGCAAGGCCTTTGGCACCTATTTGCGGTTGGGCGCGAATGCACCGGCGGATGAGATCAAGGCTCTGACCGTTTCGAATGACGAGCAAGGCGGCTATCTGGCCCCTGCGGAAATGAGCACAGAGTTTATCCGCAACCTGGTGGAATTTTCGCCGGTTCGTAGCGTGGCCAGCGTTCGCAACATCGCAAGCTCCTCTGTGAAGTATCCCAAGCGCACGGGCATCACCAACGCGCAATGGGAAGGCGAAACGGAAGACAGCACCGAAAGCACGGTCACTTTTGGCCAGCTTGAAGTTCCGGCGCACAAACTGATGACCTACGTCGATATTTCCAACGAACTATTGGCCGATAGCGGCGGCACTGCCGAGGCCGAGGTTCGTGCGGCGCTTGCTGAGGACTTTGGCCAGAAAGAAGGTTCAGCTTTCGTCAACGGCACCGGCGTTGGCCAGCCTGAAGGGTTGATGACCCATGCCGAGATTGATCACACCTTGAACGGCCATGCGACGGTTCTTGCGCCTGATCAATTGGTAAAGCTGATGTACGCCATGCCTGCGGCTTATCGCAATTCAGGCACATGGATGATGAACGGCACGACGCTTGGCATCGTTCGGACCCTGAAGGATGGGGATGGCCGTTATTTGTGGCAGCCCTCTTTCCAGGCTGGGCAGCCGGAAACGATCCTTGGCCGTCCGGTAATTGAGGCGGTGGATATGCCGGACCTTGAGAGCGGTTCGTTCCCGATCCTCTACGGCGACTTCTCTGCCTATCGCATCGTTGATCGGCTGGCCATGAGCCTGCTGGTAAACCCGTATCTCCTCGCGACCAAGGGCGTGACCCGCATCCATGCGACCCGCCGGGTTGGTGGTCGGATCACCCAGGCGGCACGGTTCCGCAAACTGAAAATGGCAACCAGCTAAGGACGAAAACAATGCGCGATCTCTATTCAAACATCACGGCGGTTCCCGCCATTGCCCCGGCGGTCCAATCCGCATCGGTGGATGGCGCTGCCGTCGATCTGAAAGATACCAGCCGAGTTGCCTTTGTGTTGAACACCGGAGCAATCGTTTCATCCGGCGATTTCAGTGTGAAAGTGCAGGAAAGCGACACGACCACGGGCGGCGACTTCACCGACGTTGATACGGCGCAGGTTATGACTTCTGCCCCGGCAACATTGGAAGCGAATACCGCTTATCGGTTCGGCTACACGGGCTTCAAGCGCTACGTGCGCCTTGTCCTGACCAAGGCCGGGGGCACCAGTATCGCCGCCGGTGCTGTGGCGATTCTCGACCCGCTGGATAAGCCGGTATCGTGAACATGAATACGCGGGACATCTCCTTTGCGGGCGAAGCGATCAGCCCAAAAACGACAAGCTGCCCTCCCTTCGTCCCGCGTGGCTTGGCCATGAAGAGGGTCAAGGGCAGCAAGATCGCAGCGGACGGGGGCGTCTTTGCGTTTTCCCCGTCCGCAACCAGCGGAGGTGCCTATGCCGAGCAAAGGGCCAAGAGCCTGTGCGTGTGGTTATCGGATACCGCCGGGTCTGCTGTGTTCATGCGAAAAGAAACGGCAGACCGAGCGCAAGGCCCGTGCCGACCGCAACCGGCCAAGTTCCAGCGCCAGAGGTTATTCGGGCCGATGGGAACGCGAACGGGCAAATTTCCTCGACCTTCACCCGGTCTGTGCCTTCTGCGGCGCAACGGCATCGGTGGTGGATCACAAGATACCGCATCGCGGGGATCGCGGGCTTTTCTGGCGGAAGTCGAATTGGCAGCCGCTCTGTCAAAAATGTCATTCCAGCACCAAGCAACGGATGGAACGGCGCAACACCACGAGGTGACTTGAAATGATCTATGCAGCAAATGGCGCGTCCATTCACATCTGTACCACACCCCAGGCAACAGAACCCGTCAATGCAGCGGCCTATGAAGCTCTGACATTCGTTAAGGTTGGAGAACTGGAAACCCTGGGTTCCTTTGGTGATACGGCGGAAGAAATCGTCTTCAGAGGGCTGGAATACAACCGCGTGCAGCGCTTGAAGGGCACAAGGGATGCCGGAACGTTGGAAACGGTCTTTGGCCGAGACTACGCAGATGCCGGTCAGGTTGCGTTGATCGCTGCCGAAGCCGATGATGGCGCAGACGGCGATTATGCGATTAAGATCGCGTTCAACGATGCGCCATCGGGCGGCACGCCTTCCGAGCGATACTTTCTTGCAGCGGTGGCGTCTGCAACGGAGCAGCTCGATCAAACCAACCAGGTTATCAAGTTGGCTTCGACGCTTTGGATCAACACCAAGATCACCCGCGTCAATGCGGCAAGCGGGGTTTGATCCAAGTGGCGATTTTGACCCTTGATCAGTTGAAAGAGCATTTGGCGTTCACCGACGATATCGGAACCGCTGATGATGCTCTTTTGACCCGCCTGATCGCGGCGGCGCAGAACCATATTGAGCGACTTTTAGGGTTCGTGATCGAAGACACCTACGGCGGGGTTGATCAGGATCCTATTCCACCCTCGCTGGTGGAGGCCGTGAGCCAGCTTGCGGCGTGGTGGTATGAAATCCGCGAAGCCGCAGGAGAGGGGCACCGGGAAGTGCCCTATGGCGTCCGGGAAATTGTCACCGAATACCGGGAGTTTACCTTCTGATGGATGATGGCGGGCTTCAAAGATTCAAGAACCGGATGCGGGCTATCCCCAAGGAAGTGCGCAAGACGGTGACGCCTGCATTGCTGAAATCTGCCGAGGAAATTGCCGACACGATGCGCAAGCTGGCACCAGAGGATGAGGGCGATCTAAAAGACAGCATCGCAGTGACCGGGCCACTGCAAACAACGCCGCCTTACTCGCAACCCGGCGGGTCCATGACCGTTCCTGAAAATCAGGCGGTTATCACAGTCGGAAACTCCGAGGTTCGGTATCCACATTTGCAGGAATACGGCACGTCCGCTCATCCGGCGCAGCCCTTCTTTTGGCCCGCATTCCGCATCAGCAAGAAGCGAGCGCAAAACCGCATTAAGCGAGCCATTTCTAAAGCTGTAAAGGACACGGCCAAATGAGCGTTGATCTGACTGTCCAAAAGGCGATCCGGGCGCGGTTGGTGGCGACGGCGGCTGTTACGGACCTGGTGCCGGCGGCTGCGATCCTAGACAGGAACGAGCGTCCAGCCCCTTCGCCTTCAATTGTCCTGGGCGAAACGCAGGTGGTGGACGAAGGCACCAGCTTTGAACGGTCGCATTCGCGGGTGTTTCATACCCTGCATGTCTGGAAGCGGGACGCAAACCTGATCGCGGTAAAGGCGATCTGTGGTGAAATCCGCACTGCGATCCACGCGGGGCGTTTGGCTTTGGACGCCGGGTATCACACGGCGGATTGCTTTGTGGCGACGATCCGCGCCCTGCGCGACCCCGATGGGGAAACATCGCATGGCGTGGTCATGGTCGAAGTCCTGGTTGCAGAGGTGACGTCATGAAGGCCGGGAAAATGGCACATGTCATCACGGTGCAGCGGTTCACTTCGACGGTGGACGAATATGGTGGTGTTGTTGAGGACTGGACCGATCACGCGACCTTGCGGGCCGAAATCGTGGAGCAATCCACAGAAGAGTTTATCCAGAATTATGGCGCGGTAGATACCTCAATTCTGGCTTTTCGCACCCGATACCTTGCAGATATTTCCAACGCTGATCGCATCGCCTTTGACGGGGAGGTCTACAACCTAAAGGACATTGTGAAAATCGGCCGCCGAAAGGGTTTGGAGCTTCGCGCGGAGCGGCTGGAATGATGCGCGGTATCAAGCCCGAAATGCGCATCGATCCAGAAGCGATTACCGATCTGAGATCGCCGGACTGGATGGCCCCAGACGCAGCGGCAGAATGGGGACGGGTCATGCCGATCCTTGCCAAACGGCGCATTCTTTCCGTGGCTGATCTGGGTAGCCTTGAAAACTACTGTTTGGCAATTGGCACGGTGCGGGAAATGGATCGGCACCTGCAACTGCACGGCCATATTGTGAATTATGATGGGGCGCTGAAACGCAACCCGGCGGTGGGCATCCAATCGGACGCCATGACACGGGCGCGCCTTCTGGCGGCGGAGCTTGGGCTAACGCCTGTTTCGCGGTCCCGCCCGGCAATCAGGGAGGACGAGGACGATGACGACGAAAACCCCCTCGACATTTCCTGACTGGATTTATGACGGTTCCGATATCGCTGATCCAATGGGGCACGGGGAACGCGCTGTGAAGTTTCTGCGGATGCTGCGGCACCCAAAGAGCGGCAAGGCTTTCCAGCTTGATCTATGGCAGGAACGGATTGTCCGGCGCATCTATGGCCCGCGCCATGAGGACGGCACGCGGATCGTCAAAACAGCGGTGATCCTGGTCCCGAGGGGCAACCGGAAAACCAGCCTTGCGGCGGCTCTGGAAGCCCTGCACACGGTCGGACCCGAGGCCACGCCCGGCGGGGAAGTCATCACGGCGGCATCGGATCGCAAGCAGGCGCGGATTGCCTATGATGAATTGCGGGGGCTGATGACGGCGCACCCGAAAATTGCTCCACACGTGCGCACCTTGGATTACCGCAACCGGATCACCTATCCAAAGCTGCGTTCCTTCTGTGAGGCCATTTCAGCCGACGCGGGCACGCAACACGGGCGCACGCCTGTCTTTGTCCTGGCCGATGAATTGCACGCTTGGAAAAAGCGCGACCTATGGGACGTTCTGCGGTCTGGTCTGGTGAAGACGCCCGGTTCCCTTTTGGTGGTCGCGACCACAGCGGGCCGGGGCAAAGAAAATATTGCGCACGATATCGTTGATGATGCCCGCAAGGTCGCACGTGGGGAGGTCGATGACCCGTCGATCCTACCTGTCCTCTTTGAAGCTGATCGGGATTGCGATTGGCAGGACGAGGAAATTTGGTTCAAGGTGAACCCCGGCTTGCGGCACGGTTATCCCGATATCGAAGGGTTGCGGCAGCTTGCCAAGGAAGGGTCTCGCCGGATTGGTGATCGTGAAGCCTTTCGCCAATTGAACCTGAATATCTGGTTGGACCACGCGACCGATCCATTCGTGGAAATGGCGATCTATGACGAGGGCCAAGGCGAAGTTGACTTGGATGATCTGGAAGCTTCGCAAGCGGAATGTTGGCTGGCGGTGGACCTGTCCAGCAATTCGGACCTGACGGTCATCGTTGCCTGTTGGCGCGATGGCGCGGACGGGTATCAGGTGCATCCTTGGTTTTTCTGCCCCGAAGACAATATCCGAGGGCGGGAAGATTTATCGGGCGTGCCTTACACGGTTTGGGCGGAGAAAGAACTGATCCTAGCGACCGAGGGGAACGTGGTCGATTTCAGGGCGGTGGAGGACCAGGTGCGTGAACTGTGCGCGCGGTTCAACGTGCGTGAGGTCGCCTTTGATCCGCACCTTGCCAGAAACATGTTGAACAACCTTTTGGAAGACGGGTTTCCAGCGGTGGAGTTTCGGCAGGGTTGGGTTTCGATGGCCCCGGCGGTCAAGGAATTGGAACGGGCAATCGTGGGGCGACGATTCAGGCACGGCGGACACCCGATCCTGCGGTGGAATTTCGGCAATATCGAAGTGCGAACGGACAGCGCCGGGAACCGTGCGTTCCACAAAGGCAAGAGCCGCGACAAGATCGACGGGGCGGTTGCGGCAGCGATGGCCGTGGCCCGCTGTGCTTCGGATGAAGGCGGTATGACAACGAACCAAGAGTGGTTCACAGATGATATGTGGGTGGCCTAGATGGCAGATGAAGAACGGCTGATCGTGGCGCTAGAGGCGCGGATAACTGAATTTGAAAAACGCATGAAGAAGGCCGAAGGGATCGGTACCCGGTCCTACAAAAGCTTGCGGCGTAATTCCAACACGGCGACCCAAGCGATGGAGCGGGATATGGTGCGATCCACCAGCGCTATAAATCGCGCTCTGGCGACGACCTCTGCCAAAATTGGCGGGCTGGGAAAAGGTATGGTTGCAGGCCTTGCGGTGGGAGTGGTGACAACAGCGGCGGTGCGCGTGACGCGGAGCTTGCACGAAATCACGCAGGGCATTGCCGAGATTGGGGACGAGGCCAAGCGGTCCGGGCTGGGCACGCAAGCCTTTCAAGAGTGGAAATTCGTAGCTGAACAAAACCGGATTGGCGTGGATGCTTTGGTTGATGGGTTCAAAGAACTGAACCTTCGGGCGGATGAATTTGTTGTCACGGGCGCTGGTCCCGCAGCCGAGGCGTTCAAACGCATAGGATATGGCGCAGACGATCTAAAGCGTGGTCTGGAAGACCCGTCCGATCTGATGCTGGAAATCATCGGGCGAATGGAAGACCTCGACCGTGCGGCACAAATCCGGGTCGCGGATGAGATTTTCGGCGGGACCGCAGGCGAGCGTTTTGTAGAGCTTTTGTCGCAGGGCGAAGGCAAGCTTCGCCAGACCGTCCAAAGGGCGCACGAGGTCGGCGCGGTTATGTCTGACGAGGTGATCACCAGAGCGGAAGAACTGGATCGCAAATTCGGGGAGATCACGTCGCGCATTTCCACGCTTGGCAAAACCATCGTGGTCAATCTGGCGGGCGCGATTGATGACGTTCTGACGATCAATGTGGACGATATCTTTGGTTCCGCCGAACGCGCCATAGCGATGATGGGACAGGCCAACTATGACGCGATGAAGGCCGGGACGGACATGGCGGAAGACCAGGTGGCGGCGGCGGAAGAACTGTTTGAAACATATGACGCCTTGTTCCGGGCAATCGGCGCGGCGACTGGGCCGGACGGCATCCGATTGATGGACGTGGCGGATATCGATCAGGCGCATGACTTGGCGGCAATCCTGCAAGAGATTGATGAGGAAATGGCAGCGTTTCAAAATGGTGCCACCAGTGCGGGGACGTTTGAAGATGCGGTTTCCGACCTGATCGGAGAAGCGCAGGATTTGATCGGTGAATTGAACACGGTTGATCAGGCGCGGTTCGGCAACGTGATTTCAGCCATAGGGGGGATCGCTCAGGCGCTGGCCACTGCTGCAACCAAAGCGACCGCGCTTCGCGACGAACTCCCAGCCGGGGGCGAAAGCGTTTTGCATACCGGACCCACATCACGTCGCGGGCATCGAGAGGGATCGCCGCCGCGTTCCTCGCCGCGACCGAAGGCGCGCCCAGCGACGACGATCGATATGGTTTACGGTTCTGGTGTCTCATCAGGCGGATCATCCGGCGGCGGCGGAAGGGGGGCCGCAAAGGCGAGCGAATACAAGGCTGAGGCCGACGCGCTACGCGAAAAGACAGTTGCGCTAGAGGCGGAAGCGGCAGCGCTGGCGGCGGTGGCCTTGGGTGGCAAGAAATACGCCGATGCGGTGGATTTTGCCCGCAAGAAGGCGGAGCTTTTGGTTGCGGCACAACAGGACGGGCGCGAAATCACGCCGGAATTGTCTGCGGAGATTGATCAGCTTGCCGAGGCATACACTCGCGCGGGACTAGAAGCGGAGCAGGCAGCGGATCGTTTGGCAGAAATGGAAGAACGTAGCGAGCAGGCGGCGGATCGTATGACAGACCTTTTTGCCGGAATCCTGTCGGGTGCCAAGAGCGGCAAGGAAGCCGTGGCGGATTTGCTTTTGGAGTTTGCCAGAATGCAGATGCACAAAGGATTTTTGTCGCTGTTTTCTTCTACAGGCGGCGGAAATTTCTTGACTGACCTGTTGGGCTTTCGCGCGCAAGGCGGGCCGGTCAGCGCCGGGATGCCTTATATGGTGAACGAAAACACACCTCGATCAGAAGTCTTTGTTCCATCGCGATCTGGTGGCGTGTTGAACGTGCCCCAGGCGCAAGCTGCCTTGAGGCAATCTGTCGGGCAGACGGGCAGCGAAACCCGAGTCGTGGTGGAGCTTTCGCCCGAATTGATCGGGCAGGTCGTCAATCAGGCGGTGCATCGTGCGAATAGCGTGGCTGTGTCTTTAGTCACGACGTCGGCGCGCGCTCAACAGCGCCAATTTGGCAGAAGTGCAAGTGCATTTGACGAGCGGGGCACAAGTTGAAGGACGAACGCGCAACTCGCCTTCTGGTCGCGGCGGTTCGCGCTGCTGCGGCTGGCAGAGAACCCATGACGGCACTGCACCACGGGCTTATCTGGTCTGCCTTCTGTGATCTGTCCCGCACGCGGGCGAAGGGGCCAGAGGGGCCGCAAGCGATCAGCTACGCGGAGATTGAAGCCTGGACGCGGCTTATGAATGTGCCGCTATCCCCGCATCATGTCCGAACGCTGATGGCAATGGATCGCGCGTGGCTGGATGGCGTTGCAAATGGGCCACCAGCGCCGCCGATCAGCGCAGCCGCTTTTGATGGCGCGGTGCGTTAGGCGTGGGCATTAGGCGCGATTGTCAAAGCATTGGCAGAGGGCAAGGAAACGGGAGTTGTTCCTGCCACGGCGTTCAAGCTGGTGGAATGGCAGGAATAGGGGCCAAGAGTGAATATTTGAATGGACGTTATCGAAAGACACCTCTTTCGGTGACGGGCCAGTGCTTTACGCGCGGTTCGTGATACTGCTTGCCCTCAGGGCATTGCTCCATGATTTCTGATATGGTCAAGCCACCATACAAGCAACGCTCACCATCATCGGTGATTCTGATGCAATTATCTTCGTGATGATATTCGCTGTATCCAGTTTCCATCAGCCCGAGCGAAACTAGGCTCTCAATGGTCCCGCTACCGATCCCCGGCCCGAGTTTCGCCTTTAGACAGAAGTCACCCTGCAAATAATCGTTCTCGAACTTCGCTTTCTCAAGTGCTTTCACCTCACGGTTTGAAAGTTTGTAGCTCATTTCTTCAACCTCACTCCGGCTCCACCGCCATTTTCTTCAATGAAATCTACTCCACCGGCACTTAGCGCCTCGGCCATACGAACCCGCGCGGTGGTCGAGACTATTCGCCTTTCTTTTTCATAGTCCACAATCGTTGAAAGGCCGAAACCGGCCTTTTCAGCTAACTTTGGTTGCGTCCAATTTAGCAGGGCGCGAGCTGCTCGACATTGTGCTGGTGTCATAAGTCAACATTTTCTGTTGACGCCATTACGGCGTCGGATTATCAACATAAAATATTGATACCACAAACTGAGGACATGGCAATGACCAATGATACCGCCGATTTGGCGAACGAAGAACCGCGCCCAATTCAGGATTGGGAAAACCTTCAAGTGAAAGGAGACGGCATGGCCTGCAAAGAGGTTTATGATGACCACGTTGCCAGGGTTGCTGAACTGCGCCAGCGGCAAGAGGCTTACGAGGCCAGCCTGCCTAAAGAGCCGCTTGAGGCGCTGGCGGAAATCAATCACACGCTCCACGATATGCGCGACGCTTCTGAGCCTCAGTATGCTGCCCGCGCCGCACTTGAGATCATCCACCAACTGGCGGACCACGGCGCTCTGGATGATAGCGACCAGATGAAAGACGCGATTTATTGGTTGTCCGGCCAAGGGCTTGAAGCGCTGACCCTGATCGAGGACGGCGCGCGCAAGGCTGTGAACATCGCACATCAGTTTCATCCGATGCACAAGGTTTATCGCGCCTAAGTGAATGTGATACGAAAAGGCTTGCGCGGCCTTTTCGGATCGGATACATATAGGGCATGAAGTCCGCTGCATTCATAGACGCCATGGCTCACGTCTTCGACGTGCAGCACAAAACCATGGTCACTTACACCCGCTTCCTTAAGGAGGCGGGTTTGCTGACCACTGGTGCGCGTGGCGTCAACGCCCCGCACATGACCCCGCTGGACGCAGCTCGCGTCACTATCGCTTTGCTGGCCAGCGACGCGCCGGGGCAGGCTGTGGCACGAGTGAAGCGCTTCGGCCCCATTCCCTACAGCGCTACGTTTGAGAAATCGTGGCCGTGGTACGAGAACATCGGAAAAGAGCGGTTCGACGCGATCTTTGAAGGCGAGACGCTGGAAGAGGTGCTGGCGTTCATGTTCGGTCGCGTCGGCGCGCTGGGCATCAAAGAGGCTTCAACGTGGTTTCAAGAGAACGTCTTTCACCTGCGGGTTAACGACTTCAACGTGCTGGCCGAACTGGTTAGCTGGAAGACGGAAGACGGCAAGCCGGTTGGAGAAATCGTGGTTCCGTTCCAAGGTGATCCTTGGGACAAATCCGCACACAGCGGAATCACCGGCCACATTCGCGCCACACGCGAGGCGGTAGGTCTAAAATTCTTCGAGATTAGCTATCATCTTGCCGATGGTGCCAATCCTTATCCCGGTTTCGATAGCGGGGGCTATCCGATTTGGGGCCGTGACTAATGACCGCTCATCCCGCCATTCTCCCCCCCTATGTGACGCCGCAAGAGATCGCGGCGCATTTTGGCGTGGGTGAGAGGTGGGTGAGAGAGAAGGCGATGGAAATCGGAGCTTGCTGTATCATCGCGAAGAAGATGGTGCATTTGCCGCACCACGTTGAAGCAATGATGGAGGCTCTCGAATGGCCCTCAAACTCTACAAGCGCGGGAAAGTCTTCCACATCAGAGGCAGCGTTGCCGGGCGGCAATTCCGATGCACTACGGGAACGTCTGATCGCAAAAAAGCGGAGCGGGTCAAAGCGGAGATCGAGCAAGGCGCTTGGCAGCGTCGTTTCGATGGGCCAGGCGCGGGGCTGACTATGGCACAAGCATTCATCGCATATCTTGAGGCTGGAAAGCCTGAACGCTTCATTGCCCGTCTGAACGATTATTGGGAAGACACCTTGGTCGAGGAGATCAAGCCTGAGACGATCAAGCGCGCGGCCCGGAAGATTTACCCGGACGCGACCGGCGCGACCCGCAACCGGCAAGTGATCGCCCCTACTGTCGCGGCAATCAATTATGCCGCTGATCTGGGCTGGTGCAGCCGGATCAAGGCCAGCCGCTTCCATGTAGATGCTGAGACGAAAACCCCCGCTGATCTGGCGTGGGTAAACGCATTTGCCAGCCAAGCAACTGGGGATGGCTTGCCCCATCTGGCGGCGCTCTGCCTGTTGATGTTCGCGACTGGTGCCCGCGTGGGTGAGGGCTGCAAGCTGACATGGGCGGACGTGGATCTTCAAAGCTGCAAGGCAACCATTCGGATGAAGAAGCCCACTCCATGGACTCGGACTGCGCATCTGCCCGGTCGTGTGGTCGCGGCACTGGCGAACATCGGCAGCAATCGAAACCCTGAGGCGCGGGTGTTCGGCTATGCCGGGACCGGCAGCGTCACCAAGGTTTGGAACAACGTAGTGGCCCGCGCGGAGATCGACACGCTGACCCCGCATAGCTGTCGCCATGGCTTCGCAACGACCATGCTGCGCAAGGGCATCGACGTAAAAACCGTGGCGGATCGTGGCGGCTGGAAAGACCCCATGGTGGTGCTGCGGACCTATGCCCACGCGCTCGAAGATCAGACAGTTACAGACGCCGTTTTCGACACAGAACCGACACACGGCGTTTCCGACGCAACCACAAGTAACCGTATTAAAAGGAGAAAATCGGTATGAACATGGCCCTTCGTTGGGGAAGGGTGTCCCGCCGCCGCATATAGGTCCGAATCACTCGCTGCGCAATCGCTGAGATGCCGCACCTCATGTCAGGGCCAGGGAAGGCCCGAGAGGAACGGTGATTTGGCCCTCCGCTGGGGCTGTGTTGGTTGGCCCGACGGACCCGCGTCACATCCCATCGTCGACGTTTGACGGCTTGGGGTCTGCCGTCCGCGATGGAATGTACCGTGGGCTGGGCATCGCCCCTCTGCCGATTGGCCGGTCCCGCAGACAGTCCATTCGCCCTCGGTTGTTCGCGTTCCCGTCCGCGCGCAGTTGCAGTTCGCGCATCAAGCGTTACTCTCTGTCCCAAACAGAAAGGCTAACGATGCAAATCACCGATTCCCGTGACATCGATGCGGACCGCGCCACGGTTTATGCCGCGCTGCTCTCGCCCGAGGTGCTGAAGGCCTGCGTGCCCGGTTGCAAAGAGCTCTCGGGCACCCCCGAAGATGGTTTTGAAGCTACGGTCGTACAAAAGGTCGGCCCCGTGAAGGCGACGTTCAAGGGGTTGGTGCAGGTATCGAACCAGAACGCACCGGAGAGCCTGACCCTGTCGGGTGAGGGCAAGGGAGGCGCGGCCGGCTTTGCCAAAGGCGGTGCGAATGTCCGCCTTGAAGAGATCGAATCCGGGACCCGCCTGCATTACGATGTAGACGCCAAGGTCGGCGGCAAGCTAGCCCAGCTAGGCAGTCGGATTATCGACGGTTTTGCCAAGAAAATGGCAGATCAGTTCTTTGAAACATTCGAGAAGGTGGTCGAAGACGGCGCAGACGATGAAGCTGCGGCGGAGGATGTCGACAGTCCTGAGGGAGATGCTGGTGAAACGGCGAAAAAAGGCTGGCTGAAACGACTGACCTCCTGAACAAGAGACCCATGAGCGCGCGGTTCAATCGCGGCGGCTGGGCTGTTCGGATGACTATGGGAGAAGAAAATGAAGATTTCGTTGACCGTCAACGGCAAGTCACAGTCCGGCGAGGCCGAGGGCCGCACGCTGCTGTCCACGTTCCTGCGTGAGAACCTGCGCCTGACCGGGACTCATATCGGGTGTGATACCAGCCAATGCGGCGCCTGCACCGTTCACGTGAACGGCATGCAGGTCAAATCCTGTACCATGTTTGCGGCAGAGGCGGACGGCGCCGAGGTCACAACCATCGAGGGCATGGCGGAACCCGATGGCAGCCTGAACACCATTCAGCAGGCCTTTCAGGACCATCATGGCCTGCAATGCGGTTTCTGCACGCCCGGCATGGTGATGGCCGCGGCCTCCTTGTTGAAGGCAAACCCGAAACCGACCGAGGCAGAGGTCCGCGCATATCTACAAGGTAATATTTGCCGATGCACGGGGTATCATAACATCGTCAAGGCGATCATGGCCGCCTCGGGTCAGGAGCTTCCGGCACTCGCCGCCGAATAGGCGCAGGAGGCGGCGTGGCGGTGCGCGACCCGCCCGATACGGGACCAGATAGGGAATTGGAAAGATGTATAGTTTTGAATTCGTGAAACCTGCTACGCTGGATGAGGCCCTTGCCGCGTTGAAAGACGAGGACGCCCAACCACTTTCGGGCGGGCAGACCTTGATCCCCACGATGAAACAGCGGCTCAACCAACCCGGATCGCTGGTCAGCCTGCTGGGCATCCCCGAACTGGTCGGGGTTTCGATCAGTGACAATGTGCTGTCGATCAAGGGGGCCACCAATCACGCGGCTATTGTTGCCGAAACGCGCGACAGCTTTCCCGGTCTTTCGGCACTGGCGGGCAAGATCGGGGACCCGGCTGTTCGCAACCGGGGCACCATTGGCGGTTCGATCGCCAACAACGACCCCTCGGCGTGCTACCCTGCCGCGGCCATGGCCTGTCAGGCGACAATCATGACCAATGCGCGCGAAATTGCCGCCGACGACTTCTTTGAAGGCATGTTCACCACCGCGCTCGAAGAGGGCGAAATCGTGACCGGCGTCAGGTTCCCCATCCCGCAGACCGCGAATTACCAGAAGTTCGAACAGCCGGCCTCGCGTTTTCCGCTGACCGGGGTGTTTGTCGCCAAATACGGGGACCGCGTCGGCGTGGGCGTAACCGGCGCTTCGAACAACGGCGTGTTCCGTTGGGGCGAGGCCGAAGAGGCGCTGACGGCGAACTTCACACCGGATGCGATCAAGGACCTCTCGATGCCGGCAGATGACATGATCGCCGACTTGCATGGCAGTGCGGAGTACCGCGCGCATCTGGTCAAGGTGCTGACCGGGCGCGCCGTTGCGGCCTGCTGATCCAAGTGAGGAGACAGGCTGACCGAGCGTGTCGCCGCTTGACCGGCGTCGTCTAAGCGGCGTCGCTCATTGCAGCCAGTCCGGCGCGATGTGGACCTCGGCACAGCCGGCGAAACGCGCGATGCGGCTCAGTTCGGCCTCCAGCTTTTGCAGCCGCCCCTTGCTGGCGCGCACGCCGGGTTCGCGCCATAGCCGCGCGACCTCCAGACGGCTTTCGCCGCGATCAGCCTTCATGTCGATCCGTCCGATCATCCGCTCGCCTTCGAGTATCGGAAACACGTAATACCCATAGGTCCGCTGGGCCGCTGGTACGAATATTTCGATCCGGTAGCGGAAACCGAACAGCCGTTCGGCGCGCCCGCGATCCCGAAGGGCCGGGTCAAAGGGACTGAGGATCCGCAGGCGCGGTGGGGAAGGGGGAAGCGTATCGGCCTCCTCTATCGTACCGGGCCAGACAACGCCGCGTCGGGGTTTTCCGTCGTGACCGAGGACATCGATTTCCTCCAGCCGTCCGCTCGCCAGCGCGTCACGCACCCAGTCCCGTGCCTCCGCCGGGCTGACATGCGCCCAGAAGGCGGCGATTTCGCCCGAGGTCGCAAAGCCCAGACGGTTCAGCGCCTCGGTGCAGAACCATTCGATCCCCTCCGCGACGGCCGGAACCGGGGCGGCCTGCGCCTCTGGATAGGTGCGTTCCGCCAGATCGTAGAGCTTTTGAAACCCTTGCCGTCCCGAAACCGCCAAGGCCCCGGTGCGCCAGAGAAATTCCAGCGCGGCCTTGGAGGGATGCCAATTCCACCAGCCACCCGATTGGCCGCGATGCGCGTCTTGCAGCAGATCGCTGGATCGAACGGCCCCGTGCCGCGCGACATGTTCCATGACACGGTCCAACTCGGCAAGGTAATCGCCACCCTGCCAAGATTGCCAGCGTTGCGATAGCCGCTCGCGCCTGCGTTCGAACGGCAGATGCCAGTAGCGATAGTACTCCGTCGGTATGATCGCAGCGTCATGGGTCCAGTGCTCGAACAGCCGGCGCTCCGTCTCCAACAAGCGGGTCAGGGCGCGTGGCCGATAGGCCGGACGGCGCGCAAAGAGGATCATATTATGCGCCCGCTCTACCGTGCTGACGCTGTCGACCTGCACAAAGCCAAGGCCACGGATCACCGCCATCAGATCGTCGCCCTTGCCCGGCCCGGACGGGGGCGTGCCCAGCAGGTGACGGTGCAAAAACAGGCGTCTCGCGGCTGAGTTGGTGAGTTGTGGCCGCGCCATCGCTTAGGTCAGGCGCAGGGTATCGCCGGGGTTGATGCGCGGGCTCAGCTCGACCGTGTCGCCGGGCGCAGCTTCGTTCGTGAGGCGCGACAGGATGATTTCCGCAGCGCGCCGCCCGATTTCCTCGCGACAACTGTCCATTGTCGCCAGCTTGACAGGCAAACCGCTGAGCAGCTTGACGTCGTTGAACCCGGCCAGACCGATGGTGCCGGGTACGTCAAAGCCCTGCTCCTTCATCCACAAAAGACCACCTGCGCCGATCATGTCATTGGAATAATAGAGGAAATCGAGGTCGGGCGAGCGTGCCATCATCGCCTGGGTCATCTCTCGTCCCTTGGCGAGCGCCGAGCCGTCGGTGTAAAATTCCTGATCCTCGATCTCGACGCCACCCTTGGCCAGCGCGGCGGTAAAGCCTTCGAACCGCTTGCGCGCGCGGTGATCCAGCCCCAGTTTTGTGCCCATGAAGCCGATCCGGCGATAGCCTGCGGAGAGGATCGCCTGCGCCATCTCACGGCCCGCTCGGCGGTGTGAAATCCCGACGGCTGCGTCGATCGGCGCGCCGTCGGTGTCCATGATCTCGACCACTGGGATGCCTGCGCCGGCGAGCATGGCGCGCGCCGCATCCGAATGCTCCAACCCCGCGATGATGACTCCCGAGGGACGCCAGGACAGCATCTCGTAGAGCACCTTCTCTTCTTTATCCGGCTGGTAATCCGTCACGCCGACCACGGGCTGAAGCTCTGACTCCTCCAGCGCGCGGCTGATGCCGGTCATCACTTCGGGAAACACCAGGTTGCCGAGCGATGGAATGATCACCGCCACCAGATTGACCCGCTGGCTGGCCAGCGCACCGGCGATCTTGTTGGGCACGTACCCCAACTGCTTGGCCGCGATCAGCACCTTCTCGCGCGTGGCAGCCGAGACATCGCCGCGATTGCGCAGCACCCGGCTCACCGTCATTTCCGAGACGCCGGACGCCTCGGAGACATCGCGCAGCGTTAACGGTCTTCGATCTGATGGGGGCACGGGCAATCGTCCTGTAACTATGTCCCGGAATCGTAGCGACAGGCGCGGGGTCGTTCAAGCTGCAACGCCGATCAACAGGCGCCCTGCGACACTGCGATACTCGTGGCCCCGGCGCATCCGCTCGGCCGGGCATGGTGTGGTCTAGCGAGCCGGGGAGCGAATATGGTGCGACCGCCCCCGTTTTTAGTGCTCATAGGCAAGTGCGGGCATGACAACCCGCCCCCGAGAAGGTAAGACGACCGCGCGTGGCCCCGTGGCTCAACTGGATAGAGCAGCCCCCTCCTAAGGGGCAGGTTGCAGGTTCGAATCCTGCCGGGGTCACCAACAAAGTCAGCTCCGCTGCTTTTTTCACTACGATGGAGGCGTGAGCGCCGCCGCAATGGGCGGCGACAGCCTCAAAGGCCGAGGTAGGCCTCGCGGACCAGATCGTTGTGCAACAGGTCTTTACCACTCCCTTCGAGGACGATTCGACCGTTTTCCATAACATAGGCCTGCGCTGCGAGCTCCAGCGCGATATGCGCGTTTTGTTCCACCAGCAAGACCTCGACTCCGTTGCGCGAGATTGTCTCGACGATGTCGCAAATGGTATCGACGACGGCTGGGGCGAGACCGATTGTCGGCTCGTCCAGCATCACAAGCTTTGGCGAGGTCATCAGCGCACGACCAACGGCCAGCATCTGTTGCTGACCACCGCTAAGCGCGCTTGCGGGCGCGCTTAGCCGATCACGCAGGGCAGGGAAATATCCCAGAACGGTTTCGAAATCCGCAGCGATTGCCGCGCGGTCGTTGCGAATATAGGCCCCCGTCATGAGGTTTTCACGCACACTCAACTGCCCGAAAAGACGCCGCCCTTCAGGGACCAGTGTCACACCGGCCTGCACCATCTCGGCCGGGGTTTGCCCGTTGATATCTTTGCCATAGAGCCGCACGTCACCACTGTCGGGCACAAGCAGACCTGCAATGGCCTTCATCAGGGTGGTTTTTCCTGCGCCGTTGGAGCCGACGATGGTGGTGATAGCTCCGCGCTCAATGCTGAGCGAGACGTCCTGCAAGGCCGGCACCCCATGGTAGCTGACACTCAGCCCGTCGACGGAGAGAATTTTTGAATCTTCAGTCATCTTCCACGCCCCAGATATGCCTCGATCACCGTCTCGTCGCGGCTGACCGCTTCCGGCGGACCCTCGGCGAGCAGGCGGCCGTAGTTGAGCACGATGACTCGGTCGCAGGCGCGCATCACGGCCCGCATGTTGTGCTCGACGAGCAAGATGGTCAGACCGTGTTTCGTGCGGAGTCTCTCGAAAAGGTCCAGCGCCGCGCCGACCTCGGCGCCTTGAAGCCCGGTCAACGGTTCGTCGAGGCAGAGGATTTGCGGCTCGGCGGCCAGCGCGATCGCGATGCTCAACATCCGCTGAAGACCATGCGGCAGGTTGCCGGCGATTGTCTCCAGATGATCGGCAAGGCCGGTCATGGACGCCACCTCGCGGACCTTTTCCATGCGCTTATCGTGCGCAAGCCTTTGGTGATAGGTCCCGATGAGGATGTTGTCGGCGACGCTCATCTCACTGAGAAGGCTGTCGTGCTGAAAGGTGCGGACAAGGCCGAGGCGACTGATCTTCTTGGCGCTCGCGCCGGTGATATCGCGTCCCTTCAAAAAGAGGCGGCCGCTACTTGGACGAATGAACCCACTAATGAGGTTGAAGGTTGTGCTCTTACCAGCGCCGTTGGGCCCGATAAGTCCGAGGATCTCACCTTCGCGCAGTTCGAAGGAGAAGTCGCTGACGGCGGTCAGTCCGCCAAAGCGGCGCTCCAACTTCTCCGCGCGCAGGATGACCTCGCCGCCGGCGGGCGTGCTCGCCGCCGCGCTCATCGTGCGCCTCGTGTGACGAGACCGCGCGCGCGCGCAGCCAGGCCGACAAGCCCGCCTGGAAAGACGAGGAGAGTGACCACGATGACCGCGCCGTAGAAGATGTTCTCCCAGGCCGAGATTCCCGCTACCCACTGCCCGACGAGAGTCAGGACCGTGGCGCCGAGGACAGGACCGAAGGGATGTCCTTCGCCACCGATCTTGACGTAGGCCAGCGCAAGGATAGCCACGAAATATGTGAAGTCGGAGGGGGCGATGACGTTGTTCGCATAGGCATGGACACCACCTGCGAGACCCACCGCCGCCGAGGCGATGACGACGCACAGAACCTTCAGGTAGATAACGTTGAGGCCGACCGAGCGAGGAATGGCATCGTTGTTCTCAATCGCCTTGAACAGACGCCCGAGATCGCTGCGCTCGACTCCGTAAAGGACGAAGAGCGTCGCGGCGAGAAGTGCGACAGCGAGCGCGGGGTAATAGGCATCGATCGCCATCGGAGGGAACATCCCGATGAGACCGGAGTTGCCGCCGATTGCGTTGGTTTGCGTATAGATCAGGCGGATGACTTCCGTGACCGCGAATGAGATCAACAGGAAGTACGGTCCCTTGGTACGCAGCGTGACCCAACCGAACAGCGCGCTGAAAGCGCCTGCCACGATAGGCGCGAGCAAGAGCGTCAGCCAGAACGGCCAGCCCAGAAAGACAGCCGTAATCGATGTCGCGTAAGCGCCAATGCCAAAGAAGGCGGCAGTGGCGATATTGAGTTCGCCGATCTGCAGCACGAACCGCAAGGCAGAGGCAAGCACCGCATTCGTCAGGATCCAGACGACGAGCGATGTATTATAAGGGTTCGTCGCCAGCAGCGCGAAGATCACTGCACCTACGGCAAGAGCCACGCAGATCCAGAGACCGGGAGATCTATTCCACATTTCCGAGAATTCCTTGGGGACGTACAAGCAGAAAGCCTATGACCAGAATGAACATGGCCAGTGTCGCGGTGGAGGGGTCAAAGAAATACCCGCCTATACTCTCGATCATTGCGATGAAGAGTCCGCCAACAATGGCGCCAGTGACAGAGCCCAGGCCGCCTATGATGATGATGATGAATGCCTTGATCAGAAACTCATCGCCACTGACCGGCGTGACCGCGTTGATCGGCGCCATCAGAACGCCGGCACAGGCGGCGAGGGCGGCCCCAATCAGGAAGCCATATAGCGCGACGCGACGATACGGCATGCCTTGCAGCATGGCTGCCTCCTGATCCAGAGCGACGGCACGCAGGGCAAGCCCCAGCTTGGTTCGTTCGATGAGAAGGTAGAGCCCGCCCGTCACGATAGCTGCGACAATCACGAGCGCCAGACGCTGCGCCGTCAGGGTGGCACCGAGGATATTTACGGTACCCGGCACGACCTGTGGCACGGCGCGTGGCGCGCCGCCGTAGATCGCGAGATAGACGCCGTTAAGTATCAAAAGCAGCCCGATTGACAGGATGAAGGAGCCGTTGAGGTCCTTCAACACGTGCTGAAAGCCGACCTTGTAGACGAGCGCGCCGAGACACAGGACAACCACGAGCGCCGCGACAGCCGACAGAAGATAGCCTGCCCAAAGCGGCATCCCCATCTCGACAGTGGCAAAAGGCACCACGGAGGTGACAATCAGGGCCGCAGCGGTGAAGAAGGCGCCGTGAGCAAAGTTCACGATCTTCATCACCCCAAAGATCAGCGTCAGCCCAAGCGCGAACAGTACGTAGACCGCACCGATCTGCAGAGTATTAGCGAGCAGTTGGACAAACAGTTCCATTTCACCTCATCCGGGCACCGTAGGCGGCCAAGGCCGCCTACGGTCGCGCCCCTTTTTATTCGTTGAGCAGTGCGTCAAGCTCAGCGGGATTGCTCCGCGTCAGCTCAACGGCCTTGCCGTTCTGGACCTGGGTCACGATCACCGGGATGAGCATTTGCTGCGGGTAATCGTAGGTTGCCTCACCGCCAAAGCCCGAGGGTCCGTAGGAGGATTCAAAGCGCACCGAAGACAGAACGTCCTTCACCTTAGCCGGATCGACACTGTCGGCTTTCTGGATCGCGGCGCGCAGGGCCATGATCGCATCGTAGGCCGAAATGGTGATGCCGTTCAGAGGTTCCCCAAGTGCCTCTCTCGCGCCGGCGTTCAGCTCTTTTTGCACCTCGGTTGCCGTCTCGCCGCTGAAATCCGCGGATGCGCCGAGATAGGCACCTTCGGCAGCGTCTCCGGCGACTGACGTCAGGGAGTCAACGGACGTACCCGCAGACATGACCATAACGCCATCCCAGCCCAGGACCTCAAGCTCTTTCAGGATCGAACCGGCATCGGTCGGCGGGGCTGCGGAAAAATCGACGATATCGGGATTGAGCGATGCGATCTTGGTCGCGATCGGCTGGAACTCGGTGGTGCCGCGCTCGTACCAGTCGCTTGCCAGCGCCTCGACTCCAAGACCCTTCCAGGTTTCGACCGCAACCGGCTCAAGTTCCTGTCCGGTGGCATCGTTGGGGCTGATCAGAGCCACGGTCTTAACGTCCGGATGCTCTTCCTTGATGAAGTTGTAGAACGGCGACAGGATTTCGAAGGGTGTGTTCATCTGGGTGAAGGTGTTGGGGTATTTCGGTCCCTTCACGCTTTTGCCCCAGGCCGTATTGAACAGGATCACGCCCTTGCGCTCGGTCAAAGCCTGCATCGCGCGGACCGGCGCCGTGCCGATACTGCCGGCGATGAAGTTGATGCCGTCGCGGTTCAACATCGTTTGCGCGTTACGCGCGCCTTCGGTGGCACTGTACTTGTTGTCGAAAGCGACGATCTCGAACATGTAGGTTTTGCCGCCTGCGGTGACGCCGCCTTCTTCGTTGACGCGCTCTGCCGCTTGCTCGGCGGCCCATTCCATGCCTAGACCCCAGGTCGCAGCCGCGCCCGACATAGGCGCTGAAATGCCGAGTTTCAGGGTCTCTTGCGCCGCACCTGCCTGTGCAAACATAAGCGTGAGAGCGGCCGCCCCTAGCGGGCGCATCCATTTAGCCATCTGCATTTAAGTTCTCCTCCGTTGGTGATTTTTAATCTTCGGGCCGGTTGTCGGCCTAGAGAATTGAAACGATTCCTCCCGAGACCGGTAACAGAACTCCGGTAAGGTAGTCGGCGTCCGGTCCGACGAGGAAGGATACGGCGCCAGCAATGTCTTCGGGCCGTCCGAGCCGTTTCAATAGAGTGCGTGCCTTGTAGGTCTCGACCATTTCGGATGGTGCGTTGTCCATCACCGACGTCTGGATAAGACCGGGGACGACAGCGTTGACCCGCACTTCAGGCGCCAATTCCGCAGCGAGCGAACGGGTCAGCGAGGCGACGGCGGCCTTGGCCGCCGCGTATTCCGGCTGATCGCCGTCACCGGCATAGGTGACTGATGAGACATTGACGATTGCGCCCTTACCTGACCGCACCATGTCGGGCGCGACCGCGTTGACCATCCAGAATATTGGCTTGAGGTTAAGCTCAAAGGTCGCATCAAAGCGTTCCTCGGTCATGCCCACCAGCGGCTCTATCAAGGTGTCGCCACGAATTCCGCCGACAACGTTCACAAGAATGTCCGGCGCGCCCAACTCGTTTTTGAATTCGGTCAGGGCTGCGCTCACTTCTTCCTGCTGGCGCGCATCGGAGCGCACAATGTGCAGTGACGTGTCGGGGTGATCTTTGGCAATGGCCTCTCGTACAGCAGAAAGCCTGTTGCCGGAGATGTCCATCAGCGCGAGGCTTGCCCCATCCGCCGCCAGACGCATTGCGACGGCCTGACCCATCGGCCCGCCTGCGCCTGTGATCAGCGCGACGCGACCGGCAAGGGGCTTTCCAACAGAACTCATGGTGTAATCTCCGTAAGGTGCCCTTCGGTAAGCCATTCGCGCAGCGTGCGCTTGAGAATTTTACCGGTCGGGCCATGTGGCATTTCATCGACAGTGAACAAGCGGCGCGGGACCTTGTAGGCTGCCAGGTTCTCGCGGCAGAAGGCGTGCAGCGCGGCGGGGTCAAGCGTATGACCGGCGCGCGGAATAAGAACAGCGGCGGGAATTTCGCCCTTGTCGCTGTCCGGCACGCCGATGACCGCACATACGCCGACGTCCGGATGGCTGAACAACAGATCTTCAACCTCGATGGGGTAGATGTTGTACCCCCCGGCGATGATCACGTCCTTCTTGCGGTCGACGATGAACAGGTATCCATCGTCGTCCAGATAGCCAATGTCTCCGCTTAGCCATCCTGCGCCGGTAAAGCTTGCCGCTGTCGTTTCTTTGTCGCCCCAATATCCCGCGCCGACGATGTCGCCCGAAACCCGGACCTCCCCAGTTTCGCCGGTGGGGACGGGCGCGCCGTTATCATCAACGATTGCGATGCGTGATGAGCCGAGCGGAACGCCGGCGGAGCCGCGTTTGCGCACACCGATGAGTGGTTGAGCGGTTGCTCCGCCCGAAACTTCAGTTGCGCCATATAGCTCAAGGATTGGCACGCCGGTCGCTTCTTCGAACTGCGCCATGATCTCCGGCGCAACGGGCGCGCCGCCCGCGATCGCGAGACGCATTGAGGACAGGTCGTGACGCTGCGGATCAAATTCACGCAGCATGTAGAGAAACATGGTCGGCGCGCCAGCCATGAAGGTCACTTTATGTTCGGTGATCGCGTCGAGCACTTTCAGCGTGTCCCAGCGCTCCAGCATGACAACGCTTGCGCCGCTGTAGACCGCACCGTCCACCATGACCGTGGCGCCGAAGTTGTTGAACACGGGCAACGCGCAAAGGAACACCTCGCGATCCCAGACAAAGCCGGCGTGGACCGCCATGTCGCGCAGCGTCGCGGTGATGCTGCGTTGGGTTTGCATGGCCCCTTTGGGTGCCCCTGTCGTGCCCGAGGTAAAGAAAAGCGCCGCCGGATCCTCCGGGCGCATCGGCAGTGGGGGGCAAAGAACGTCCGCCGCGGCGATGGCCGGATCAAGGGCGACGGTGTCGGCGGCGGTTCCGCCGCTGAGCAAGATTTTGACGTCATGGGCGGAGGCCTGGGAGGCGCGCACGGCCTCGTCCATCGTCTGCGTATCCACGATCATCACGCGCATCTGTGTGCGCTCAATAAGGGGGCGCACCTCTTGGGCGCGGTTCATGCTGGAGATCGGAGCGGCGATGGCACCGATCTTTTGACAGGCAAAATAGCACGCGCTGAGGAACGGGCAACTTGGCAGGTATATCCCCACGACGTCGCCATGGCCGATGCCATGTGCCAAAAGCACATTCGCAACCCGGCCGGCCAGTTCGTCGAATTCACCATACGTGGTCGTGTGACCGTCGCTGATGATAAAAGGCCGATCCCGAAGCAGCGTCGCGGCTGTCTCAAGGCAATAGGCCAGTGATGTCGTCGTCATCTCGTCCCCCCGAAAACACTATAGTCGAGATTGACCCAATCACCAATTAACCTGAAACAATTACAGGACCCTAGTAGGGGAAACTGGCAAGCGCAAGCATTTCTAATGTCTGTTCGATTTTGTGTCACCCCGTGGCTGGCGCAGGCCCTTGGGCCTTCTCAGGATGCAGTTTAGGCGTCGATGGGGGCGGAAGCCGGTGGATGCCGGCAAGCGCGTGAACCCACGTCAAAAATACGGAAGGCTATGTTGGACAACAGGCCGGGGGGCGAACGAATCGGCGCGCGTTCCGGCGAGCGAATCGTCATCGATGGGCGATTCCATGTGAAGGAAACACGGGTCCAATTGGGGGCTTCGAATCCGCGCGGCTAAATGAGGGCAGGGGCAGGCGACGCATCACACCATCTGGCCATTCGCAAGGTTTATCGCCAAGGTGCTGAAAACGACGGAGGACGGGATGCACAGGACTAGGCCGCCAAAAGGCACGCGAACGGGCGCGCAAATTCTCGTGGATCAGCTTTTGATCCAAGGGGTCGAGAGGGCGACCTGTGTGCCGGGTGAGAGCTACCTGTCGGTGCTCGATGCCCTGATCGGCTCCGGCGTCGATCTGTTAACCTGTCGCCAAGAAGGTGGCGCAGCGATGATGGCCGAGGCGTATGGCAAGATGACCGGAAGGCCCGGCATCTGTTTCGTCACCCGCGGGCCGGGGGCGACCAACGCTGCCGCCGGAGTCCATATCGCGGCTCAAGACAGCACGCCCATGGTCCTGTTTGTCGGGCAGGTCGCACGCGGCATGAGGCACCGAGAGGCCTTTCAGGAGCTGGATTATTCAGCGGTATTCGGCACCATCGCCAAGTGGGCGGTGGAAATCGACGACGCCGCGCGGATTCCCGAATTGCTGGCCCGCGCCTTTCGGGTCGCAACCCAGGGACGGCCCGGCCCGGTGGTCATCGCGCTGCCCGAGGATATGTTGATCGACACCGCCGATGTTTCGGACGCGCCGAAGGTCCTGCCGATCGACATGGTGCCGAGCCAGGCAGCGACCGCGGACCTCGCCAACCGTTTGGCCCGTGCCAAGCGTCCAATCGCGATCCTCGGCGGCGGTGGCTGGCGCGGCGCGGCGCGCGAGGGGATCGTCGCCTTTGCCGAACGTCACGGCCTGCCGGTCTGCACGCAGTTCCGCCGCGGCGGCAGTTTTCCGGCCGATCATCCGAACTATGCAGGCGACCTTTCCATCGGTGCCAATCCGACGCTGGTCAGCGCGATCAAGGAGGCCGATCTTGTCCTCATGCTGGGCGGGCGCATGTCGGAAATGCCGTCGCAGAATTACACGCTGCTCGATATTGGTGCGGGCGACGATCGTCTGGTGCATCTGCACGCCGACGCGGAGGAAATCGGGCGGGTCTACCAACCCGGTTTGGGGATGATTGGCACGCCGCGCGGCTTTGTCGAGGCGGTGAGCGGCCTTTCCGCCGCGCCTAACCGGCAATCCGAATGGGTCGCGAGGCTTCGGCAGGATTACCTCGACTGGTCACGCGATCCCCTGCCGCTGCCCGGCGCATTCCAGATGGGCGAGGTGGTCTGCTGGCTGCGCGACACCCTTGGTCCAGACGCGGCGATCACCAATGGTGCGGGCAATTTCGCGACCTGGATTAATCGTCACTACGGATTCCGTGACGACGCCACACAGTTGGCCCCGACCTCCGGCTCCATGGGGTATGGACTCCCGGCGGCGGTAATGGCCAAGCGGCAGCAACCGGATCGCGACGTGATCTGCGTCGCGGGGGACGGCGACATCATGATGACGGTGCAAGAATTAGCGACGGCGGTTCAACATGACATCCCCGTCATTGTCATGGTGATCGACAATGGCATGTTCGGCACGATCCGGATGCACCAAGAACGGGACTACCCCGGCCGGATCTCTGCGACGGCGCTCAGGAATCCCGATTTCGCCGCAATGGCCCTGTCGTTCGGCTGTCATGCCGAAACCGTGCAGGACTCGGCCGATTTCCCGGCGGCGTTCCAGCGTGCTAAGGACAGCGGAAAGCCCGCCCTGCTGCATTGCTTCCTCGACCCCGAGGCGCTGACCATCGCCAAGACCCTCACCCAGATACGGGACGGCTCATGATACCTTTCTTTGACGGTCACAACGACCTGCTGCTGAAAATGTCTCTTGGCCGTGTCACAGCCGAAGAGGTCCGCGATGGCCATGCCAATGGTCACATAGATTTGCCGCGCGCCCGTTCAGGCGGGCTCGGTGGCGGATTCTTTGCGTTATACGTGCCCACGCCCGGCGCGACTGCGATGGATATAGAGGCGATGCGTCAGGACAGCTATGATCTGCCGCTGCCTGCCCCGGTCGATCAGGCTCACGCGCTGGACCGGGTTCGTACCGGGATCGGGCACTTCAGACGCCTGGCAGAGCTCGACATCATCACGCCCTGCACGACGGCCGCCGAGGTCGAGGCGGCGCTGCCTGGTCCGACACTTGCCGCCGTGTTGCACATGGAGGGGGCAGAGGCGATCGGTCCCGACCTTTCGGAACTGGACGAATTGCAGGCAGCAGGCCTGCGCTCCATCGGGCCGGTCTGGTCCCGGCCGACGATCCATGGTCATGGCGTGCCGTTTCGCTATCCCGCGACCTCCGACATCGGTCCCGGTCTGACAGCGGCGGGCAAGGCGCTGGTGCGCGAGTGCAATCGCCGCCGCATCATGGTCGACCTCAGCCACCTCAACATGGCCGGACTGCGCGACGTCGCTGAGATTTCCGACGCGCCGCTGGTTGCCACCCATTCCAACGCCCACGCCATCACGCCATCGGCCCGCTGCCTGACCGACGAGGAACTGCGCCTCATCGCGGCCACGGACGGGCTGGTCGGGATAAACTTCGGCACCTGCTTCCTGCGGCCCGACGGCAAATTCATCGCCGATTGTCCGATTGAACATCTGTTGCGTCATCTCGACCATCTGCTGTCGATCCTGGGGGAGGACGGGGTCGCTTTCGGCTCGGACTTCGACGGGGCGGTGTTGCCCGACTGGATGGGCGATTGCGGCGGGCTGTTCCGGCTGCGCGAGGGCCTCGTGAGGCATGGCATCGACCCGCCGCTGCTGGAGAAACTGGCCCATCGCAACTGGCTCCGCGTGATGCGCGCGACCTGGAGCGCCTAGGCATCAGACCCGTGGCGTTGCCCGCCAAACATGCTATCACCCATATCATCCCGCCCGCCACACCGGAGATTTCGCGTGACCAAGATCGTCCATGTTCTGAATGGCCCCAACCTGAACCTTCTTGGCAAGCGGCAGCCGGAGCTCTATGGGCACGAAACCCTCGGCGACGTCGAAAAGCTCTGTGCAGAGACCGCCCGTTCGCTGGGGCTGGTCAGTCAGTTCCGTCAATCCAATCTTGAGGGCGAGATCGTCGAACAGATCCACGCCGCGCGCGATACCGCCGCCGGTATCGTCATCAATCCAGCCGCCTATACACATACCTCCGTCGCAATCCTTGATGCGCTCAACGCATTCGACGGGCCGGTGATCGAGGTGCATATCTCGAACGTGCACAAGCGCGAAAGCTTTCGCCACCATTCCTACGTCTCCCTGCGGGCCGATGCCGTGATCGCGGGGTGTGGCGTTCAGGGCTATGCGCTGGGGCTGCAACGGCTCGCCACTCTGTTGCAGGCATAGGCAGCCAGGACCGTCGCCACTCGCGATGGATGCGATCGCTCGGACCGCGTTGCCAGGTCGAGGACCACATCAACCGATGGCCGCAAGAAAGCATGTGCCAGACCGCGGGAAACAGGCGCCCTCGCCTAATCCGGCGCTTGGCAGAACAGACGATACAAGAGGGCGATGACTTCGGATGTCCGCTGATCCGCGAGCCTGTAGTAAACCGTCTTTCCATCGCGCCGGGACACCACGAAACCTTCGTCTCGCAGTCGCGCCAGCATCTGGCTGACGGCTGCCTGACGCATGTCCAGCAAGTCCTCAAGCTCGCCCACCGATGTCTCGCCATTGCCCAGATGGCACAGGATCATCAGACGACCGCCATGGGCGAGCGTCTTGAGGAATGCGGCGGCATTTTCGGCGTTTTCTTCCAGCTCCTTGGGTGGAACAGGGTGCGAAAGGTCGGTCAAGTGTCGGGTCCCGTTAGGTGTCGGTCGAATTTATCACGTCAACCGCGCCTTGGCGAGGTAGGGCTGCGGCGCGACCGGCCACTTTGGTTTTTAAAATATCCTCCGGGGGGCCGGCCTGGGCCGCAGGCCTTGGCGGCGGGGGCGGAAAGCCCCTTGAGCCGGTCGTTATCAGCACACCCTGACCAGCCGCACCTCCCTGCCGCTTCATGAACGAAAAAAGCGCATGAGACTACGCCGCCTCGCTCACTTCATCATGATAACATTGCGCCGGGCCGCGCCGGATCGGGTATCCTCAATCGCCTCGTTGATCTGGTCCAGCGACCAGCGTCCCGAAATCAGCTCGTCCAGCTTCAGCCGCCCTTGTTGGTAGAGGTCTACAATCCAAGGGATATCGCGCTTGATCACCATGTCGCCCATTTTGGAACCGACGATGGCTTGTCCCAGGCTGGCCATGATGAGGGGCGAAAACGACGACGTCTTGTCTCCATGGGGCATGCCGACCATGACGACCTTGCCGCCCCAGCCCAGGTAACGTGGCGCCTGATCGTAGACCTGCGCGGCGCCGACCGTGACCAGAACCGCATCCGCGCCGCGCCCGAGGATTTTTTTGACCGCCGCCCAGGGCTTACCCTCTGCCAGGACCACGTCGGTGGCTCCGAATTGCCTTGCGACCTCCAGCTTGCTCTCCAGCGTGTCGACCGCGACGATGCGGCGAGCCCCGGCGATGCGGGCGCCTTGAATGGCGTTCAGGCCGACCCCGCCGGCCCCGATCACGACGACGTCCTGCCCGACATCGATGTCCGCGGAAAAGACCGCCGCCCCGACGCCCGTGATCACGCCGCAGGAGATGAGCGAGGCCGCATCCATCGCCATCTCGGGCGGGATCACGCAAACCTGCGATTGGTCGATCACCACCTTTTCGGCAAAGGCCCCCGTTGACATGGCCTGAAAGACCGGCGTGCCATCGGGCGCGGCAATCGGGCTCTGCCCCATGTTATCGACCGGCGTCGCACAGATCACCGGCCTGCCGCTCTGACAGGGGGTGCAATGTCCGCAGGCGTGGATCAGCGTGACGCATACGGACTCTCCGACGCTGATGCCGGTGACGCCCTCGCCGAGGGCGGTAACCTTGCCTGCTGCTTCGTGTCCATAGACCGCCGGCAGCGCGCCGCCGAAGCCGCCCTGCCAGAACGAGATGTCGGAATGGCAGATCGCGACTGCCGCGATCTCAACTTCGACTTCGCCAACGTCGGGCGCGCGCAGCGTCACCTCCTCGATCGTCAGTGGGGCGTTGTATTCCCGGCAAACCGCCGCACGAATTTTTTGCATCTCATCCTCCCGCAGGGGCCGGGGCGACCCTCATTCTGTCGCGCCAGCATAGGCAGGTGCTGTGGATATTTCCACGGGCCGGAATGATATTTCACGATCAGGGCGCAGTGACACGCGCGGCGAAGGCGCGCGCCTGATCGGGGGCATCGCCCATCTGTCCGTCATGGTCAAAGACCGGGGACAGATCGACCTCGGGGTAGGCCTCGCGCGCCGCGTCCTGCAGGGTGCCCCCGGACGCGATCACGGCTTTGCAGAGCCGTTTCACCTCGGCCTGCGCCTCGGGTCGCGGCATCTGCGCGGCGAGGTGAAAGCTCAGCGCTTCGGCTTGCATCAGCCCTTGGGACCGATCAAAGACCGCGGCCATCGCATCGCGCGCAGGGCTCAGACCCGGCGCGAGCGCGCGCGCGGTCTGCACCGCGGCGGCGGCGGAGAGGCAGAGTTGCGGCAGCACAAGCCATTCGGTGAACCATGCCGCGCCATCGCGTTCCTGCCGGGCCATGCCCGCGCCCTGCAACGTGCCGTTCAGCCCGACGATCTGGCGTGCCACGGCGATGAGAACCGAAGGCTGCACCGGGTTCTGTTTTTGTGGCATGGTCGAGGACCCGCCGGACGCGCCCAGCCGTATTTCGCCCACGCCGGACTGCGCCATCAGCACCAGATCTTCGCCCATCTTGCCAAGTGCGACGGCAACCCGCGTAAGCCATGCGGCAATCCGCATTACAGGGCCACGATCCGCGTGCCAATTCCGGCCCGGATCGCGCAATCCCAACTGATCCGCCAAGGCCTTGCGCAGGGCAGGGGCCTCGTTCCCCCAAACGGCGCCCGTCCCGGCGGCGCCCGCCAGCGACACCCAAAGCGATGAGGCCCTCAGGCTTTCCAGCTCATCCAGACAGTCGAGCAATGGGTGCCCCCAGCCAGCGACGACAGAGCCAAAGCTGACCGGCGTCGCATATTGCCCGTAGGTCCGCCCGGCCATCGCCTGATCCGCGTGGTCGCGCGCCAGGGTGGCGAGGTCCCGCAAGGTCTCGCGCAACCCGTCTTCAATCAGGCTCAGCAATTGGCGCAACCGCAACATCAGCCCGGTATCGACAATGTCCTGCGAGGTCGCACCCCAATGCAGATATTGCGCATGCTCGGGCGCCTGCATTTCGGTGCGAAACGCCGCCACCAGTCCTGGAACAGGCACGCCGTTAGACGCGGCCGGGCCGCCCAGAGTGCCGGGGTCTAACGGAATTTCCAGCGTGGCCCGGTGGATCGCGGCGGCGCTCAGCTCGGGGATGATGCCAAGGCTGCCCTGGGCCTTGGCCAGCGCGCCCTCGACGATCAGCATTGCGCGGACCTCTGCGCTGTCGGTGAAGAGGCGCGATGCATCACCGGCGTCGAACAGCTTGTGATAGATTGCGCTGTCGTGGACGGTACCGGCCACTAGGCGGACATCCTGACCAGGTGATCGGTCAGGGTCTCCGGTGTGGACAGAAACGGCGAGTGGCCGGTTTCGATCTGTGCGGTGTCGTCGGCGGCTTTGGCCATGCGGGTCTGGTCCATCTCCGGAATGACCCTGTCCTCAGTGCAGATCACATAGGACTTCGGGACGGAGTCAAAAGCTGCCCCCAGGGTCAGCGCGTCGCGGTGCGGCGCATTTGGCTCGTAGCAAATCTGGGGCAGCGCCCAGGCGATCGCTTCCTCGCTCGCACCATTGTAAAGAGCTGGGCCGGCGGTGCTGGTGTCAAAGCAATAAGAGAGCTTGTCCGGGGCCCGGAGCATGGACAAGGCGGCCCGTTCGCCTTCCAACGCGCCCATCATCGTCCCCAAGCTGTCGCCGTCCGACGGCAGTAGAGCAGCGACATAGACCAAACGCTCAACCCGGTCCGGCGCGGCCTGCGCTGCGGCGGAAATCGACAAGCCGCCGGCGGAGTGACCGACCAGGACCGCGCGTCCGTCATAGCCTTCCAGAATGGTGCGCGCGTGATCGGCCAGTGCCAGATCCGCGACGCCGCCGCCGCGACCGGGCATGTCCAGCGCAACCGCGCGGTGGCCGCGGGCCTCCAGAGCGGGGATGATGTCACGCCAACACCACGCGCCATGACAGGCCCCGTGAACAAGTACGAAAAGGGTCATTCAGATATCCAGGAATACGGTTTCTCTGTCGCCTTGCAGAACGACGTCGAAGGCATACTGACCCGGTCCGGACTTCTTGGCAACCAGGGTGCCCAGGCGGTTCTTTTGTTCGATCCGGGCCAGAAGCGGGTCGCTGGAATTGTCTTCATCCTCGAAATAGATCCGGGTCTGCAGGCCGATATTGATCCCTCGCGCGACGATCCAGAGCGAGATATGGGGCGCCTGCATTGCGCCATTGCGCGTCGTGACCGCCCCCGGTTTTACGGTCCGCAGGGTGAATTTTCCAATGTCGGGATCGACCGCAAAGCGGCAAAAGCCGCTGACATTGGGATCCGCGCCGGGTTGGCCGGGGAACTTGCCGGCAGCGTCGGGCTGCCAGCTTTCCAGCATGGCGTCGCGCAGGGCCCAGGCGGTGCCGTCGATAACCTCTCCGGTGATCTCGATGATTTCACCCTTTGCCCCTTCGGCGATCGGGCTCTCGCCGATTTCACAGTCGTAGGCGCCGGCGTTGCCAGCATAACTCGGCATGCATCCGATATGGACATAGGGTCCGGCGGTCTGGGAGGCGCTTTCAACCAGACTGTTCAGCTTTTGCACCATCTCACATGCCCTCCAGCTTGTTCTCGAACATGGTCTGACGCCGCCCGCGCAGAACGATGTCGAACTTGTAGGCCAGGTAATCGAGCGGGCGGGACTGGCCGAGGTCCAGCGGCGCCACCAGATTGTCGAGTTGCGCGCGATCCTTGACTGTCGCGGCGATGGGACATTGGTCGATCAGCGGATCGCCTTCGAAATACATCTGCGTGATCAACCGTTGACCAAAGCTGTGTCCAAAGAGCGAAAAGTGGATGTGCATCGGGCGCCAGTCATTGCCCCGATTGGGCCAGGGATAGGCACCTGGGCGAATGGTCAGAAACTCGTAGTAACCCTCACTGTCGGTGAGCGTTCGCCCGCAGCCGCCGAAGTTTGGATCAAGTGGCGCAAAATAGCCGTCCTTGACGTGGCGATAGCGACCACCGGCGTTTGCCTGCCAGACCTCGACCAGCGCATGCGGCACGGGCCGGGCATTTTCGTCCAGAACGCGGCCATGCACACGGATGCGTTCGCCAATGGCAGGGGCCGCGCCCTTCGTCCAGTTCAGGATCAGATTGTTGTCATATTCGCCCAGGATGTCGTGGCCAAAGCGCGGGCCGGTCTCTTCGCTCGGCGTGGATTCCATCGACAGCAGGGGCCAGCGCGGGCTACGCGGAACCGAAGTCTTGTATTCCACGTCATGGACCTGAGGATGGGCCGCGCGATTGCGCGGGATCAGAGGCCCTGCGTCGGTGTTGGTGTCTGGGGTGGTGTCAGGCATCTCCGGGGCCCTCCAGCTCCGCGTAGATCTGGCGGGCCAGTTTGAACGCGTGGTTGGCGCGCGGCACCCCGGCGTAGATGGCCACGTGGTGCAGGACCTCGCGGATGTCCTCCTTTGAGGCACCGGTGTTCACAGTCGCCCGCAGGTGCAGTTCGAATTCCTCGAAATTGCCCAGCCCCGCCAGAAGCGCGAGTGTCAGCATAGAACGCTCGCGCTTTGGGATCGCGTCCGAGGCCCAGACGGTGCCCCAGGCGCCTTCGGTGATCAGGTCAATGAACCCCTGATCGAAATCCGTGGCCTTCCCCACTGATCGACTGACATGGGCGTCCCCCAGAACGGAACGTCGTGTAGCTTCGCCGGCGGGTTTGCGATCAGGCATGTCCTGTCTCCTTGATGAAATCACTCAGGATCCGGGCGTAGGTCTGGGGATCCTCGACGCAGGGCAGGTGTCCGACGCCGCGCATCAGTTCGAATCGCGACCCCGGCACGAGATCGACAGTTTCGCGCACCAGGTCAGGCGGAGTCGAGCCGTCGTCGCTGCCGGCTATGCCCAGCACGGGCAGGCGCAGACCCGATGTGGGCGTGTAGAAGTCCGTGCCCGCGATGGCAGCGCTGCATCCGGCGTAGCCCGCGACGGGCTGCCTGATCAGCATGTTGCGCCAGGCGGCGATCGCCGGGGTCGCGCGGAAAGACTTTGCGAACCAGCGTTCCATCACCGGATCGGCAAGCGATTCGATGCCGTTGGCCTGAACCGCATCGATCCGGTCCTGCCACATGTCTGCGGTTCCGATCTTGGCCGCGGAGTTCGAGATCACCAGCGCGCGCACCTGATCCATCCGTTTTACGGCCAGGCCTTGCCCGATCATCCCGCCGATCGAAAGACCGACGAACAAGGCATCGCGGACCTCCAGATGATCCAGCAGCATTTCGGCGTCGCGCACCAGCGTTCCCATGGAATAGGGCGCAGGCGTCGCCTGTGTCAGGCCGTGGCCGCGCTTGTCATAGGTGATGTAGCGCAGCCCCTTGGGCAGAAGGGCAATCACCTGATCCCATAGCCGCAGGTCCGTCCCCAGGGAATTGGCAAAGACGACCGGCGCGCCTTTGGGATCGCCGTCGTCGCGGTAATGCACCGCCAGTCCGTTCAGTTCAGCTATTTGCATCAGTACGGTAACCCCACATAATTCTCGGCCATGGCCTGTTGCGCCGCCTCGTTGTCGCGAAGGAAGGCAAGATCGGCCTGCTGCATCCTGCGGTCGAATCCACTCTGCTCGGGAAAACGGTGCAAGAGGTTGGTCATCCACCAGCTGAACCGTTCCGCCTTCCAGACCCGCGCCAGGGCACGGGTGGAATAGGTCTCTATCCCTTTGTCGGAATTGTCGAGGTAATGATCCTTCAGCGCGTGATAGAGGTAGTGAACGTCGCTGGCCGCGGTGTTCAGCCCCTTTGCCCCGGTCGGCGGTACGATATGCGCCGCATCGCCGCACAGGAACAACCGGCCCCATTGCATCGGTTCGGTCACGAATGAACGCAGGGGCGCGATGCTTTTTTCTATCGTCGGACCCGTGATCAGCGTATCGGCGGCCTTTTCCGGGATGCGACGTTTCAACTCCTCCCAAAAGGCATCGTCCGACCAGTCCTCGACCCTGTCGGTCAAGGGGCATTGCACATAGTAGCGCGACAGGTTGGCGTTGCGCATTGAACACAGTGCGAAGCCGCGTTCGGAGTTGGCATAGATCAGTTCGTCATCGACCGGCGGCGTTTCGGACAGCACGCCCAGCCAGCCGAAGGGGTAGACCTTTTCGAATTCCTGACGGACGTCTTTAGGAATGGTCTCGCGGCTGACCCCGTGAAAACCGTCGCAGCCGGCGATGTAGTCGCAGTCGATCCGCTGGTCACGCCCGTCCTTGCGGAAGGTCACGTAGGGCGCGTCGCTCTTGACGTCATGCAGGCACACGTCATCGGCCTCAAAGACGGTTTCGCCGCCGGTCGCCTCGCGCGCATCGTATAGATCGCGCGTCACCTCGGTCTGGCCGTAAACCACGACCGGCACGCCGACGGATTTGGCAAAATCGATGCGAAAGGTATCGTTGTCCGAGGCGATCAATGTGCCATCGTGGACAAACCCCTCACGGTCCAGGCGGTCGGCGACGTCCGCCTCGCGCAACAGATTGACCATGCCCTGTTCCAGAATGCCGGCCCGGATGCGGGCCAGGACATATTCACGCGTCTTGCGTTCCAGAACGATTGTCTCGACCCCTGCCTTCAACAGCAGTTGAGACAAAAGCAAACCCGAAGGGCCCCCGCCAATAATTACAACTTGTGTGCGCATATGCATCTCCCTCACCGGAGGGATGCGCCAAATTGATTGTCTTTGTCAATTAAATTTCCGAAGGAGCGCTCGATGCCCCCGCGCGCACCATTCTCTTTCGAGAAGGTTGCCGATTACGTCGTTCAACCCACCCCGGCCCAACAATTTACCGAAAGGAAGGTAGGCCTCAGGCCTTTTCTTCATGTCCCCGCAGGACGTATTTCGCGTCGCAATACCCACATTCCACGAACCCGACCTGATCCGAGATATGCAGCCAGACACGAGGATGGCCAAGTGCGCCGTCGCCGCCGTCACAGGCAACCTTGTGGGAGTCTACAATCTTGGTCTCGGGGGCCTCGATGGTCATGGTATTTTCCTTGTCGCAGGCGTTCTTGCTGCGCCGCAATATGGGCGAAAGCGGCATGGCGGGCAAGGCCTGGTATCCGTTGTCGCGCCTGCCTTGGGCGAAGGCTTCTTCCGGATGATCCCGTCACCATGCTGCCATCGACGCCGCCTTGCACTCCCCGGCGCTTTGCCCCCTAATCGCGGCGACGCAAAAAGATGCAAGGACAGGGGAGACCAAGACATGTTGCAATCCATCAAGATCATCGAGATCGAGGGCATCGGCCCGGGACCTTTCGCCGCGATGATGTTGGCCGACCTCGGGGCTGAGGTCATCACGATCCACCGCAAGACCGCGCCGGAAGCGCGCGCGGCCCAATCGGCGAATCCGTTGGATCGCGGCAAGCGGTCGATCACGCTGGACCTGAAGGACCCCGAAGACCTGAAGGTGGCCAAGGCGTTGATCGCCACCGCCGATGGCTTGATCGAGGGTATGCGCCCCGGTGTGATGGAACGTTTGGGCCTTGGACCGGACGATCTGCGCGCCGAAACGCCGCGACTGGTCTACGGACGTATGACAGGGTGGGGCCAGACCGGGCCGCGCGCCAAAATAGCCGGACATGATATGAACTACATCGGTCTGTCCGGCGCGCTTTGGTATTCGTCGTTACCCGGTCAGCCCCCGATGCCTCCGGCGACGCTGGTGGGCGACATTGGCGGCGGTGCTCTTTACCTCGTGATCGGCATGCTGGCCGGTCTGATGAAGGCACGCGAAACCGGGCAGGGCACGGTCGTGGACGCCGCCATCGTCGACGGGTCTGCACATATGATGAACTTGCTGATGTCGATGGCGGCGGTTGGCAATACCGTGACGGAACGTGGGCAAAGCCGGCTGGACGGACCGCATTGGTCGCGCAGCTATCGCTGTGCGGACGGCGGCTATGTCTCCGTGCAGGCGCTTGAGACGAAATTCTACGCGCTGTTTCTTGATCGGATGGGCCTGTCCGAGGATGCCGATTTCCTGCGACAGAACGACAAGGCCCTCTGGCCAGAGCTCGCCGCGCGGCTTGAGGCGCTCTTTGCCGAGCATCCCCGCGATCACTGGGCAAAGCTGTTCGATGGGCTGGATGCCTGCGTGGCGCCGATTCTGCCGCCGGTTGAATCCGCCGCCGATCCGCATATCGCGTCGCGTGGCATCTGGCACGGCAAGGGCGAAGTTCTGCAGGCCGCCTCTGCCCCGCGTTTCGACGGCGAAACCCCGCCGGCCCCGTCCGCCCCCACCGAACGCGGCGCCGATACCCAAGCAATCCTGCGCGAGCTCGGTCTTTGAACCACGGCCGCGCCAGGGAAACTTCCGCGCGAGGAAACCTTCGCGCGGCGGGTGAGCCGGCGCATGGCCCGACGAGGCCCCGTTGCCTCTTGTCCCGGCGGATGCTCCGGCCCTGGTACCTGCGTTTGAGGTAAGCCGACGATGGATCGTCAAAGCTCTCCCTTCGCCCTGCTTGCGCTCCTTCTTCTGGCCGGGATGACGGCAGCGGGGCAATTCGCGAAAGTCTCGGTGATCTTTCCCGAACTGGCCACGGCCTATCCCGCGGCGGCGGCATCGCTTGGATTTCTGGTCTCGATTCTCAGCCTGACGGGTGTTCTGACCGGGCTCGTCGCGGGCATGATGGTCGCGCGCATCGGGGTGCGGCGCGTGGTGATCGCGGCGCTGGTGCTGGGTGCGCTGATGTCCGGGGTGCAGTCCCTCCTTCCCGCGATGCCGCTGATGCTCGCCAGCCGCGCGGTCGAGGGTATCAGTCACATCGCGCTGGTCGTGTCGCTTCCGACGCTGATCGCGCAACTCAGCGCGGAACGCCACCGGCCCTACACGATGACCCTCTGGGGCAGCTATTTCGGCGCGACCTTTGCGCTGATGGCGTGGCTCGGCGCGCCGCTGGCACGTCAGCACGGCATCGGGGCGTTGTTCCAGACCCACGCCGTCCTCATGCTGGTCCTCGCGGTTGCGTTGGCCGTGACCTTGCCCAAGGGGGTCGTCGCGCGAAAACAGGAGCCGTTGCCAAACCTCCGCACCATTCTCGCCGACCACCCGAAGATCTATTCCTCGCCCTATATCGGGGCCCCGGCGCTGGGCTGGTTGTTCTATACCCTGACCTTCGTGGCGTTACTGACGGTCCTGCCGCCCTATCTGCCGGATGCGACGCGCGGCACGCTCAGTTTCTGGATGCCGATTGCGGGGACCATCGTCTCCCTGACGCTTGGTGCGCAGCTTTTGCGGTTTATTCCCGCGACGCGGATCGTGCTGCTCGGGCTGGCCGCCGCGTCGATGTCACTGATCGTGATGTGGATGTTTCCGACGTCAATGGCGCCTCCGATCGCGGCCTTCGGCGCGCTTGGGCTGGTTCAGGGGGCCAGTTTCACAGCGATCCCGCAACTTAATCCCAAGGCGGCGGATCAGGCCCTCGCCAATGGCGCGCTGGCGCAGATGGGCAACCTCGGCAACCTGCTGGGCACGCCTATCCTGTTGTCGATGACGACGCCGATGGGGTTCGACGGGGCGATCCTTTTTGCGCTTCTTGCCTACGCGGGGGGGGCGGCGGTCCACCTGCACGCCTCCAGGCGACGGCACCTGCGGTAATGGCGTTTCCCGCCGGCGATGGCCAGAAGGGGGCGTCATCCGCGATCCGCCCCCCAACTCCGACCGTGCCCATGTCAGGGCTGATCAAACGCTCATGCAAACGTATTTCATTTCGAGATAATCCTCGATCCCGTGGTGCGACCCCTCACGTCCCATCCCGGATTGCTTCACGCCGCCGAACGGGGCAACCTCGGTCGAGATGATGCCGGTGTTCACCCCGACAATGCCGTATTCCAGGGCCTCGGCGACCTTGTAGACCCGGCTGAGGTCACGCGCGTAGAAATATGAGGCCAGCCCGAAGATCGTGTCGTTCGCCATGGCGATCACGTCATCCTCGTCCTCGAATTTGAACAGCGGGGCGAGCGGGCCAAAGGTTTCGTCGGTGGCCACCTGCATTTCCTGCGTCACTCCGGTCAGGATGGTCGGCGGCAGGTAATGTCCCTTGCCCTTCATGGGTTTGCCATCCCCGAGAATGACCTTGGCGCCCTTGGATGTCGCGTCCTTCAGATGCTCCTGCACCTTGTCGATCGCATCTGCATTGATCAGCGGGCCCAGATCGGTCCCGTCCTCCAGACCGTCGCCGATGGTCAGCTTTTCGACTTTGGCCTTCAGGCGCTTGGCGAATTCGTCGTAAATCCCGGACTGGACGTAAATCCGGTTGGCACAGACGCAGGTCTGCCCGTTGTTGCGAAACTTACACATGATCGCGCCCTCGACGGCAGCGTCCAGATCCGCGTCGTCGAATACGATGAACGGCGCGTTGCCACCCAGTTCCATCGAGCATTTCATCACCTGATCGGCGGCCTGCTTCAACAGGATGCGCCCCACTTCGGTCGAGCCGGTGAAGGTCAGCTTACGTACCTTTGGGTTCTCGCAGAACTCCTTGCCCGCCTCCGAGGATTTCGACGAGGTCAGGACGGAAAATACCCCCTTGGGGACCCCCGCCCGTTCGGCCAGCACGCCCAGTACGAGCGCGGAGAGCGGGGTTTCCTTCGCCGGTCGCGCTACAAAGGAGCAACCCGCCGCCAGGGCCGGGGCTGCCTTGCGCGCGATCATCGCATTGGGAAAGTTCCATGGTGTGATGGATGCCGCGACGCCGACAGGCTGCTTGATGACCATGATCCGCTTGTCGCGCTGATGGCCGGGGATCATCTCTCCGTAGATGCGCTTGGCCTGTTCGGCGAAGAACTCGATGTAGGAGGCCCCATAGGCGATCTCGCCCTTGGCCTCGGCCAGCGGTTTGCCTTGTTCGGCGGTCAGGATAATGCCCAGATCATCCTGATTGGCCATCATCAGATCGAACCATTTGCGCAGGACCCCGGCGCGTTCCTTGCCGGTCCAGCTTGCCCATTCCTTCTGCGCGGCGTGCGCCTTGTCGATGGCCTCGCCAAATTGCTTGCGCGAAAGGTCGGCCACCTTGGCGATGACATCACCGCGTGCGGGGTTAAGGACGTCGAAGGTTCCGTCGTCCCCCTGCACCCACTCCCCGGCGAGGTAAGCGGCCTCGACAAAAAGGGTCGGGTCCTTGAGCAGTGACTTGAGGTCGGTTGATTGGTCCAGCATGTCGATCTCCCTCTGTCGAACGTGTTGCAGCATCTAGTTCGAAGGCGCTTCGCCGCCAGCCTTACCCAAACTGCTGTCGCCATGTTGGTAAGGGGTCGCCCGGCGCTGCGGTCGCGGCAAAGATACCGCGCGCGATGGCCCGCGCCATGCAGATCGCGGCGGCATGGCCGATCATCAGCGTGTCGCTTACCGGGTCAGTCATTTCACGTGCGCCGGTCGCGGCGGCAAAGATCAGATCGCCGTCCATTGGCGTGTGACTCGGCACCAACGCGCGGGCAAAGCCGTCGTGCGCGGCGGTCGCCATGCGGGTGCACTGCGCCTGACTCAAGGCCGCATCACAGGCCACGATGCCGATCGTGGTGTTGCGATGCGTCCCCAGCTTGGTCACCGGCAGATGCGGGTCGGGATAGCGTGTCGCTGGACCGCGGCCCCCAAATTCCTCGCCAATCTCCCAGGGGGCTGCCCAGAACGCCGGCCCGTCCCCGACGATGGCAGAGCCGAGCGCATTGACCGCCACCAGCGCGCCAACTGTCACGCCATTCGGCAACACGACCGAGGCAGAGCCGAGCCCCCCCTTCAGTTGCGCGGTCGTCGCCCCGGTGCCGGCACCGACCGAACCGATCTCGAACGTCGCGGCGGCGGCGGCCAGCGCCTCCCTGCCCAACCGCTTGTAGGGGTTCTCTCGCCACTCCTTGTCGCCACCATTGTGCAGATCGAAAAGGATTGCGGCGGGCACGATCGGCACGCGCATTCCGCCGACGTCAAAGCCCCGGCCCATGTCGCGCAAACCGTCCGCCACGCCCGAACCGGCATCCAGACCAAAGGCCGAGCCGCCTGACAGAACCAGCCCATCCACCTGCTCCACTGTCTTGTCGGGGGCCAGCAGGTCGGTCTCACGGGTGCCCGGTGCGCCGCCCATGACATGCACGCCGGCTGTGAAGGGGCTGTCCCCGACGAGCACGCTCACCCCCGTTTTCACCGCGCTATCAGAGGCATTGCCGACCCGCAGGCCGGGAACATCGGTAATCAGGTTTCCTGCGCCCGGCTGCATGCTCGCCCTCGCTTTCTTCTTGCTAAAAAATATCCGGATCGACCGTGTCGGGCAGCGCGTGTCTGGGGCACGGGGCGGATCCGTTAACTATTGTTTAACTATTGTTCCGCGCCGCCGCCTGTGCAAGGCGCAAGTTTGCCCCGCACGCCATAGGCGACCGGTACCATTACCTTGAACGCCTAGGTTCGTCCGGAGTGTGTAAAATGTCCGCCCCCTTTCCGGAGTCCGTGGACATTCATGATTCCCAGCCAGTCTGATTTCTGATTGAAACTTTCAAAAAGGTTTGAATGAACGAGCAACGGTTTGCTGTTTCCGATTGATTTTGGGAGCGGTATCCGCGGGAATTTGCCAATCTCAGGAAATTCGTGGCCGGGCAGGGCGGCAGGGTTCTGAATCACCGCTGAAGGCACGATTGGAATTTTGAGTATTTTTAACGAGATGAAGATGGAACCGGCGCATGACCCTGACCTCTGATCTGCTGGAATTACCCGAGGTCGATATCGCCAGGCATTCCGATGCGGCGCTGGCGTTGCTGGACGGCTTTGATTACGCTCCGAGGGTCGCGCAAGGTCGTGAGGCTGCCGTTTCCGAAGGCTCACCGGGACTGGGCAGCCGCCGTCCCCTGCGCCAGCAACTCCGGCGGCGGATCTGATCACCCGCGTGGGACCCTGGGGTGCCGTGCGCAAGGAAAGGATGTGATATGTTGTCTCTCGCCCGCCTGTTCCTGACCCTCTTTGTCGTGCTGACCGTGATCTATGTCTCCGTCTCGCTTTGGTCGCGCCAGGTGCGCAAGCGCAAGCTGACCCGCGAATGGCGTGAGGGCGAGACGGACGGCGACGACATGCAGGCGTTCATCCGCAAAGGGCTGGAGGAATACGACGACAGTTTCCGGCGCAAGCTGATCTTGCTGGTTTACATCGTCCCGGTTGCCGTGATCGCCTATATCATCTACGTGGTGAATTATACCTGAGGGGGCCGAAACATGGTTTACATCAAATGGGCTTTCTGGGGCATTGTCGCGCTGATCGTCATCGCGTTTCTGCACTACACCTTGCCTCAGCGTGACATCGTGCGCATTTCCGATACCTACGAGAAGCGTATCGACTTTGGCGAGAATTCGATCTTCTGGGCCAAGGAAGACACCGGCACCGCGACCGGGCAGATCAATCGCGACGTCTTTTTCATCCAGACAATCCGCAAGAACGGCAAGCCGCTTGTCTTCCGGAACGAGGATACCGGCTGGGGCTGGCCGCCGTATTTCAAGTTCGACACCTCGAACCTGCAGACCGAGGCGTCAGACCTCCGCTCCACCTCGGAAAATCCCAAGTGGGTCATGGTCACGCATTACGGCTGGCGGGTCGAGTTCCTGACGGTGTTTCCCAATGCCATCGCGGTGAAGAGGGTCGATGACCCCGACATGACGATCATTCCATGGTTGAATATCATCATCCTGCTGGTTCTATTCGCGATCTTCTGGGCGATCCGGGTGCGCTGGCGGCGGTTCCGCCGGCGTCGGATTGACCCGATGATGGCGGGGGCGGACGAGAGCTGGGATAATCTGGCCGATGGCGCGCGCGCCCGGCGCGGTCGTGCGTCACGCTGGTTCGCCAGCTGGCGGCGTTAGGTGGATATCACCGAACAAGACCTGGCAGTGCGGCTCTCCGCGCTTCCTCATCGCAGTATTGTCGCCATTGTCGGAGCACCGGGGGCGGGGAAATCGACCCTCGCGGAGTCGCTGGTGGCCAGCCAGGGCGGCGCGGCTCTGCTGCCGATGGATGGCTTTCATCTGGACGACGCGGTGCTGCGCGACCTCGGCAGGCATGAGCGCAAGGGCGCACCGGACACCTTCGATGCCGCTGGGCTGTGGTCCACGTTGAAACGCATCCGGGCGGGTGAAGATACGGTAGCGGTGCCGGTCTTTGACCGTGCGAGCGAAATAAGCCACGCTGCGGCCCGGCTGATCCCGGCGCGGGCGCGTCTGGTCCTTGTGGAAGGGAACTACCTCCTGCTGGATCGGACGCCGTGGCAAAGCCTCGCCTCACTGTTTGACCTCACGGTAATGATCGACGTGCCGGAGGCAGAATTGCGGCGACGCCTGACCCTGCGTTGGCAGGAGCACGGATTGAGCGAGGCAGAGATCGCGCGCAAGCTGGACCGGAACGACATTCCCAATGGCCGAACCGTCAGCGAGGAAAGCCGCGACGCGGATCTCGTTCTGCGCCCCGCATCCGCCGCTTAGCGCGCCGCCTCGCCGAGGGCGATTGAGGCGAACAATAGAAGCGTCAGCCAGATCAGCCGGTTCCTATCCGTGCGCAGGGTCCGCCCCTTTGCGAAATCGGCGAAGGTGGCGATCGTCTGTCGGAAGGGCAGTGGGCTTTGCCCCAGAGCACGCCGAGGCCTCTCCGCGATGGTGTTCAGGCGAAACAGCGTGCGGAACATAAGTGCCGCCCAGGCCGCGAAGATCACGCCTTGGAGAATGAGGGTGACGCAGGCGGTCGTGCTCATGCTTATCGCTCCTCGTCTGAGCAGGCGTTGACGCGGGTGGCGCCGTCAATATGAGTATTTTTAACGAGATGAAGCGGGAAGTCAGGTGACATCCGCGCGCGCTGGAACCGTCTAGAAGTTGACGGTGACACCGGGCAGGTTCAGCGACTTGATCAGGTCGCGCAACTCCTGCCGCGCGGCGACGTTGGAGATGTTGAGCTGCTGCACGCCAATGTCCTTGAGGTCCAGCAATGTCAGGCCGCGCGGGAAAAGCTCGCGGAAGATCACCCGCTCGTTAAAGCCAGGCACAACGCGAAAACCGATCCGTTTGGAGAGCCGTTCCAGCGCCTTTTCCATTTTGACCTTATTGACCATTTGTTGCGCGCCAAGCCGGTTGCGCAGGACCACCCAGTCGATCGGTTTCAACCCGGCCTGCGCACGCAACTGGCGGGCATTCCAGACCATCTCGGAATAGACCGAGGGGCCAAGGATTTTTTCCCCGTCGTTGTCGATATGCGCCAGCAGGTCGAAATCGACAAAGCTGTCGTTCAGCGGAGTCACCAGCGTATCGGCCAGCGAATGCGCCACCTGGCTGAGCCGGGTGTGCGATCCGGGGCAGTCGATCAGGATGAAGTCGGCAGCGACTTCGAGCTGCGAAACCGCGGCGGACAGGCGATGATCATAGGGGTTTTCGCCGGGCTGGAGGTCCGATTTGTCGATATCTGGAAGGTCGATGTATTCCGGCGTCGGCAGGGTCAGCCCCTCTTTGGCGAGGTAGCGCTTGCGGTTGTCGATGTAACGGCCAAGAGTTTTTTGCCGCAGGTCGAGGTCCAGCGTTGCCACCCGGTGCCCCATGCGGCTGAGCGCGGTGGCAACATGCATCGAAACGGTGGATTTTCCCGCGCCGCCCTTTTCGTTCCCCACAACGATGATATGTGCCATGCCCGCGACCCCTTTTGACCGGCTATGGGCCGGTTTTTGCCTATTCTGACTATATGTTGTGTCGAGCGGCGTGGAAAGGGGGGCAGTTCTGGTTTTGATGACGGTTTTACGCACTGTTGGCCCGACCCCGTTTTGCCTTGCTCGCCGTGGCGCAGCCCATAGGCGAATCGCTTACGCCATGCTAGGTCTAGCGGCATGTTGCGACCGGACCCCAAGATAAGCGATGCTCACCCCGTCATCCGTCAGTTGGATGAGGCTGCCGTCAACCGGATTGCGGCCGGTGAGGTGGTGGAGCGCCCAGCCTCGGCCGTCAAGGAACTGGTGGAGAACGCGCTCGACGCCGGGGCCTTGCGCATCGAGGTGACGGTCAGCGATGGCGGCAAGTCCCTGATCCGGGTCCGCGATGACGGTTGCGGCATGGCACCGGAGACGCTGCCGCTGGCGCTTTGCCGGCATGCGACCTCCAAAATCGACGGCTCGGACCTTTTGAACATCCACACGTTTGGTTTCCGTGGTGAGGCGCTGCCCTCGCTCGGCGCGGTCGGGCGATTGCGCATCACGTCACGCGTCGCCGGGCAGGCGGCGGGTGAGATCGCCGTCAGCGGCGGGCGGGCAGAGCCGGTGCGTCCCGCCGCCTTGTCCGCCGGTACGGTTGTCGAATTGCGCGATCTGTTCTACGCCACGCCCGCACGGCTAAAGTTCCTGCGCAGTGACCGAGCCGAGGGGCAGGCTGTCACGGACGTGGTCAAGCGGCTGGCGATGGCGGAACCCTATGTCGGCTTTACCCTGCGCGATGTCAGCGGCGGCGGCCACGGGCGTGTCGTCTTCCGCGCCGATCCCGAAAGCGGCGATCTGTTCGACGCGATGCATCGGCGGCTCGCCTCGGTGATCGGACGAGAGTTCGCCGAAAACGCGCTGCGGATCGACGCCACGCGCGAGGGGTTGCATATGACCGGCTATGCCGCGCTGCCGACCTATTCGCGGGGTGCAGCGGTGACGCAGTTCCTGTTCGTCAATGGTCGCCCGGTACGGGACAAGTTGCTGACCGGCGCGCTGCGGGCGGCATATATGGACGTGCTGTCGCGCGACCGTCATCCGGCGGCGGCGCTGTTCATCGAATGCGACCCGGTGCTCGTCGATGTCAACGTGCATCCGGCGAAATCCGAAGTCCGGTTCCGCGATCCCGCCATCGCGCGGGGGCTGGTCGTGTCGGGCCTGCGCCATGCGCTGGCCGAGGCGGGGCATCGCGCGTCATCAACCGTCGCCGGCGCGACCCTGGGGGCGATGCGGCCCGAACCCTCGGGACTGGCGCGCGTCTATCAGATGGACCGCCCGACGCCCGAGGCGCGTGCCGCCGCATATCAGGGACAGGCCCCGGCGGCCTTTGACGGCTTTGGTGAGGTACCATCGGCACGGTTCGACCCGGCGCCCGTGGTCGAGGTGGCAGAGCAGGCGGAGAGCTTCCCCCTCGGGGCCGCGCGCGCGCAATTGCACGAGAATTACATCGTCGCGCAGACCGAAACCGGGATGATCCTGGTCGATCAGCACGCCGCGCATGAACGTCTGGTCTATGAAAGGCTCAAGCGTCAGATGGCCGATACAGGCGTCGCCGCACAGGTGCTGCTGATCCCCGAGATCGTTGAGTTGAGCGCAGGGGAATGCGCCCGGCTGGAAGAATTCGCCGAAGACCTGCAGGGCCTTGGCCTCACCATCGAACCTTTCGGCGGCACCGCCGTCGCCGTGCGCGAGACCCCGGCGATCCTGGGCGAAGTCGATGCCCGCGCGCTGGTGCTCGACATTCTCGATGAACTGGCCGATGCGGGGGACAGCGCGACCCTGAAAGCGCGGATCGACGCGATCCTCAGCCGTGTCGCCTGCCATGGCTCCATCCGGTCGGGGCGTCGCATGCGGGTCGAAGAGATGAACGCCCTGCTGCGCGAGATGGAGGCGACGCCCATGTCGGGGCAGTGCAACCATGGGCGCCCCACTTATGTGGAGCTGAAACTTTCCGATATTGAGCGGCTATTCGGGCGGACCTGATGGACCTTGGCAACCTTCCCTTCGACCTCAGCGATCCGGTAACGCTGGCGCTGGCCATCGGCGCGGCGCTGGCCGTGCTGATCGTGATTCTGCTGATCCTCGCGCTGCGCGGCGTTGCGCGGTCCGCGCGCGCTGCGGAGCCGCTGATCTACCAGATGGACCAACTGGGGCGGGCCGTTGACTCGCTCGGGCGGGGGCAGGAGCAGTTGACGGGGGGGATTACCTCTGTCTCCAACGCGCAGGCCGTGGGACAGACGCAGGTGCTGCAATCCATGGAAACGCGCCTCGCCGCCGTGCAGCAGCAGATGACCGACCGGCTGCACGACAACGCGATGAAGACCGCGCGCGCCATGTCCGACATGCAGGAGCAGGTGAACAAGCAGTTGCTGGGCGGATCGGAAAAGACCACCAAGAGCCTGACGGAACTGCAGGCCCGCCTCGCCACCATCGACCGGGCGCAGGAAAATATCACCAAGCTGTCGGGCGATGTGCTGTCGTTGCAGGACATCCTGTCTAACAAGCAGACGCGCGGTGCCTTTGGTGAGATTCAGCTCAACGACATCGTCTCCAAGGCGCTGCCCAAGGACAGTTATTCGCTGCAATCGACGCTTTCAAATGGCAAGCGCGCGGATTGTCTGATCCATCTGCCGAACCCGCCGGGGCCGATCGTCATTGACGCGAAATTCCCGCTGGAGGCCTACGAGGCCCTGCGCGCCGCCAAATCCGAGCCGGAGGTTCGCGCCGCCACGCAGGCGTTCCGCACCTCGGTCCGCGCGCACATCAAGGCGATCTCCGAGAAATACATCCTCGACGGGGAAACCGCCGATGGCGCGCTGATGTTCCTGCCCTCGGAGGCGGTCTATGCCGAGCTGCACGCCAATTTCCCGGAGGTGGTGCGCGATGGCTTTGCTGCACGTGTCTGGATCGTCTCACCGACCACCTGCATGGCGACGCTGAACACCATGCGCGCGATCCTAAAGGATGCCCGGATGCGCGAACAGGCCGGGGCCATTCGCAGCACGCTCAAGCTGCTGCATCGCGACGTGGAACTGGTGGTCACGCGGGTTCAGAAGCTCGACACCCATTTCAATCAGGCGCGGGCCGATCTCGATGGCATCGGCACCGCTGCCGAACGTGCCGGGAAACGCGCTGCACGTTTGGACAACTTTGATTTCGAAGAACTCACGCCAGAGATCGAGGATGCCAGCGCCTCGGTCGCCCGGTTGACCCGGCGCGACTAGATTTTCAGAAACGGCTGCAAGAGGCGCGGGATCAGCGATCGGAACCGCAAGGGTGCGTCTGTCGCGGCGAGGCAGATGCAATCGGCCCCGATATCGGCGATCGGCGTATGCTCCAGATCCTCATCGGCGATCTCGACGTCGCCGCGCGCGAAGCGGTCGGTCGCATCGGCAAAAGCGCCTTGCAACACCATCGTCAATTCCACCCCGCGATGGCCGTGATCCGGCACTGCTGACCCGGCGGGGATGAACAATAGCCGCGCCGAGGCGCTCTCTGACGTTCGAAGGATCGCCTGCTTGACCCCTCCACCCACGGGGCGCCAGCGGATCGCATCCATGTCGCCGCCGACGTAGTCGCGCAACGGCGCAGGCAAGCTGTGGGCCTGATTGGCGGAGCGCGGCGCAGGTGGTGCCGTTTCGACCTCCGCCGCTGCGGTCTCCAGCCGGGCAAGGCAATCGGCCAGCCCATCCTCGGCCATGGCAACCTGTGCGTCGTCCAGCACCGCGCCGCCAAGCGCCTCGTAGCTTTCCACCGCCGCGCGGCAGTCATCGCAAAGCGAGACGTGGCTGGCGACGACGAGGTTGAACGCCTCGGGCAGGGACCCGGCAGCGTAGCCCATCAGCAGGCTTTCGGTCAGGTGGTGTTTGATCGTCATGGCGTTGATCCCATGGCATGGCGCAGCTTGTCCAGCGCCAGCCTGATGCGTGATTTGATCGTCCCGAGCGGTAGCCCGGTGACATCCGCGATATCGCGATGCGACAGTTCGCCGAAATAACATTGCTCGATCAGGAGGCGCTGCGCATCCGGTAGGGCTGCGAGGGCGGTGCCCAGCCTCTCGCTGTCCTGCTGCATCACCAGCGTCTCGTCCTGCGTCTGATCGGGTTCGGGACCCCAGCCGAGATCCTCGGGTTCGGGACGTTTCTCGCGCCGCGCCAGATCAATCCGGCGGTTCCGCGCGATGGTAAAGACCCAAGTGGCCACGCTGGCGCGGGCCGGATCGAAGAGATGCGCCTTTTTCCAGACCGTCACCATCACGTCCTGCGCACAATCCTCGGCGACCGAGGGTTCGGTCCCGGACTTTATGAGAAAGCCTTTGATACGCGGCGCGAAATGGCCGAACAGGCGGGCAAAGGCCGCGCGGTCCCGTGCCTCGCGGATCAGGGCCATGTCACGGCTCAGGCCGGCCTTTTCGACCTCGATTGCCGATTTCTTATCGTTCAAACGCCATGACCCCATTGCTATGACCCCACGCATAACATGCGCGGGCGGACCGGACGAGGGGGCAGTGGGGACGGCACGTTGCTGCATCATGACAGGGTTACGCACGTGACCCCCGGACGGATCATTCACGGCGGGGAAAAATAATTCATCGCAGTTTCATCCATTTTCACCTCTGCACCGTATCCCCTTCAAACCTGATCTGAAGGATACCATCCATGCCATTCGAAGCCGTCGCGATCCAACGTCGCCGCATTGCCGTCATCGGCGCAGGGATTTCCGGCATGGGGGCCGCGCGGATGTTGTCCAGGGATAACGACGTTACCCTGATCGAGGCCGCGCCGCGCCTTGGCGGACATGCTCGCACCGTGCTGGCCGGAAAGGCCGGCGATCAGCCGGTCGACACCGGGTTCATCGTGTTTAACTACGCGAACTATCCCCTGCTGACGCGGCTCTTTGACGACCTCGACGTGCCGGTGGTGAAAAGCGATATGAGCTTTGGCGCTTCGGTGCGCGGCGGTCGGGTGGAGTATGGTCTGACCAACCTGCGCGCGATCTTTGCCCAGATGCGCAATATCGCCAGCCCCCGATTTATCGGCATGCTGCGCGACGTGATGCGGTTCAACGCCCGCGCGCTGGAGATGTCGCAGGAACCGGGGCTGACCATTGGCGAGCTACTCGATGCGCTTGGCACCGGGGTCTGGTTCCGCGACTACTACCTGCTGCCACTTTCGGGTGCGATCTGGTCGACACCCAAGGACAAAATTCTCGATTTTCCAGCCCGTGCGATGATCCAGTTCTTTGAAAATCACGCGCTGCTCAACCATACCGGGCAACACCAGTGGTACACAGTCGAGGGCGGCTCTGTTCAATATGTCGACCGTTTGACCGAGGCGTTGCGGCGCGACGGCGTGACGATCCGGCGCAACACTCCGGTGCAAGGAGTCCGGCGCACCCTGATCGGCGCGGATGTGAAAACCGCCGGCCATGGGTGGGAGGGGTTCGACGAGGTGATCTTTGCCACCCATTCGGACGACACGCTCCGGCTGCTGGTCGACCCGTCGGTTGACGAGGCGAGTGCCCTTTCTGACATTCGCTACCAGCCCAACCAGGTGGTTCTGCACGCGGATGACGCGGCGATGCCGCGCAACCGACTGGCATGGGCCTCGTGGAACTACCGCGAGGCCGAAGGGCGCGAAGCGGCGGGAGAGGCCGGAGATTCCATCGACCTCACTTATTGGATGAACCGCCTGCAGCCGATACCCAAGGATGATCCGATGTTCGTGACCCTCAACCCGACCCGGCGGATCGACCCGGCCAAGATCTATAACGAGGTCACCCTGCGCCACCCGGTCTACGATCTTGCCGCCCTGCGTGCCCAGGAAGAGATGCGCCATATCAACGGTCGCAATAACACGTGGTTCTGCGGCGCGTGGATGCGCAACGGATTTCACGAGGACGGGCTGGCCAGCGCGATGGAGGTCGCCACCCGCCTTGACGCCGCCGCTGCGGCCGCTGCCGGCGGTCCGCTGCGGGTGGCGGTGTGATGGGGACCGTCTCCGCCGATCGCGATGGCGCTGTCGGCCTCGTGGATAAAGGGGAGGCTGTTCCGCGTCAGTCTCGCGCCCGCGAAACCCCCGTTTTGCATCTGCGCGGACATACATGGCACGGGCGCAAGGGGGCGGTCACCAACCGGTTTCGATACGGCGTCGATTATGTCCTCCTCGATGCGGAGGGCGTCCCGGACGCTCCGACGCTTTTTGCACGCAACCGGACCGGCTTTGTCTCTCTTCACGACAGCGACCACGGCGGCGCGCCGAAACAGGGCCGGGGGGCGCCTTGGGTGCGCGAGGTGCTGACGCAAGCCGATTTGCCCCGGCCGACGCGCATTCGCCTGCTGACGCAGCCCCGCATCCTGGGCCATGTTTTTAACCCCGTTGCCTTCTGGCTCTGCGAGGATGCCGAGGATCGCCTGAATTGCGTTATCGCTGAGGTGACGAACACCTTTGGCGACCGCCATAGCTACCTTTGTCACCGCGATGATCTGGCCCCGATCACCGGCGACGTGACCCTGCGTGCGCGCAAGGTGATGCATGTCTCGCCCTTTCAGGCGACCGAGGGGGAGTATCGCTTTCACTTTGACATCAGGGCGGACCATGTCGGCATTCGGATCGACTATTCGGCCGGCGAGAACGGCGTGATCGCTACCTTGACCGGTCCGCTTGCGCCGCTTACCAATCGCAGTCTGATCGCCGCGATGGCGCGCCGTCCCTTCGGGTCACGCCGGGTCTTGGCGCTGATCCATTGGCAGGCGCTGAAGCTCTGGCTCAAAGGGGCGGGCTATCGCAGCCGCCCCAACCCGCCGCGACACGAAGTCTCGCGCTAGGGAACCGCACAGCGTCGCACCCGTTGGTTTTGCATGGGAACGCAGCATGGCGTTGGCGGACAAATGAGCGGACAAGGAGACATCTGATGATCGAATGGCAAGGGCGCACCTACTGGTTGATTGGCGCAAGCGAGGGGCTGGGCGCCGCATTGGCCCGCCAGCTGAGCCGCGTCGGTATCCGCGTGATCCTGTCCGCCCGCAATCGCGAGGCATTGCAAGACCTCGCCGATGACCTGCCTGGTCAGGCCCGCGTCCTGCCCCTGGATGTCACGGACCCCGAGGCCGTTACGGCTGCTGCTGACGAGGTTGGGGAAATTGACGGTATGGTTTACCTCGCCGGGGCCTACTGGCCTTTTGGTGCGAACGAGTGGGATAGCGAAAAAGCCCAGACCATGGCGGACGTCAACTTTGGCGGTGCGATGCGTTGTGTCGGGGCGGTGCTGCCCGGAATGACGGCGCGTGGGCGGGGGCACATTGTTCTGACCGGCTCACTGACAGCCTACGGCGGGTTGCCGGGTGCGGCACCTTATGTGGCAACCAAGGCCGGGATCATGGCGCTCGCGGAGAGTCTGAGATGTGACCTGCAAGGCAAGGGCATCAAGGTGCAGCTTCTCAATCCCGGATACATTCGCACGCGGCTGACGGACAAGAACGATTTTGCCATGCCCGGTTTGATGGAGCCCGAAGAGGCCGCGCGCATTTACTTTGAACATATGAATTCCGACAGCTTCTCTCGCGCCTTCCCGACGTGGTTCTCGATGGTCTTTCGCAGCGCGCGGTTTCTGCCGGGATGGCTCTATTTCCGGCTGTTCAGTTGATCTTCAGCGCTCGGCGGTGACGTCTGCCCTGCGTGGCTCGGACGTTGCTTCGTTCGTCTGCCGCCCCGTAGGCCGGGTTGCCCTTCAGCGCCCGTGCGGCGCCATCAGGTCCAGATCGGGGCCAATCGGGACGATCCGCGTCGGGTTGATGTGATCGTGACTATAGTAATAGTGCCGTGTGATATGGGCAAAGTTCACCGTCTCGGCCACGCCCGGCCACTGATAAAGCTCTCTCAGATAGCCCCATAGATTGGGAAAATCGACGATCCGGTTGCGGTTACACTTGAAATGCGTGTGATAGACCTTGTCGAACCGGATCAGTGTGGTGAAGAGCCGCCAGTCCGCTTCGGTCACCTGCTCTCCGGCGAGGTAGCGGTTGTCGCCCAGGATGCCTTCGACCCAGTCCAGGCTATCGAACAACGCCTTAACAGCGGCATCATAGGCGGATTGCGATGAGGCAAACCCGCACTTGTAGACCCCGTTATTGATCGTGTCGTAGACCCGGTCGTTGATGTCGTCGATCCGGGTGCGCAGGTCCTCGGGGTAATAATCGTCGCTGTTGCCGCTGATCGTATTAAAGGCTGAATTGAACATGCGGATGATCTCGGAGGATTCGTTGGACACAATGATCTCGCGCGTCTTGTCCCAGAGCACTGGTACGGTCACACGGGTCGTCGCCTGCGGATCGGCGGTGGTATAGACCTCGTGCAGATAGCCCTTACCCAGTAGCGTATCGCCGGTCGCGCCGGGGAAATCGCGTGCGAAGGTCCAGCCGTTATCGAGCATCTCAGGGTGCACGACCGAGACGCTGACGTGATGCGTCAGCTCTTTCAGTTGGCGAAACACCAGCGCCCGATGCGCCCATGGGCACGCGTAGGAGACGTAGAGGTGATAGCGCCTGCTTTCAGCCGCGAAGCCGCCTTCGCCCGTGGGGCCGGGGCTGCCATCGGCCGTGACCCAGTTGCGATAGCTGCTGGCTTTGCGTTCGAACTCTCCGTCCTTGGACAGGGTGTTCAGAGGCTGCGTCTTCCATGTTCCGTCGATCAACTGACCCATGCGTCTTCTCCCTTTCACCACAGGAGATAATTCGCCGGACGGAGGAGACCAACGCAGTGTCCGCAGAGTGTCTCTGCGCTGATGCACAGCCTGCTCGTCTGGATTGGCGTCGCGATCAGTTCGCGTCATGCCGGGAAAGGCGATTGCCGTTGCGCGCCGTCCTGCCTATAGAGGTCACGACGATGCCCCGACGGGGCCGGAGAGGTGCAGGCCATCCGCATTGACCCAGACAGGGGATGCAGGGGCCAGATCGTCGGAGGTCGCGGTCGCGGCCACCGTAGCCTTTCCGCACAACTGGAAAGGACAGACCATGCGCATTGCTTTTGCCATTCTCCTGACGATTTTCGCCGCTCCTGCGACCGCGCATGTCGGCCATCTCGGTGAGGTTGCCGGGCACGGCCATTGGTTGGGGGCCGCAGCCCTGGGAGGCGCTATTGCCATCGGTCTGTGGCAGGGATTGCGGGCCAAGGGCGCGCGCTCGCAAAGCGATAGTGACACGGTCGAGGCCGAGGACATCGAGACCGCGGAAGAAGAACCGCAGGAGGCCTGAGCCATGACAAAGACCGGTGTGATGATTTGCGGCCACGGTTCGCGCAGCCAGGCGGCGGTGGACGAATTCGCCGTACTGGCGCAAAAGCTGCCGGCGCTGCTGCCGCCCGACTGGCCGGTCGATTACGGTTATCTCGAATTTGCGAACCCCGTGATCCGCGACGGTCTCGACCGTCTGCGCGAGGCGGGGTGCGAGCGTATTCTGGCGGTGCCAAGTATGCTGTTCGCCGCGATGCATGCCAAGAACGACATCCCGACGGTGCTGAACACCTACGCCGCCAAGCATGGGATCGACGTGACCTACGGGCGCGAGCTGGGCGTTGATCCCAAGATGATCGCCGCCGCAGCCGACCGCATCCGCGAGGCCGTGGCGTCAGCCCCCGGCGATGTCCCGCTGGAGGAGACCTGCCTCGTCGTGATCGGGCGCGGTGCCTCGGACCCCGACGCCAATGGCAATGTCGCCAAGGTGGCGCGGATGCTGCACGAGGGCCTCGGTTTCGGCTGGTGCGAAATCGGCTATTCCGGCGTGACCTTCCCGCTGGTCGAGCCCTGCCTCAACCACGTGACGAAACTGGGGTACAAACGCGTCGTCGTCTTTCCCTACTTCCTGTTCACCGGCATTCTGATCGACCGTATCTACGGGTTTACCGATCAGGTTGCGGCGGCCCATCCCGACATCCAGTTCGTCAAGGCCGGATACCTCAACGATCACCCCAAGGTGCTGGAAACCTTTGCCGAACGTGTCACCGAACAGGTCGGAGAGGTGCCGCCGCCCAATTGCGCGGTCTGCAAATACCGCGTGCAGGTTCTGGGCTTCGAGGGTGAGGTCGGCGCGCCGCAGGAAAGCCACCATCACCACGTCGAGGGGCAGGGTGCTTCCGCGCCCGGTTCGAACGTGGAGGATTGCGCGCTGTGCGAGACGTTTTGTACCGGTGAGTGCCGGTTGGAGAGTGAGGGGCATGACCACCACCACCACGATCATGGGCATAGTCACGCGCATGGCCATCATCACGATCATTCCCACCATCACGACCATGACCACGGGCACCATCACCCGGAATACCCCCACGCCCAGCATCCGCATGGACCCGAAAGCGCGCGCAAGCAGCGCGACTGATCCTCGCGCCCCGCGAACATCATCACACGCCGGACCCATCCGGCCCCGACCCTGAAAGACCCGCCCTTGCGCCCCTACGAGAAAGACCCTGCCGCGATCTACGCCGAAAGCTTTGCGACCGTTCGCCGCGAGGCGCGGCTCGAACGGTTTCCGGCGGGCATGCAGTCTCTCGCGATCCGGCTGATCCACGCTTGCGGCATGGTGGACGTGGCTGACAGGCTCGCGTTTTCCGCCGGGGCATGGACAGCGGGGCGCGCGGCGTTGTTGGCCGGTCAACCCGTGCTTTGTGATTGCGAGATGGTCGCCGCCGGCATCATCCGCCGCACCCTTCCGGCTGCAAACGATGTCATCGTCACCCTGAACGCCCCCGAAGTGCCGGACCGTGCACAACAGCTCGCCACGACCCGCTCGGCGGCAGCGGTCGACCTTTGGGTGCCGCATCTGGCGGGCGCTGTGGTGGCGATCGGCAATGCGCCGACCGCCCTGTTTCATCTGCTGGAATTGATCGAGGCCGGCGCGCCGCGCCCCGCCGTCATCCTCGGCTTTCCCGTCGGGTTTGTCGGCGCGGCGGAGAGCAAGGCGGAACTGGCGGACCGGCCGCGTGGCTGCGATTTCGTCGCCCTGCGGGGCCGGCGGGGTGGATCGGCCATTGCATCTGCCGCCGTCAACGCGCTCGCTGCCGGTCTACCGGGGGAGGGGGCGTGATGGTCAGTCCTGTGCCTCTCCATCGCGCGCGCCCGGCTCAGGCCTCAGCCATATGACCGCCCCCTGGCTGCATATCGTCGGCATCGGCGAAGACGGTCTGGACGGCCTCCTGCCCGCCACGCGCGCGGTGGTCGAGGCGGCCGAGGTCATTGTCGGCGGGGATCGTCACCACACCCTGTCGGATGCGGTCGGGGCGGAGCGTGTCGCCTGGCCCTCGCCCTTTGACGCGCTGATCGAGGTCTTGCAGGGCTATCGCGGCCGCCGGGTCGTCGTGCTCGCCACCGGGGATCCCTTGTGGTTCTCGGTCGGGGCACGGATCGGGCGGGGTATCCCGCCGGGCGAGATCGTCTATCACCCGCAGCTCTCCGCGTTCCAACTGGCCGCCGCCCGCATGGGCTGGTCGATGGCGGACCTTGAGACGTTGACGGTGCATGGTCGCCCCGTCGAGCAGATGATCGCCTTTATCCAGCCCGACGCACGGCTGCTGATCCTGACCACGGGCGCGCAGACGCCGGGACAAATCGCCGCTTTCCTGAGCGAACGCGGCTTTGGGCGGTCGCGCCTGACGGTTCTGGGGAACATGGGCGGGCCGGACGAGGTGCGTTTTGACGGTGACGCGGAAAGCTGGGATCACGAGGTGCCGGCCTTTAATACCCTAGCCGTGGAGTGTGTGGCCGCGCCGGATGCGGCGCTCTTGCCTCGGGTGCCCGGTCTGGCGGACGCGCTGTTCCAATCCGACGGCACGATGACGAAACGCGAGGTCCGCGCGGTCACGCTGGCCAAGCTGATGCCGATGCGCGGCGCGCTGTTGTGGGACATCGGGACTGGCTGCGGGTCTGTGGCGGTCGAATGGATGCGCGGTGCGCGCTACGCTCGCGCCATCGGGATCGAGCCGCGCGCGGACCGGCGGGCCATGGCGGCGGCGAATGCGCTGGCGCTCGGCGTGCCGGGGTTGCAATTGATCGAAGGCGAGGCGCCGGCGGCGCTGGACGGGTTGGCGCGCCCCGACGCCGTCTTTATCGGCGGCGGTCTGAGCGAGGCGGCCTTCGATGCCGCCTGGTCCGTGCTGAAACCGCTGGGCCGGCTGGTCGTCAATGCCGTCACCATCGAGA
>Ga0209345_10000210_pt1 | contig 81648 bp, 73 predicted proteins | sample Cruoilmetagenom7_FD_187294 | JGI IMG/M metagenome (GOLD analysis project Ga0209345, IMG submission 187294) | Oil polluted marine microbial communities from Coal Oil Point, Santa Barbara, California, USA - Sample 7 (SPAdes) (version 2) | ecosystem: Environmental > Aquatic > Marine > Oil seeps ... | reverse complement strand
GGTCTCGGGATGTATGTCCTGGAACTCGCGGTCCACCAAGGAGCAGTCGAGCGGACATGCCCGGAGCATGCGGGGTGTTGGGCTATGGGGATGGATACCGTCTGCGCGTTCTCGGGCATCCCATTCCGGCGAACCACGACTTGCTTACAATGAGCGGGCATGTCTCTCTTCCGGTTTGGTGCGAGAGAGCCGGTTTGTTAGGTCGAGATCTTCGCTTGGCGGGTGGTCGAAATGTGGGGCTGTGAAGCCATTTATTATGTCTGCCGCTGCTGGTGGGCAGGTTGCATTGAAGCCTGCGGCGATACTGCGATGCCCGATGGTGCCAGCGGTGGAGCACTGGATTGCCAATGTTGTGCGTCCAGCGGCGCGACGCCATCTTGGCCGGGAGCTTTTGGAATTGAAGGTTGCTGCGTCTTATGCTTGCAGGCCGCGCAACAACATCCGTGGCGCTAAGTTATCCGAGCATGGCCGGGCCAACGCATTGGATGTTCGGGCGTTTGTGCTTGCCGGCGGGATGACGGTGAATGTTAAGCAGGGTTGGAGGCAAGCGGGCGGCCCAAGTGCGTTTCTTCGTGCCGTTCACCGTGGGGCTTGCAGTTCGTTCACAACGGTTCTGGGGCCAAAAGCGAACCGTTTTCATCGTGACCATTTCCACATGGACCTTGAGCGGCACGGTCGTCTGGGGACCTATCGGGTTTGCCGTTAGGCGGTTTTGTCTTTGAGTATGTTTATCTTTGATGGAATCGCATGAGACTCTTTAATGAGTGCACTACTATTTGTTTTAGAGACTGGTTCACGTTTTGACCGAAGCTAAAGTGCTTCAACCTAAACGATCAAGCTCTAGGTTATGAGTGATGCGGGAGGCAGCATGCTCATGGCGGCGGCGCAGGGTTCTTCTTCTGTTTCTTCGGCGGGCCGGGCTGTTTGTAGTATGCTACCGTCATCTTTCGCGCTGTTTTTTGCGGCATTGGGAGTTATGGGCGCAAGGTTGGTGAAGTCGAACAGTGATCGATCCAGAAGGTGCGACGGGCGGGTGTTGGCCAGCGCGCGTAGCATGATGTTCTTGCGGCCAGGCTGAGCCGTTTCCCAATTTGAAAGCATCGACTTGATCTCCTGGCGTTGCAGTCCGTCCTGGGTGCCGCACAGGTTACATGGAATGATGGGAAATTGCATGGCGGTTGCGAACTTCTCGATGTCTGATTCCTGGCAATAAGCTAGCGGACGAAGGAGAAGGAGATCGCCCTCTTCGTTGCGGAGTTTGGGCGGCATGGTGGCCAAGCGGCCGCCGTGAAAGAAATTCAGAAAAAACGTTTCAAGGATGTCGTCGGCATGGTGGCCAAGGACAACGGCTGTGCAATTTTTCTCGCGGGCGATCCGATAGAGAATACCTCGCCGCAGCCTGGAGCAGAGTGCGCAGTAGGTCTGATGGGCTGGGATCTTATCGGTTACGATTGAATAGGTGTCTTGATATTCAATATGATGTTCAATGTCTTGGCTGTTCAGCCAATCTGGGAGAGTGCCTTTGGGGAAGCCCGGTTGCCCCTGGTCAAGATTGCAGGCTAGCAGCTCAACGGGAAGCAAGCCGCGCCATTGGAGGTCGAGTAGCAGGGCCAGAAGGGCGTAGGAATCCTTGCCTCCCGACAGGCAGACCAGCCAGCGCTGCTTGATCAAATCTTTGGAATGACCAGAGCTACTGAATTGGATCATGCCGTAGTCGTCAAGTGCTGCGCGGGTTTCGCGAATTAGACGCTTGCGAAGTTTTTTCGCTGAAACAGAGCTTGGATAGTTTTTGAATAGCGGGTGGCAGGTATCATCGATTGAGGTGTTGGGAGAAGGTGTCGCCGGAGAGGACTGCATTGTTTGGCTCGTTTTCAGGGGCGTGGTCGGGATGGCTATTGGGCTGGAAATGTCATTGGGCATCCTATATTTGGGCACCCTATGTCATGTGTTGGACGGGAGCCAACTTTGTCATGTGTTGTTTGACGCGGAATGATGCTGCATCGCACTTGCCAAAGCGTCGGTGGAGGAGCAATGACGAGTTATCAATTTTCTAAATCCGGCGAAATCGGATGATGATGCTCTAAATCCTTCGCGAGGTAGTTTTGTATTTCCACTTGACCATAGCGCAGTTGGCGGTTTTTGCGCCAACGGTGATTGGCATTGGCCTGGCGGTCGGGTTTCTATCCGGGCTTTTTGGGGTCGGTGGAGGGTTCCTCATCACGCCGCTTTTGATGTTTCTCGGCATTCCGACAGACGTTGCGGTGGCGACTGGCGCAAACCAGGCGGTGGCGACGTCGGCCAGCGCGGCGATTGCGCAGTGGCAGCGAGGGAATGTCGATTTGAAAGTCGGTATGTTGCTGTTGGCGGGCGGCTTTATCGGTTCGTTTCTGGGGGTGTTTTTAGTTTCGGCGCTTCGAGGGCTGGGGCAAATCGATTTCGCGATTGCCGTTTGTTACGCGGTGCTACTTGGCACACTGGGTATGCTGATGCTGATCGAGGGCGTGATGGCCATGCGTCGGGTTTCAGGGCAGGTACCGGTTGGTGGGCGGAGATCGCGATCACACTATGGTTGGATACACGGGTTGCCGCTTAAGACGCGATTTCCGCGCTCCAAGCTTTACATGAGTGCCATTCCTCCTGTGATGTTGGGAGGGGTTGTTGGTGCTTTGGGCGCGGTGATGGGGGTTGGTGGCGGGTTCGTGCTGGTTCCGGCAATGGTTTATCTGTTGAAGATGCCGACGCAGGTTGTGATTGGTACTTCGCTGGTGCAGGTACTGGCAGTGAGTTCGCTGGCGACGATCCTGCATGCAACTGAAAACAAAACGGTTGATGTTGAACTTGCTGTTTTGCTGATTGTCGGTGGGGTGATTGGCGCGCAGCTTGGGGCGCGGGCAGGTGAGCATATTAAGGCCGAGCAGTTACGGGCGCTATTGGGGATATTAGTGTTTGCGGTCGGTCTCCGGTTTGCGGCGCAGCTTGTTATGCAGCCGTCGGAGCTGTTCAGCCTGGCCCCGATCAAACCGACGTTGCAGGAAATGCGCGCCGAGGCTGCGCGGATGAGACCTGCACCGAACCGTTAGGCATGGAATTGGCACTCGTGCAATGTCTTCAGGCGCCTCGCGGCCGGTGCGTCGCATTCTGTTGGCGCATGGCACTCGCGAACATCGGGTTCGCTATGCGGCCTCGGTTGAGGGTGCTCTGGCACTGCTTGAGCAGATTGAAGCGGCCTGAGGCCTGAGGTTTGCGCCCTGAGGCTTGCGACCTGCAACGTGAGCGCTTTCGGGTGCGGTTATTTTTAATCACCATAGATTTCAGTCATTTTTGGTTCCTGCCATTTATGGCACGGCCCATTTGCCGGGCTTCTCCACCCTCAAAAACCGACGCCGGCCACTACTTGGACTCTCAACGCGACCTCCCAAAATGCCTCAATAAGTGCTTTGAGCGCAACACTGTGGCCCGGAGCGTGATTGATTCCATAATTGCGCGGTATGAATCCTTAATAGACCGTTGACTCCCATAAAATTCCATGTAATCCCATTTACTCCCGATCTTAATTAGCTCGGGTTTGTGGCGAGGGCGCGAAGCTGGAGGAGAGCCTCGGTTTTGGCGGCCGTCATGGGTCAGTCTGGGGTCAGTCTGGGGTCAGTCTGGGGTCAGTCTGGGGTCAGTCTATTTGGTCTGGTCTGTGGGCTCAGTCTGTTTGGTTGACCCAATTTGGTCTGTCGCGTGCGGGCCAGGGTTGGTTTGGTTTTGTGGTTTTTAGAGTGGTGCCTTTGTTTGGGTTTCTGCTGAGTAAGCTAGGAGCGTTTGGAGTGCCTTTGGGTTGGCAGTTGAGTCTCGGAGTTCCATGTCCTGTGAGGGCTAGAAGCTAAGGATGGACCGCTTTGTCTCAACTTTCGAAAACAAGATTGATGCCAAGGGGCGGGTGTCAGTGCCGGCGAGCTTCCGCGCGGTCCTTGAGCAGGATGCTATCCGCGTCGATGGCAGTCTCGCTATCTACTGCTACCCTTCACTCGATGCTCCGGCGCTCGATGCAGGCGGCACGAGACTTACGCAGAAGATCGATGAGCTTCTCGAAGCTCTGCCAGACTATTCGGATGAGCGGGACGAGCTCTCTGTCGCGCTCTACGGCGATGTCGAGTTCCTCAAAATCGATGGGGACGGACGTATCGTGTTACCTAAGGAGTTGCGGGAGCACGTCGGTATTGAATCCAAGGTCACATTTGTCGGCCTTGGCCAGAAGTTTCAAATCTGGGAGCCTGAGCAGTTCGCCGAGCGGCGAACACGGGCTCGGGAAAAGGTGCAGGGGCACCGTAAGCTGTTTAGCGCGGGGCGTCGTCTTGCAGGCGGGGGCCGAGGCGACGAAGGAGGCACGCGGGAATGATGACGGACGGTGGCAACCGTTTGAGGCCGGACTCCGAGCCGATGCGTCACATTCCCGTGCTGCTTTCCGAGGTTATCGAGGCGCTGAACCCGCAAGACGGCGCGCATTACATTGATGGCACGTTTGGCGCGGGTGGTTATACGCGCGCCATCCTTGATGCTGCCGATTGTCGGGTTACAGCGCTTGATCGTGATCCACAGGCTATTCGTGATGGCCAGGTGATGGCTGACGAGTTTTCTGGCCGGTTGCGGCTGGTTGAGGCTTGTTTTGGCGATCTTTCAGAGGGTGTTCCTGAGCTTGGCGAAGAGAGGTTTGACGGTGTCGTTTTCGACATCGGGGTCTCTTCCATGCACCTTGATCAGGCGGACCGAGGGTTTTCTTTTCAAACAGACGGCCCGCTTGATATGCGGATGGGGGCTGATGGGGGTGTTGATCGCCAGGGGAGGCCTTCGGCGGCGGACTTGGTCAATACGCTCGAAGAACGCGTGCTTGCGGATTTGATTTATAGGTTGGGTGATGAGCGGCGGTCGCGCCATATTGCGGCGGCGATTGTGAGGGCACGGGCTGACGCGCCATTTGAGCGGACGCTGCAATTGGCCAAGGTTGTCGCACGCGGATATGGCAGGCCGCCGAAAGATGGCCGCAATCCGGCAACACGGACGTTCCAAGCACTAAGGATTGCGGTCAATGATGAGCTTGGTGAGCTTGGCCGGGGGCTTTCAGGAGCGGAGCGGGTGCTGGCACCTGGGGGGAAACTTGTCGTTGTGACGTTCCACTCGCTTGAAGACCGGATCGTGAAACGGTTCTTGGCCGATCGATCAGGCCGCCGGTCAGGGGGATCGCGGCATCGTCCCGAATTGAATCAATTTGAACGACCAACTTTCCGAAACGTTAACCAGCGTCCTTTAACTCCTGGTAACGAAGAGATCGCGACCAATTCCCGGGCGCGTTCCGCCAAGCTCAGATGTGGTGAGCGGACGGAAGAGCCGTCGCGGCCCATAGATGCCGAAATGCTCGGGATTCCGGATATCGATCTCGGGTGAATTTGATTTACACGGAGTGCCGTGATGCTCAGGTTTTTGGTTGCTGGGGCGATGATGATGGTAATGGTGAGTGCTTATGCACTCTATTCCATCAATACGAAAACGCGCGGCGTGGCTGACAGGGTCAAAGACCAGGAGCAGCGCAAGGATGCCTTGATCAACAGTATTGCAATTTTGAAGGCTGAAAGGGCGTTTCGGTCCAGACCGGAGGTGATTGAGCCTTTGGCGCGAAAGCTTGGGATGCGTCCCGTGCGGGGGGAGCAATATATTGAGCGGTCAAAGTTGCCAGTTGCCAAGCTGCTGGGAGGGGGTGGGCGATGACCTATGTTTCCTGTCATTGTCGGAGCCATTTGCACGAACAATCTTGCCAATATGCGGGTCAGCAGGTTGGACAAAAACCACACTCGAAGCGAACACTTTACCAGCCCCCGGCTGCGGATCGGCAGCTTAAATCCAGTGCGCTGAGGGCGCTGATTGTGGGTGGCGGCATCGCGTTTGGCTTTATTGCGGTCTCAGTGCAGCTCGCTCGTTTGGCGACACTTGGGCAAGCGGAAGTTCGACTGGCGGCAACCGCGCCGCTGACGACATCATTTTCTCGACCCGATATTCTGGACCGAAAGGGGCGAATTTTGGCGACGGATGTTGCCGCGCCTTCGCTCTTTGCCAACCCCCAAAGTGTGCTGAGTGTTGATGAGACGCTTGAGCGTTTGTCGACGGTGCTTGGCGGCGTTGATACGCCAGAGCTTCGCGCCATTCTGGCAAATAAAAAGCGAAGGTTCATTTGGATCCGGCGCCGGTTATCGACTGCGATGGCACAGCGGATCCACGATCTCGGCTTGCCGGGGTTGGGTTTTCGATCCGAGCCGGCGCGGAGTTATCCGCGTGGGCGGGTTGCGGGTCACATCCTTGGCTATGTGAATATTGACAATAAGGGTGTTGGCGGGCTGGAGCGCTTTGTCGATGAGAAGATTGGTGTGGAAAGGGTGCCAGTGGCGCGGGTCAACACCAAGCCGCCGGTGCGATTGTCGATTGATGCGGCGGTTCAGCATGCGGTTGAACAGGAGTTGAGGGCGGCGCGCGCGCGGTATGGTGCGATGGCTGCAACGGGTGTTGTGCTTGACGTGGCGAGCGGTGAAGTGGCTGCGGCGGCTTCTGTGCCGGGTGTTGATCCGGCGCTGAGCAAGGAAGTTCTCTCGAAGCCGCGGATGAATCGGTTTTCTGGTGACGTTTATGAACTTGGTTCGGTATTTAAGACCATGACGGTTGCGATGGCGCTGGAGCATGGTCTTGCCAAACCTGAAACGATTGTCGCCACTACGCGGCCGTTGCAGGTTGGACGGTTTACGATCAAGGATCATCATCCATCACCCCATCCGCTTAGTCTGCGAGAGGTGTTTGTGCGATCGTCGAATGTGGGTGCCGGACGGCTGGCGCTGGCGGCTGGCGTCGATTTGCAGCGGTCCTTTTTGAAGCGGCTTGGGCTTATTTCTTCGCTGCGAACGGAGGCGGGTGCGATGGCCGCGCCGAGGCTGCCGAAGCATTGGGGGCGAGCAGCCAACATCACGGTTTCTTATGGTCACGGTATTGCTGTGTCGCCATTGCAGTTCGCGGCGGCGGCGGCGGCGGTGGTCAATGGTGGCTACCGGGTGGCACCGACCTTTTTGGCGCGGTCGGCGCGTGAGGACGATTCATCCGTTGCATGGCGGCGGAAGGTGCTGCGGGAGGAGACGAGTGATGCGCTTCGGGAGATGATGCGTCTTAACGTGACTTCAAAGTCAGGGACCGGGCGGCGGGCCGATGTCTTAGGTTATCGGGTTGGTGGCAAAACGGGGACGGCTGACTGGGCCAACAGTGGGAAATATGATGGGGGGGCGGTTGTGACCTCATTTATAGCAGCCTTCCCAATGGATGCGCCGCGCTATGTGGTTCTGGTCACATTGTTTGCGCCAAAAGGTAAAAACGGTTCTCGGAAACAGCGAACGGCTGGGCTCAATGCCGCGCCAACGGCTGGGCGAGTGATTGAACGGGTGGCTCCATTACTTGGCGTGATGCCCCGGCTCAGATGAGCCTCAACTCAGTCTCAAATATATATTATGACTAAGCTTTGCCTGGTGTGGTAATCGAAGAATCCTGCTGATTGCCTTTGTCTCTGAATACATAAGCTTGAATCAGAGGTATGAATGCGGGCCTGCGGATATAGCAAAGCATGGACATCGGTATGAGGCTTAGCGAGTTGGTCGGTGCCGATAGTTCGATTGTCGGCTTGCCTGACCGGGAAATCGAAATCACGTCGATCACAGCAGATAGCCGTCAGGTGCGGCCTGGGGCTTTGTTTGCGGCACTGCCAGGCAGTCAGTTTGATGGTCGGCAGTTCATCCCGAGCGCTGTTGCCGCAGGGGCTGCAGCAATTCTGACAACGCTTGATGTCTCTGATCTTGATGCTTCAGCCGGTGGCGCAGGTTCGGCGATTTTGTTGCGTTCAGCGGATGCGCGGCGTTCGTTGGCGTTGATGGCGGCTCGGTTCTTCGGGCGGCAGCCGCATACGACGGTGGCTGTAACGGGGACCAGCGGTAAAACTTCGGTGGCGGATTTTGCGCGGCAGATCTTTCTGGAGCTAGGCTGTCGGGCGGCGTCGGTAGGTACGATCGGCGTCGTGAAGCCAGATGGCAGGGTTTATGGCTCGCTGACGACGCCCGACCCGGTGACGTTGCACAGCATGTTGGCGGATCTTGTGGGTGAAGGCGTGACGCATCTTGCGTTTGAGGCGTCGTCTCATGGATTGGATCAGCGGCGGCTTGATGGGGTGCAATTGAAGGCTGCCGGTTTTACGAATTTTGGCCGGGATCATCTCGATTATCACGCGACGGTTGAGGAGTATATGGCAGCCAAGCTTAGGCTTTTCGACACGTTGCTGCCTTTGGGTGGTATCGCGGTGGTCAATCTTGATGATCCGAGCAGCGGGGAGGTTGTGGGCAGGGCTGCGGCACGTGGGATTAGGGTTCTGGGCGTTGGGCAGTCGGCCGATGCTGAGTTGCGGCTTGAAAGTATCTCTGGCGATGACTTTTCGCAGGATGTCGTGTTTGCCTTTGGTGGGGTGCGATATCCGGTTCGACTTGATCTGATTGGGAGCTATCAAGCATCTAACGTGGCCATTGCAGCCGGACTGGCCATAGCTTCCGGAGAAGACGCCGCGGCGGTTTTCAGTGTGCTGGGTGGGCTTTCAGGCGTTAAGGGCCGGCTAGAGGTCGTGGGGCGGCGGCATGATGGACAGGCGGAAGGCGCGCCGATTGTGATTGATTACGCTCACAAGCCTGATGCGCTTGAGGCAGTGCTCAAGGCATTGCGGCCGTTTGTGCGCGGGCGGTTGATATGCGTGTTGGGGTGCGGTGGGGATCGTGATCGAGGGAAGCGGCCGATCATGGGGCGGATTGCGCAAGAAAAGGCCGATCTGGTGATTGTGACAGATGACAATCCACGCGGCGAGGATGCAGCTCAGATCAGGCGTGAAATTCTCAGTGCCGCACAAGATGCGCGAGAAATTGGTGACCGCTTTGAGGCTATTGCCGAGGCTATTCAGGAAGCCCAGCCTGGTGATGTTGTGGTAATTGCAGGTAAAGGTCATGAGACCGGCCAGATTGTTGGCGACAAGACGTTGCCGTTCTCAGATCATGACGCGGTGGCAGAGGTATTGAGCCGGATGTGAGTGTTTAAGCTTGGCCGACAATGAATCGAATGCTGAACGCTGTTGACGAATGGATTGCAGATCTGGTCTTTGTTTGATGCGTTGGTCGGGGTTTGATGCATTGGTCGGATGGTTTTGAGATGGATTGGAGCGCTGCCATTAAGATGGATTGCGTAGAGGGAAGATAACGAATGCTCTATGAGCTTAGGCATTTCAGCGAACTATTCGGTCCGCTCAACGTTTTTGGCTACATTACGTTCCGCACTGGCGGCGCAATCATGACTGCGCTGTTGTTTGTCTTCCTGTTTGGTCCGGCGATTATCGCTATGCTGCGATTGAAGCAGGGTAAGGGGCAACCTATCCGCCAAGACGGGCCGAAAACGCATTTTCTCAAAGTTGGGACGCCTACTATGGGGGGGTTGATGATCCTTTCAGGGGCCACATTCTCGACGGTGCTATGGGCTAATTTGCAGAATTGGTATGTGTGGGTTGTGCTTGCGGTGACACTGCTATTTGGTGCGATCGGGTTTTACGATGACTATCTCAAGGTCTCCAAGAGAACGGCGACGGGTTTCTCTGGGAGGGTAAGGTTGCTGCTTGAATGCGCTGTTGCGGGGCTTGCTACATTTGCATTCATGCAGCTATCGGCGCCCGAGGTTTCAGGCGTTGTAGCTATTCCATTTTTTAAAGAAACAGTCATACCCCTGGGGGCAGCCTTCGTTCTTTTCGGGGTGTTGGTGATTGTGGGCTCTGGCAACGCGGTCAACCTGACTGACGGTCTGGATGGCTTGGCGATTGTGCCGGTGATGATCGCTGCGGCAACGTTTGGATTGATTGCTTATCTTTCCGGCAACATAAAATTCGCCACCTATTTGCAGATCCACCATGTGCCGGGCTCTGGCGAGATGGCAATTATCTGTGGTGCTTTGATTGGTTCAGGGCTCGGCTTCCTGTGGTTTAACGCACCCCCCGCGATGATTTTTATGGGTGACACTGGCTCATTGGCTCTTGGTGGCGCGCTGGGGGCGATTGCTGTTGCGATCAAACATGAGCTGGTGCTGGCGATTGTGGGGGGGATCTTTGTATTGGAGGCGCTGTCGGTGATCATCCAGGTTGCGAGCTTTAAACTTACGGGCAAACGAGTGTTTCGAATGGCGCCGCTGCACCATCACTTTGAGCAAAAAGGATGGGCTGAGGCGACGGTTGTGGTGCGGTTTTGGATCATTTCGGTGGTGCTCGCGCTGATCGGGCTCGCAACCTTGAAGCTGCGATAATCAGGCCACGGTGCTTGAGTAGAAAGTTTGATCCCGAAAATATTGAGGCGGGGCGTTATTCACGCTTCGGATCAATACGATAACATCCTAGAATGGCCAAATGATTCCCATCACCACATTTGCAGGCCAGATCGTTGCTGTTTTCGGGCTTGGCCGTTCCGGCAAGTCGACAGCCAAGGCACTGCTGGCGGGGGGGGGCGAGGTTTATGCCTGGGACGATAATGCTGCTTTGCGCGAGGCGCTGTCGGGTGAGGGCATTCCGCTGGTCGATCTGGCGAATGCCGACTGGTCTCAGATTGCGGCCTTGGTGCTGGCGCCTGGGGCTCCGTTGACGCATCCCAAGCCGCATTGGACGGTCGAACTTGCGACTGCTGCTAATGTGCCGGTGCTGGGCGATATTGAGCTATTTTTTCTCGAACGGCATCGATTGGCGGGCAAGAATGGTTGCCAGGATGATGCGGCTCAGGTAATCGCGATCACGGGGACCAATGGGAAGTCGACGACAACTGCGCTGATTGCACATGTGCTTGAGGTGGCGGGGTTGGACGTGCAGATGGGCGGCAATATTGGTGTGCCGATCCTGGAGCTTGAGCCGCCAGAGCCTGGCTCAAAGCCCCGGTCGAATTCTGATAGCAAGACCGGCTGCGTCTATGTGATCGAGATGTCATCTTATCAGATCGATCTGACGCCATCGCTGCAGCCTGACATTGGTGTGTTACTCAATTTATCGCCGGATCATCTCGATCGGCATGGCTCTATGGCTAACTATTTCGCGATTAAAGCTCGTCTGGTAGAGGCCTCAGGGCATGCCATCGTCGGCGTTGATGATGAGGGGAGCAGAGAGATTGCGCATTCACTTTCTCGCAAGGGTGCCTCCTGTCTGCCGATTTCGGGTGGGGAAATCGATTGGGGGTGCTTTGTTACTGATCACACTGTGCGGTTGAGGGAAACGCCCGCCGGTGAGTTATGCGAGCTGGCTTCGATTGCGGGTTCCGCGACGCTGCGAGGACGCCACAATGCACAGAACGCGGCGGCGACGGCAGCGGTTGCGTTTCGGCTTGGGCTGTCCATGGATGACCTGATAAAGGGGCTTGGTTCGTTTCCAGGACTTGAGCACCGCATGGAAGAGATTGGCCGCGTGGGGCGGATTTTATTTGTCAACGACAGCAAGGCAACCAATGCTGATTCGGCTGAAAAGGCTCTGGAGAGTTTTTCAGGCGGTATCTTCTGGATTGCCGGCGGGTTGGCCAAGGAAGGTGGGATTGCTGAGCTTGCTGCGCAGTTTGGGCGGATTGAGAAGGCCTATCTTGTTGGCGAGGCGGCGGATAACTTCGCGAAAACTTTGGAGGGACACGTTGCCTTTGTAATGAGTGGCAGCGTGGAATGTGCGGTTGCGCAGGCAACGGCCGATGCGAAATTGAGTGATGCTCGGCAGCCAGTTGTGCTGCTGTCGCCAGCATGTGCGTCGTTTGATCAGTTCCGCAGCTTTGAGGCTCGCGGCGATGCGTTTCGGGCCTGTGTTGCGGGGCTTGATGGTGTTGAGATGCGAAACAGTGGGGTTATCCCTGGTGTTACTGGGGGTCTCACCAGAGACGTCGCCGAAGGTGCTGCATGAGGCGGTCAATGAGGAGCGTGGTATGAGCCTGCAATTCTCCCGCGCTGATCAAAGCCGCGTGACAGCGTGGTTGTTCACAATCGATCGAACACTGCTGACGGCGATGTTCACCTTAGTGTTTCTCGGGGTGCTGATATCGTTGGCCGCGAGCCCGTCGGTGGCGTTGAGCAAGCGATTGCCGGCGTTCTTTTTTGTTCAGCGTCATATTATTTTCGCGGGCATTGCTATCTGTCTGATGCTGGTGGTTTCGCTGTTTTCACCGCGCGGGGTGCGGCGGTTGGCGTTGGTGGTGTTTGCCGGATCGATTGTGGCGATGATTGCCATTGCGGTTTCAGGTGAAGCGATGAATGGCGCCAAGCGGTGGATCCAGTTTGCTGGCTTCACGTTTCAACCATCGGAAGTGGCCAAGCCAGCGTTCGTCGTGTTGGTGGGGTGGGCTTTTGGTGAAATGCAGCGGCGGCGCGATATGCCGGCCTTGCCAATTGCGTTTGTGCTTTATATCTCTTTTGCTGTTCTTTTGCTGACGCAACCTGACGTTGGGCAGACGCTATTGGTGACGCTGGTGTGGGGGGCGTTGTTTCTGCTTGCTGGCCTGCCGTTGATCTGGGTGGCCGTGTTTGCTGGCACCGCGATTGCCGGTTTGGGTGCGACCTATTTTTCGCTTGGTTATGTGCGAGGCAGGATCGACCAGTTTTTCGATAGTAACATCGCTGCGACTTCTCAAGCCGGGCGGGCGTTTCATTCGTTTATGCAGGGCGGCTTTTTTGGCCGTGGAGCTGGGGAGGGGACGATCAAGACGCAATTACCGGATGCGCATACCGACTATATCTTCGCCGTTATTGCGGAGGAATATGGCGTGGTGGCGTGCATGGGGCTGGTTGTGCTGTTTAGTGTGATTGTATTCCGGGCGCTGGCTCGGGCGGTTATCGAGCCGGATCTGGCGACACGCTATGGCATCGCGGGGTTGGCATTGCTGATTGGTTTGCAGGCGCTGATCAATATGGGGGTGAATGTTGGGTTGCTACCAGCCAAGGGGATGACGTTGCCGATGATTTCGGCGGGGGGGTCTTCGATGATGGGAATTGCGTTGACCTTCGGCATGTTGTTGGCGCTTTCACGGGGGCGGCCTGAGATTGCGCGCGGACGGTGATTTTTGTTGGCTGTATTCATTGCGGATTGAAGTGATAGATGACGAGGGTGCTTCATTGATGAAGCTCTTCGTGAGCTGTGTGTCGCAAGATCGAGTGTTTGGGAAGTGACTGGTAACGTTTTGATGGGGCTGGCGCGTTGAAGATTGCAGAAACTGAAAAGTGCGTGCTTCTGGCAGCTGGCGGCACCGGGGGGCATTTATTCCCGGCATTCGCGTTGGCGGAAGAGCTTGCACAGCGTGGCTATGCGATCGACCTTGCGACGGATATGCGGGGCGATAAGTATCGTACGGGGTTTCCTGCGCGTGCGATCCATCAGATCCCGTCCGCGACGCTTGGGGGCAGATCACCAATGGCGTTGGCGCGGACGGGTTGGATGCTGTCGCGCGGTATTTTGAAGGCCTATCGGTTGCTAGGGCGGTTGCGTCCGGTGGCGGTTGTGGGATTTGGTGGCTATCCGAGTTTTCCACCATTGGTTGCGGCTAGTTTGCGGAATATCCCGACAGCGCTGCATGAGCAGAACGCCGTGCTTGGTCGGGCTAACCGAATGCTTGCGGGGCGGGTGTCGGCGGTTGCGACCTCGTTTGAGCAGGTGGGGATGCTTGAAGGGCGGGCCTGGTCAAAGGCGCGGTTCACAGGCAATCCAGTGCGTAACATTGTGCTTGAAGCCATGAAGCAGGCATATGCCGCACCGACGCCGGATGGGCCGCTTCATGTTCTGATATTCGGGGGTAGTCAGGGTGCGCGGTTTTTCTCGGATGCGATGCCGCCGGCGCTTGTGAGTTTGCCCGAGCATATCAGAGCGCGACTGCGTATCGTCCAGCAATGCAGGGAAGAAGATCTTGACCAAGTGCGGGAGGTTTACGCGGCGGCTGGAATTGCGGCTGAGTGCGCGACGTTCTTTACTGATCTGCCAAAGAGGATTGCAGATTCGCACTTGGTGATTGGGCGGGCCGGGGCGTCTTCAGTGGCGGAACTCAGTGTAATTGGCCGGCCATCACTTCTGGTGCCGCTGCCACATGCTCTTGACAATGACCAGCTCCAGAATGCAACCAGTCTTGATGAGAGTGGTGGGGCTTGGTGCATTGAGCAGAAAGATCTTTCGGCCGAGCGGTTGCGCTCAGAATTACTGACGTTATTCAGCGAGCCCAGTAAGCTGGTTGCTGCGGCGGAAGCTGCCAAACGTCAGGGGCGGCCCGATGCAGTGCTACGATTAGCGGATCTTGTTGAAGAGTTGGCCCAGGCATAAAACGAGTTGCATGCTGGGTGAGTTTTTGGCTAAGCGATAGGCCGCAAGGATAGGGCGTAGACATTCTCTAACGGTGTGGCGTGCTCTAACGGTGTAGCGCGCTCTAAGGCTTTGTTTTAGAGACTGGTTTCGTCTTCGATTGGTGAGTGAGTGCTTTAACCTCAACCAATCAAGTTTTACGAGTTGTGTGAGAAAAACGAGAACATAAGGACGCTGCCATGCAGTTGCCATTAAACCTGGGGCCCATTCATATCATTGGCATTGGCGGCATTGGTATGAGTGCTATTGCTGAAATTCTGCATGCGCAGGGCTTCACAGTGCAGGGCAGCGATCAAAAAGATAGCGCGAACGTTCAGCGGCTACGGGCACAGGGTATTCGAGTGTTCATTGGGCATGATGCCATTAATTTGGTGGGCGCGAAATATGTCGTAATTTCAACGGCTGTCAAGCATACCAATCCAGAATTGACGGCGGCGCGCGGGCGTGGGTTGCCGATTATCCGACGCGCGGAGATGCTGGCCGAATTGATGCGGCTTTACGCCAGCATTTCAGTGACGGGGACGCATGGGAAAACTTCGACGACGTCATTGATCGCGCACATCTTTGAGGCTGCCAAGCTTGATCCGACGGTGATTACAGGAGGCATTATCAATGATTGGGGGTCGAATGCGCGGCTTGGCCAGGGGCAGTGGATGATCGTGGAGGCGGACGAGTCTGATGGCACGTTCGTGAAGATACCGACGCAAATTGGTGTTGTGACAAATATTGACCCGGAGCATCTGGATTACTTCGGCAGTGTTGAGAATATGCATGCGGAATATGCTGCATTCTACAAGAAAGTACCGTTCTACGGATTGACGGTGACGTGCACCGATCATCCGGTGGTGCGGGAAATGATTGATGGTCTTGGGTTGCGCCGGGATGGACGGCGGCTTGTGACGTATGGCGTCAATGCGGATGCCGATATGATGCTTCTGGATGTGCGGGTTGAAGGTAACCGGACACATTTTAGCGCGGAGCTGGGTGAGCGGGTTGCGGGCGGCGCACGACGTATTGAGAATTGGGAAATTCCGGTGCCGGGTGTGCACAATGCCTTGAATGCGCTGGCGGCGATTGCGGTTGCGGCGGAAGCGGGGATTGATGATGAAGCAATCCGGGGGGCGTTGGCTGGGTTTTCAGGCGTGAAACGGCGCTTCCAGCAGACCGGAGTTAGTGGTGGTGTCGAGATTTATGACGACTATGGCCATCACCCGATTGAGATTGATGCCGTGCTGAAAGCGACCAAGGCGGGCGCCAAGGGGCGTGTTGTGGCCGTTGTTGAGCCGCATCGATATTCGCGTGTGCGTGATCTTTTCGATGATTTTTGCGGCTGCTTCAGCGCAGCGGACAGTGTGATTGTGATCCCGCTTTATTCGGCTGGTGAGGCACCGTTGGAGGGCATTGGTTCCGCGTCACTGGCAGAGGGTATCCGGTACACCGGTCATGGAGCCGTGACGACGGTTGAGACCAAAGAAGAGTTGGCGGAGATTTTGAGGCGACATACGCAATCAGGAGATATGGTGGTTTGCCTTGGGGCTGGCGTTTCGACGGAGTGGGCGCATGCGCTGCCGGACTTGATGAACGAAGTGCCGGCGCAAGCCCGGGAGGCAATGTGAGTTTCCCAGACATCACGGGCGAACTTGCAGAAATTCTGCCCGAATTGCGAGGGCGGCTCAGTGCTAATGCACGGATGTGTGACATGACCTGGTTTCGGGTTGGGGGGCCTGCACAGGTGCTTTTCAGACCTGCTGATGAAGCTGATCTGGCATATTTTCGTGCGAATCTATCCAAGGATATCCCTGTTTACGTCGTTGGATTGGCTTCAAACCTTTTAGTGCGGGACGGTGGTGTCGAAGGGGTTGTGATCCGGTTGGGGCGTGGGTTTTCGGATGTGTCTGTGGAAGATGAGGCTAGCCTGCGAGTGGGGACGGCGGTTCCGGATATGAAAGTCGCGCGGGCGGCAGCGGCGGCAGGGATTTCCGGGTTGGCATTTTATCGGGGCATTCCTGGGTCGATTGGTGGTGCGCTGCGGATGAACGCGGGCGCGCATGGTTGCGAGACCAAGGATGTTTTAGTTGAAGCGCGGGCGGTTGATCCTGACGGAAACGTTCATGTGCTCTCGGCCGAGGACATGCGGTTTCGCTATCGGCACTCCGGCGTGCCTGCGGATTGGATTTTCACGCAGGCCCTTTATCGGGGGCAGCGCGGGGTGCAGCAAGATATTGTCGAAGAAATGCACGCTGTGGCTGAGTACCGCGAAGTGCATCAGCCTACACGAGAGCGGACTGGGGGGTCGACATTCAAGAACCCTGAGGGGTACAGCGCGTGGCGTTTGGTGGATGAGGCAGGCTGCCGGGGGTTTCGGGTTGGTGGAGCCAAGGTGTCTGAGAAGCATTGTAACTTCCTGATCAACGACCGGGAGGCGAGTGCCGAGGACATTGAGCGGCTCGGCGAGACTGTGCGGGCGCAGGTCAAGAAATCCAGCGGTATTTTGCTTGAGTGGGAAATTAAGCGGGTTGGGCACCCCCTGCCCGGCCGACCGGTTGGAGAAGAACTGGCGGAAGCCTGAAAATAACGGGTTGGTCGGATTATTTCGCTTATTTTATGATTTTTTCTGTCGTTCAAGCAGGAGTTGCCACCGGAGATGAGGGTTGCTCAGCTCCGATGGCGGGGGCGATATTTACCTCTTCTTTACCATTTTGGCGCGAAACTCAGCGGTTGATGCGGCAGGTCTTGTTGCGCGTGTTCGGATGCGTGCTGGTAGCGCTGCGGGCGCTTATTAGGCGAGGCCCATTTGAGCCTCTACCAGGTCAAGACAGCCGATAGTAATTTTTCCGGGTGGAGGGTGCAGCCGTGCGGTCTCAGAGGGTTTTATACGCCAGAGCCAGTGCCAAGGCAGATAGGGAGATTGGTGCGTACGAGGCCATGACCCGTGATGGGCCTATGGGCGGGGAGGCCGTTACTCATAAAAGCTCCAAACACCGCCGCAAAAGTAATCTTCCCAGAGGACGAGTTTCAAGGCCGAGATGGAATGCCCGGTTTCGACGTTGGGTATCGAAGCTATTGCCAATGGTGGCGGCGTTGGTTGGTGCTGTTTGCTTTCTGCTGCTAACGGACGGGGGGCGGCTGGTGCGGCAGGCTGAACCTTTGGTGGTGCAGTTGGATTGGTTTGCAGAGCGGATCGGGCTGGGGTTTAAGCAAGCTTCCGTCTCAGGCCACCGGATGACGTCGAGTTCGGACATCTTCAAGGCATTGCGGATGGGGGAGGTGCGGTCATTGCTGCGCTTTGACAGTGCCAAGGCGCGCGAGCGGATTGAGGCCTTGCCCTGGGTGGCGCGGGCTAATGTGCTGAATGTACTGCCAAATCGAGTGGAAGTGCGAGTTCGTGAACGACTGCCTTTTGCTGCGTGGCGGTCTGGTGAGCAGGACATCTTGGTTGACCGGACGGGACGAGTACTTTCCGGTGTTCGAAAGGGAGCAATTGCGACTTTGCCTGTCATTGTCGGTCGGGACGCCCCATTGCATGCGGGCTCATTGTTGGAAGCACTTGGTCATTACCCGTCGCTCTTAAAGAGGATTGTTTCGCAGGAGTGGGTTGGGCGGCGACGGTGGAGTTTGCACCTGGAGACCGGGCAAACTGTGCATCTTCCGGAGAAAAGGCTTGGGCAGGCTTTGAAGAAGTTATGCCGCGGAAAGGCTGGACACCGGTTGCTGGATGTGGATTTCCGCGTGCTTGATTTGCGTGACCTTGGGCAATTTAGAGTGCGGCTCAGAGCTGGCCGTCGCGGTGGGCGGTTGCGAAGTTGATTTTGGGCGCTGGTAGAAATGTTTATGGCCCTTTGCTGGTTTTTTTGAGGGCCGCTTGTTTTGAGCCCGTTTGCGGGAGAAGTATCGAATGTTGATGCGGCAAAGAGACCGTGGACCACAGGTGATTGGCCTGTTGGATATTGGCAGCAGCAAAGTGTGCTGTGTGATTGTGGAACGAACGTTTTCTGGTAAGGAGACGTGGCCATCTGAGATGCGGGTATTGGGGATTGGGCATCAGCAATCGCACGGTATAAAAGCCGGCTTTGTGACGGATATGGATCAGGCCGGGATGGTTGTGCGCAATGCTGTGAGCCAAGCAGAGCGAATGGCAGGTTTGACGCTTGATGATGTGGTGGTGAGCATTTCTTGCGGCCGGATGAAGTCGTTACATTTTTTAGCACATGCAGATCTTGAGGCCGGTTATGTGCGACCGGAGGACCAGAGAAGGCTGTCTGAGAGCGCTTATCGGTTCGCGGCGGATGGCGGGCGGGCGGTCGTACATATGAACCGGATCGATTATTTGTTGGATGGATCGGAGAGTGTGCAAAATCCGCTGCGGATGGCTGGCCGCAAAATTTCGGTTCAATATCACGCTGTCACGGTGGATGAGGCACCACTGGAAAATCTGCTTTGGCTGATTGAGCAGCGGTCGTATCTGAAGGTACGGCAGTTCGTGCCGATGGGGCTTGCTAGTGCCCTTGCTGCCACAACTGATGATGAACGCCGGTTTGGAATTATCGTAATCGATGTGGGGGGCGGGACCGCAAACATTGCCATGATTGCGGATGGACGGTTCCTTTATACCGATACGCTGCCGTTTGGTGGTGCGCATCTGACTTACGATATAGCGCGTGTTCTTTCCACGCCACTTGCAGAAGCCGAGCGAATCAAGACGCTTTATGGCACACTGGTAGAGGCGCGGTCGGATGAGCAAGACCCTGTGTCATATGAACTGGCTGGTGAGGGCGTGCGGGATCAGTACCAAACTTCGAAGGCAGAGTTGCGCCGGATTCTTTATCCGCGAGTACATAGCCAGTTGATGGCACTGCGCGAGCGGATTGATGGGACGGAAGTATTGCGATCAACGGACTACAACGTCGTGTTGACAGGTGGTGCCGTTCAATTGGTGGGTTTTGCACCGCTTGCAGCGGATGTACTTGGGCGGCCGGTGCGGATCGGACGGGCGCGGGCAACGCAATCTATGCCTGAAGCGTTGGCAAGTCCGGAGTTTGCGACTGTGGTTGGAATGATAGGCGGGGCGGCAAATGGACGACCGCAGGTAACGAGCCGACAGCGCGAGGACCAGCCGTCGGCCGATACGTATCTGGATCGTATGAAGAGTTGGATTCGCGAGAGTTTTTGATGACAGACACGAGCATTGAATTTCTGTCTTAGTCGAAATCGCACCCGAAGAGCCGAACGGCAGGTATGAAGTCTTGTGCAGTAGCGGGGTCCAATGGTGGAGCCCAGGGCCGGAACCTAGTGTGAGGCGTCGTCAGCGGAGAGATGCCATGGGCATTAATATTGAACTACCAAAACTCACCGAACTGAAGCCGCGCATTACTGTGATGGGCATTGGGGGGGCTGGGTGTAACGCGATTAATAATATGATCGCGACTGGACTTGAGGGCGTTGAATTCGTTGTTGCCAATACGGATTCGCAATCACTTGCAATGTCCAGTGCTGAGCATCACATCCAGCTTGGTGCCAATCTGACCGAAGGACTTGGTGCGGGGGCGCAACCCGAGATTGGGGAAGGTGCGGCGGAAGAGGCAATAGATGAAATTCGAACCCAGTTGGATGGTTCGAATATGTTGTTTATCGCTGCTGGAATGGGCGGTGGCACCGGCACCGGGGCAGTTCCAGTTGTTGCGCGTATTGCGCGCGAAATGAAAATTCTGACAGTCGCCATTGTAACCAAGCCGTTCCATTTCGAGGGTTCGCGGCGGATGCGGGTTGCGGAAGCTGGGGTTGGGGAGTTGCAAGCCTTCGTCGATACGATGATTGTGATTCCAAACCAGAACCTGTTTCGCATTGCAAATGACAAGACCACCTTTTCTGAGGCGTTTGTGCTCGCCGATCAGGTGTTGTTTTCGGGGATTGCCTGCATCGTTGATTTGATCGTTAAAGAGGGGCTTATCAACCTGGATTTTGCGGATGTGAAGACCGTGATGCAGGGTATGGGAGCCGCGATGATGGGGACGGGCGAGGCAAGCGGAGAGCGGAGGGCAGTGTTGGCGGCCGAGCTTGCGATTGCTAATCCGTTGCTGGACGATGTTTCGTTGCAAGGCGCGAAGGGGCTTTTGGTCTCGATCGTAGGCAGCCACAATATGACGCTTTTTGATGTTGATGCAGCAGTGAGCCGGGTGAAGGACGAGGCTGATCAGGATGCAAATATCATTGTAGGAGCGACGTTTGACGATACGCTCGATGAGAGACTGCGGGTTTCGATTGTAGCTTCGGGAATGGCTGTTGCGCCATCACAGCGGGTGTTGCAGTCGAGGTTAATTCACACAACAACTGGTCAAACCCCAGCTATGGTGCCGAATGAAATTTCGTCCGATCTAGGAGCTTTTGTCTCTGGTGAGCAAGGCGGCTTGCCGCATCATGAATTAACGTTGGATGGAACACCTTTCAGTGAGGCCGGATCGCGATCCTCAGATGTAGCGAGGGGCGGCGAGCAGACTGGCTATAATCCATCGGAAGCTGACTTGCGGTATAATGATGCTGATCAAGGAGATCCGTATCTGGGGTTGGATACGCCAGACGATTTCGCGAGGACCTTATCCGAAGTTGTTGGCCAAGTTGGATCTGAAGGAGGCGAGAGGAGTTCCGGATCGCCGGGATTGCCGCCAATTCCCGCGTGGGAATCGCCGGATGGTGTGGTGATTGAAGAGGGGTACCAACAGCCCTCATTGCGCGCTGCACCACCACCGCTGCCGCCATCGCGTGCACAGGAGATGGGTGATCCACGAGACAGCGCAACGTTTGTTGCATCGCCGCCGCTTGAGCACCAGGCGGGAAACCGAGGGAACACACCGCGAATCCCGGAGATGGCAGAATTTCCGGAAGTGGCGCAACGAGAATATCGAGCCAAACACTCGAATCAAGGGCGTGGGCAGCCTAGCGGGAGTGATGAGTTGAATGGGGCAGTGGGATTACTTAAGCGATTGAGCATGTTTGGGCGACGTGATTCGGCCTCGGCTAAGCCTGAAAACCTCTCGGAGGAGCAGCGCGGGAGTGATGAAGCTGTACGAAGGCATCATGCTGACGATGAATTTAAGCGTTCTTCGACACATGAAGGCGCCGGTTGGAATGAAGCCAGGAGCAATCGGCGAAAAAATACGTAATATACTGAAAAATATCTAAATTATAGATTTTCTCTCGCCGTTTACGGTGTAGTTTTGGATGTTTGAATGTTGGCTTTTGCCGCCTAGAGATGCGGCTGCGTAACAGAGTGTAAGAAAGCGTGATTTGTAGGTTGTTAACTCTGGGCAGTAGGTTTCTTGGCACACGACAAGTGTCTTACTGATTCGCACGGTCTGAAAAATATCAACGGTAGGCCGAACGGGGCGAGTGCAGTGAGATTTTGGGGGTAGTTCGAAATACGTTGACTTGTATCGCTGAGTGCGATGGAGCGTCGACGTGAGGGACGGGGCAAATTCATGCTGAAGCGATTCATCGGGTCACGGCAAACGACGTTGGCACATGAAATTGAGCTAAAGGGGACGGGGGTCCATAGCGGTTCACCAGCATCGATTGTTCTTCATCCGGCAGAGTCCGATACCGGGCTACGGTTTTTGGTGAGCAAACGAGGCCGCATTGTTTCTGAAATTGATGCCAGCGTAGAAAATGTAAAAAACCTAACCCTCTGCACCGTAATTGGTGATGATGAGGGGGTTACCGTCGGCACCGTAGAGCATCTGCTGGCTGCTTTGCGCGGTTTGGCCGTTGATAACTGCTACATCGAGATTGATAGCAAAGAAGTGCCCATCATGGATGGGAGTTCAGCGGCATTCGTCGAAGCGATTGATGAGGCCGGTATTCGAGACCTCTCTGCACCACGGAAATACATCAAGGTTCTCAAGCCGATTCGTGTCGAAGAGGATAATGCTTGGGGCGAGATTTCGCCACATACCGGCTTCTTCGTCGATGTCGAGATTGAGTTTGATACAACTGTTATCGGACGTCAGCGTATTGCCTATGAAATGACGCCAGGAGTGTTCCGGAACGAGTTATCACGGGCTCGGACGTTTGGTTTCATGAGCGACGTTGAAAAACTTTGGAAAGCCGGTTTGGCACTTGGGGCTTCGCTGGAGAACTCCGTTGCTATCGGTGACGATAAGATCATGAACCCGGAAGGGCTCAGATATCCGAAAGAATTTGTGCGTCATAAGATGCTTGATGCGGTTGGTGATTTGGCGCTGTCTGGGCATCCGCTGTTGTGTAAATACCGCTCGGTTCGCGGTGGACACCGGCTAAATGCACATGTTCTCAAGGCGTTGTTTGCCGATAAGAGCGCTTGGACTATAGCTACTGCACCTAGGCTTCGCAATCCATTGCCGATGCAGCCTATGGTAGGTGAGTGGGCTGTTGCGGCTGGTAAGTGAAGGTCGACAGAAGATAGATTGAGTTGGGTTGATCCGGTGATGATTCAATTGGCTGCCTTGTCGATAATCTTGACCTAATGCTTTTTGACTGCAATCGAAATCATCCATGATAACGGTTTTAACCGATTGAATGTTTTCGATGAAATCGAGAAGATGAGTTCTGCCGTTTCATAAACATATTCATATGTTGTCGTGTGCCACGTGTGCGTGTATGCACTGATTTAGTCAGTGCGCTTAGTCTGTTCAGTACGATGATGTTTGGTCTTTTGCCCTGAGAGGACTGAAGCTAATATCGTTTGTAGAACTTAGCGCTACAGATAAGCTTGTGAACGTCGGGTGAATGGGGGCTGTTTACGTGATGAAGCGATTTATCCCATCGTTGAAAATGGTGGCGTTGATCGGCGCGATAGCGTCGACTGGCATTGCTGGTGGGTGTGCATCTTCCGGTGCCAACAGTGCGAAAAAACTTCTGAACCCTGACCCACCAGGTAAAATGTACGCGGTTGCTGATCGTTATATGGCGCGCGGAAAATTCAATCGGGCAGCGCGCAAGTTTGAGAATCTTGACCGGGACCATCCCTACGCGCCAGAAGCGCGCCGGGCGATTGTGATGGCCGCATACTCCTACTTCCGAGCAGGCAAATTTCCAGAAGCGATAACTACTGCCCGCCGCTATACAACGTTGCATCCTGGAACCAAGGAAGCGGCGTTTGCGCACCACATCATTGCATCGTGCTACTTTGAGGAAATGCGCGGGCCGAAGAACGATCAGACAAATACGCGCAAGGCGTTGGCGGAATACCGCACGTTGCAAGCGCGGTACCCAACTTCGGAATATGCACGTAAGGCCGAGAACCGGATACGCATTGCTGTGGATTCTCTGGCGGCACACGAGATGGAGGTCGGGCGCTACTATCTGAAGCGACGTAACTATCTGGCTGCAATCAACCGTTTCAAAGTGGTGGCGAAGAGCTATCAGAGTACAGTGCATGTAGAAGAAGCGTTGATGCGTTTGACAGAAGGCTATATGGCGCTTGGCATCAAGAATGAAGCGCAAACGGCTGCGGCAGTGTTGGGGCACAATTTCCCGAATTCGCGGTGGTACAAAGATGCTTACCAACTGTTGCAATCGGATGGATTGGCGCCGCGCGAGGAGCAGGGCTCGTGGATATCGAGTGCCTGGAAGAACTTCAAGCTGCCGAAGCTGTCGTTGTGACTTGTCAAGCGATGCCGTGCTGATGATGCTCAGATATAGTTGCGTAGGTCTGCTGGTATTGCGAACCTGGTATTTCTGATGGCGTCCGGCTCTAACATTGCCTCTTCATTGATTAGCGTTGAAACACTTAGCCGTGTGCAGGCTGAGCGAGAGTTGTTACGACTTGCCCGAGTAATAGCGGAGCACGACGATCTCTACTTCGGCAGCGATGCGCCTGAGATTTCAGATGCCGAGTATGATGCTTTGCGATTGCGGAATTCGGCAATCGAGGCGCGCTTTCCCGACCTGGTTCGTAATGACAGTCCGTCGAAACGGATAGGTGCGGCGCCTTTGGCGGTATTTGGTAAGGTTCGCCATGCGGTACCGATGCTGTCACTGGGCAATGCATTTGCCGCAGATGATGTCTCGGACTTTGTTGACCGCGTGCGGAAGTTTCTCAAAACCCCTGATGACGAGGTGATGCAGTTTACGGCCGAGCCAAAAATCGACGGGTTATCGATTTCACTACATTATGAAAGCGGCAAGCTGATTGAGGCGGCGACACGTGGGGATGGGACTGAGGGCGAGAATGTCACGGCTAATGTGCGAACACTGAAAGAGCTGCCAGCCCGACTTCTAGGACCGGATGTGCCTGATAGGATTGATATTCGTGGTGAAATTTATATTGGCCATGATGATTTCCGAGAATTGAATGAGGCACAGATTGCAGCCGGGGGTAAGGTCTTTGCCAATCCTCGGAATGCAGCGGCTGGTTCGTTGCGACAGCTTGATCAATCAATCACGGCTGCTCGACCACTGGGGTTTTTTGCCTATGCATGGGGCGGAGCATCTTCGCTGCCGGCGGATAGCCAGGCAGGTGTTGTTGAGGCGTTCGGGCGATGGGGATTGCCAACCAATCCATTGATGACGGTGTGTGATAGCACTCAGGACTTACTGAAGTTTTACGCGCGCATTTCCGAACAGCGGGCGATGCTTGGGTATGACATTGATGGCGTTGTCTACAAGGTCAACCGGCTTGATTTGCAGGACCGGCTTGGCTTTGTTTCGCGCGCTCCGCGATGGGCGATTGCGCATAAGTTCCCGGCCGAACAGACGATGACTATTCTGGAAAGTATTGAAATTCAAGTTGGCAGAACAGGGGCACTGACGCCGGTTGCCAAGCTGCGTCCGGTTACGGTTGGTGGTGTTGTGGTATCGAATGCGACATTGCACAATGAAGACGAGATTGCGCGGAAGGATGTGCGGGTTGGCGACACTGTGGTTGTGCAGCGGGCGGGTGATGTGATCCCGCAGGTTGTTGAGGTGGTGTTGGAGAATCGTCCTGTTGATGCTGAGGCGTTCAAGTTTCCGACTGTGTGCCCAGTATGCGGCAGTCATGCTGTGCGGGAGGTTGACGAAAAGAGCGGTGTTGCGGATGTGGTGCGACGCTGCACTGGCGGGCTGACCTGCCCGGCGCAAGTGAAAGAGCGGCTGAAGCACTTTGTATCGCGAAATGCGTTCGATATCGAAGGTCTTGGCGACAAGCAGATTGAACTGTTTTTTGATGAGGGGCTACTAACGACGCCGGCCGACGTGTTCCGGCTTGAAGCTCGGAACAGTGATGCGGACGAGCCGCTTGAGACGAGAAAAGGGTTTGGAAAGACATCGATTGCCAAACTTTTCAAGGCGATCAATGCGCGGCGAACCATTGGGCTTGATCGATTGATTTATGCGCTTGGTATTCGGCATGTGGGAGCTATGACGGGGAGGGACTTGGCGCGAGCTTATGGATCTTGGGAGGCGTTCCGCGCAGCGGTTGATGCGGCGATAGTGGGTGGGGGTGAGAGTGAGGCTTATCATGACATCGGTAATGTTGACGGCATTGGGGTGGCTGTGGTTGAAGCGCTGTGCTCATTCTTTCGGGAAGAGCATAACATTTCCGCACTGACTGATTTGCTGTCTGAGATTGATATAGGGCCGTTTGTTCAGACGATTGTGAGCGCTTCTCCGGTTACCGGTAAGACCGTTGTGTTTACAGGCTCACTTCAGCAATTGACGCGGGGAGAGGCGAAGGCGCAGGCTGAGCGACTTGGGGCCAAGGTCACGGGCTCAGTATCCAAAAAAACTGATTATCTGATTGCGGGGGCTGATGCGGGTTCGAAGCTGACCAAGGCGCGTGAGCAAGGAGTTGTGGTGCTGACGGAAGACGAGTGGATCGCGCTAGTTGGATAAGCATGCCTGCTTCGGTGCTTGATTTGATTGATAATCAACGTATGAGCATAAAAAACACCGCCAAGCCTGATGGGGCATGGCGGTGTTTTTTTAGTGTGCGAACGATTGTTCACGCTACGGGCATTTAGACTTACGCAGGTGTAAACATCGGGACGGCCTGGCCGTTCTCTGAAGGTTTGAAAACAACCTTAACTTTTTGGCCGATTGTTACCTTGTCAAAATCCGTGTCGACGATGTTGGTCAACATCTTCACGCCCTCGTCAAGGGTGACGTATGCGATGGTGAAAGATACTTTAGCGCGTTTCATAACGGAGAACGTGTAGACCTCGCCAGTACCTTTCGCTTCGACCCACTCCGTCTGATCGGAAAGGCAATGCGGGCAAAGGGCACGTGGATAGTAGTGCGCCTCATTGCATGATTTGCAAATCTTGATCATCAGCTTGCCTTGACCTGCTGCGTCCCAGAAGACTTGCGTTTCAGGATTCGGATCGGGGTTTGCGATCTCTCTGTCTGTGGTTGTCATGATCGATTACTCCCGTTCCATAATGACTGTTGAGCTGGCGTGGCGGGTGCCGATCGAGCCGCCGGTCCCGTGGGCCAAGGCGAGGTCGCAATTGGGCACCTGTACCTTGGGGTGGGCTTCGCCGCGCAACTGACGGACGGCTTCAATGACCTTCGTCATGCCGCCACGGTTGGCCGGATGGTTGTTGCAGAGGCCGCCGCCATCGGTATTGAATGGCAATTTGCCAACGCCTGAGATGAGATTGCCATCAGAGACGAATTTGCCGCCCTGGCCTTTTTCACAAAAGCCCAAGTCTTCAAGCTGCAACAGCACCGTGATGGTGAAGCTATCGTAGATTGAAGCATACTTCATGTCTGAGGGCTTGAGGCCTGCTTCGTCAAAGGCGCGAGGGCCCGTGACGCGGCCTGCCGTGTAGGTAAGGTCAGTTTTGCCACCGTCCTGGCCTTTGGCAAAAGATGCACAACCACGGATTTTCACCAGCGGTCGTTTGAGCTCCTTGGCGATATCGGGGTGGACCACGACAAGTGCACCACCGCCGTCGGAAATCACGCAGCAATCAAGCCGGCGAAGCGGGGTTGTGATCATCGGCGAGTTCACAACGTCCTCGACGGTGACAACTTCACGGCGCAAGGCGTGGGGGTTGTGCTGAGCGTGCGTGGAGGCGGCAACACGAATCCAGGCGAGTTGCTCGGAGGTGGTGCCATATTCGTGCATGTGGCGCATGGCGGCCATGGCGTACATGTTGGTGACCACCGGGGAGTAAGGGAATTCAAACTGCACATCGGGTGCGAGTTGATTATAGATCCGCGGTTTGGTGCCGGTTGCCATGCCTTCAGCGGCTGGGCGCCCTGCAAGGGTGATCAAGGCAACACGGCAGCGGCCTTCAGCGATTGCCTGGGCAGCGTGCTCGACATGGACGACATATGAGGAGCCGCCGGTATCTGTCGAATCCATGAATCTCGGTTTGATGCCGAGGTAATCGATCATGTTGATGGGGCCGAGGCCCGGTGCGTCGCCGGCACAGAAGTAGCCGTCGACATCGGCGTGGGTGAGGCCGGCATCGTCTAAGGCACCTTTGGCGACTTCTGCGTGAAGTTGCGGAAGTGACTTGTCGATTGCCTTGCGGGTGGGGTGTTCATATGCGCCTGCGATATAGGCTTTTCCGTTGATACTCATGCGTTCCTATGCGGCTCCCTGGACGTTTCCTTGATGTTATGTATCTCGAGTGTTGATATCTCGAGCATTATGTATCTTGCGATATGCGAGTTTTGTAGCCGCATACAGCCGTGGTGACTGAGTGTTCGAGATCGCCACTGTGGCTAAAGGGTATCGAGTGGGTTGTATGCAGGCAAGATGCCGGGAAGATCGCGGCTAACTAATCAAGAGTGAGATGGCTACCGAATGGGTTTCCAGGTGGATGGCGGCCATTGTTAGAGCTGGGGGGCTACCGAGCCGGTCGGGAAGGCTTTGGTTTGTCGCATAGCTTCGCCAAGCACCATGGCTGCGGCGACGGCGATGTTTAGCGAGCGTAAGCCGGGGCGGAGGGGAATACGGAGGCAGGCATCGGCTTGCTTATGCACATGATTCGGTGCGCCGGCGCTCTCACGGCCAAGCAGCAGGCAATCGTCGGGTAGAAAGGCAAAATCCGTGTAAGTCAGCTCGGCCTTTGATGAAAGTAAGATGATGCGGGAAGGTGTCGGGGAGGCGTTTTTCTGGAGGAATTCTTCCCAACTCAAATGACGGGTAAGGTCGACATGGGATAAATAATCCAGGCCTGCGCGGCGCAACGAGCGGTCTGAGATATCAAAGCCGGCAGGGCCGATGATGTCGGTTGGAACGCCGAGACAAGCCGTGAGGCGAAGGATGGTGCCGGTGTTTTGCGGGATATCTGGTTGGTAGAGAGCAAGTCGCATTTCAAGGGCCAAATTGCTGATTGAGGGGTGAGTGCGCCAAATTGCCTAAGCAGGTTGTCCGTTTGATGTCTTGAGGGGGGGGGCAAAGAGTGGCAGAAGACGTCGTGGCATTGCGCATCGTAGGGTGTGTGTGATGACAGTTGCGTTTTATTGAGACATATACGTGATCTTCCTGGCGGTCGAGTTTGTGTGGGAAGATCGTGGGAAGATGATGAGCAGACTGGTTGAGCCGACTGGCGATGTCAGTTCGCGAGCAGTCAACATCCGAGGATGAGTTTGGATGCTTGACTTGCGGAACTTGAATTGGAGGGGACCTTGGCGTCCGATGTAAACGAGCCGACACGGCGCGACTTCCTCACTCTGGCGGGACCAGTGTTTTTCGCTGTTGGCGGAGCGGTGACGCTGTGGCCGTTTGTTGCCCAGATGAACCCAGATGCTGGGGCGCGTGCGGAGGCTTCTCTCGAGGTTGATCTCGCGCCGGTGCAAGAAGGGCAGGCGATTACTGTGATGTGGCAGGGTAAACCTGTGTTCATCCGCAATCGAACCAAAGCCGAAATCGAGGCGGCTCAAGAAGTTGCCTTGGCGGATCTGCCTGATCCGCAAACAGATCAACAACGGACTAAGAAGGGCCATGAGAATTGGCTGGTCGCGGTTGGGATTTGTACGCACTTAGGGTGTATTCCGAAGGGACAAAGCCTGGGCGATGCCAAAGGTGAGTTTGGTGGCTGGTTCTGTCCGTGCCACGGTTCGCATTACGATACCGCAGGTCGCATTCGGAAGGGGCCGGCGCCGAGAAATCTACTGGTTCCAGCCTATTCATTCGATAGCAATTCCAAGATAACCATCGGCTAAGCCGTTAGGGGAGGCCGAGCAGCGATGCAGGGTCACGAAGATACTTATAAGCCCAACGGGGCATTCGGGAAGTGGATGGATGAACGCCTTCCGATCATGCGGTTGCTGCATGGTCAGGTGGTTGATTTTCCAACACCGCGCAATCTCAACTATCTATGGACATTTGGTGGGATTTTAACATTCTGCCTTGTCGCGCAGATCGTTACCGGTATCGTGCTGGCAATGCACTATGTGCCGTCTGCCGATGCCGCATTTGATTCAGTCCAACACATCAAACGCGACGTGAACTACGGTTGGTTGATGCAATCGCTTCACGCCGTTGGTGCGTCAATGTTTTTCGTGGCTGTCTATATCCATATCTTCCGGGGGCTTTATTATGGCTCTTATAAAGCGCCACGGGAAGTGTTGTGGATACTCGGGGTGTTTATTTTCCTCGCGATGATGGCAACAGGGTTCCTTGGCTATACGTTGCCGTGGGGCCAAATGAGTTTCTGGGGGGTGACGGTGATCACCAACCTATTCTCGTCGGTCGATGAAGTAATCCCTGGGCTTGGCACGCTAATCGTGACTTGGCTGTGGGGTGGCTACTCGGTAGGTGGGGCGACGCTTAACCGTTTCTACAGCCTGCATTACTTATTGCCGTTCGTGATCTTTGGACTGGTGGCGCTGCATATCTGGGCGCTGCATGTCACGGGGCAGAACAACCCGACCGGGCTTGAGGTTAAATCAAAATCTGACACGGTGCCAATGAGCCCGTTTGCGGTGACGAAGGATCTCTTCGCGCTGGCGGTGTTCCTGATTTTGTATGCGTGGTTCGTCTTTTTTGCTCCCGACTATCTGGGGCATGCCGATAACTATATTCCGGCGAATCCGTTGGTTACGCCAGCCCACATCGTGCCTGAGTGGTACTTCCTGCCATTCTACGCAATTTTGCGGGCTATCCCCTCAAAGCTGGGTGGCGTGATTGCGATGTTCTCGGCGGTTGCGATCCTCGCTTTCGTGCCGTGGCTTGATTGGTCGCGAACGCGCTCGGCGAAGTACAGGCCGATGTTTAAATGGTTCTTCTGGCTGTTTGCGTTTACGTGTTTGGCGCTTGGCTATCTGGGCGCGATGCCTGCAGAAGGTTCCTATGTAACGTGGTCGCGAATCTTTACGGCCTACTACTTCATGTTCTTCATCCTCGTTCTTCCGATCATTGGCCTCATTGAGACGCCATCGCCGACACCAAACTCAATTAGTGAGGCAGTGCTTGGCGGGGATCATGGCGGCGGTGGTCATGCATCATCGGACGCGGCTGTAGCCGAACCTGAGAAACGCTGATGGAACGGTCTGGACGACGGAGAATGAAGCCTATGTTGAAGACCCGTACCACGATGGCCCGCTCTGCCTTGGCGGTTGTTGCCGCTCTTGCCTTCAGCACGAACAGTGCGTTGGCGGAGGGCGACCACATCGTAATAAAACGGAATACATGGTCGTTTGGGGCTATGTTCGGACAGTACGATAAGAACCAGTTGCAGCGAGGCTTCCAAGTCTATCGGGATGTCTGCTCATCATGCCATGGCCTTAACCGAATTGCTTTCCGAAATCTCGCACAGCCTGGCGGGCCGGAATTTCCAGAGGCAGCCGTGAAGGCGTTGGCTAAAGAATATGAAGTGAAGCAGCCGCCGAATGACGATGGCGAAGTGGTTTTAGGTCCGGCGAAGTTGTCTGACTATTTCCCGCCGCTTTATGAGAACGAGAATGCAGCGCGTGCGACCCACAATGGAGCGTTGCCACCGGATCTTTCATTGATCGCCAAGGCACGTAGTGTGGCATATAGCGGAAGTTGGTATGCGCATCCCTACTCCATGGTGAAGGATATTTTGAGTAGCTACCAGGAGGGCGGGGCTGATTATCTGGTTGCACTGCTATCTGGATACAGCACGCCAACTGCTTACGTTCGCGATGACAAAGGGCATTTGAAGCCGGCTGGTGATAAGACTGGTGATGGCGTTGTGCAATGCATTTCGGTTGTGCATGGCGAACATGGCAAGCCTGATGTCTGCAATAAGTTGGCCGAAGGCATGAACTACAATAAATCCTTTGTAGGTCACCAGATTGCAATGGCTAATCCGTTCGACGGTCATGAACCGGATTCGCCACGTGTAATCTATCAGGACGGTACCAAGCCGACGATTGAGAATTATGCAAAAGACGTTGCAGCGTTTCTTTCCTGGGCGTCGGATCCATCGCTCAACGGGCGTAAGCAGACTGGATGGCTGGTGCTGGTCTATTTGCTGATTACGTCGGTGCTGCTCTATGTTGCTAAGCGGCGCATCTGGTCGGGTGTGAAACACTGAATGTTGCGCACTGCGTGAAGCACAGATTAGAGTGTTTCGTGCCGGTCGTTCTGTTGAACTTTGATGGAAAAGGCCTCGCTACTATGCGAGGCCTTTTTTCTTTCTTCGGTCATTGTCGTCGGATTTGGCGATGATGGGGTATTGATGATGGGTTATTCTGGGCTTTGGGTGTTGAGGAGTGATTTTTGATGGCGCAGGCTGTTCTTGGGATTGTCGGCGGCAGTGGTCTTTATGATCTGCCGGGGCTGGAAAACGCGCATTGGGAAACTGTTGAGAGCCCTTGGGGAGAGGCGTCGGACCAGGTTTTGTTTGCTGAGTTTCAAGGATTGCAAATCCGTTTTCTGCCGCGACATGGACGCGGGCATCGGATTGCGCCAAGTGACATCAATTTCCGCGCAAATATTGATTGCATGAAGCGGGCTGGCGTCACGGATCTGGTTTCGATTTCGGCGTGTGGATCGTTTCGGGAGGAATTGGCTCCGGGAATGTTTGTGCTGGTGGATCAATTCATCGACCGGACGTTTGCGCGGGTAAAGAGCTTTTTTGGAACGGGGCTTGTGGCTCATGTTTCGCTGGCTGATCCGGTTAGCCCAGGGCTCGTCGATGCCGTTGAAAAGGCGCTGAAGTTTGAGAATATTCCGCATCGTCGCGGCGGGACTTATCTGGTTATGGAAGGGCCGCAATTTTCCAGTCGGGCTGAAAGTTTTTTGTATAAGTCATGGGGTTGTGATGTAATTGGCATGACTAACATGCCGGAAGCGAAGCTGGCACGGGAGGCTGAGCTTTGTTACGCAACGGTGGCGATGGTAACGGATTATGACTGCTGGCATGACGATCATGAGCATGTCGATGTGGCTTCGGTGCTTACTGTCATGAAGTCGAATGGGGAGAAGGCGCAGCGGATGGTTGCGGCGCTTGCCGGCAATTTTCCGAGAGAGCATCAGCCATGCCCGATCGGATCAGATCGGGCATTGGATGTCGCATTGATCACGACACCTGAGGCACGTGACCCTGAGTTGATCGCCAAGCTTGATGCGGTGGCCGGACGGGTGCTTTAGAGAACGGAAATACTCCAGTGCACGTTCGGCTTTGATGGAATCACATGAGGCTTTTTGTGTGTGCCCTAAGTATTTATTTTAGCGACTGATCAAGTTTTAGGCCGAAACAAAAGTGCTTCAACCTGAAATCATCAGGCTCTTGCTACTTCGCATCTAGCTATTCGGCATACGTGATGCGTCCGGGGTTGATGTGCTTGAGGCCGGGATGGCGTTGTTGCGAAAATAATCCAAGACCCAAACACGCACTGCTCCCGAGAGGCCAGCGGTGCCCCGGTCGCGATCGACGTTTGAGACGATTGAGGCTAGCGAGCAGCGCTCGATCAGGCTGATATCACGAAGCGCTTGCCAGAATGCATTCTCAAGGGAAATCGATGTGCGATGCCCGGCGATTGTGAATGATCGCTTTACTGGCCTGCTGGGTGCGGTTCCTGCCGATTGGGGTTGGCGATATGTGGCCGCGTTGTTGTGGCGTTTGGTGGATATATTTTCAGAAATATTAGATTCACTAATATTTGATTGTGAGGCGTTTGGTTGTGTTTGGTGATGTTTTTCTACAATTATCATTTATCAAAATTCGTCTCGCGCCGGTGTGCTTCTATGAAGCGTAGCAGCTTTTCTTTTTCAGCTTCTGCGGCCCGTCGTTGATGGGCGGGCTGTCCGAATGCGTGACGATTTTCCTCCGCTATTATTTCTTTCTTGAGCCAAGTTTTACGCTTTCTAGCTGTGCGTAGATTGACGATTTTTGCGGTCATCGATTGGGCTATCAAAAGGTAATAAAATGCTGGATTATTCTCACGATGGAGAAATCATTTTTTCTGGGCGCACAATTTCATCAAACTCGGCTTCAGTTACATAACCACCCGAAACTGCCTCCTCGCGTAGCGTCGTCCCGTTGATATGCGCGGTCTTGGCAATCTTGGCAGCTGCATCGTAGCCAATCTTTGGTGCTAGTGCTGTGACTAACATCAAAGACCGTTCTACTCCGGCTGTGATATTATCTTCACGAGGAATGATGCCAACAATACAATTCTGTGTGAATGATATTGCAGCGTCAGCCATGAGGCGGACGGATTGGAGGAAATTATAAGCCATTACCGGATTGTAGACGTTCAGTTCGAAGTGGCCTTGGCTACCGGCAAACGACAGTGCGGTATTATTGCCGAAAATTTGCACACAGACCTGAGTAAGAGCTTCGCACTGGGTTGGATTTACTTTGCCGGGCATAATGGAGGAGCCGGGCTCGTTTTCCGGCAGGGCTAATTCGCCAAGGCCGGAGCGAGGACCGGAACCCAGGAACCGAATGTCGTTGGCGATCTTGAATAGTGCGGCGGCGGTAGAGTTGATGGCACCGTGGCTGAAGGTCATGGCATCATGAGCGGCGAGAGATTCAAATTTATTCGGTGCAGTTACGAAGGGCATTTGCGTGATATGGGCAATTCTATCGGCAACGGCTTCAGCGAAGCCTACCGGAGCATTGAGGCCGGTGCCGACAGCGGTGCCGCCCTGAGCCAATTCATAGAGCTTGGGCATAGTCATTTCGATGCGCTCAATGCTATTGTCGAGCTGCATGGTGTAGCCAGAAAATTCCTGACCGAGTGTGAGAGGTGTTGCGTCCTGGGTGTGGGTGCGGCCGATCTTTATGATCGATTGCCAGGCTTCTGCTTTGTCATTGAGTGCGTTTCTGAGGGTGCGGAGGGTCGGTAGAAGACGGTGGCGGATTTCTTCCGCGCAGGCAATGTGCATGGCGGTTGGGTAGGTGTCGTTGGAAGATTGCGACATGTTGCAGTGATCGTTTGGGTGAACCGGAGATTTGGTTCCCATTTCGCCACCCAGTATTTCGATGGCGCGGTTTGAGATCACCTCATTGGCGTTCATGTTTGACTGAGTGCCTGATCCGGTCTGCCAGACAACGAGGGGGAAGTGCTCATTGAGCTTTCCTTCGATGACTTCTTGGGCTGCCTTGACGATAGTTTCGCCGATTTTCGGATCAAGGCCACCGAGTTGCATGTTGGCTTCCGCGGCGGCGCGTTTGACGATGCCTAATGCACGAACGATGGGCAGTGGTTGTTGCTCCCAACCGATTTTGAAGTTGCCGAGCGAGCGTTGGGCTTGAGCGCCCCAATATTTGTCGGCAGCGACTTCGATTGGGCCAAAGGAGTCCGTTTCGGTGCGGGTATCAGTCATGTTCGGCTTTCGGATTTTTTGTGCTTTCGGGAGCGTGGCATCACGGGTTGTTTCAACGGTTCCAATACCACGCAGATGGCAGCTACTCCAGGGTAATGGTTAAGTGGCGTCGCGACGCGGGCTGGGAACAGTGATCCGGGCTTACTGAGGCCGGGGTTTCAGCCTGCGCCGCAAGGGATGTTACTTAACGCTTGAGAAGGCCGTTGGAGCGATGAACTGGCTGGAAACGTTGGCGACAATCGCGCCGTTGGCTTCGGATGCCGCACGCTTAGTGGTCCATTCTTCATCGACCATGAAGGCACCCCATTTAGTTTCGCGCTCGGCGAGTGATTCCCAGGCAAGCATGTAGATGAGTTGTTGGTTGGATTCACCGATAACGGTTGTCCAAAAGCCGGCCTGACGGATGCCTATGCGTTTGAAAATATTCAGAGTGGTGTTTTCGAAACGATTGAGGAGGGCGGGCAGTTGTCCCGGAACGCAGTCATAAATGCGTAGTTCATAAATCATCGAGTTTCCTTCCTAGGTTTGAGTTTTCATTATTGCCGAGTGGATGCAGAGTTTGATGGGCCTACCCTTTAGCACTGTCAATCGGGTGATGGGGGCTATTGATCCAACGATTGCCGGGGCGCGTCAATCTATCTGCAAAGTGAAGCTATCTGCAAAGTGGGACCGACTGAAAAGCGAGACTAAATGCAACGTGGCGACTCGGGCCCGCTGTTTGGCTATGTTAGAGGTTGCTGCGGAATTCGTATGTCTGGCCTGGTGCGTTCGCGCTGGGCGCAAAGTTATTGCCAGAGATGGAGCGGTATTCTCTGAGTTTGTTATTTGGATTGAGGCTCATGTTCTTGATTGGTGCGCAGGCACTTCAATCACAAAACGTTTGGGTCTGGGCAGAGGTGCCGCTATTTTTTTCGGAATGCGTCAAGGCTGACGATTTCGGCGCTGCCGGATTCGTCTGTTTCGTCATTATTTTCTGCTTCATGCTCTGTTTTATGTTGGTCATCGGATTGACCTTTGCCCAATTCGGCTTCTGTGCTGGTGTCTTCGTTTGCCGTTTCTGCCGAGACGTCCGAGGTCTTCTGAAGCTGATCATCCGGCACTGAGGCTTCTGAAAGCATGGCCTCGTTCGACGTGCCAATCGCGGGCGGGGCGGGCTTAGCGGGCGGGAATGCCTCGTCCTCGACTGAGGAGGGAGCTAATTCATTGCTGGCGAAGGGAAGTGGCGCCAGGGAGATCGGTGGGGCGGAGCCGCTGCGCTGGGGCATTATTGGCGAGGGGGATGAGCTGAGATCCGTCAGCATATCATTTGTTTCGAACTGCAGACCGTAGCGTACACTTGGATCAAAGAAGACTTTGATTGCGCTATAAGGCACTACCAGTCGTTCCGGGATGCCGTCGAAGGTTAGTTTAACCTCAAAGCGCTCATCGCTGACGATAAGATCCCAGAAACGATGCTGTAGCACGATGGTCATTTCATCGGCATACTTTTCGCGAAGCCGCTTTGACAGGATAACGCCTGGGGCAAGGGTGTTGAAAGAGACATAGAAATGATGATCGCCCGGCAAACCGACGTCTGCTGCCTGCTTTAAAACGGTGCGAACAACGCCGCGCATGGCCTCTTGCGCGAGAGCCTCGTAGTCAATTGTGCCCTCGGCTGTCATGGATCCTATCTCAATCTTTCAGATGCAGTGCATTTGACTGCTCACGACTGCAACCACTGGCAGACAATATTGAAACTACTTATAGGTGAAATAGTTTGCGATCAAAAGCTGCCCAGCAAAATTAGTGGAGAGCTTCTGTTGCCCGGTGCCCTCCAAACCGCGCCTGGACCTGCTACGGCTCAGGACTTCAATTCGAGGTTATGACATCGCTTAAGCAGCGACGGCATTAGCCTCAGCATAGTTGTCATTTGCAACTACTGTTTTGACCCGATAACGGCGGTATCATGCCGGGCAAAAGCGCGCCCTTTACACTCTCGTCGATCCTATTTCGCCCCCCCGAAGCCCGCAAACTGACCGCTAATGGGTTTGACTGCGGGCTTGGGTGGAGGCGCCGGGTACTGCCCCCGGGTCCGAATAGCTTATTCCGACGTCCATTTATTGCCATAGTCGAACGAATCCGACGGTTTGAATATAGGGGTAGATGGTGTGAAAAAAAAGTCTATGGACGTTGAGAATCTCTGAAAGAGGCATGGATAGCACAGGAAATTCCACTGGAGGTGAGTGTTTGAGCTCTAATTGACGATATCCAGGGGAGTTTTGAGAGCTGGAGCCGGATATTATCGAACTGCGCTAAGAAACTGTTATCTCTTCGAGGATGCCTCGGAAGGAGGCATGGGAGTCGTGGAGCCGCTTGGGAAGAAGGGCGGATCTTCGGAGGAAGGTTGGGTGGCAGAGGGTCGAGACTCGGCTGAACTGGCCGTGCGTGACGATTTCAGATGTCAGTTCCTTCGGTTGAAATGCGAAGGATCCGGCCACAATGCTTGCAGTGGACGGCATCTGCGTCATGACGGTTTAGGCCGCAGTCCGGGCAATCATAGGTAACACGGCTAGGCCGAAAGATCGTTTGGACAAGTCGCAGAAATAGGGCCACACCGAAAACCATGATGATGACCGAGAGAATGCGGCCGGTGGTGCTGGTGAGGGTAATGTCGCCAAAGCCTGTGGTGGTGAGAGCTGTGACTGTGAAATAGAGCGCGTCGATGTAGTTGGTGATTAAGGGGTTGGTGTTGACTTGGAGGACGTAGACCAAGGCGGTCATCACAAAAACGAAGACGCCGAGGTTGATGGCGCTTTGAATGAGTTCTTCGTTGCGCTTGAAGAAAGAAAATTGTTCGCGAAGGTCTTTCAGGACGCGGTAGGAGCGCAGCAATCGAAGCGCTCGCAAAACCCGCAAGAACAACAGGCTTTCAACAAGGGTTGGCAGCAGCAGGGTGACGATGACGATGACGTCTGCCCAGGTTGTCGCCTGCATGAGAAAGCGGCTGCGGCGTTCTTCGATCCAGAAGCGAGCCCCAAGATCGAGCATGATGACCATGGCGATCAGGGCATCAACCGAGTAGATTAAGGGCAGGCTGTGGAGTAGCGAGGAGACGACGAAGAATAGTATTGAGGCAATATCGAATGTGAGCAGGGCAAAGCGAAAGGCTTTCGCGGATGTGCTGGAGCCACGATAAAGTTTGCGCAGTTTTTCCTGCATGAGGGTATTTCCGCTGTTTGGCTTCGTTTGGTCCGCCATCGGTCCACTATTGGGTAGGAGTGGGAAGGTGGAATCATTTGTTAGCGTGTGTGCGGATTTTTCGCTAGCAGGCGTTTGCTAAGTGCTCGGGTCGTCAATAACTTTGATGATGTTTAGAAAGCTCATCAATATGTGGCTGGGCCGAGTCAGCGTAACGGGGATGGTGCAATATTGAGGATTTCGGATTTATGACTGTTGGATGGGAGACTTCTGAGCGAGCGAGTGTCGGAGCTGACTGGAGGCGGGGGATTGCTGCCATCGTCGTGGTGGTGATTGTTGTGATTGGCGCTGCGATCTGTTCAGGTGCTGCTATCGCGTTGCTTATGGATACTGGTGCTTCCAAAGGAGCCGCAAGTACTGGATCGCAGAACATGAACCAGTGGCTTGTGATGTTGGCATTTCAGATTGGGATGATTGTTCTGGTTGTGGTTTTCGCCCGGCTGTTTGGGCCGGCTCGGGAAATACTGTCGCTCAATGTGCCACTAGGACTTATCAAGACTACTTTGTTTCCGCTGGTGATGTCGATCCTGATGGTGGCTGCCTATTCGTTATTTGTGTCGGTCGTCTTCCCGGATGCAATGCGGAAGGATCTGGCGGTATTCTACAAGCTTCTTGAAGATGTGCCGATGTGGATGCCGGTACTGGTGCTGTGTGTGGGGGCGCCGCTGTCGGAAGAGCTAGTGTTTCGCGGGTTTTTGCTCGGACAACTTGGCCGCACCCGATTTGGCTTCATGGGGGCTGCCATTTTTGCGACGCTGGCATGGACAGTTATCCACGGCCAATACACAGCGGTGGGGCTGGTAGATGTGTTTCTTGTGGGGATGATGTTTTCCTGGACGCTGTGGAGAACGCGCAGCTTATGGGTGCCGATTGTGTTTCATGGGCTCTACAACGCTGTAGTTCTGGTGATCATTACCCAGACTGACGTTATGGCCGGTTAGGGGCAAATGGGTGAAGGCTCGTTTGCTATCATAGACTGCCGGTTGGACATGCATTTGGAGGACTTATGGAGCAATACCTTGATTTGATGCGTCATGTTCGTCGGGCAGGTGTGGAGAAGGCTGACCGGACGGGGACTGGGACGCTCAGTGTATTTGGCCATCAGATGCGGTTTGATCTGGCGCGCGGATTTCCGCTGGTGACAACAAAGAAGCTGCATACCAAGTCGATTATTCATGAGTTGCTTTGGTTTCTGAAGGGTGAGACGAACATTGCCTACCTGAAGGCAAACGGCGTTTCTATCTGGGATGAGTGGGCGGACGAGAAGGGTGAGCTGGGGCCGGTTTATGGGCGGCAGTGGAGGTCCTGGCCGGGGCGTGATGGGGCGGCAATTGATCAAATCTCGGATGTTGTGGGGTTATTGAAAACAAACCCTGATAGCCGCCGATTGATTGTTTCTGCCTGGAACCCGACCGATCTCCCGGATATGGCGTTGGCGCCGTGTCATTGTTTGTTTCAATTCTATGTCGCGGACGGGCGGTTGTCGTGTCAGCTCTATCAGAGATCGGCGGATGTATTTCTCGGTGTGCCGTTCAATATCGCAAGTTATGCGCTTTTGACGATGATGATGGCGCAGGTGTGTGATCTTGAGTTGGGGGAATTTGTGCATACGCTGGGGGACGCGCATCTCTATCTTAATCATCTCGAACAAGCGGATGTGCAGTTGGCACGAACGCCAAAGCCGTTACCGACATTGGAGATTAACCCTGACGTGGCTTCGATCTTCGATTTCTCGTTCGAAGATTTTTCGCTGACGGGCTACGCGCCTGATCGACATATCAAGGCGAAGGTTGCTGTTTGATGGAGCAAGTGGCCAAAATCTGTTTCATTGTGGCGGTGGCTTCAAACGGCGTGATTGGCCGTGATGGCCAGTTGCCATGGCGCCTGCCAAGCGATCTCAAGCGGTTCCGCAAATTGACGATGGGCAAGCCGATCATCATGGGCCGCAAGACGTTTCAGTCGATTGGAAAGCCACTTGATGGGCGGGATAACATTGTGGTGACGCGAGACTCTTCGTTCCTGGCTGATGGGGTGTTGGTGGTGGCATCGGTTTCGGCGGCGGTTGGGGCGGCGATGGTGTTTGCCAGGGAGCGTGGGGCTGATGAGGTGATGGTGATTGGTGGTGCCGAGATTTACCGGGAAATGCTGGCTGAGGCGAGCCGAGTTTATCTGACCCGTGTTCACTGTGAGCCTGAGGGAGATACGGTATTTGCTGATTTGGCACCGGAGATTTGGAAGGAGGTGCGGCGTGAAGCCATTCAACCTGATGACCGAGACGACTGCGCTGCAACATTGATTGTACTGGAACGGCGCGTTGAGGTTCGTGCATCATCCGATCAAATATAGCGGTATTCGTGATCCAATTGATCGGAAGTTAATTCACTGAAATTGCCCATTTGTGCTTGAACCAGCCCGCCGCACTGCCAAAATGCTTATTAATATGAGTAGATATGTTTGCGCGTTCTTCAGGGGTAGCCTATAGATTGCGCCGAATTTCCATGTGGTACCGATTTATGTGCTGATAGCTGATTTATGGCTTGAGGCTTGCCGGTCACGCGAGATGTGCACGACAACAGTTCGATCGACGAAAGGCAGCAAGAATGCCCTGGAATAATGAGAGTGGCAGCAACGGCGGTAAAGGCGGCGGTCCTTGGGGACAAGGGCCTTGGGGACAAGGGCCCGGCGGTGGCGGGGGGCGTGGCCAGCAGTCGCCAGACCTCGAAGATATTCTGAAACGCGGGCAGGACAGCTTGAAGCGCGTCATGCCTGGCGGTGGCGGTTCGGGTATTCCAAGTTCGCTATGGTTTTTGATGCTCGTTGTGCTAGCCGGTGTCGTTGGCTTTTATGCCTTTACGTTCAAGGTCAACCCAAACCAGCAAGGCGTTGTGTTGCGGTTTGGCGAATATGTGCGCTGGGAAGGGCCGGGATTGCACTTTAAGTGGCCTTATCCGATTGAAGAGGTGCTGTTGCCGGATGTGACGGCTCGGAACCAAATTCGCATCGGCATGCTGAACGTACCAGGTGGAAGAGGCAGCCGGTCAGCGCGAATTATTGATGTGCCTGCAGAGAGCCTGATGCTAACTGGCGACGAAAATATTGTTGATGTTGATTTCGTGGTGCTTTGGCAAATCAAAACAGGGGTCGACGCGAAGACCAAGCAAACCGGGGCAGAGCAGTATCTTTTCAACATTCAGAACCCGAATCGGACGGTGAAGGAAGTTGCTGAAAGCGCGATGCGAGAAATTGTCGGCAAGAGCGATATTCAGCCGATTCTGACGCAAGACAGAGAGAAGACCCAACTTGCTGTTAAGGCGTTGATGCAGAAAACGCTGGATAGCTATGGCGCCGGTATCCGGATCACGCAGGTGCAATTGCAGAAGGTTGACCCGCCCGGCAAAGTTATCAACTCATTCCGGGATGTGCAGGCAGCACGTGCCGACCAAGTGCGCTTGCAGAATGAAGCCAGGGCTTATGCCAATCGGGTAGTTCCTGAAGCGCGTGGGCAGGCTGAACGTATTTTGCAGGCTGCAGAAGCCTACCGGCAGCAGACAATTGCCGAGGCAACGGGGCAGGCCGCCAGGTTCTTGAAAATCTACGATGAATACAAGAAGAAGCCGGAGCTAACCCGGCGGCGGATGTATCTGGAAACAATGGAAAAAGTGTTCAGTAGCGCCAACAAGACGATCATTGACAGCAAGTCGGGATCTGGCGTCGTACCTTATCTTTCTCTCAACGAACTAAACCGATCTAATGCTGCGCGGAAAGGAAACTGATCATGCGTGCTTTTCTCGCAATTGTTATCGTGGTGTTGGGTGCGGCGGCTGTGGGTGTTTATCTCTCGGCGTTTATTGTGCGGCAGACCGAACAGGCTATTGTTTTAGAATTTGGTCGGCCAATCGCGAAGGGTGTAATCCGCAAGCCGGGTCTGCATTGGAAGGTTCCAATCGCGCAGACGGTTACTTTTTTCGACAAACGGATTCTTGATCTCGATACATCCCCGCAGGAAGTGATTGCTTCGGATCAGAAGCGGCTCGTCGTTGATGCGTTTGCACGCTTCAGGATCAAAAACCCGCTGTTGTTTTATAAAGCGGTGAGAAATGAGCGTATCGCTCGAGATCGACTGAGTGCGTTTCTTGATGCGGCAATCCGAAGTGTGCTGGGTTCTGCGACATTTGAGGATCTGGTTCGCGATAAACGCGAAGAGTTGATGCATGAGATTGCTAGGCAGGTTAATCTACAGGCCGAGGGGCTTGGTATTGAAGTGATTGATGTGCGGATCAAGCGGGCTGATTTGCCTGAGGCCAACAGTGAGGCCGTCTACAGGCGGATGCAGACGGAACGCCAACGTGAAGCCGCAGAATTCCGTGCTGAAGGGGGTGCTGCTGCCAACCGAATTCGGGCGACGGCGGATCGGGAAAAAACCATCATTATTGCGAATGCAACGAACAAATCTGAGCAGTTGCGCGGTGATGGAGATGCTGAGCGGAACAAGATCTTTAACAATGCATTTGGTCGTGATCCGGACTTTTTTGCCTTTTATAGAGCAATGCAAGCCTATGATCGTTCGCTTAACTCGAAAGATACACGCTTGGTATTGTCGCCGAATTCGGAGTTCTTCCGGTACTTTAGTAGCATTTCCGGGGTACCAGCCGTTCCGCCAAAATAATGGGTGATTTGCTGGTTGGATTCGGTTTGGTTCTAGTGATTGAGGGGGTGCTTTGGGCCGTGTGTCCATGGCTTGCCCTTAAGATGCTGAAGGCGGCCTCGGAGACGCCCGAGCAGTCGTTACAGGTGGCAGGCACGATCTCGGTGGCTGCCGGTGTTTTGATTGTCTGGGCAATTCGCGGTTGATAGGCCCGCAGTTGACGGAGCCATGGCGGCGGCTGCACCATCGGTTACGGCTTTGTGGTTGAACTGGACCAAAATACTGGACCCAAATATTGGGGCCGAGGAGCTGGTGATTGTTGAGGGCTGCTAGAGACTTTTTTGGGACTCTTCTCCGTCCGGTTGGACTTTTGATCGCCGGGGTGGTGATTGCTTTGCCTACAGTCTTGGTGCCCTTGGTGTCGGCTATGGCGCAGGGGCCACGGTCGGTCGCTCCGATTGCCGCGCGGTTGACGGATGCCGTTGTAAACATCTCGACATTGCAGCGCGTGAAGGGGCCAAAGGGCGGGCCGTTGCCAAATGTGCCGCATGGGTCGCCGTTTGAGGATCTGTTTCAGGATTTTTTTAAGCGCAAGGGACGCCGAGGACCAGGGAGCCGCAAAATTTCGTCGCTTGGCTCGGGGTTTGTGATTGATGGCAAGGCGGGTTTGATTGTCACGAATAATCATGTGATTGCTGGTGCCGATGAAATTACCATCATTTTCCGCGATGGCCGCAAGTTGCGTGTAGACAAGGTTGTGGGGCGGGACACCAAGACTGACCTTGCGCTATTGAAGGTGACCCCTAAGAAGCCGCTCAAGTCTGTAAAGTTTGGTTCATCGGATTTGCTGCGGGTTGGCGATTGGGTGATGGCGATCGGCAATCCTTTTGGGCTTGGCGGTTCAGTTTCGGTTGGGATTATTTCCGCCAAACAACGCGACATCCGATCTGGTCCCTATGATGACTATTTGCAAACGGATGCCGCTATCAACAAGGGCAATTCGGGTGGGCCGCTGTTCAATATGGATGGTGAAGTTATTGGCGTGAACACGGCTATCATCTCGCCGACAGGTGGCTCGATTGGGATTGGTTTTGCGGTGCCGGCGGAAGTTGTTGTGTCGGTGATTGACCAGTTGAAGCGGTTTGGGGAGACTCGACGCGGTTGGATTGGCGTGAATATCCAGTCAGTGACGGAGGATATAGCCGAATCGCTTGGTGTATCTGTGAATACAGGGGCGCTGGTGGCGAAGGTTGCTGATGGTGGACCGGCGGCCAAAGCGGGAATCGTTGCGGGTGATTTGATCCTTCGGTTTAACGGCAAGGATGTGAAGTCGGTTCGTTCGTTGCCGCGCATTGTCGCGCGGACGCCGCATGGAAAAACTGTCGACGTTGATATTCTGCGCAATAGCAAGCCTTTGAAGCTTTCGGTCAAAGTTGGGCGGCTGGAAGAAAAGGGTAAGAAAAGTGCTTCTGCACGAGGGCGAAAATCCACTTCGGGCGATAAAGGGCCAAATGTATCGTTTGCACTTGCTGGCATGACGCTGGAGCCCCTTTCGGATAGCCAACGGAAAGTCTTCGGCATTGAAGGGAAAGTGGTGGGGCTGGTTGTTGTTTCGGTGAAGAAAAAGAGCGTCGCTGCACGGGAGGATATTCGTGCAGGAAATGTTATTGTGGAAGCTTCTCAAAAGGCTGTTCGATCAATCAAGGCGCTGCGAGGTGTGCTTGACAGTGTGCGTGAGGCGGGACGAAAGAGGGTTTTGCTGCGGATTGAAGATGCCAAAGGTAATTTGCGGTTTGTCGCGGTGCCCTTCGATTAGGTGGTGGCGCTTTAATCATGAGTGGATGCAGGATAGGGCACGTTCACCTTTGAAGGAATTAAATGAGCCCCTTTAGTGCGTGTTTGAGGTATTTATCTTAGAGACTGATCGGTAGAAATCTGGCGTGGAGAATAACGGTGAGCAGTCGCTACGGAGTATTGGAATCAGTCGCTGATATGTTCGTGCCCGTCCATCGTGATGGGCATAAACTTCTTGGTATAGGTCTCGCGCTGACTGTTATCTTCTTTTTCATTTGGTCACCACTAGGTTGGCTATGTGCGATTGGCACAAGCTGTCTGGCCTATTTTTTTCGTGATCCGGATCGGGTCATTCCGCTGCGCGATGGGCTTGTGATTGCGTCTGCCGATGGCAAAATCGCCAGCATCGAGAAAGTTGCACCACCTGTGGAGCTTGCACTTTCCGGCGGGGACCGAGTGCGGATTTCGACGGTTCTTTCTTTGTGCGATATGCAAGTGAGCCGGGTGCCGGTTGCTGGACGGATTACGCGATCGGTTTATGTGCCGGGAGCGTTTTTTGCTGCCTCGAATGAGAAGGCCAGCGAAGATAATGAGCGACGTGCGCTGGTTATTGAAACGCCCAGTGGGGCGGAGATTGCTGTTCTGCAAATTGCCGGGATTCTGTCACGCAGGATCGTGACGTTCGTTGCCGAAGGCGACAGTGTTGGCGTGGGGCAGCGGTTTGGCTTGATTCGATTTAGCAGCCGGGTTGATATCTATCTTCCAGTTGGTGCGCACGCATTGGTGTCTGTTGGTCAACGGATGATTGCGGGTGAGACGGTGGTTGCCGATCTCAAGTCCGATGAGCCTGAGCGTGAGGCACGGCGCGGTTAGCGCCCGGCAGTTAAAGCACGTTCATCTTTGACGAAACACATGAGATTACTTGTGCGCGCTCTAATTATTAGTTTTAGAGTCTGAGGGGCAGTGTTTGATTAAGTGGTCCGTTGCGTCAGGCGATCTCTGATGGAACGCAGTGCTGAAGTTGCTTGATCAGTGTTGGTTTGCCGTGTTTGTTCAGTTTTTATGGTCAGTTCGCGCTTGCGTAGTTGCGGTCGGCTTGTGGGCTGCGGGGCGGTTTCTGTCGGGCTCTGGTGACCGCTGTTGGGTTCTTGACGCAGAAGCTGATTTCGTCGTTGCCCGGGCGAGGCTTGTGGATTTTGCCCGGAAAGTTGCACGTTCAGGTGGGCTGGCGCATCTGAAGTTGCAGACGGGCTGTGGGAACTGCGGACGTTTGGTGTTTCCTCATCTGGGGTGTCAAGCTGGAGATTTCGTGTCTCGGCGGCTTCGACAGTGATATTCGGGGCCAGGCCCATCGCTTCAGCCAGCATTTCAGTATTGCTTGCGCCGGTATCGCTCGTGTCGGCACCAGACAGACGCCAGCGTTCCACGAGCTTTTCGAGGAAGTCCTGATCACCGATGGAGCTTTGCCACTTTTCACTAAAGCGTGCGGTTGATGAACGTGGCAGGGCGGATATCGGTAGTTCATCAAAACGGATGCGGACCGGGAGAGCGACGCCGTCGCCGAAAGCAATAGCTTCGCGTTGGCCGAGAGCTGGGAGGAATTCCAGCAAGCCCGAACCGGTATCGGAGACTGCAGATTGCACGATCTGTTGGTCGTGTTCATTGGACATGCGCAGGGCAAACACAGTGTTGCACTGGGAAAGGATTGTAGGGTCTATTTCGGCAGGACGTTGGGTGACGACACAAAGAGATGCGCCATATTTGCGGCCTTCTTTAGCAATCTTTGCGATTGCGCGCTTACATGGTTCAAAACCGGCATTCGGATCGGCGGGGACGTAACGGTGGGCTTCCTCACAAACCAATGTTACGGGGATCTGACCTTCGCCCCAGAGTGCGAAATCGAATGTCATGCGGCAAAGAACTGAGACGACAACATTGACAATCTCGGTCGGCAGGCCTGTTAGCTCAAGGATTGTAATCGGCTTGTCGTTGACGGGAACACGGAAGATCCGGCTCAGGATCTGGGCCATGCCATCATAAACTGTTAGTTGGCCAAACATGAACCCGTAGCGGGGATCCTGGCTGACAATATCAATACGTTGTTTGAGCTGGCGGTAGGGATGGAGGTCTTTTTTATTCTCCAGTCGGCCCATGCGCTCATCAATCATGGCTGTGACATCAGACATCCGATAGGGCACTGGTGTGTCAACGGTGAAGCGGGCGCCTTCTATGCCGCCGCGTCGGAGACTCTGGCTCTCTTTTGTGCGGCCCGAACTGTAGCGACCCTTGGCGATTGGCACGAGTTCCTGGAGGATTTCAACCTCGCTTTTGAGGTTGGATGTATCTCCGATTAAGACTTCGATGAGTTCCTCAAAGGTGAGGAGCCAATAGGGCAGCTGCATGTTGCGGGGGGAGAGAACCTCGGCCCACTCGCTGAAAGCAGTTGCGTATTCATTGTGAGGGTCCAACAAAACGATATGGGCGTTGGGATTATCTTGGAGAATGGAGCGGAGGATAAGGGCTGTGGTGCACGATTTGCCCGTGCCAGTGGTGCCGAGGATGGCAAAGTGCTTGCCGAGCAAGTCGTCAACGCGGACTAGTGCTGGAATGCTGGAGTCTTGGCGGATGCCGCCAATCCGTACACAGCCTTCGGTATCTCCGCAGAAGGCTGCGTGTAATTCGATTCTTGAGGCAACACGCACCCGATCTCCTAGCGATGGGTAGACTGTTACGCCACGGTTGAAGGAAAAAGTGCCTTCTTGTTCGCCATGCCATAGCTCACCGACGAGGCCAAGTTCGGCGATCCATATTTCAGAATCACTTTCTCCTTGAGCTGGAACGGGAACGGATAGAGCTGATACAATCGCCAGCACTGTTGTTTTAGCCTGGCGGATTGTGAGGAGGGTGCCCATCTCGGGCCGGTCAGCGGTATTGCTCATGGAACCAAGAGCCTTGCCATCGAGTAGTACGATTGCTTTAGAGCCGGTTACTGAAACAATTCTGCCAACTGATTCATTGGGCTTTGCTACAGTAGCTTGGTTGATTTCTGATATTGGCAGGGACATGCTGTGTTTCTCACCCTAGTATAAAGTCAGGCGATTGGAATATTCTGGCGACCTGTTGTTTGCTGCCCTCTTGTCACGAAGTTTACGTGACGAGAGGGCAGAGTGATTTTGACTTCAGTTCCTTCGGCTTTCTTGCTTTGAATATCGAGCCAGCCGCCATGCAGTTCAGTGAGGGCGCGTGCGATTGGAAGGCCAAGGCCTGTGCCTTCACGCCAGCGGGTACGCGATCCATCGATCTGACCGAACGGTGTGAGTGCGATATTAACTTCCTCTTCACTCATGCCTAAGCCATTGTCTTTTATGGAGATTGCGACTCCACTTTCCTGAGTATGCCAAGCATTTAGATGGATGGTTCCGCCTGCAGGAGTGAATTTAAGAGCGTTCGAAATAATGTTTGAGAAAATTTGATGAAGCTTTGCCTTATCGCCGCGGATTGGCGGTAGATCTGGTTCGCAATCGCATTTCAGTATGATTTTGGCTTCTTCGCCCCGGAGCTTGAACAGGGCGATGGCGTTTGTTAGCAGATCATTGAGAAGGATTTCGCTACTGTCGAGCGTGTAGCGCCCGCTTTGCATTTTTGAGATGTCGAGAATATCATTGATGACTGTAAGTAAATGATCGGCGGCGTCATTTATTAACTGGGCATACTGAACAATTTCGTCATTTTTCAATTGGCGACGATCATGTTCGGTCAGGAGCTTGGAAAAACCAATAACCGTATTGAGCGGCGTGCGAAGTTCATGGCTCATATTGGCGATGAATTCCGATTTGATACGGCTCAGGAGTTCCGCCTCGATGCGAGCAGAGTGTTCAGCAGTTCGTGCGCGGTGCCGGAGTACGGCGTCGCTCAGTAGCGCCGAATATTCGCCGAGCAGTGACTTGGAGTTATTGTTTCCGAACGCATCGTTTAGCATGGCAATATGCAGGTCTTTATTGTTAAGTTATCAGCCTCCAAGATTAGTGTGGATTGAATAATTACGGGTTAACGCAACATGAAAAATTTGAGTGACATATCTTTTGTTTTTGATTTGCAAGTTGGATGTGCATATTTATAGTTCTTTAACTTTATATGCTGGAAGTGAATAGATGTTTCTACCTATATATTGCGGCGTAGGACTGCGGCTTTGGGGGCAAATATAAAATTTATGGTGGGGCAATGACCTTCATTCCTGATTGGACTGTGTTGCTGACTTATTCGGCCGTGTGCGGATTGCTTTTTGTGACGCCCGGGCCGGATATGAGTTTATTTCTCGCGAAAACAATTGCTGGGGGAAGAAGCTCTGGCTTTGCGGCATTTTCAGGGGCAAGTACCGGCAGTCTTGTGCATACGCTGCTGGCAGCGATTGGCTTGAGCGCGCTTATTTCAGCCTCGGCAACTGCATTTCTAGTGCTTAAGGTTGTTGGGGCGGTCTACCTAGTTTGGCTGGCGATTGAAGCCATTCGTTCGGGTAGTACAATTAAGTTTAACGATGGCAATGCAATCGATAATAAATCCAAAAATTCTGCACTTAGCATGAATAAAGATGGAGATAAGCCGGAGCTCAATCCTAGGCAAACAGCACGAGAGCTCAGGCGCACTTATGTAACCGGTCTATTTGTTAATCTGAGCAATCCCAAAATTGTGCTGTTTTTCGTGACGTTCCTGCCCCAGTTCATTCAGCCAAGGGATCCTGATGCAGCGGCAAAACTATTATTTCTTGGGTTCTACTTTGTAGCTTTCACACTGCCTTGCGGGTTTGTCATGATTATTTTGGCTGAACGCTTTATTCAGATGGTCAAATCTCGCCCAGGAATAATGCGGGCGATTGATTGGATGTTTGCCAGCGTTTTTTGTCTGTTTGCAATCAAGATACTCGCTACCGAGCGAATATGATCGTGAGTGGTTGAGAATGCCACTAAGGGCTATTTCGCGCAATCTATGCAAGTTGGTGTGGCTGGGTCTGAGGCGAGCCGGTTGGAGGCAATGATTTCACCGCAGATGATGCATTCACCGTAAATACCATCGTCGAGCCGCGCGAATGCGGATTGGATGCGTGCCAAGTCTCGGGTGCGGTTGCGTTCGGTGGCAAGCGCCATGGCTTGTTGTTGGATGGCGTCGATACGGGAAACCCGACCGACACTGGTTTGGTCGAGTTCGACGGCACTGCGAGCTTCGCAACTCATAGCTTGCAATTCTTCAAGTTCCGCCTTGCGTGCCAGGAGTTTGGCACGCAAGGCTTTTAGATCCATTTCGGTCATTGTTTTCATCAGTGGAACAGGTTGAGGGGATTAATCATTTGATCCAGAATTCTAGGTTTTCGTATTAAGGCGCGGTCGTTCTATTTGGCCGACATCACACAATACGTCGACCATGGCAGAGAAGTCCTGACTGCCGCAACCACGGGCGCGGGCGGTGGAAAAAGCCTCGCGGGCGGCAGCTGCAACGGGGACCGGGACGCGAGCGGCGTTTGCTGCTTGGACGATGAGGGAGAGGTCTTTGTGGGCCAAATCAATGGTGAAGCCAGGCTCGGTATCGCCGGCCAGCACCTTGTCGGGCCAGTTGACTTTGAGCTGTCCGTTGGTTGCAGTAGTACCGTGGATGACATTGAGGGTCGTTGAGAGATCAAGCCCAAAGCGTTGGCTCAATGCCAATGCTTCCGCGTTTAACTGACACGAGATGATAGCCAGGTAGTTGTTGATGAGCTTGGTGCGGGTACCGGTGCCGCCGGGGCCGCAATAGTGGATGGTTGTGCCCATAGCCTCAAATAGTGGTTTGGCGGTTGCAAAGTCGGCCTCTGAACCGCCGACCATGAACAGACTTTCGCCGCGGTCTGCATGCAGTGCCAGACGCCCGATTGGCGCGTCGATTGCGCGAAATCCGCGAGCCTTTGCCTGATCGTGGAGCTTGTCGGTTGTTTCGGGGTCAATGGTTGAGAGGTCTATCACCAGCGTGCCGGGTTTTGCGTGATCAAAGAGACCGCCTGCATTCATGATCAGGAGATCGACTTCGCGGCCGGTTGGCAGCACGGTGATGATGATGTCACAAGTTTCGGCAAGGTCTTGGAGAGAGGCTGCAGCGCTTGCTCCATGGCTGACCAGTTCAGCGACCGGTTCGGGTCGGATATCGTGGACAACCAACTTGAAGCCCTTTTTGACACAATTGATTGCCATGCCTTTGCCCATTGCGCCAAGCCCGATGAAGCCGATTGTTTCGTCTTTTGCAGCCATTTTTATCTTCCCTGATTAATCTAAAGTGTTCTGCTGGAGAGGAAGAGTAGCGAGTTGTTCAAAGCTCGCAAGCTTTGAAATCAGTGAGGGTGGAAGAGGATTCAGGGTGCTGATCGCTTTCGGCTTTGTGCGAGCTTGTGGGGATAGGTCTTTTCTGCGCCACAGAATCAGGGCAGCACTGGTCGCTGCAACTTAAAAAATGATTTAACGCGAAAGGCTGGAGGATGGCTGAGCGGGCAGCGTTTGAGAAAAAGACAATTGCGCTGGTCTATGATTTTGACGGCACATTGTCTCCACAGCCGATGCAGGAATATGCCTTCCTGCCGTCGATTGGCGAAGACCCAAACAGTTTCTGGGCGGAAAGCAATAGAATTGCCAGCAAAGAGTGCGCAGACCCGCTAATTACCTACATGCATCTTCTTTATAAGAAGGCGAAAGAGAAAAACATTCGGATCGACCGAAAAGACCTGGTCGCGCAGGGCCGGGTAGTGGAATTGTTTGCCGGCGTTGTCGAGTGGTTCGATGAGATTGAGCAGTATGTGGCGATGAGGACGGAAAGCAAGGGGATCACGCTGCGGCACTATTTGATTTCATCGGGGCTTACGGAGATCATAGAAGGCACTTCGATTTACCCGCATTTTCACAACGTGTTTGCTTCTGAATATTGGTTTGAAGCCTATGATTTGCCTTACCCGAAACGGGTGATCACAGACACGGGAAAGACGCAGTATCTGTTTCGGATCAACAAGGGGGTTGAGGATTTAGGTGAGAGTATCAACGAGCACATGTCGGAGACGAACCGGCCGATTCCATTTGGCAATATGATCTATTTCGGTGATGGGGATACGGATGTGCCCTCGATGGCGGTGATGCGGAAAAACGGAGGGCATGCGGTGGCGGTCTATCCACCGGGGAAGGGCAAGTCGAAGTGCATGAAATTATTTCAGGCGGGGCGTTGCGATTTCTTTGCGGCTGCTGATTACCAGCGCGGATCGGATCTATTTAAGCGCACCTGTCTGCTTCTTGACCGGATGCTGGCAGACATTCGTATCGAGGAAGAAAAGTGGCGGCTTGAGAGAAGCATGAAGTAGGCTTCCATATTTTGATTGCTTCAGCTTTACCATGCTGGTCGTCTCGACCATCCCTTTGGGTTGCATTAATTTGACTCCAATCAAAGTTGCACCCCATCCTGGTGTGCAATGTGAAGCGATGGTGGTCAGAGTATTAGGGAGGATCTGTTATGCGCAATTCTTCAACGTGGGGCACTGCTCAGAAATGGCGTGCTGCGCTGAAGTGGTTCTTGGCGGGCGTGATTGCGCTGTGCCTTGGCTTGTCTTTGAGTTTGTCGGCGGCGATAGCAAAGCCTCCATTGGGTTATAAAACGCTGACAAAGAAGGCGAGTTTTGATGATGTCGAGTTCGAGTTGCAGAACGCGATTATCGACCGGGGGCTTAAGGTTGATTATATCGGTCATGTCGGCGCCATGCTTAGTCGGACAAGCAAGACTGTCGGGAGTGTCATCAAGTCTGGCAGCAAGAGTCCCTATCTGAAGGCGAAGTATTATCAGTTTTGCTCGGCGAAGCTGACGCATGAGGTCGTGCGCGCTAATCCACTGAATATTTCAGTATGTCCTTATGTGGTGTTTCTTTTTGAATTGAGGACATCGCCTGGTGTGGTCCACGTTGGCTATCGGATCCCATTTGCGGGGCCATCCGAAGTGACCCAGAAAGCCGTGGCGAAGGTTGAAGCGCTGCTGGCCTCGGTCATCAAAGATGCGTTGGGATAACGTTAGACGATTGCCTTGATCGATTTTTGTGTGCTGATCGACCGGTTAGGTGAGCCGATGGTGGCTGCTGTGCTGGGGGGATATAGCAGCAGCATGCTGGCTGGTGGATGCGGGGCTCGCGTAACACAAAAGGGCTGTCGCATGATGCAACGGCCCTTTTGCCAATGGTGACTATGAGTTAGGCACTCTGCCCAACTCCCGACTACCCCACGGAAGTTTGGCAACCTGCCGATTGCTAGCCGGGCGGCGTTTACTGTGCGATGAGCTTGGTGCCGGTTTTTGCTTGTAGCTCTTCAAATGTCAGCCCATCTACCATGAGCCTGGCTATGAGGCCTTCTGGTGTGATGTCGATGACGGCGAGTTCAGTGTAGACGGTGCGGACTGCTTTAACGGCGGTCGCCGGATAGGTGATTTCGTCAACGATTTTTGGCTCACCTGATTTGGTCGTATGCGTCATTAGAACAAAGATGCTTTTGGCGCCAACACCGAGATCCATCGCACCGCCCACTGCGGGGATGGCGTCAGGGGCACCGGTTGACCAATTGGCCAGATCGCCATTGCGGCCAACTTGGAAGCCACCAAGGACGCATACGTCGAGGTGGCCGCCGCGGATCATAGCAAATGAGTCGGCGTGATGAAAAATTGAAGCGCCAGGAAGTGCGGTTACCGGTTTTTTACCCGCATTAATAAGTTCGTAGTCGATTTCGTTGCCGGTGGCGACTGGTCCCATGCCGAGGAAACCGTTTTCGGCTTGGAATACAATTTCTTTCCCCTCAGGGATATGGTTGGCAACGGCTTCGGGGCGACCGATTCCAAGATTGACGTAGCTGCCATCAGGAATGTCGTTCGCAATGTTGATCGCCATCTGTTCGTTGTTCCACGGGGTCCAGCTCATTGGGGTGATCTCCGTATTCCGGCATCCAGCAACTTTTGCTCTTCTAGTGGGGAAGGTACTTCGACAAGCCGATCAACATAGATGCCGGGCGTGACAACCTCTTCTGGCGCGAGTTTGCCCAGTTCGACGAAACTGCGAACTTGAACGATGGCGTTGGCGGCGGCTGTGCACATAATCGGGCCAAAATTTCGAGCGGTCAGATTATAGGTTACATTGCCCCACCGATCGCCATCGCGGCCCTTAACCAGGGCAACGTCGCCATAGATAGCGTGCTCTAGAACGTGAGGTTTGCCATCAAATTCGCGAACTTCCTTGCCTTCTTGCAGGGGAGTTCCGGCTGAGGTTTGGGTGTAGAATGCCGGGATGCCGGCGCCGGCGGCGCGGATTCGCTCGGCCAGTGTGCCTTGGGGTACAACTTCCAGGTCAAGTTTGCCGGCGCGGTAGGCTGCGGTGAAGACTTCGCTTTGCGAGCTGCGCGGGAATGAGCAGACGATTTTTGCAACGCGTCCGGCGGCGATTAGGGCCGCGAGGCCAATCTGTCCATTGCCGGCATTGTTGGAGACGATGATAAGTTCTTTTGCACCTTGGTCGAGCAGGGCGTGGAGCAGGTCTATAGGGCTTCCGGCGCCGCCGAACCCTGATACAAGAATGGTCGAGCCATCCTTGATGTCGCTCACGGCCTCTTCAACGCTGGCTATGCGTTTGTCGATCAATTCATGACTCCTCATATTCGCGTCTTTTTCAGTATGGAATAAACACAATTTCGAGTGGTCGTGCCAGTGTTGGTATGGTTCGATGCTGCTTGATCAGAAGGGCGATAGCACTTTGGCTATTAATATCTACGCAGAGCGCGTTCAGTGCAGGTTTATGACGCAGAAGGAAATGGATCTCGGATTTCGAAGCCGGAGCCGTGCATGGGTGCCAAGTAAGGGTAGTGGAATGGGCATTTTAAATGGTGAGTGAAGTCGTATCAGATGGTGGCAAGGCGGGTTCGGGGCAGGAGTTGCGTTTGCTCTCCGGCATTTCGGTTGCGCACTGGGTGAGCCATGTCCACATTCTAGCGCTGCCGCCACTCTATCCACTCTTAAAGCAAACCATGGGGGTATCTTACGTCGAGTTGGGCCTCGCGATGACGGTGTTTGCAGTTGTGTCGATGTTCACGCAGGCGCCGATGGGGGTATTGGTCGACAAGTTTGGTGCGCGCCGCATCTTGCTTGGTGGACTGTGCCTTGGTGGGGCGGCTTTTATGCTGCTTGGACTTAATCCAAGCTATCCGTGGCTGCTTGGCTGTGCTGGGATCGCGGGGCTGGCCAACAGTGTTTACCACCCGTGTAATTATTCCATTCTGAATGCCGGAATCAGCGAAAATCGACTCGGGCGTGCATTCTCCATCCACACGTTCTCAGGCTTTTTTGGTGGCGCCATTGCGCCGGCTTTGATGCTAGTGATGGTGGAGATTGCCGGGCTTCAAGCAGCATTGTTTGCAGTGGGAGCCTTGGGGCCGCTGGTTGCCGTGTTGGTTTTTTTGATTGGGATTCCAGAGCCGCCGCGGATTGAGCGAGAGGTGACGAACAAGGTGCAAAGTACGTCGCTGTCGGTTGTCATGTCGCCGATGATCCTGATGCTGACTTTGTTCTTCATTTTGCTCAGCCTTTCGAACGGCGGGATCAGCGGCTTTTCGGTTGCGGCCTTCATGAATGGATATGGATTGACCAAGGTGACAGCGGGGGCTGCATTGACCGCCTACCTTGGCGCCAGCGCGGTTGGGGTTCTGGCAGGTGGATTTCTGGCTGAGCGGACCGAGCGGCACGGTGGGGTCGCGGCGGTTTGTTTCTCTGTCAGTGCGACATTGATATTGTTGGTGGCTACACTGTCGCTGGCGCCTTTGCTGCTCGTTTTGGTGATGGGGGTTGCAGGTTTCTTCAGTGGCGTAATTGCGCCATCGCGTGACATGTTGGTGCGCAAGGCAACGCCGCCAGGGGCGATGGGGAGGTCGTTCGCCGTGGTTTCCACCGGGTTCAATATCGGGATGTCGTCTGGGCCATTGCTTTACGGGCTTATTATGGACTACGGCGCACCGAGGTGGGTGTTTGGAGTTAGCGTGATCATCATGGTGTTGACGGTGCTGCTGGCATTGCTAACGGAGCGACTTAATGCACGTGCGGCGAGGAATGCTTTGGTCGGATGATGATTTGTTCGTGCAACTCAGACGGCCTCCAGGTTAGAACTGTTATAATTCTAAACTATTGTTTTTATTCGGACAATTTCGATTTAATGGATTGACATCCAGTGTCGGCTCCGTCATCCACCTTGGTGCCTGACTGAGCGCGCGGTGCTCTCAATGTCGGTGCGTCACCTTAATTCGGGGCTTTGAACCCCGCAAATTTGGAGAGCGGTTTTAATGAAGAGTATTCTGTTATCTGGCGGCTTGGTGCTGGCCACAGTGCTTTGCGCACCGATTGCGGTGGCAGGCGAGGAAGTGAATATATATTCCTACCGTCAGCAGTTCCTGCTGCAGCCGTTGCTTGATGGCTTTACAAAAAAAACAGCTATCAAAACAAACGTTGTGTTTGTGAAAAAGGGGCTGATTGCGCGGCTGGCTGCCGAGGGCGCTAATAGTCCGGCGGACGTTTTAATGACAGTGGACATCGGCCGACTGTCGAATGCCGTTTTGCAAGGTGTTACACAGCCGGTTAAGTCAAAATTTCTTGAGCAGCAAATTCCCAGCCGCTATCGCGCGGCCGATGGGCAATGGTTTGCTCTCACGCTGCGGGCGCGAGTGGTTTATGCCTCGCGCGAGCGGGTCAAGCAGGATGCGATTACACTTGAAGAATTGGCTGATCCGAAGTGGCGCGGGAAGATTTGTATTCGGTCTGGCCAGCATACTTATAATATTGCGCTGATTGCATCGATGATCGCCAACCTGGGCGAAGAGAAAGCTAAGAAATGGCTTGAAGGATTGCATAAAAACCTTGCGCGGAAGCCATCCGGCAATGACCGAAATCAAGTGAAGGGCGTTTACGCTGGCGCGTGTGACTTGGCGATCGGGAACACATATTACATGGGAAAAATGCAAACGAATGAAAAGAGGCCGGTGCAGAAGAAGTGGGCTGCTTCGGTCAAGATACTGTTTCCGAACACTGAAGGGCGCGGTGTGCATGTAAACGTATCCGGCATTGCGCTGGCCAAGTATGCGCCGAACAAAATCAATGCGGTGAAGTTCATGGAGTATCTCGCATCGGATGAGGCGCAGGGCATTTATGCGAAATCGAATTTCGAGTATCCAGTGAGCGCCAAGGTTGCATGGTCGAAACGAGTGAAAAGCTGGGGTGCATTCAAGGCAGATCCGATCGCTCTCGATATAATCGCGAAGCATCGGAAGCGTGCTTCAGAGATGGTTGACGAGGTGGACTTTAACTCCACGCCGTAACTGTGATTACGGAATGCCATTACAGCTCGATTTCTAATCTGTGTGCGGCTGTCATGACGATTCATGATGGCCGACACCTTTGAGCCTTGTTGGATGGTGTGCGCTGTTGGCTGGGATCTAAGGGTGACACTATAAGTAGTCGCGATTATCAATATGAAGCCTTTGAGGGCAACAATAGTGTGCAAACCGCCACGAAGCTTTGATGCAATTATACTCGGCGCGGGTGGTGCTGGACTGATGTGTGCGGCTGTTGCGGGGCAGCGAGGGCGACGTGTCTTGCTGTTGGATCATGCGGCGGAGGCGGGTAAGAAAATCCTTATATCAGGTGGTGGCCGCTGCAATTTTACTAACATTCATATGGCGGCCGACAGGTATATTTCCGCCAATCCGCATTTTGCTAAATCTGCGCTGGGGCGATATGGCCCGGAGGATTTCGTGACGTTAGTGGAGCGTCACGGCATTGCCTGGCACGAGAAGACGCTTGGGCAGTTGTTTTGCGATGGATCGGCCAGGCAGATCGTCGAGTTACTACTGAATGAGTGTGCGAAGGGCCAGGTTGCGCTGAGTTTTGGGTGTGGCGTGAATGATATTTCGCATGCTGATGGCGAATATTCCGTAGCCTATGGGGCTGAGACTGCCCGTGCTCCAGCATTGGTGATCGCAACCGGCGGCCCGTCAATCCCGAAGATGGGGGCAACGGCTTATGCTTATGAAGTGGCACGGAAGTTCGGGCTTAAGGTGGTTGAGCCGAGACCGGCGCTGGTGCCTTTGACGTTGGGGCAGGACGACTTGTTATTCCGCACGCTTTCAGGTGTTTCAGCCGAGGTGATTGTGCGGACGGGTGGGGTGGCGTTCCGTGAGGCCGCGCTTTTCACACATCGTGGGCTTTCGGGGCCAGCGATATTGCAGATCTCATCCTATTGGCGGCATGGTCAAAACATTAATATTGATTTCCTGCCGGACTTTGAACGTGGTTGGCTTATGGAGGCAAAGAGGGCAAGCCCGCGATCGCAGTTGCGGACCGCGCTGGGGCATGTTCTGGCTGCGCGCCTGGCGGATGCGTTGTCGACCAAGCTTGGTGATGAGACAGGGGTTGGTGGTGAGCTTGTCTCCCTGTCTGACCGAACGCTGCAAGAGGTTGAACGCAAGCTTGCTGACTGGACGTTTTCTCCAACGGGTACAGAAGGGTTTGCCAAGGCGGAGGTGACGGTCGGCGGCATTAGCACCCGCGATCTTTCCTCAAAGACCATGGAAGCCAAGCGGGCTACGGGCCTCTATGCGATTGGTGAGGCGGTCGACGTGACGGGATGGCTTGGCGGCTATAATTTCCAATGGGCGTGGGCTAGCGGCTGGGCTGCCGGACAGGCGCTGTAAATGAAGAAGAGGCAGGGTTTTGCCTCTTCTTGCTGTTGGAGTTCCTACGTCTTGCTCTTTTCAGGAGGTTATACCGAAGTCAATCAGCGAGCGAATAGCGCGACCTTCCTTCATGGCCGTGAAACCTTCGTTGATCTCTTCGAGCTTGATCTTATCGGAGATCCAGTCGTCGAGATGCAGACGCCCTTTTAGGTAGAGATCGATCAGGCGTGGCATGTCGGTGCGGAAGCGGTTTGATCCCATCGAGGACCCTTGGATCTTGCGCTCTCTGAGGAAGTCGTAGCCATGCAGCTCGATTTTTTCGCCAAAGGGGACCATGCCCACGAGGGTGGCCGTGCCGCCTACCATTAGCATCTCGAAGGACTGTTCTGCCGTCTTCTTGAGGCCGAGGCACTCGATCGCATGATTGACGCCGCCGCCGGTCATCTCCTTGATTTGCTCAACGGGGTCGCCGTCGGTGGGGTTGATGAGGTCTGTGGCGCCAAGTTTGGTTGCAAGCTGCAACTTAACAGGATTTGTGTCGACGGCGATGATGCGGCCTGCTCCTGCCACATGAGCACCGTTGATGGCTGCCATGCCGACACCGCCGCAACCGATCACAGCAACTGTCTCACCAAACCGGATGCCTGCAGTGTTTACCGCGGCGCCGAAGCCGGTTATCACGCCGCAACCGATAAGCGCCGCACGATCGAGCGGCATGTCTTCCTGGATCTTCACAAGTGCGTTTTCATGCACCAGCATTTGTTCGGCAAATGATGACAGATTGACAAAGGTATGAATTTGCTCGGACTTGGCGGATTGTAGACGTTGAGCCATGCCGGGCGGTATTTTAACGTCCGTGTTGGTGCAAATGACAGGGCGGCCGCTGGTGCATTGATCGCAGGTGCCGCAGAAAACCGATAAGCAGCTGATCACATGATCGCCTGGCTTCACGTAGGTCACCTCGGAGCCGACTTGCTCGACTATACCGGCGGATTCATGGCCAAGCACAACCGGCAGAGGGTGCGGATAGAGCCCTTCGATGAAGTGCAGATCAGAATGGCAAAGTCCAGCATATGCCGTATTCATTAGTACTTCGTGCGGGCCGGGCTTTTTTGTGCTGATTTCCTCAATGACCAAGGGCGTGTTGGGTTCGTATAGAACTGCTGCCTTCATGTGACACTTTCCTCGTATTTTGGTGACCTACTTTCTCGACACTAGAGACTGATCATCTGTGATGGAAGCGCCTGCACAATAATTGAGGACGTGAAATATTATCTGCATGTGGGATGGGAGGCAGTCAGGCCTAAGGGAAGGGCAGCCGAAATAAAATTGGCGGAACCAGACCGGCTCCGCCTCAAACAGTTTAAATAACGGTAGTTTTGCTGAATATAAGGTCTTTGCCGGACAATGGAATTAGCGTGCGCCGCCCTGGACGCCCGCTGACGGTTGTTCTGACAGTTTGATTTTGCGCTCAGAATTTGCGGCGACTTTGCCGAAGTATTCGGTGTCATCGCCGACGGTAATTGTGGGGTTGCATTGGGGTGAGCAGTTGTAGGATTGTCGCTTTATGCCGCGTTGCAGATTGACAATCTTGACCACGTCACGCTGCACGAGCACGCGTTGGTCGCGGATTACGTTTCGCTCAGCGTCCAAGGTGATGATGTTTGTTATTCCAAATGATTTACCCGTAATGACAAGCAACTTGCTCGATTGCACGGTAACGTCGGCAATTGACGGGTTTCCAATAATGATTTCGGCGACTGGCCGCGGCATCCGGAGCAATTGGGACTGGTCATACTTGATGATCAGGTCGTCGGCACGTGCCTCAGTTGCCTCGATCGCCACTGCTGCGAGCAGGCTGGCGCCTACGAGAAGGGCGGCCAGAGTTCTGAAGAAAACGGAATTTGACGTAGTGAGCGGGGCGTACATCGATTGAGATCCCATACTGCTTTCAGACGTGGTGCTTGTTGACATGGCTGTCTTTAGACACGGCTGCTTGTAAATATGAATCTGATTACGACAGGAAAATATGAATGAAACGGAAATTTCTGGCCTATTTTGGCCATTTGTTCCAAATTTTTTCCTGCCGCGCCAACTTGGCTTTTCGACTGTGACGTTTTGCTCTCTCAGGCCGGCTGCCTCAGCCCGGTTGCAAAAAGCTGTCAACCACGCGCTTGCGACCAGCCGTCTCGAATTCCACGGTGAGTTTGTCGCCATCCGCCTCGACAACTGATCCGTAGCCGAATTTGAGATGATGGACACGGGCACCGACATCGTAGGCGCTTTTGTTGCGTGTTGACGAAGAGACAACTTTACCATCAATTTCACGCAGTGAATGGCGCTTTGTTCTCTTGGAATTTTGAGCATTTTGAGCGCGCTGCCAGCCCGGCGTGTCATAATTGGCTTCAAAGGGCGAGGGCGTGGCTGCAGGCTGGTCATTGGTGTCGAACCGGCTCTGCCCGTAAGGTGTGCCATGTCTATTGCCGGGTACGTTTTCGCGAGAGCCGAATGGCCGATCGAAGTTGGCGTAGCTGCCACCAAACGGGCTGCGGGCCTCCGCTATGAAAACTGTCTCTTCGGGTAACTCATCGATAAAGCGCGAAGGCATTGCGGCCTGGTAGAGGCCGTGCATACGGCGGTTTTGAGCGAATGAAATTTTGGCGAGTTTTTTGGCCCGCGTAATCCCAACATAGGCGAGCCGTCGCTCTTCTTCCAAGCCCGCGAGGCCGTTCTCATCAAGTGCGCGCTGGTGGGGAAACAGCCCCTCCTCCCAGCCAGGTAAAAAGACGGTATTGAACTCCAACCCCTTTGCGCCATGCAACGTCATAAGGGTAACGCGCGGGCCAGAGTTGGATTGCTCAGCTTCCATAACCAGGGAGACGTGTTCGAGGAAGCCAGCGAGTGATTCAAACTCCTCCATGAACCGGATAAGCTCTTTGAGATTTTCGAGCCGTGATTGCGCCTGGGGGCTCTTGTCTTTCTGCCACATAGCAGTGTAGCCGCTCTCATCCAGGATCAACTCGGCCAGCTCGGTGTGGCGCATCTCGGTTGCTTGACGGCGCCAGCGCTCAAAGTCGGTGAGCAGGCGGGAAAGGGAGTTACGTGCCCGCGCAGTAAGTTCTTCAGTCTCTATAATCTGACACGCCGCTTGATACATTGAGATATTGCGCCCCCGCGACAGCTCGCGAATATGGCGAACGGAGGTGTCGCCCAGGCCGCGCTTTGGGGTGTTGACGATGCGCTCAAACCTTAAATCATTGGTCGGGTTGAGGGTGATTTCGAGGTAGGCGATGGCATCCCTGATTTCTAGGCGTTCGTAAAAGCGGGGGCCGCCAATGACGCGATAGGGGATGCCAAGTGTCACGAAGCGGTCTTCAATCGCGCGCATCTGGGCGGAAGCGCGTACCAGGATCGCTATTTCATCAAAGTTCTGCCCCGCCTTACCCCAGGCTTCGATGTCGCTGGAGATTGCGCGAGCTTCTTCCTCATCGTCCCACAGACCAGTAACGGAGACTTTCTCGCCCGCAGCATCATCGGTAAACAGCGTTTTGCCCAGGCGGCCAGAATTGTGCGCGATGATACCAGAGGCTGCCGCCAGGATGTGCCCGGTGGAGCGATAGTTTTTCTCAAGCCGAATGACTTTCGCGCCTGGAAAATCCTTATCGAACCTTAGAATATTATCGACTTCGGCACCGCGCCAACCATAGATCGACTGATCATCATCGCCAACGCAGCAAATGTTGGGAGAACCTTGGGCCAACAGCCGTAACCACAGATATTGCGCGACGTTGGTATCTTGATATTCGTCCACCAGAATATACCGGAACCTGTTCTGGTATTCGGCCAGCACATCAGTATGCTCCTGGAAAAGCCTCAGGCACTCCAATAGCAAATCACCGAAGTCAGCCGCGTTCAGCTCTTTTAGGCGGACTTGATACGCGCGATAAAGTTCTGCACCTTTACCGTTTGCAAAGGTGAAACTATCGCCCGAGGGCACCTTGTCAGGTGTCAGGCCTTGGTTTTTCCAGCCATCGATCAGGCCTGCAAGTTGGCGCGCTGGCCAGCGGTCTTTATCGATGCCCGCGACTTCGATGACTTGCTTCATTAGTCGTATCTGATCGTCGGTATCGAGGATCGTGAAGCCGGATTTGAGGCCGACCAGTTCGTGATGCTTGCGCAGAATACGCACGCAGATTGCGTGGAACGTACCAAGCCACGGCATACCCTCGATCGCGCCACCGACGTACTGTCCGATCCGCTCCTTCATCTCGCGAGCGGCCTTGTTGGTGAATGTCACCGCCAAGATCTGAGAGGGATAGGCGCGGTTGGTTGCTAAGATATGTGCGATGCGCGTGGTGAGAACGCGGGTTTTTCCTGTTCCGGCTCCAGCAAGAACCAGCACAGGCCCATCAACGGTTTCAATTGCCTCGCGTTGCGCGGGGTTGAGGCCTTCGAGATAGGGCGTTGGTGCCGATTGCATGGCGCGCGCGGAAATGCTGCCGCCTGCAGGGCGAGCCGGAGCAGGCGCATGTGCGGATGTTGGGGCCGGGCCGTCAGTTGAGCTGGTGGCGCCGGGCACCTTTGGCGAAGGTGGCCGATTCGTTCTCATAGTTTGCTTTATACCATCTATGCTGCGTCGAAAATCGGGCCTGGGATATGCTCCACAGGATCGCCTTGCTAAGCCAACTCGAAGATCCAGCACAGTTTTCTTTTTGATGGCTGGGAATTTCCGTAGCCGGTATTCTCGGCAGTGGGCCTTATCATACAACTTATCCATGCTGAATGCAGCTCAGCTATCAAATGGTTGCAATTGGCGTCCTTGCGAAAATCGGTCAATGATGATGCTAGGATAACTCACTTCATATAAAAACACATGATAGCTGGGAGACTGTAATGAAACTCGATATGCAAGGTCGAAATGCGCTGATCACTGGTGGCAGTTTGGGAATTGGCCGGGCAATCGCATTGCGGTTCCTTGAATCCGGCGCCAATGTTGCGATCGTCGCCCGCAAGGCTGAAACTTTGGAAGAGGCGAAGGTCACGTTAGAGAAAGCAATCACTGACTTGGATGGTACCGCTGCCATTGGGAAAGTTGTCACCGTTTCTGCAGATGTTGCGACGAGTGAAGGCTGCACACGGGCCTATGAGGAGGCATCCAAGGCTTTTGGGCAAATCGATGTGCTTGTCAACAACGCCGGGACATCCAAACGCGGAGATTTTGAAACGATCACTGACGAGGTCTGGCAGGCAGACCTCGATCTAAAGTTGTTTGGCGCAATCCGGTTGGCGCGGCAGGTATTCCCCGGCATGAAAGAGCGGCGCTGGGGGCGCATCATCAATGTCCTAAATACCGGCGCGAAAGCGCCACCAGCTTCGGGTGCGCCCACCGCTGTTAGCCGGGCCGCCGGCATGGCCCTGACCAAGGTGCTGGCTGGTGAAGGCGCACCACATAACGTGCTGGTGAATGCTTTGATGGTCGGCCGGATCGAGAGTGATCAATGGGTGCGGCGGCATGCTATCGAGGATAAGGGCCGCAGCATGGGTGATTTTTATGACGAGATGGGCGGCATTATACCTATGGGACGTGTCGGCACCGCGCAAGAGTTTGCAAACGTCGCTTGTTTTCTGGCCTCTGATGGGGGCTCGTATGTGACCGGCACGGCGATCAACGTCGATGGCGGGATGTGTCCTGTCGTTTGATCTCTAAATAACGATCAAGCCTGATACCAAAGTCCTGGAGGCTAGAAATATGCCACTAGGCTTAATGTTTATTCCAAGAGGAAATGGCGATGGCAGTGCTTTCCTTCACTACTCGGCCCGAAATACAGGGGTCGTTCGGCGTTGTTAGTTCGACGCACTGGCTAGCTTCGCAAGTTGGCATGGCAGTGCTCGAAAAAGGTGGCAATGCATTTGATGCGGCAGTTGCTGCTGGTTTTACGCTGCAAGTGGCGGAGCCGCATTTGAACGGTCCGGGTGGTGAATTCCCAGCTATCTTCTGGTCGCAGAAGGAAGGGCGAATGCGGGTTCTGTGCGCGCAAGGCACAGCGCCTCAGGCAGCCACCATTGCTGCATTCCGCGATTTAGGTCTTGATCTGGTGCCTGGCAGTGGACTGTTGCCGGCGGTGGTGCCGGGTGCCTTTGATGGCTGGATGCGGCTGCTGCACGACTATGGCACGATGCGCCTTCGTGAGGTGCTTGAATATGCCATTGGCTATGCCACCACCGGTGTACCGATGTTGCCAAAGATTGCCGACTTTATTGGTCGCGTCAGTAAGCTTTTCAACGAAGAATGGACTACTTCCGCTGAGGTTTTTCTGCGAGGTGGCGAGCCGCCTGAAGTTGGCTCGTGGTTTGCCAATCCCAAGCTTGCGGAAACCTACCTTCGGGTGCTTAAGGACGCGGAAGCGGCAAGCTCGGATCGCGAAGGTCAAATCGAGGCGGCACGGGCGATTTGGTACAAAGGATGGGTCGCCGATGCGATCGATGATTTCTACCGGAATGAGTTGGTGCTCGATTCCTCAGGCGGACGTCACGTCGGTCTCCTGCGTGGCGATGACATGGCTAACTGGCAGGCGACTTACGAAGCTCCTGAAACCGTGAACTATGGCCGTTTCACGGTGGCGAAGTGCGGTTTTTGGAGTCAGGGTCCTGCCTTGCTGCAGCAGTTGGCTTTGTTGCGCGGCATCGGTGTGGACCGACTTGCAGCCACTGATCCGGCTTTTGTTCATACGGTCGTGGAAGTGGCCAAGCTGGCCTTCGCCGACCGCGAAGCGTGGTACGGTGATCCTGACTTTGTCGATGTGCCGCGGAAGGCTTTGCTTTCAGACGCTTACGCAACGGAGCGTCGAGCGCTTGTTGGTAAGGATGCCTCCCTTGAGTTGCGGCCCGGCTCTCCTGACGGGCGCTCGCCCGACATATCTGCGGCAATGTCAGCTACGGCTGAATTGGGTGATGCCGGCAGTTTCTTCAGTGTCGGCGAGCCGACGGTGGAGCCAACCGGCGAATCTCGCGGCGATACCGTGCATATCGATATTGCGGACCGATTTGGCAACATGATCGCGATAACACCATCAGGCGGCTGGCTGCAAAGTGCGCCAGTTATTCCAGAGCTTGGTTTCCCAATGGGGTCTCGCGGGCAAATGTTCTGGCTTGATGAAAACGCACCTGCATCGCTTGCCCCTGGCAAGCGGCCTCGGACGACGTTGTCGCCGTCTTTCGCGCTGCGCGATGGCGAACCCTATCTCGCCTGGGGAACACCAGGAGGCGATCAACAGGATCAATGGTCGACCTTATTTTTTCTCCATCACGCAGATCGTGGTATGAACCTGCAAGAGGCAATCGATACGCCGGCATTCCATTCTGAACATTTTCCAGGCTCGTTCTGGCCGCGACTGCAAAAGCCTGGTCGCCTGGTTGTGGAGGGCCGCTTCCCGGATACGACAACCAGCGCCCTTAAGAATCAAGGCCACGACGTTGTGATCGGTGATGATTGGTCGGAAGGGCGACTGACGGCGGCCGCACGCGATGGCAACGTACTCAAGGCTGCGGCCAACCCACGTGGAATGCAAGGCTACGCGGTTGGCCGCTAGAATTCCGATTTTACTGGAAACAGTCGAACTGCTTTTATCTTCGACAATAAGTCACTAGTTAAAATCAAACCCGAGTTGTTTGAGTTGTTCGCGCATACCCTGTCGCGCCTGGACCTTGAATTTCTTGTCGACGTCGTGCGTCCATGAGTCTGGCGTTGTGGGTTTGCCAACGCTTTCATAGTGGGCCGCGAGCTGGGCGTCGTAGCGATCGAGTGAGCCACTAAGTTCAGAAGGTGTGTCCTGGGTACGGTACTGCTCGTGGTGGACCATGTCAGCATAGTTCATGCGCGGTTTTTGTGGTGGAACCTCGCCCGGCCAACCAAGGCACATGCCATAGACACAGTAGACATGGCGCGGCAGGCCGAGAATTTCCGCAGCTTTGAGGATGTCATTGCGGATCGCCCCGATCATCACGCCTTTGAGGCCGATTGATTCAGCTGCGAGATAGGCCGCCATCCCGACCAGGGCCGCGTCAATACTGGAAACCAAGCCAACTTCAAGGTTGTTGGGATCAATGGTGTGGTCATGGCGTTGCATCGCGCTTTCAATCCGTGTGAGGTCGGCGCAGAAGGCCAGGAACACGGGCGTTTTGGCGACATGCGGTTGATTGCCGGAGACAACAGAGAGTTTTGCCTTAGCGTCGGCGTCGCGCACCTTAACGACGCTGTATGATTGGATGTTCGATGATGTCGGCGCGCGGAATGCGGCTTGCAGGATGGTGTCGATGGTGGCGTCGTCAACGGGACGATCGGCAAAATCCCGCACGCTGACGCGCTGATGCAGGACCTTGATTGTTTCGCTAGTAGGTGGAGATTGTGTGCTCATGTATGGCTCCGGCTGGGTGAAAGTTGTGGGTTGTGTATGGTGAATTGTGCACCTGGAGGCCTCTTGAAATGGCCAGGTTTTGGGTCGCAATTCTATTTATGCTCTTCTTCGTGTGATTGGATTAGTTCTTTATTGAAAGTGGAAATCGCGGTCATCCGATCAACCCACCCAACCGCCTTGTTGGAGGCTTTGTCGGCAGCCACAACGACGCGCGTCAGGCCTGATCGATCGAAAATGCGCAACGCATGCTCAAGTGTATCACTTGGTGCGAGCCACGGGTCGACGTCCTTCTCGATAGCGGGGGGTGAGGGCTCGGAGGGTTCGAGCGGTATCATGAAATCTGCAACCGTAACGCGTTGCATGATCTCTTTGTGCGGCCCTTCCTGTAGTGACAACCCTCGCTTGGTAAGCTGCCAGTGGAAAAAACTGTGGCCAAGGACAGCCTGCGTCAGGCCATGGGCAATCGACACCGTCAACAAAAGTGCGATCGTCATATTGTAGCCGCCAGTCAACTCAAACATGATCAGAGTGGAAGAAATTGGCGCTCCCAGCACTGACGCGGCGACAGCGCCGGCTCCTAGTAAGGCATAAAGTCCGTTGCCGGATGCCATCTCCGGGAACGCGGACGAGGCAATGAAGCCAAATGCGCAGCCCGTCATCGCGCCCAGGTAGAGGGATGGCGAAAACACGCCACCAGCAAACCGTGAAGCGAGCGTAATGGCGGTTGCCGCCGTTTTGGCAACGATGAGGATCAATAATAGCCAAAGTTCAAATCTCTGGTGCAGCGCCATGTCGGTCGCGTCATAGCCAACTCCAAGCACTTGCGGAAAGAATACCGCAATGCAGCCAACCAACAGTCCACCAACTGTGGGGCGCGCCCACAGTGGCAGTTTGATGCTCCAGGCAAAGCGCTCGGTTGTGATCAGCGAGAGTTGGAATATGATGGCAACCATTGCGCAGGTGACACCCAGCAGCGCAAAGGCGGGAAATTCCAGGTACGAAGTGATAGAATGCTGCGGCACCACGAACGCTGGGAAATCGCCAAGGTGGATGCGGGTGATGACGGCAGCTGTTACGCTGGCGATAACCACGGGGATGAACGCGCGCAGCGCAAAGTGGGCGAGGATGACTTCGTGGGCAAAAAGAACACCGGCTAATGGTGCGTTAAAGGAAGCTGAGACTGCGGCCGCAACACCGGAAGCAAGCAAAGCCCGTCGTGCGCCCTGGCTCAGATTGAAGCGATCCTCAAGCCAGGATGCCATGGTAGCACCTAGATGCACCATTGGGCCTTCACGCCCCGCCGAGGCACCAAACCCCAATGAGATGACCGAGAGCGTCGCCCCCCACAGGCCTTGCGCGGTTGGGATTTTGCAGTCACCTAGAGCGCGCGCCTCAATGACGTCTGCCACGCCGTGTGCACGGCGGCCCGGTGCGAACCGCTCAAGTAACATCCCTACGATCAGTCCTCCAACCACGGGAGTGAGTAAAATAACGTACCAGGGCATCAGGCGAGCGGCTTTGAATACGTTCTCGCTCTGCGTGCCCAACCACGGGATTTGCAATATGCCAATTGACCAGCGGAACACAATTGTCGCATAGGCAACCCCAATTCCAATACCGACGGCGAGGAACCAAACAAGGAACTGGCGATCGGATAGGAAATCTGTGAAATTTCCGGAGATCTGACTGCCGGTCGTGCGTCCTTCTCCCGAGGCCCAACTTCGGAGACGCGCCCAGCTGTTCCCTAACCAACCTGCCCATGTGAATGCACGAGGGTCTGTTTGCTCATTTTCCGAGCGGGTCTCATCTCCTGAGGGGACTTGTCGAGAGGGGCCTGGTGGCAACTTAGTGTCCAATTAACTCACCATCGCAAAGCAATGCTGCTGCGGGGGTGCGAGCGCAACCATGGCGTCGCAGTAGCAGTTCATTTTGTCTTTTGGCACTATCTTATCACTATCGTGACGCAAAGCTATGTGAGCTATTTTGATGGGCTTTTGATCGGAAGTGGCTGCTATGCCGAATGTTCTATTTTCAGTTTGGTTAATTTGCTATCCTGAACGATAGTGAGTTGTGCGATAATCTGTGGGATCGGGATGCTCCCAGAAAGCGGAAGGATTTCGCCGAACTTTCCATTTCCTATCGTCCCGATGCTCGGATCTAAGCGTTTTGGGGTGCAATATGAGTACCGGATGTTTGCTGAGTATATTCGAGGCGTATCGTGGCATTGTGAAAGAGTGGCCGGGTGAAGAGTGATTGTTCGCGTTCTAGGTGATTGCGTGGCCGATCTAATTATTTGGAATGTGAGAGATTACGCTGGGACGTGAAATTTTGAAACCCGCTGCCAAGGAGTTTGGAATCGGTAATGCGGGGAAGGCAAATGGGGTAGATGAATAATTTTCTTCTCACGCTGGGTGGTATTCTTCTCGCTGTTCTAACCGCCGCTGTCGCGGTTCCGCCGCTGATAGACTGGAACCAGTACCGCGGTGCATTCGAGGAGGAAGTCTCGCGGTTTGTCGGGCGGGAGGTGCGTGTTGGAGGTAATGTGCAATTGCGCATTCTGCCTGCTCCCTACGTGGGTTTTGAAGATGTCCGGATTGCCGATGCGCCTGGTATTTCCGGTTCGTTCATTCGTGTCAAACGCTTCACGCTATGGTTGGCTGTGCCGCCATTGCTGCGTGGTATCTTAGAGGCACGCAAGATCGAGATTAATGAGCCACACCTGCGATTGCGGTTGCTAGCGAAAGGTCGCGGTAACTGGCAGTTGCTGAATATCCGCGGCAGCAATCTGCCTTTTGTCCCCAAAGAGATTGCATTGCGATCAGTGAATATTCGCGATGGCCGGGTGACAATCGAGAATGACAACGGTGATGCAATCGGTGGAATCTCAGGCGTCAACGGTGAATTGTCAGCTGGAGCCCTCAGGGGGCCATATAAATTCAACGGCACAATTGGAAAGGGTAGCGCAGAGCATCGTTTGCGTGCTTCAAGCGCGCCACCTGCCTCAGACGGTTCAGTGCATTTAAAGGCGACAGTACGTTCGACTTCTCTTGGTACTGACTATGCCATCGATGGCACCTTGAAAGATCTAAGTTCAACTCCAAAACTCGTTGGTACCATTAAGGTGCGTGCACCGTTGATTTTGAGGGCCAATAGGGACCGCCCAATCCAAGTTTTTAGTCAATCGGCTTTAAAAGGCGAGCGCCAGAAACAGCCACAGATTAAGCTTCAGAGAAAATCCCCGGCGAAACCGGGGGGCAACCCGTCGTCAAAATATCCACCTTCCTATTTCAATCTGACTTCGAACTTGAGCGCCAATGTGCGCAAGTTGGAATTAAAGAATCTGGCCATCGCATTTAGTGGTGCGGGGCGGCGGCAGTTGTTATCCGGCAGTGCGTTGGCGACTTGGGAAAGCGGATTGGCTATTCGCAGTTCGCTATCGTCGCGTTGGCTTGATTTGGATGCACTACTTGGTATCGGCAAAACGCAAAGCCCGTTGCAGGGCCTAGCCGCTTTGGCCAGCCACCAGCCAAGTGTCGCCATCATGGGTGGCACGCGTCTTGATGTCTTGATCGATCATGCGACTCTTGGACAGGCTTCGGTCAGGGATCTGCGGCTCCAAGTCAGTCATACCCAGGGTGTTTCACGGGCCCAGGGTATTTCACGGGTCGGCCGGGTGCAGGTTCGGCTGCCAGGGCGGACCAAGTTGATTGCAGATGGGCTTGTGACGACAGATGACAATGGCTCTGTGTTTGACGGTCATATTATGGTTTCGGGCTCGCATTTTGGACGGTTTGCCGAGTGGGCAAAACTCCGGCTGCCCAAAATATCAGGGCATGCTGGTGGCGCATTTGCGCTTGATGCCGACCTGAAGCTTGGGCCGCGGATCGTAGCGATTGACAAGGCGCTGGCTCGTTTCGCGTCAGGCGAGATGCGTGGTGGTTTGCGGTATGATTGGAAGGCCCGGCCAAGATTGGTCATCAATGGGGATATACAGGGCAGCAGGCTATCGGGTTTTGGTCCTGAGCTTCTTAGTTCGCAAGATGTTGCGATTGCATTGGGGTTCGGTGGAAAGAGCCTCAGTGGAAAACCCAGCTCGACTGGCGGCAGTGCGCGAGCTGGAAATGCCAAGTCTGAAAGTACTGCTGAAAATGCTCGTGTGGGGGGCGCGTTGTCGCGCTTTGTTCGGGGTATTGATCTTGATTTGCAGTTGCGCGGCCAGGAAATCACCGATGGCGTGCGAACTATCCGCCGTTTTAATGTGGCGCTAGTTCGTCAGGGAGTGAAACTACGCATCGCCCAGGCGCGTTTTGTCCTTGGTTCAGGGCTGGTTACCAATATTTCCGGCGCGATAGATTTAAGCGGAGCGCAAACCCGCGGCACGTTGAAGGGGGTTGTTCAGGCTAGAGATGCATCGAGTGTGGGGGATCTTGTTGCAAACTTTCGCCAGTTCGCAGGCCTCAAGCCAGCGGGCTTTCAAAGGCCATCGAAAGGCGCGGGCGCGAGCGCGGTCAGAAATACAATCAGTGAGATGGGCGCTCTCGCACCAATGCGGATGGCATTCAGCGCGGAGCTTGGGCTTGGCAAAAACGGAGATACGATCATTCGCGGTGATGGCGTGGTGCGGGGGGACCGGGTACGCGCCTCAGTCGAAAGCGCCGGCATACTTGCTAGCTGGCGCCGACAAGCGTTGCGGGTTGATTTGCATGTGAGTGGGAGGGATGCGCTCGCGACCTCTCGTTGGCTGCGTGGCATGCCACATAGCAGAACGCTAGACGTTAGTCTTGCGGGCAAACCAACTGGCAAATTTGGCGGTGCAGGAGGGCAGCCCCGGATCGCCATGCCGCTGGAGTTCCGCTTCAATGCCTCCGGTGTGCCACAGAGCGGTATGGTGTCAGTAGTCACGCTCGACAGCGAGCCGCTTGGTGCTACCGTATCGGCTAATGTGACGCTGGATGACAATGATCATTTCCACTGGACCGGTCGAGCTCATGTTAATTCGGCAAGCCTGGCGATGGCAGCACGCGTTTTTGCGCCCAATCTACTAGCGTTTGCCAAGCCTTTGCCTGTTGCCGGCCGGATTGACCTTGAGCGGCAGGCGGGGGTATGGCGGATCGAGCCACGTGATCTGAACTTTGGCCCGGCACGGGTGAATGGCCTTGTTCAGCTTGCAGCGCGCGGTGGCCTTCGCGAGATACCTATCATGCAGGTGTCCGCCGATCTGCAACTAGATCGAGCGTCTTTGTCCGGCATGATGCAGCCGTTGCTGCGTGGGGCTGCACCGCGTTCTGTCAGGCCTCTGTCGAGCGGACAAGCTCTCAGAGGACCGCAGCGGAGAGAGCGGATATCGGTGCGCAAAGGAAATCAGACCATAACTGGCAAACTGAGACGGTTAAGTGCGGACGCGGGGCGTTCTGTGCCGCAGTTCTGGAGTGACCTGCCGTTTGATCTCAGTGTTCTGAATGGGTTTGGAGGGACCATCAAACTCAAGGTTGCCAGACTGAATGTTGCGCCAGAGCTTTCGGTTGATAATGCGCGGCTAGAGGTGGAGTTCAAGCCGGGCCGTTTGGTATTGCGGTCTGCCAGCGCAGGGCTCAATCTGGGCACGGTTTCACTATCGGCGCAAATTGAAGAGGCCCCTGCCGGTATCATTTTCTCAGGTATGGGTAAATTATCCGGCCTCGATCTCAATCGGTACGCATCACAATCATTACAAGGCAGACGGGCATTGCATGGCAGGCTGGGCGGGAAGGTGCAAATCGCGGTTGCAGTTAAGGGGCAGGCATTGAGCCCAAGCAGTTTAATTTCGCAGCTGCATGGTAAGGGGTCAATTAAGCTTAGGCGTGTGTTGGTGCCAGGTATCGGTGCTGATAAGTTGTCTGCATTGTCACTTAAAGTCCTGAGTGGTGAAATCCAACCGGTCGAATTAAATGATGCGTTAAAGCGTGCTGTTGGGAGCGGATCAATTAAGATTCCGCAATCGGATTTGAACTTTACCATTGCAGGTGGTGTGATGGAGATAGCACCATTCGATGTTGGTCGCGACGGTCACCAGGTTGAGAATAGAACGACGGTCGATATGCTCCGGTGGATGGTTGATAGTGAATGGCGCATCCGTCCCAAAGCCTTGGCATTGCCCGATTTGCCCGCTGAGAAGCGCCTTCCTTCGTTGCGGTTAGTCTATGCTGGGCCACTTGCACGGCTTTCCAATGCCGATCCTCATATACTAGCGGGCAACCTTCAGCGCGAGTTAACAGTTCGGCGAATGGAGGTGGATGTTGCACGGCTTGAGCGATTGCGGCGGAAGGATGAAGAGCGGGCAAAGGCTGAGAAAGAACGCCGGGGCGTACTGGAAATAGAGCGAAAGAAGGCGCTGGAAGCAGAACGATTATTGCGCCTGAACCAAGAACGCCAGCGCCGGAGACTTCAAGAGCTTCAACAACCACCAGAGTGGATCCAGCCTGAGCGACCGCAACAGCCGCCGTATCTCCAACGCCCGCAACGTTCTGAAGTTGATCGTGAACAATTGGCTCCGGTTCCAACCGCTGCAGTGCCAAGCGTGGTACGCGGCCAACTCCCTCCTCTTCCTTCCGCGCCAGCACCATCTTCTGGGCTGCCATTGGCGCGGGATAGCGTTGTATCTGGGGCCCAAACAACGGTCGAGTTGCCGTTGGTGCATGCTGAACCGACGCCAATTAAACAGCGCGTGCGTGGCAATGCTCGGCGGCGTTCTTCGGGTCGCCGAGCACGCTCCCCTAGGAAATGGAATGGCCAGGGTGCATTTGATTCTGGAGCGATGAACTAGCGCACGCTCATCTTTGATGGCATCACATGAGACCCATTGTGCGTTCTCTAAGTGTTTATTTTAGAGACTGATTCACGTTTCGGGCCGAAACAAAAATGCTTCAACCTAAAACGATCTGCCTTTAATGGCTTGCAAATGAATCGGTGTCGCCACCTGCGATTTCACATCTGGGTTGCAGGTTTATCGACGAAGGTGGTGAATTCCGATGTTTCGACGCGGGTCGTCCGGTAGCCATTAACTCGTGATCCAGGTAATGGATACCCGAGCGACATTCCGCAAAGCAGCATTTGGTCGTCAGGTACTCCAAGCAATTTGGTGACGGTGTCATGAAAATGGCAAAATGCTGCCTGTGGGCAGGTTGCAAGCCCTTCGCCGCGTGCAGCCAGCATAACTGACTGAATGAACATCCCGATATCAAGCCAGCTCCCGGTTTCTAGGGAGCGATCGATGGTGAAGAACAATCCAACTGGTGCATCAAAAAGAAGAAAGTTGCGACCGTGTTGTATTTTCATGGCCTCCTTGTCAGCTTTCTCAATGCCGAGCAAGCCGTATAGACCCCATCCGTTTTCGCGACGGCGATTGATGTAAGGCTCCCGCCAGTCGACCGGATAATATTTAAATTCGCGCCCGCTCGGGTCGCCCGCCATATGCCGTTTATGACAAGCTTCTGTGATGGCGTCTCGCGCGGCGCCCGTTGCCACCCATACTTTCCAAGGTTGAATATTGGAGCCTGAAGGCGTTCGGCCGGCGATTTTCAGGATTCTCTCAATCGTCTCTTGTGGGACTGGTTTGTCGTTTTGAAATTCCCGTGTGCACTGGCGGCCAACAATGGCCTCTTCAACACTCATCATTCTAGTTATTCTCCATTCTGAACAGATGGGCTTGCGGCCTTGATTGATCACAGACCGTTGGCAGGGACCATAAGCCGATAATAGCCATATTTGAATGGGTTTGCCATTGAACCGAGGGCTCAGCGCCTATCGGTGCCTAACAAGCGGTAGTTTCAGTGCGGTTGCAATTATCTCAAGCCCGCTCAGCACGGCGGTTCTTTGGGTCAATCTGCCATTGTGTGATGGTCGTGACCCGCTCTCATTTTGAAGTGATGCTGCCACAAAACGTGTGGGGATATGAATAAACCCGCTCGTCATGTGCGGGGCGCGTTGATCGCGCAGCTCTGGTGATCTGGGCAGATCGCAGTTTGCCTGTGGATACCGGTGCGGACTGTTTGGATCGCACATTGCTAATGAGTGGAAGAAAATCGCGTTGCATAAATAGTCCCCTGCGTCGTGCGAGACGTAGCCGGGAAAACCCAGTCGTCGGAGCCGGTCGACAATCCTTGCCACGGGCAATGTCGTTTGAAGGTTGTTCGGTAGCCCAGGAAATAATGATAGATCATCAGGCTCCCAGCCCGACGCGTCCATATGATCAGCAGCATTCCGCGCTGTCGTCTCTATCGCAAGTCCGTGTGCTTGATGTGATACGCCAAAATGCAAGGCCAAAGCGGGTCTGTGTTGGTTGATAAGATCTTTAAGCAGAATGGGTGCTGCGAGCCACTCCGTCGGCAATGTAGCATGGATGATACGGACGTTTGGAAAGGTGCGCTGGGCCGCGGGAGCAAGATCTTTGACCACCTGTGAGGATAGATTGACAGGGACGCCAGGGAATGGCCCAAAGCCGGTTAGAAGTATGGTTTGTTTCATGATGATGAGGCTTGTCCAGAAGGTGGCTTGCCGGGATCGGTTGCCGCTGAACCGGTTTCGTTGCCTTCTGCACCAATTGTCAGAAAATCCATAATTTCATTGACCGCCCGTGACGGCGTCAACTGTCCTTCGCGAACACGTGCTTCACAGGCCCGCATGTGCACAGTCGCCGCAGGATTGGTTAGGATCATCGCCAACAACCGATCGTGCAGCATGTCATGCAACCAATTGACTGCCTGCTCCATCCTTCGTGATTGTAATTCGCCACTTGCGGTCATTCGCTCACGGTGGTCGCAGATCTTCTGCCAGAGAGCTTCAAGCCCGATGTTGTTGCGTCCTGAAATTGTGATTACCGGTGGCTGCCAATTTTTAGAACGTGGTGAAATCAGTCCAAGTGCTGCCTGATAATCGGCAGCCGAACGGGTGGCACGGCGAATGTTATCGCCATCGGCTTTGTTGATCGCGATCATGTCGGCAATCTCGATGATGCCCTTTTTGATGCCCTGCAACTCATCGCCACCGCCGGGTAGCAACAGTACCAGGAAAAAATCGACCATATTGGCAACGGCTACTTCTGACTGGCCGACACCGACGGTTTCCACAATTACCACGTCATATCCGGCGGCTTCCACAACGGCCATGGTCTCGCGTGTTTTTCGCGCCACGCCACCCAGTGTTCCGGAGGTTGGTGATGGCCGCACGAAAGCCTGAGGATGGCTGGCCAGGCGGTTCATGCGGGTTTTGTCACCAAGGATCGAACCCCCGGTGCGCGTCGAGGTCGGGTCGACTGCCAACACTGCAACCCGATGGCCCTTCTCGATTAGGTCCATTCCCAGTTGATCAATCGTCGTAGACTTGCCGACCCCAGGCACCCCTGTGATGCCAAGCCGAATAGCCGCTCCCGTATCTGGCAAGATATTTTGCAACACGTCCTGCGCAAGCGCTTGATGTGCCGGCTTGGTGCTTTCGATTAAAGTAATCGCCCGCGCCAACATCGCCCGATTGCCGGAGCGAATCCCAGAGATAAAGTCATCTAAGGTCGGGGACAATGTCGGGCGGCCGTTGGCCTTGGCAGTTGTCGTCATGAGTATCTACCTTACTTCGTCTTTGCTTCTGTCTTCGATGCTATGTTAGCTCTAGCCTTATGTGCTGGTGGAGCAGGATTGCGTTCTGGTAAAAGCGCGCCAACCACAAGAGCCGTTATCACAATTGCTGCGCCAGCAAGTCGGTGCATTGTAAACGGCTCGCCCAGCACAATCGTGGCCAGGAAAATTGCTGTTACAGGCAATGCGGCAGTGGCTAAGCCCGCCATCCAGGGTTCTACGTGTGCGGCGCCCCGATACCATAAAATAGTACAAATAACGCTCGATGAGAGCGCATACCAGATCGCAAGCAGCCAGATCGAAGCGGGAATCGCACCAAGGTCAAGCTGCCCAAGCTGGGAAACCATCAGTGGCAGGCTGAGCACAAACCCTACCAGTGATACCCCGAGAGACAGCCTAATCGGGCGGAATGTGCCACTCATGCGCTGCGATACGACCACAAAACTAGCCTCGCAAAACACCGCTAGCCCAACAAGCAAGTTCCCCAGAATTCGCTGTGGTCCTGCGACCGCCGGCCCAGTCTGTGTTACGCACAATCCCAAAACGGCAAGTATAATCAGCAATGCTTGGCCCGAAGTTGGCCGGCGTCGGAAAAACATAAGCCCCAAGAGCACTACAGCAGCCGGAATCGTGGCCGTGATGATGCCAGCCTCCGTTGCCGAGGTCCGCTTTGAACCTTCCAGTATAAATGCCATGAATAATACCGACCCAAACAGCCCAAGGATTACCAAGTCACACCACTGGCCGGCTGTCATGGAGCGCAAACGAGGCCCGGGCTCGGATCGGACCAGCACCGCCAGCGCCGCACTTGCGATCAAAAAACGAAAAGCGAGAAATATATAGATCGGCATATCCTCGATAATCAGTTTTCCAAACGGCACGTTGGCTCCGGTGAACATCATGGCAGCCAGCAATGATAGCGATGCCGCAAAGCGAGACATTTGCTTTGCTCCTCCTGTTGCTCAGCCTCTACATTATGCGTCTAGCTTCGTGGGGTTTATGTCGCTCTCTTGGAAGTCTGCATCGTGTATTTGTAGTCACATGTGATAGCTCAGTAACTAGGACCTAGTCGCCTGCCACTGCGTTGCCAAGGTTGAGGAGCAATCTCCACAGCTTATGTTAGGTGTCTTGTGATCGTGGCTGCCGTTCACTAGAACACTATCTGATGGATGGTCGCAGGACGATTGCTGGAATCATTGAGCGTTACCGACACGAAGCGCCGCTTTTAGATTAGAAAGACGATGGGGGATGCAAGATGGCTGACAACATGGCTGGGATCTCGCTCTCAGCGCTGTTTGGATTGGCGGTAGCAGCGGCATTCCTACTTTACATCATTGCTTGGTACGCGACGCGTCGCTTGCCTGGAATGCTCAAATTCTTGCTCCGGCTTTTGCTTGCGGGCATTTTCATTGCACCTTTCGTTTGGCTGGTGTTGGAGCCTTCGCGTTTGGAGCAGATTGCGGGCAAGTTGAGAGGCGCGCTCGGCGGTACTTTTTCTAAAAATGCAGCAGCTCCGGAAAAAAGCATACGTAAGAGACGTCGTTATCAACGGAAGGTGGATAAGAGCCGGTCGAAGCCAATAGCGCCTAAATCAGCGCCCGCAGCGCCTGGCTCGTCAAAGTTGTCGAAGCCAGGGCGATCGCCCGCAGGAGAGTCAAGGCCATCGCAGATTGAAGGAGCGATGCCTGAGGACCGTGACAACGAAGGGAGGTCTACCCGTGGGATTATCGCTGGTTCAGCGCCCAAATGGGATGTTGTTCCTGTCTTTTTTGGCACTGACCGTAAACAGGTTCCGAATGTCATGCGGGTGAGTTACGGCGCTGAGCGTGCCAAACGGCTTGAACTTGGCCGTGCGCTGGTGACAATTCCTAAAACTCACCAGGTGCCGGTTCTTGAGCGACCGTGGGTCTACACACTTCCGTTCACCAGCATTGTTATTCTCAGGGAGAATGAGGATCCGTCCAAGCATTTCACCTTAAGAGATGTCCGCATTCTCAATCAGGCTGACTTTCTGGCCTTAGTTCGGTCTCGGCTGGCCAGTTCCAAACGATTTGCCAATCACGCGCTGATTTTTATTCATGGGTTTAACACGACCTTCGATTATGCTCTCTATCGCTCGGCGCAGTTGACCTATGATCTGAAATTCGATGGTGCACCTTTTGTCTACTCATGGCCATCACGTGGCGAAATCACCCCGACCGGTTACAGCTACGACCGTGAAAGTGCTGAGCAAGCCGAACCGCATCTGAAAAAATTCGTCAAACTTGTTGCCAGCCAAACAGGTGCTACCACCGTCAGTATTATTGCCCACAGCATGGGCAATAAAGCGCTTCTGCCAGTGCTCCGCGACTTCAAGCGTTCGATGCCGGAAGGGGTCAAGCTGTCGCAAATCATCCTCGCAGCTCCCGATGTGGATCGGGATGGTTTTGAATTTCTGGCCAAGGAAATTCGCGGTGTCAGCAAGGGGATGACGCTCTATGCAGCGTCCAACGATTGGGCGCTTGATATCTCTCGGCAGTTCTGGGGAGGGGTTCCTCGTGCAGGTGACGTCCCTCCGGGCGGTCCAATTGTTATTACAGGCATTGATACAATCGACGTCACAGCCACTAGTACCGAGATTTTCTCCCTGAATCACTCAGGTTATGCCGAGAAATCAGCACTACTAAACGACATCCAGTTGCTGCTTCAAACCGGAGAGCGGCCGCCCGAGAAGCGCGTTCCAATCCTGCAGCGTATCAAGACGAGCAAGGGTGATTACTGGAAGTACCCAGGCTGAGTTCTGATATCTCGATAACCTGCCTTCACACCCATTTGCTAACGACATCTTAACCAGTGTGCCAATAGAGTTCTGTGTGCCCGCAGAGTGCTGGCGAGCAAATTTGATGATCAGCCGGATCTTTATGAAAAAGATTGGTTGGCTTGGGTCGGAGCGCTGGAGACTACCAATGATCTTGAGAATATTTGCGACCTCGCTGGCGGCCCTTCTGGTCGGTGCTTTCGTTGAAGAAGCGCGTGCCGACCAGGCATTCATCTGTAAGGACGGTTCTTTGGTGCAAGTCGAGCGCGGCCAGCTTAAGCGGATGAAACGCAAGAACGCCTGTGTCGCAAAGCATTTCGGCCGCGGCACCCAAAACCGGCGAGATGCCCGAGCCCGCCCAATTGCGGTGAGTGCTGCTACTGGTAAAGGCGTTCGCGTCGTACCGTTGCCATCCCGTAGGCCCAGCCCGTCAGTACTGCGCACTGCACAGTTGGATGCGATGTTAAAGACCGGCCGCCCAAGCTCAAATTACCGCATGGTACGCATCATAAATGCGCCACGCGGTGCAAAACGTTGGTACCGGAACCCCCGCTGAGTGGGCTCGGATCTGATGCTGGATTGTGCTGGTCAGTAAAGCATGACCGCTATATTCCCCTAATATTTGCCTATAGATGCGTGGTAATTCATCTGTGCTCTGTCAGATATATCCGCTCGCTTGGATGCATAGCGATGCGGGGTTTGATGATGTGCGGCAAAGTATGGTTGAGCTTAGTGATGACCATTGTTCTGCTGATGGCAGGATTGATGGATCTGGCGGCAATTGCACAATTGAGACCTGCAAACGATTGATGCCAGAGCGCCCAGCTTATCAATCCACGAACAGCCACGGCGCTTTTCAAGAGCTACTAAGAGGTGCATATTGGTGGCTTAAATAAGTATCCAAAGGGACTAGCCGAACAGGGAGATAAGTAACAATGGCAGATCATACAGAGCAAAATGAGCTGGGATTTTCAGGCAAAGTCGCGTTGGTCAGTGGTGGTGGTGCGAGGGGGGATGGCATTGGCAACGGCCGCGCTGCAGCCATTCTTCTTGCGCGTGCAGGCGCCAAAGTCTTCGTTCTCGATCGCGAGTTGGAGCTGGCCCAAGGCACGGTCGACATGATTGAGAAGGAAGGTGGTGAAGCGGCGGCCTACGCAGCCGATGTGACGGATGTAAATTCGTGCAAGGATGCCGTTGACGCTTGCTTGAAAACCTTCGGACGATTGGATTTTCTTGATAACAATGTCGGTATCCTCGGCAAGGGCACTGTGGTTGAGGAAGATCCCGAGGCTTGGCGAAAGATGATGCAGGTCAACGTTGAATCGATGTTTCTGATGTCGAAATTCGCGATTCCAGCCATGCTTCAATCCGATGGTGGTGGCGCAATTGTGAATATCTCATCGATTTCTGCGATCAGCCCTCGCGGCTTTACCGCCTACTCCACGTCGAAAGGTGCAATCATGGCATTGACGACAGCAATGGCGGTGGATCATGGAGCGGACGGCATTCGTGTAAACTGCGTGGCTCCGGGGCCGGTCTACACGCCCTTGGTCTCCAAAGGTGGCATGCCGGATCATTTGCGCGCGCGGCGCCGCGATGCCTCAGTGCTTGGGGTTGAAGGGACTGGCTGGGATATCGGTCTAGCCGTGCGCTTTTTGATGTCAGATCATGCGCGCTACATCACCGGGCAAACGTTGGTTGTTGATGGTGGCGCAACATTGCTCGCGCCTAGCCGGGAGAGCGAATAAAAGCTCGTAAAAGCGCGGAGGGGTGATGAACGCAGAGCGCTGATGGGTGGGCTTTCTCACCACACGAACCGAGGTATGATCGCTCTTCGGTTCGTGAATTTGGCTCGATGATATCTTGGAGCATTTCCAATTCATCGCGACAGATCTGAGTTCTCACTGAGAACCCAGATCTGTCGCGATTTGGTTTCGGCCTGCCCTTCTCTGTCTGCCCCTCTCTGTCTGCCAATGACTTGTTCATCACATCGAATTGCGAGTGTGTGATTGGTTAATCTGACCGACAGTCCCTAGATGACTGCTGAATGACCCCGGAGCAGGCAGGAGTTTAACCATGAAATATATTTTGTTTTCCCTCGTTGGATTAGTGGCCTTTGCAGGCGTGGCGTTGGCCGGCCCGCAGTATGTCGATAAAACTGGGTTTGCCGCATCGGGCTATGATGTCGTTGCCTACACAGGATTGAAGCAGGTGCTGGTTGGTAAAAAACAAATCAACGGTATTCCGGGAAAGTCATCCATCACGGCAAA
>Ga0209345_10000209_pt1 | contig 82691 bp, 68 predicted proteins | sample Cruoilmetagenom7_FD_187294 | JGI IMG/M metagenome (GOLD analysis project Ga0209345, IMG submission 187294) | Oil polluted marine microbial communities from Coal Oil Point, Santa Barbara, California, USA - Sample 7 (SPAdes) (version 2) | ecosystem: Environmental > Aquatic > Marine > Oil seeps ... | reverse complement strand
ATATCACCACCTAATAATGTATCGTTAATAGTTACTGTATTAATAGACACAGTACCAGTATTAGTCACAGTGAACGTATATGTTACTTCACTATCTAAAGCAAGACACGCATCACCATTAGCAATAGCAGCCGACTTCACGATATTTAAACCAGATGTTGGATCACAGAAGGTAACTTCCGTATTATTTTCATCAATCACGTAAGTATCATTATCAGAAACTTCAGTGTTATTAAGAATCTCATTACCAGTTACTGTTACTGTGTTAGTAATTACACCAGCATCAATATCCGCTTGAGTCACGGTGTAGTTAGGAGCAGTAAAGATCCAAGTTTCCGTAGGTTCTAATACACCATTAGTGTTAGTATCACCAGATAGGGTTACATCCGCAGTAATATCACCACCTAATAATGTATCGTTAATAGTTACTGTATTAATAGACACAGTACCAGTATTAGTCACAGTGAACGTATATGTTACTTCACTATCTAAAGCAAGACACGCATCACCATTAGCAATAGTAGCCGACTTCACGATATTTAAACCGTTGGTGGGAGTACAGAATGAAATTTCAGTATTATTTTCATCAATTACAAAAGTATCATTTGCAGAAACCGAAGTAATTCCATCAGGTTCTAGACCGACAATTGAAACTGAGTTAGTAATCAAACCAGAATCAATATCAGCTTGAGTTACAATATAATTAGGAGCTGTAAAAATCCAAGTTTCACTAGGAGCAAGGAAACCGTCTCCATTAGTGTCTCCTGAAAGTGTTACATCAGCAGTAATATCACCACCTAATAAAGTATCAGTAATAGTGAATGAATTTATTAATAAATCACCAGGGTTAGTAACTGTGAAAGTATAAACTAATATATCGTCAGCAACTATACAAAAATTACCATTAGCATTATATGCTGATTTTACAACATTAAGTCCAGCAACACCATCAACTGTAAGGTACACAGTAGCTTGATCACAAGCTTGAGGCGTTCCGTTATCACAGATAGTGTATACAAAAGAATCCGTTCCTACATAACCAGCATTAGGTGTATACGTAAAGACACCAGTATTAGCATCGATAGTTACCGTTACACCTTGAGCAGTAGTAACTGTAGTTGTAGTAACAGTTTGCGTGTTACCTTCGATATCATTATCATTTTCTAAAACATTACCAGTTAAAGGTGTTGTTGGTGTTGTATTGTAAGCATCGTCATTCGCATTAGTTGTGTTAGGTGTTCCCTCTGGCTGCACAGTAACAGTTACAGTTGCAGTGTCACAAAGCGCAGGCGAAGCGTTATCACAAATAGTATATTCAAAAGTATCTTCACCAATAAACCCATCATTAGGTATATAGGTAATAGTCCCATCAGGATTAACAGTAACGGTTCCGTTATCAGGCGTTGTATTGTTAGTAATAATAATAGGATCAGCATCAGGATCAAAGTCGTTAGCTAAGACCACAATATCCACAGGAGTACCTTCAGGTGTGGTTGCAGTATCAGCATTAGCAATAGGTGCTTCGTTTTCAGGACCACTTTCCGGTAAAACCTCGATGTATACAGTTGCAGTATCACAAGCTTGAGGAGTACCATCATCACAGATTGTGTAAGTAAAAGTATCTTCTCCAGTAAAACCAGCATTAGGCGTATAGGTATAATTACCAGCAGCATCAATAGTTACCGAACCATTAGATGGATTAGTATTAGCAGTTACTGTTTGATTATCACCTTCAAAATCTTCATCGTTAGTTAATACATTACCAGAGACCGCTTGTCCAACAAATGTGTTGTTGATATCAGCGATAGCATCAGTAGTATTAGCAATACCACCAACTGTAAGGTATACAGTAGCTTGATCACAAGCTTGAGGCGTTCCGTTATCACAGATAGTGTATACAAAAGAATCCGTTCCTACATAACCAGCATTAGGTGTATACGTAAAGACACCAGTATTAGCATCGATAGTTACCGTTACACCTTGAGCAGTAGTAACTGTAGTTGTAGTAACAGTTTGCGTGTTACCTTCGATATCATTATCATTTTCTAAAACATTACCAGTTAAAGGTGTTGTTGGTGTTGTATTGTAAGCATCGTCATTCGCATTAGTTGTGTTAGGTGTTCCCTCTGGCTGCACAGTAACAGTTACAGTTGCAGTGTCACAAAGCGCAGGCGAAGCGTTATCACAAATAGTATATTCAAAAGTATCTTCACCAATAAACCCATCATTAGGTATATAGGTAATAGTCCCATCAGGATTAACAGTAACGGTTCCGTTATCAGGCGTTGTATTGTTAGTAATAATAATAGGATCAGCATCAGGATCAAAGTCGTTAGCTAAGACCACAATATCCACAGGAGTACCTTCAGGTGTGGTTGCAGTATCAGCATTAGCAATAGGTGCTTCGTTTTCAGGACCACTTTCCGGTAAAACCTCGATGTATACAGTTGCAGTATCACAAGCTTGAGGAGTACCATCATCACAGATTGTGTAAGTAAAAGTATCTTCTCCAGTAAAACCAGCATTAGGCGTATAGGTATAATTACCAGCAGCATCAATAGTTACCGAACCATTAGATGGATTAGTATTAGCAGTTACTGTTTGAATATCACCTTCAAAATCTTCATCGTTAGTTAATACATTACCAGAGACCGCTTGTCCAACAAATGTATTGTTGATATCAGCGATTGCATCAGTACAGTTAGAAAGAATTTCTGCAGATAAAGTAGTAGAACATTCATTAGCGTCTAATACTATTATAGAGTAATTACCCGCTGCTAAATCATTTATCGTAGCGTTTGATGTATATGTTGTACCACCATCAATAGAGTATGTATAAGGTAAAGAACCTCCAGAAACAGCAATATTTATAGTACCTGTAGCTTCTGTTGAACATAAAATATTAGTTACAGAATCAATTGATGCAGTTAAGACAGGTTGGTTTACAGTGATAACTTGAGTATGAGATGTTGTCAAATCACAAGCATCCGTAGCAATCCATTCTCTTGTTATTGTTTGGTTTCCGGTACAAATATCTCCAACAATTTCTTCATTAAAAGTAACTATGGCATCTCCACAATTATCAGTAGCTGTTAAAACAGCAGCATCAGGAATATTACTTCCATCTACTGTAATATTATTAGGTAAAGTCTCGACAAAAGTAGGAGGTGTGGTGTCCTGAACATTTATGGTCAAAGTTCTTGTTGTCTCATTTCCGCAATCATCGGTTGCAATCCAAGTTCTTTCTAATGTATAAGTATTTGGACAATCTCCATCAGTTCTTATTTCGTTAAAAGTAACAGTTGTATCGCTACAGTTGTCAGTAGCTGTAAGTACTTCCGCATCTTCTAAATCACTACATTCAATTGTTATTTCATCTGAAATAGTGCTAGGATTTGTGTAATTTGAAATACAAGCGAACTCTATATTATGTTGTCTTAAATTACCTGAAACATTAGCTTTTCTGGCTACAATTCCTACTCTAAATTTAAATGAAGATGTATTTGTGTTTCTAGTAGTAATATTAGCTTGCGGATATATATTAGTTACACCTGTATATTCAGTTGTTCCTGCTGTTGCCACAATCCAAGGACCTTCTTCAGTAATAGTTAAATCTGTTGGATCATTTACAGTGTAGCTATTTGTAAATTGTGTCCAGTTTACTTCTCCAAAATTTGTATTTCCATCAATATCACTAAAAGTCGTATAAAATTCTGGTAAAGGTGTTGGTTGATTATTTGTATTATCAATAAAATCTATTTGATATTCAGTGTAAGCTCTATCACCAATATTAGTTAAATTAAATGCGGTTTGAGGTCTGAAAGAGTCTACACTACCATTACCATTATCATCCAATAAAGGTACTGTTGTATTTATAGTAGCAAGTATTGTTACTACAGCATCTACACCTAGCGATACATTAGTAAACCTAAATTTTTCACCTTGTAAAAAGGTGTTATTATTTCCATCTCCTAAAACTTCTGTATAATTTGCAAAACTTAAAACAGGAACATCAACGCAAGAAGGTTGATTGTTATTAGTATCATTAGGAAATCCATCAAAAGTTGGACCAACAGTATCTTCTATTGTGAAAGTAGCTGTCGTTGAAGATGAATTTCCACAAACGTCAGAAGCAGTAAAAGTAACAGCAGTAGATCCTGTTACACCACAATCATCGCTTAAGTTACTATAATTATTTGACCATGTTACAGCACCACAATTATCTGTAGCAGTAGCACTACCATTGGTAGCTAACCAATTATTAAATGCAGCTTGACTATTTTGATCACATTGTACTGTAAAGTCAAAAGCATTTGTGTCTATAACTGGAGCTGTAGTGTCTTTAACTGTGATTATTTGAACATAATTAGCTATAGTACGACCGCAAGAATCCGTAAAATTCCAAGTATTTGTATAAGTACCTAAAGTTGGACAATTATTAGAAGGAACAAAAGTACCCGAAGTTTTGATTGGTGTCAAACCTGGACACGAGGATACAGGTGCTAAAGCTTGCGCATTGCTTAATTCTGTTGGATTGTTACATTCTATTTCTCTGTCTAAAGCAGATGTAGCTGTTACCCATGTTGCTGGTGCAGGTGCATTGATGGTTACAAGTGTATTTAAAGTATTACCAACACCACATCCATTAATTCCGTTGTGACTGCCACTAGAAATATTTTTAGGATTTATTTGTCCGATGTAAGTGGCTACTAAATTAGAATCAAACGTACCAGAACAATTATTTTGTAAATAATAACAATTATCGTTAACAGACAAATTATAACTTAAACTTATAGATTGACTTGCTTCCAAAACACCATTTGGAACCATAAAAGTTAAAGTTCTAGTGGTATTATTGTAAGTGTAAGTTATACCAGAAGATAAACCAGTTATTGGAAGATTAAGTTCAGCTCCATTAGGTATAACAGTGGTTAATGATACACCATTAGCATTATCATTTCCAACATTAGTTACATTTGCTGTGTAGGTGATTGTTTGTGGACTATTTGTTGGTGTAATTAAAGTTGGTGTTGCTGTAAAAATTGTCTGTAATTCTGGTTGATATATTTCAACAGAAAAACCTAAAACAAACAAACCATAGGTTTCTTGATTAGACGTTAATCTAAGAGTAGTAGAAGTCTGGTTATTAGTTAATAATGAATTACCAGGATTACTTAAAGGGAAAACAGCAGCATCAAAACCTAAGGTATTAGTACTTGCTGGATTCCTGTCAGTAAAATTATTTGCTCCATTACTTGGTCCTACAGTAATTCTACTATTAAAAAAGTTGTTAGAATCTCTTAATGGTGCAGATATATCAACAAACGTATTAGAGGTATTTAATATTTGTAAGCGGTCTCCAGTCAAAGATCTATCTCCTTCAAGCGCTCCAATAACAATGTCAGATCTAACAATACCATTTGGTACAGTTTGAAATCCAGAAATATTAATATCAAAATTATTTTGGCTACTAGTAACGTTAGCGTAACCATCAAAAAGTGTTATATTTCTAGCTTTTAATTTATCACTTTTATAGACCATAATGACCTGCCAACCACCAGATGTACCAGTGTTGGTGTTTTCATGAGATACTAAAAAACCAGTTTTAGCTTCTACATTGGCAACTTGATATTTACCAAAAGGGTTTCCTAAATTTTTAACACTATTAGTTATGTCCTTAACGCATACGTAAGGATCATTATTTAAATGTGGATTTTGATTTTTACCTCTATATATTACCTCGTCTGCATTTATAGTAGTATATGTGGTTTGACCTGGAAGCATCAATTTTACATTGTTATAATTCCAGTTAGGTTGATTTTCGGTTTCTATTCCAGCAACGTCAATACCTTTATCTGCTGCTGCCCAATACAATAGGACTTTGTCAATTACTAAACAACTGTCGTTTGGATATGGATTGGTTAAATTGGCACTACTAGAATTAAAAGTACTAGCATCACTATCAATGTCAACATAAACGTTGTCCACAAAATCATGATTGTCCTGCTCTCCATTATAACTTCCTGAGGTCGTTCTAGACAACATGTTGTTTCCTACCATTTTTACATCTCCATTAATAGACGCACTGTAACGAGGTGTAAAGACTTTTTTTACTTGAGCTTGCAGACTAAAGCTAATTAAAAGGACTCCTAAAATTAGTAACCTTTTTGTGTAATTTGTTTTCAATATATTCAAAACTTAATAGTTTAATATTCTATTTTTAATATAAATTTATTGCAAGAAAATAGCTGCCAATAGCTTACTATTGGCGCAAAGGTTAAAAAGAGAATCTTTTGTTCTCATAGTATAAACTTATTTTACTGCGTTAAATTTTATATTTTTAACTATTCATAAAAGCTAAAAAATTGCTACAGTTTAAGGGAGGTTTATCAAAAATGATAATTGTAGGTTTTTTTTATTTACTCTGTATTCAGGGATCAAAATTAATTAATAGCATAGCAAAAGAAGCACGATTTACACATCAAATCAAATAAATATGTTATAGCACCTATAAAACCGATAAATGGTATTTTAAAAAACAATAAACGAATATTAAAGCACTTAAACGACAATCATGAGCAAAATTATACAATTTATTAGACATGCCAAATCTTCTTGGCAATTTAATGTGCCAGATCACGATAGACCATTAAAAAAAAGAGGTGTTAAAGATGCTAATTTGGTTGCTAATCACTTAAAAACTAATTTCATAAAGCCTAACTTAATTTTAAGTAGCACTGCAAACAGAGCAAAATTAACAGCTTTGCTTTTCGTCGATGTTTTGGATTTGAAAAACATACAATTTCAGCAAAAAAAAGCACTTTATGATTTTTCTGGAGACTCAGTTTTAGAGGTCATAAATAACTGTGATGATAACGTTAATGTTTTGATGGTTTTTGGGCATAATCATGCCTTGACAAATTTATGTAATTCTCTAGGTAATACAAGCATTGACAACGTTACAACCTCAGGTTTTGTGCAAATAGAATTTGATCAAAATTCATGGAAAAACATAAAAAATGGTAACACTACAAAAATTGTCTTCCCAAAACATTTAAAATAGACAATCTAATTAGATATATTTGTAGTAAATTTTGCTGTAAATGACTAACCATATTATTGATAATAAATACATAAACAGAGAGTTAAGTTGGCTACAATTTAACCATCGTGTTTTACAAGAAGCTGCTGACGAGTCTGTACCTTTGATTGAAAGACTTCGTTTTTTAGGAATTTTTTCTAATAATCTAGACGAATTTTTTAAGGTTAGATACGCAACCGTTAAACGTATCGATTACGCTGGTAGAGCTGGTAAAAGCCAGCTTGGTGGAATAAAAGCTTCTGAGTTGTTGGAGATTATTACCAACATAGTTATAAAGCATCAAACCGAAAGTTTAAAGATTTTAAGTGATATTCAAAAAAAGTTAGAAGCAGAGAATATCTTCATTTTAAGAGAATCTAAAATCACAAAAGCTCAAAAACAATACCTTAGAAAGTACTTTTTAGAAAAGGTTAGTCCAGCTCTTGTTACCATAGTTTTAAATACCGAAATCAAGTTACCTAATCTCAAGGATAGTGCAGCTTATCTAGCGGTAAATATGCATTTAAAAGATGGAGAAAATCAATACGCTTTAATAGAAATATCTAAAAATATGGATCGATTTATCGTGTTGCCAAAAGTTGGCGATACTGATAATATAATCATGTTAGATGATTTACTGAGACTATTTTTAAACGATATTTTTAACATCTTCGAGTATAACAAAATTACTGCTCATATGATTAAAATCACTAGAGATGCCGAGTTAGATTTGGATAGTGATTTGACTAAAAGTTATATGGAAAAAATCAGTGATGGTGTAAAAGAAAGACAAGAAGGTGAGCCAGTACGATTTGTTTACGATAAAACCATTGATAAAAAAACTTTAGAGTTTTTAATGGACAAAATGGGTATTGATAATACAGATAGTATTATTCCGGGAGGTCGTTACCATAATCGTAGAGATTATATGGACTTTCCTAGCTTAGGACGTACCAACTTATTGTACGATAAAATAGTCCCATTACCAGTAAAAGGTTTAAGTCTAGAAGGTAGTATTTTTGAAACGATTGCTAAAAAAGACTATTTACAATACGCACCTTATCATACGTTTTCATACGTAGTAAAATTTTTAAGAGAAGCAGCTTTAGATCCTCAGGTTAAAGCTATTAAGATTACTATTTACAGATTAGCTCAAATTTCTCATGTAGCCAGTTCCTTAATAAACGCTGCCAAAAACGGTAAAAAAGTAATGGTCTCTATGGAGATTCAAGCACGTTTTGACGAAGAAGCTAATATCGCTTACGCGGAACAAATGCAGCGTGAAGGTGTACAACTAATATTTGGAGTACAAGGTCTTAAAGTGCATAGTAAAATGTGTATTATTGAAAGGGAAGAGGATAAAAAAATAAAACGATATGGTTTTATAAGCACTGGTAACTTTAACGAGTCTACAGCCAAAATATATACAGACTATACTTTGTTTACTGCTAACCAAAGAATACTTAAAGACGTCAATAAAGTGTTTAACTTTTTTGAAGTTAATTATAAAATTTACAGATTTAAACATATAATTACATCACCTCATTACACAAAAAATAAGTTTTTTAATCTTATAGATAAAGAGATTAATAATGTTAAAGAAGGTAAACCTGGTTATATAAAGCTTAAAATGAATAGTATATCTAACTATCCAATGATAGATAAGCTATACGAAGCAAGTCAAGCAGGAGTTAAAATACAAATGATAGTTCGTGGAATTTGTTGTTTAGTGCCAGGCGTAAAAGGTATAAGTGAAAACATAGAAGTAATAAGTATAGTCGATAAATTTTTAGAGCACACAAGACTTTACGTATTTTGCAATAATAACAACCCTCTAGTTTATATATCTTCTGCAGATTTTATGACCAGAAATATCGAAAACAGGGTAGAAGTAAGCTGTCCTATTTATGATAAAGATATAAAAGAAGAATTGATTGATACGTTTCATATTTGTTGGAATGATAATGTTAAAGCTAGGATATTAAATAAAGCACAAAACAATACCTACAAGCGTAACGATAAACCACAATACAGAAGTCAATTTGAAGCTTACAATTATTTAAAAAATAAATTAGATGCTTAAAATCCAAAAATATGCTGCTATAGACATTGGATCCAATGCTGTTAGATTATTAATATCTAATATTGTTGAAGAAAAAGGTAGTGATACAAGATTTAAAAAAAGTTCATTAGTAAGGGTTCCAGTGCGTTTAGGTGCAGATGTTTTTATAAACGAAGAAATATCGGAAAACAATGTACATCGTATGCTACAAACCATGCAGGCTTTTAAATTACTTATGGAAACCCATGGTGTAGTAAAATATAAAGCGTGTGCAACTTCTGCAATGCGTGAAGCAAATAATGGTAAAGATGTTGCAAAATTAATTAAGAAAAAAACAGGAATTCAGATTGATATTATTGAAGGTGAAGAAGAAGCAGCTATTATAGCAGCTACAGATTTACAATCGTATATTGATGTAAATAAAAACTATTTATATGTAGATGTAGGAGGTGGTAGCACTGAATTTTCTGTAATTGTCAAAGGTGAAAAAATAGCCTCTAAATCATTTAAGATAGGTACTGTTAGACTACTTAATGATATGGTTAAAAAGGAAGCTTGGATTGAGTTAGAACAATGGATTAAAAAGCAAACCACAACTTATGATAAGATTGAGGTTATTGGTTCTGGTGGTAACATTAATAAAATATTTAAAGTGTCTGGAAAAGCTATGGGCAAACCGTTGTCTTACTTTTATTTGACGTCTTACTACAATATGTTACAAACGTATTCATATGAAGAGCGTATCTCTATATTAGATTTAAATCAAGATAGGGCAGACGTTATTATTCCTGCTACACGTATATATCTGTCTGCCATGAAGTGGAGTGGAGCAAAAGATATTTATGTACCAAAAATAGGATTGGCAGACGGAATCATAAAAAGTATGTATAATGATACCGTTTCTAGCCATACAAAGTTAAAATAATACACTTTATCTATTTATTACTTTCTATTACTTAAAAAAAAATTATATTTACTTTTACAAAACTTAACTCAAAAAAACCAACTAAATTTTTCAAAATATGAAAAAAACTATTTTACTATTAACGTTTGTATTAGCTTCTTTTTACGGATTTTCTCAAGACGCTTTGTATGGTGTAAGAGCTGGATACAATATTTCTAATTTAGATTTTGATCCTGAAGTACCAACAGGTGTAGAAAATGCACATAGAAATGGATTTTTTATCGGATTTTTTGGAGAGTATAGTCTTTCTAAATCTTTTTCTTTTGCACCAGAAATTCAGTTTTCTGCCGAAGGAGCAAAAGATCAAGAATTACGTATTAACTACATTCAAGTACCATTATTTTTTAAATATAAAATAGGTAATAAATTAGCAATAGGTGTAGGTCCTCAAGCTAGTTTAAAAGGTCATTCTTATGAGGATGGATTACAAAATTTAGGTTTTTCTGCTTTAGGAGGATTAGAGTATATGATTTCTGACGAGTTTTTTATTGACTTCAGATATTCTTATGGATTAACAAATGTTATTGATGATAACGTTATTGATTTAGAAGCAAAAAATACAAATATTCAAATAGGTTTAGGAGTAAAATTCTAAAAGCTATATTTATTATAAAAAAAAAGCCAATTCTATTAGAATTGGCTTTTTTTTATAGCTCTAGTTTAACCATGTATGGTTTCTTTTTTACTTAAATTAACCATGATTTCAGCTTCATATTCTAGTAAATCATTCCATTTTTTATCTACTTCTTTGCGGTCTCCATATTGTCTAGCAAAACCTAAAAACATAGTATAGTGATTAGCTTCACTTACCATTAATTTTCGGTAAAATTCTGCTAAAGTTTTATCTTCCAATTCTTCAGATAATAATCTAAAGCGTTCACAACTTCTAGCTTCGATTAAAGCAGCATATAGTAACCTGTGGACTAATTGTGTTGTTCTACTTCCTCCTTTAGGAAAAAAGGTTATCAGTTGTAAAACATAGTCGTCTTTGCGGTCACGACCTAAAACCCATCCGTTTTTAAGTATTAAATCATGAACCATTTTAAAATGGCTAATCTCTTCTTTAACTAAGGCTACCATTTCTTGTACTAATTCTGTATATTCCGGAAAACTAACAATTAATGAGATAGCAGTACTAGTTGCTTTTTGTTCGCAATAAGCATGATCCGTTAAAATGTCTTCAATGTTTTTTTCTACAATATTTACCCATCTTGGATCGGTTGGTAATTTTAGTCCTAGCATAATTTTGTTAGTTGTTAACTCTTTCTTTCTATGGTATAATCGCCAAGTGTATTAATTGCTATGCTGTAAGTATTACAATCTTTAGTGTTTGGTATGCACTGTGATGCAATTAAATGTAAAGTGTTAGTTTGTAAAGATTTTAATTGGTCAACATAAATTTCAGTATTAACGTAGTTCATACTATTTTCTAATAAAAATTGTTCATTAATATTATTTTTGAAAATAATTTTATCGTTTTTAAAAACTTCAATTTCTGAAATTACTTCTCTGAAATAGTGTTTAGACTTTATGACGTTTTCTGAGGTATAACCTAAAACAGAATGATTCATATCTGTATAATTTTTAATTTTAACCCTATAGCCATTACTTAAAATGGTATCAGTGGTAGATTCTGTATACGCTTCCGGAAAAAAGGTTGCTTGTGTCTTATAGGATTTTAGCATGTTACTTTCAGTAAGTAATTGAGTCTTGGATTTTTTAACACGATCACGTCCATCACAACTTAAAAATGCGACAATTACAACAAGTAATATTACTGCTAATTTATTCATGATTAAACATCTAAGTCAAAGGTTTTACGTAGCAGCTCTAAGTTAGGGTTTTTTTCTTTAAGCTTTTCATATTTTTCAATAGGTGTATAAGCGTATTTAGTATCCAACTCTTCATTAACGTTTATATCTAAAGCAATGTCGTAGTTTTTTAAGTTTTTTCTTAAATAGGACATCAAGTCAAAGGATTGTCTTTCGACTTCAACTTTATTTGTAGCGTTTGGAAACGTCAATTTAATTGAAAATCCATCTTCTGCCAACGTTGGTTTATCAATGGATAGGATAGAGGCTAAATTAAATTTACCTTCTTTTTCTATTTGATGTACAAAAGCATTCCAAACTTCAGTTAATTCATCTTGATTAAAAGGTTCTCTTGGTAAATTTTCCTCATCAACAACAACATCTAATTGTTTTATTTGATGTTCTTTTTTAGCTCTAATACTTTTTAAGGATAAACCTGAAGTTCTTTTTTTACTAGAAGCAATACCATTTTCCAAGACAATTTTAGGTTTGGTTGGTTCTGCTTGCTTTTGTAATTCAGGATTAACTTTTGTATTGTTTTGTTGAGATACAGCTGTGTTTTCAACATGAACCGGTTTTACAACCTTAATAGGTTTAATTCCTATTTTTTTAAAGTATGAAGGTGGTATTATGAACCGACTGCTATTTTTTTTTTCTCCATCAAAAGTGATAGAGGCAAGTTGCATTAGTGTTAGTTCAACTAACAGTCTTTGGTTTTTACTGCTTTTATATTTTAAATCGCAATCATTAGCTAGATTAATACCTTTTATTAAAAAGTCTTGTTCTGCTTTTTTAGATTGCTCTAAATATTTATTTTTAGTATCATCTCCAACTTCAAGTAACTCAATAGTTGATGGGTTTTTGCAAACTAGTAAATCTCTAAAGTGAGAGGCTAAACCTGCTATATAATGATGTCCATCAAAACCTTTTGCCAACGTTTTATTAAATTGGATTAAAAGTTCTGGAATTTTGTTTTCTAAAATGTAATCTGTACTTTCAAAATAGGTTTCGTAGTCTAATACATTTAAATTTTCTGTAACCGATTGTCGTGTCAGGTCTTTACCAGAAAAACTTACAACTCTATCAAAAATAGACAAAGCATCACGCATAGCTCCATCCGCTTTTTGAGCGATAATATGTAAAGCATCATCTTCAGCATTTATACCTTGCTCTTCAGCGATGTATTTTAAATAATTTTTAGCATCCTTAACAGTTATACGTTTGAAATCAAAAATTTGACAACGCGATAGTATCGTAGGTATAATTTTATGTTTTTCTGTAGTTGCTAAAATAAAAATACAATGTTTTGGTGGCTCTTCTAATGTTTTTAAAAAAGCATTAAAAGCAGCTTGAGATAACATGTGGACCTCGTCAATAATATAGACTTTATATTTTCCAACTTGTGGCGGAATCCTAACTTGGTCTGTTAAGTTTCTTATATCGTCTACCGAGTTGTTTGAAGCAGCATCTAATTCAAAAATATTAAACGCATAGTCTTCTTCACCTGTTTCGTTACCATCACTATTAATCATTTTAGCCAAAATACGTGCACAACTTGTTTTTCCAACACCTCTTGGTCCTGTAAAAAGTAGTGCTTGTGCTAAATGATTATTTTCAATAGCATTAAGTAAGGTATTAGTAATAGCAGTTTGACCTACAACATCCTTAAAGGTTTGTGGTCTGTATTTTCTTGCTGATACTACAAAATGCTCCATGACTAATTATTGAACAACAAATTTAAAAAATAGCAGGTTAATTAGGAAGTCTTAGCCTTGATTTTATTTATAGTTATCAACAAATTTAAAATATAGGTAATGGTTAAAACTATTTAAAGTTTCTAGCTTTAAAAATGTTTAGTTTGTTGTAATTTTGCAGCAGTAAATCGCCTTATCGCTTTAAATTTATTTTAAAGAGGAAAGTCCGGACACCATAGTGTAATCATAGTGGCTAACAGCCATCCATCGAGAGGTGAGGAAAAGTGCAACAGAAAGTATGTACAGGTCATGCTGTAGTGAAACCAGGTAAACTCTATGAGGTGCAATACCATGTATACTAACGTTTGAGCGTGCACGCGCGATTGTTAGAGGGTAGGTAGCTAAAGCGTGTTGGTAACAGCAAGCTCAGATAAATGATAAGGGCTCCTTAGGGAGTACAAAATCCGGCTTATAGATTTACTTATTTATAAAAAAAAACCATCTATTATAGATGGTTTTTTTGTTTATTCTTCTTCGTCTGACGCTTCATTCTCAAAAAAGCTAAATACATTTCCGCCATAACTTTTGGAACGTACAAACTGCTTTAAGTTTGATAAGTCTGTGTGCTTGGAATGTTCTATTATTAATAATCCTTCAGACTCTAAAAGGTTATTTTCAAATACAAGCTCTGGTATTTTAGAAAAGGCTTCTTCTGTAAAGTCGTATGGTGGATCTGCAAAAATGATTGTATGTTGCTGTTTTGTTTTTTCTAAAAACTTAAAAACATCACTTTTTATGGTTTGGATATCCATTTCAAAACTTTCAGCAGTTTCATTAATAAATTTTATACAGCCATAATCTTGGTCTACACACAAAATTTCTTGTGTACCTCTAGAAGCAAACTCGTAACTTATGTTACCTGTTCCTGCAAATAAGTCTAATACAGAAACATCATCAAAGTAAAATTGATTATTAAGTATATTAAACAAAGCTTCCTTAGCCATATCTGTTGTAGGCCTTACAGGTAGCTTTTTAGGTGCTGTAATTCTTCGTCCTTTAAATTGTCCTGATACAATGCGCATTATAAGCTTTTTAGTAAGGTGAAATATGAGTAATTTGTTGTTGGTGTCTTTGTAAAATTATAGGTATCCATTCTATTTCCAAAAGATACGTTTCGGATGTATTTATAAGTGATGTTATATAAATCATCTTCCTTATTAATTAATCCTAGTAAAACTAGTTGTAGTGTTTCTGGATTAAGCTGTAATTGTTCTAAAGTAAATAAAAGATAATAAATGTAATCTTCTTTTGTATGATATTCAAAGGTGTTATAAAGTAGTAATCCGCCTTCTTTAATAGCTATTATTTCAAAGTTATTAGTATCTATATTTACGTAAACTTTAGTCACGCTAGAATGCTTTTCTTTAACTAATAATTGTTCTATTAATATAGTAGAGAAGTGCTTGTATGTAAAACTACCATATTTATCAAATATATAGTTGTTTATATTAGTAAACGGAACATAAATATTAACGCTTTCATTGGTAATAATTTCGTCAAAAGTAATAAAGTCAGTTTTTAAAATCTTGGTATTAAATTTTAAATAATCTGCTAAATAATCTTCTTTAAACAATGCTTTTGGTACTAAGGTGGACCAATCATTAACATGTATTATGTTAATTGAGGAGAAGTTTTGATTTAAAATTTCTTCCGTATTAAAAAGGTGTATTACTGCGTCTAGAAGTTCTGTTGGTGTTTTTTTTATACTAAAGACCTGAGATTTTAACTCGATAATGGTTTTAGTATCTGGGTTTAAAACACAAAAAGAAAGTCCACTCAAACTAATTTGAATGGACAGTTCTAGGTTGGTTAAATGATTATATTCCTTATTCGTTTGAGCCATAAGTTTTAGGCCAGTTTCCAATTGTTTTAGCAGAACTCATCGATCCTACACGTAAAGCATCACCATTAACACCTTCAACAGATATTACTTGGTTTTCTTTAAGAACTAAATTTTTATCTTGATCAAAAAGAATATCGTCTTTTTTAACAAATGCTTCAAAAACAGGAATTTTATTACCATTTTCATCTTCAATTTCTCCAGCATCCATAGTAAACTTAGTACCATCTTTACCTACAGGAACATTCATCATTTGTTTATATCTATCTGATCCTTTAAATAATCTTTCTTTAACAGATTCAAATCCAATTGTATCAGTGATAACAATATCTTTATAAGACGTCACACCACCATAAGCTTTAGTTCTTTCTTCATCAACAACACTTGAGTCTCTTCTTTCTATAATAGTAAATTTACCATTTTCGATAAATTTAATTAAAGAGTCGTAACTTTTAGTAAACTTACCAGTTACAGTTCTGTGTGCTAATTGAGAATCTCTAATATCAATTAAACGGTTAATAGCTGAAGCATATCTTTTTTCTTTTAATTGATTAAATTTTATCTCACCATAAACAGAGTTAAAAGTTAAATATCCTAAAAAGATAATAAGGCCCCAAAGCGCAATAGTAATAAAAGGTTTTGCTTTTGTTGGAACAAATTTATCAATAAGCCAAACAATTAAAATGGTTAATAGGATTGCTCCAATTATAATAAGTGCTAATTTCATAGTGATTTATTAAATTTAATTAAGGTCTGTGACAAATCTACAATTTTTTTTTATTCGTAAAAACCATTGTTGGTAAAAATGATTTATATATTTGATAAAAAGTTTTCAATCCACACTATTTAATGACCAGTTCGCAATTTTATTCCCTTATAAAACAGCATTTTCCGTTTAATCCGACGTCAAAACAAGATATTTTACTTTTACAACTTTCTGAGTTTATTTTAAATGAAAGAGAAAATGGCGTGTTTTTGCTAAAAGGATACGCAGGTACAGGTAAAACCACCATTATTGGTACGATTGTAGCCAATTTATGGCAAGCAAAAAAAAGTGCTGTGTTAATGGCTCCAACAGGTCGTGCAGCAAAAGTTATCTCTAATTATTCTAAAAAAGAAGCGTTTACCATCCATAAAAAAATATATTTTCCTAAAAAGGAAAAAGGTGGTGGCGTAAAATTTGTTTTACAACCAAATAAGCATAAAGACACCATTTTTATTGTTGATGAAGCGTCAATGATACCAGATTCGCCTAGCGATTCTAAACTTTTTGAAAACGGATCACTTCTGGACGATTTAATGCAGTATGTTTATCAAGGACATAGGTGTAAATTGTTACTTATTGGTGATACAGCCCAATTACCACCTGTAAAATTAGATTTAAGTCCAGCGTTAGATGAAAACACGTTGAGCTTAAACTATAATAAGTCAGTTACCAAAATGGAACTAGATGAAGTAGTGCGACAAGGCGAGGATTCGGGAATATTAGAAAACGCTACGTTATTAAGAGAGACCATTGCAGGAAGTTTTTATGATAGTTTTAAATTTAACTTAAATTCGTTTAAAGATATTGTTAGGTTGGTAGATGGATATGAAATTATGGATGCTATAAATGACTCCTATAGTAATCTAGGGTACGAAGAAACTAGTATAATAGTTAGAAGTAACAAGCGTGCTAATTTGTACAATCAACAAATACGCAGTCGTATTTTATTTAGTGAAAACGAGTTGTCTGCAGGAGATTTTTTAATGGCAGTTAAGAATAATTATTTTTGGATAAAACCAACCTCTGAGGCAGGATTTATTGCAAATGGTGATATTATTGAAGTGCTTGAAATTTTTAGCATAAAAGAATTGTATGGTTTTAGATTTGCAGAAGTAAAAGTTAGAATGGTGGATTATCCTAAAATGATACCTTTTGAAACCGTTTTGATGTTAGATACCATAGAAGCAGAAACACCATCTTTACCCTATGAAGACTCTAATAGATTGTATCAAGAAGTCCAAAAAGACTATGAAGATGAAAGTAGTAACTATAAAAAATTTATGAAAATTAAAGGCAATAAGTACTTTAACGCACTTCAAGTTAAATTCTCTTATGCCATTACATGCCATAAATCGCAAGGTGGACAATGGAATACCGTTTTTGTAGAACAACCCTATTTGCCTAACGGAATAGACAAAGATTATTTAAGGTGGTTGTATACAGCAATTACCAGAGCAAAAGAAAAATTGTATTTAATAGGTTTTAAAGACGATTTTTTTGAAGAAGACCATTAAATTATTATATTTTTATACTCCAATTTAATTCTTAGATGAAAATAATAGCAATGATTCCTGCACGATATAGTGCGACACGTTTTCCTGGTAAATTAATGAAAGATTTAAACGGAAAACCTGTAATTACGCGTACCTATGAAGCTACAGTAAACACAAATTTGTTTGATGATGTTATCGTAGTGACTGATAGTGATATCATTTTTGACGAAATTTCTAAAATTGGTGGTCATGTAATGATGAGTCAAAAAGAGCATGAGTGTGGTAGTGATCGCATTGCAGAAGCTGTAGCGGATTTAGATATTGATATTGTTATTAATGTGCAAGGCGACGAGCCTTTTACTGAAGTTGAATCGCTTAAAAAATTAATTCAAGTTTTTAAAGAAGACAAAGAACAGCAAGTTGATTTAGCATCATTAATGGTACACATTACCGATTGGGACGAAATTAAAAACCCAAATACAGTAAAAGTAATTGTGGATCAAAATAATTTTGCATTATACTTTTCTAGAAGTCCAATACCTTATCCAAGGGATGAGACTGTATCTGTTAACTATTACAAACATAAAGGGGTATATGCTTTTAGAAAACAAGCCATATTAGATTTTTATAATTTACCAATGTTAAGCCTTGAAGCTTCAGAGAAAATTGAATGTATTAGATATCTAGAATACGGAAAACGTATTAAAATGGTCGAAACTAATGTACAAGGTGTAGAGATTGATACTCCAGAAGATTTAGAAAGAGCAAAAAAACTATGGAAATAGATTATAGTCAAATAAAGGTCATTGGTTTTGATGCTGATGATACTTTGTGGATTAACGAAACCTATTTTAGAGATGCAGAGTTGGAGTTTGCTAAATTACTAAGCCCATTTGAAACTGCTAATAAAATAGACCAAGAGCTATTTAAAATGGAGATGAAAAATCTTCCAGTCTATGGCTATGGAGTTAAAGGCTTTGTGTTATCAATGGTCGAAATGGCTTTGGAGTTATCCAATAACACAGTCTCAAATCAAACCATATCTAGTATTTTAGACATTGGTAAAACAATGATTAATAAAGAAGTAGAGCTTTTAGAAGGTGTTGAGCAAGTATTACAACAGCTTTCCAAAAAGTATAAATTAATAGTCGCTACAAAAGGCGATTTACTGGATCAAGAACGTAAACTTGAAAAGTCAGGTTTGTTAGATTATTTTCACCACATTGAAGTATTAAGTGATAAAAAAGAAGCAAACTATTCCAAACTATTAAACCATTTAGATATAAAACCTTCAGAGTTTTTAATGATAGGTAATTCTTTAAAATCGGACATACTACCTTTAATTAATATTAAAGCAAGCGCTATTCATGTACCGTTTCATACCACATGGTTGCATGAGCAGGTGGACGTAAATGTTAATCAGTCAAAGCAATATAAAACAATTAAAAGTCTATTAGACTTACCAAAACTATTACAATAATTAGTGAAGACTTTAGATATAAATACTTGGAACAGAAAAGAACATTTTCAACACTTTTCAAAGTTAAAAGATCCCTATTTTGGAGTCACTATACCTTTTGAAGTAGGTAACGCTTACCAGTATGCAAAAGATAATAACGTCAGTTTTTTTGGCGTTTATCTTCATGCTTGTATGCAAGCTATAAATGCTGTAGACAATTTAAAATATAGAGTAGTGGAGGACACTATTCAAGTGTACGATACGATACATGCATCTGCAACAATTATGCGAAGTGATAAAACTTTTGGATTTTCATTTATAAATTTTACCGAAGATTTAGATGGGTTTTTAATTAACTTATCTAACGAAGTAGATAGAATCGAAAACAGTCCATCTCTTTTTCCTCCAGTTAATGGTTTAAATTGCGTACACTGTTCAGCAATACCTTGGCTTAATTTTTCAGGTCATAAAGAGCCTGTTTCAGGTGAAATGGACTCAGTGCCTAAGCTAGCATTTAGTAAAGCTGTAAAGCAAGATAATATGTTAATAATGAATGTTGCTATTAATGTAAATCATGCCTTAGTTGATGGATATCATTTAGCATTATTTTCAGAAATGTTTCAGAAAAACTTAAATAAGTAATAAATTTACAAACTAAGACGACAAGTCAATGAGTTATAAAAATTTTCCAATGGTGTCCAAAGTTATATTTGGACGAGGTAGTTTTAATCAATTAAGCGATATTATAGAGCCTAAGCGGTTAAATACTAGTGCGCCATTTATATTTTTTGTAGACGATATTTTTAAAGGAGATGCGTGGTTAACCTCCAGAATACCTTTGTCATATTTAGACAAAGTGGTTTATGTTTCAACATTGGAAGAACCAAAGACAGAGCAGGTTGATCAATATGTGGAGGATATTATTTTAAACTTTAAAGAACGACCATCTGGTATCATAGGTATTGGTGGAGGTTCTATATTAGATATTGCAAAAGCAGTTGCCATTATGTTAAATAATGATGGTGAAAGTAAAGATTATCAAGGTTGGGATTTAGTTAAAAATTCAGCTGTATTTCACGTAGGTATACCTACAATATCAGGTACAGGAGCAGAAGTTTCTAGAACAACTATTTTAACAGGACCAGAACGTAAATTGGGTATTAATAGTGACTTTACTCCATTTGATCAAGTGCTTTTAGATCCAGAATTAACTAAAGATGTTCCTAAAGATCAATGGTTTTATACAGGTATGGATTGTTACGTACATTGCATAGAATCGCTAAGTGGAACATATCTAAATGCTTTTAGCCAATCTTACGGAGAAAAAGCTTTAGAGTTATGTCAAGAAATATTTTTAAGTGATGATTTATCAGAGCAAGAGTCTCAAGATAAATTAATGATGGCTAGTTGGCATGGAGGCATGAGCATTGCTTATTCTCAAGTAGGTGTAGCACATGCGATGAGTTATGGTTTAGGTTATTTACTAGGTGTTAAACATGGTATTGGTAATTGTATTGTTTTTGATCATTTAGAAGCGTATTATCCTGAAGGTGTTGCTGAATTTAAAAAAATGAAAGCCAAACATAATATAGTTTTACCTCATGGTATTTGTGCCGATTTATCAGATAAGGACTTTGATGTTATGATTAATGTAGCTTTAAGTTTAGAGCCACTTTGGGAAAATGCAATTGGTAAAAACTGGAAAAAAACTATTACTCATGATACGCTAAAAGCGTTATATCAAAAAATGTAATATGCACTGGTTAGCTAAACTTATATATTTTAAGATAATGGGATGGAAGGTTGTTGGTAATACTAACTTTTCAAAAGATATTATTAAAAAAGCGGTTATTATATCTGCTCCTCATACTAGTAATTTTGATTTTATTATCGGAATTTTATTAAGAAAAGTGACACAGGTCAAAACTAACTTTATAGGTAAACAAGAATTATTTACTTGGCCATTTGGTTATTATTTTAGAGCAGTTGGAGGTGTGCCAGTGGACAGAAAAAATAAAGAAAATAAAGTACAAACTATAGCTAAATTGTTTGAAAACAAAGAAGAATTTAGATTAACATTAGCACCAGAAGGCACTAGAAGTAAGGTTGACGAATGGCGTACTGGATTTTACTACATCGCTAAACAAGCTAATGTGCCCATTATTATGTTTACGTTAGATTTTGGTAATAAGCAAAATACTGTTTCAGAGCCTTTTTATCCTACAGATAATATGGAGGCGGATTTTAAATTTATGAAATCTTTTTTTAAAGATGTAAAAGGTAAGATTGAAAAAAATATATAGTTGCAATCTTTTTTTTCAAAAAATTAATTTTTGGTACGACATTTGATTTTACTAGTATGTAGCCTAAAATGAAACATAAAGTAAACTATAAGTCCCTAAAAAGAAACATTGACCACTACAAACAAAAGCGACTTTAATAAGTCATTAAAGTCGCTTTTATTTATTTAAAATTATAGTAATTAGTTTTTATTTTGAATTTCTTCAATTTCGCAACCAAATAAGCTTTGTTGCATAATTAATTTAGAAACCCCTTCAGGTAGCATACTTTGCCAACCTTCTTCACCATCACAAATCATTTTTAATACTGTTCTAGAAAATACATTTAAAGTGTTAGGATCATAATCTGTAATATCTACAACCTTACCATTATATTTAAAGAATTTGTATAATTCTTTCATTCTAGGATGTACTTTTAAGTTATCACTTGTTGTTAATGAACCATCCTCATCACGCATTGGATAAAGGTATACGCGTAGATCTTTGAAAAATAATTTTCCAAAAGCTTCTAATATACCACCACTTAAATGTCTGTAATATTTCTCGTCAAATATATCTACTAAGTTATTAACTCCCATAGCTAATCCCATTCTACTCTTAGAATATTGAGAGAAGTATTCTACTAACTTATAATATTCCTGGAAGTTAGAAATTAACACCGTATGACCTAAAGAACATAAAAGTCTAGCACGATCCATAAAATCTTGCTCATCAATCTCGCCTTCAGCTCTTAGATTAGATAAAGTAATTTCAAAAATTACTTGAGTATTATCCTCATCTACTTTATTTTCTTTAATAAACATATCCAATGACTTTTCGTACATGTCAATGTTTACTTTGGTTACTGGTCTAAAACTACCACGTAACGCTAATATATTTTTCTTGTAAAGGACTCTAGCAGGTAACACGTTATTTCCGTCAGGAGCAAACATGACAGCATCTGTCATTCCGTTTTTAACTAGTTGTAAACTCATTAAACGGTTATCTACATCTTTAAATACAGGACCAGAAAAATTAATAGTATCAATTTCTATTTGGTCTTTATCTAAATGGTCATATAAATAACGCAATAATTTTCTAGGTTCATTGTACTTGTAAAAAGCACCATATATAAGGTTTGTACCTAAAATACCTAAAGTCTCTTGTTGCAATCTTGCATCATTTTCTTTAAATCGAAGGTGCAATACAATCTCATTATACTCTTCTTCAGCTGGATCTATTTGGTATTTAATTCCAACCCATCCATGACCTTTGTATTTTTTTGCAAAATCAATTGTAGCCACAGTATTTGCAAAACTGAAAAACATCTTATTTGGATTTTTTTCACGATCAATACGCTCTTCAATAAGTTTTATTTCATGAGAGACCATTTTACGTAAACGCGCTTCGGTAACATAACGTCTGTCGTTTTCAATTCCGTAAATAGCATCACTAAAATCTTTGTCGTAAGCAGACATAGCTTTTGCAATAGTCCCAGAGGCACCTCCAGCTCTAAAAAAGTGGCGTACAGTTTCTTGTCCTGCACCTATTTCGGCAAACGTACCGTAAATATTTTCGTTTAAGTTAATACGAAGTGCTTTATCTTTTAAAGAGGGAATATTTTCAAATTCTTTATCTCCTTTTAGCCTAATTTCCATATAAAAATCCCTATGATGTTAAGTTTTACAAAGGTACCAAATAACTATATCAAACAAAAAAAATAACTTATTTTTGTGAGAAATAATCATCAAGTGAAAATAACATTTTTAGGCACAGGAACATCACAAGGAATTCCAGTAATTGGAAGCACACATCCTGTATGTTTAAGTAAAAATCCTAAAGACAAACGTTTACGCGTTTCTGTTATGATAGAATGGGAGGATAGTACGTTTGTAATAGATTGTGGTCCTGATTTTAGACAGCAAATGTTACATGCTAATCCGGAAAAAATTGATGCCCTTTTATTTACGCATGAGCATGCAGACCATACCTCTGGTTTAGATGATATAAGACCATTTTGTTTTAGACAAGGTGAATTGCCCATTTATGCGCATAAGCGTGTAATTGAGCAACTTAAAATAAGGTTTGAATATGTTTTTGCAACAACAAACAGATATCCAGGTGCACCAACTGTAGCAGTCAATACCATTACAAATAAACCTTTTACGATTAATAATTTGCCAATAATCCCTATTGATGGCTTACATTATACATTGCAGGTTTTTGGTTTTAGATTTGACAAGTTTGCTTACCTAACAGATATTAAAACCATTTCTAGTTCCGAATTAGATAAACTTAAAAATTTGGATGTTTTGGTAATAAATGCGTTAAGAGAAAAAGAACATATTTCACATTTAAATTTAGAACAAGCGCTGGAAATTATTAACATCATCAAACCTAAAAAGGCCTATTTAACACATATTAGTCACTTATTAGGATTTCATGACGAAGTACAACAAAAGCTGCCAGACAATGTATTTTTGGCTTACGATAAACTAGAAATCACTATTTAAACTATTTATATAAAATGAAGAACAAAATCTTTATGTACCTGTTTATTTTTACATCACTAATTGTGGTGTTTCAATATGTTAATTCTAAAAAAATATTGGATGACAGTGCAAAACGAATGGAAAAACTAAAGGAGAGATCAGTTGTACTACAAGACTCTTTAAATCTTCAAAACGAAGAGTTATCTGATTTGACATTATTTGATTTAAGATATAGTCAAGAAGCTAAAGATTATTTTTATAATAAAAAATTGGATAGCGATGTTATGATTCCTTATATCAAAAACGAATTATATAAATTAAATGAAGCTGAAGGTGACCATCCTTTAATACCCTTTGCAGCTTCCGAAGGAAGAAAAATGCAGTTTAATACTATTAAAATGCTAAATCATAGATGGATTATTGCAGATTTTTCTGATGGTAGTTATTGGGGAGAATTACTAATTAAGTACTTTATAACAACAGATAAAAAAATAGAATTTGAAGTTTTAGACTATTTACTTTATACTAGATAGAAAGTAAGTTGTTTAAACAGAAAAGCCCAAATTAAGTTATAAGTTTAATTTGGGCTTTTTATTTTGTGATAAAATTTTAGATCAAGTGTTGCAACCAATCTTTAAACTCGTAAAAATTTTGAGGTGCTACACCATGTCCAACAGGAAACTCGTTAAATTGGTTTTTGATGTTTAAAGCCGATAAAAATTTAGGTGTTTTTCTAGCCCAATCCACAGGAATTACTTGATCAACAGTACCATGAGAACAATAGAAGTTTAAATGTTTATAGGCAGAAGCGTCTTTAACTTCAAATATATCTTCATTTATATATCCACTTAAAGCTACAATATTGTTTACTTTTTCTGGATAGGTTAAGGCAACAGCATAGCTTAAAATACAGCCTTGACTAAATCCAAGTAAGGAAACATTATTTTTATCTACTGGATAATTAGCTGTAGCCTGATCTATAAAATTAGCTATTAAATCTCTAGATTGTTTTGCTTGCTCATTATCACTCCATTTTCCCTGATCTGCATCAAAATTAATTGCATACCAAGCATTACCATAAGGTTGCATTGGATAAGGCGCTCTAACAGATATTATAAAAAGCTCTTCTGGTAATTCTGCAGCAAAACTAAATAAGTCATTTTCGTCACTACCATAGCCATGAAATAGGATTAGTAGTGGAGCATTGTCTTTTAAAGACGATGGTCTAGTTATGTGATGTAGGTTAAAGTTTTCCATTAGTTACCAAGTCCTTTAAATAGTTTTTGAAAAATTGGTCCAACAAAAGGAATAGGTTTCATTGTTCCATTAATAGCAGTCATTACTCCTAAAAATAAAAGTGCTCCCATGCTTACCCAAAAAGCAATTGAGATTTGCATATTATCAAATTGACTAACAAAATAGCCAATAATCATCCATAAAAGACATAAGCCTAAACCTTGTCTGTTATGAAAACTTGTAAAGTCGTTTTTCTTTTCGCCATTCATTATTATTGCTATGACGCTACCAATTATGGTTAGGTAGCTAATTACAGCTAATGATTTACCTTCTTCAATTGTTTGTTGGTTCATTGTATTATAATACTATTTTGTTATTTGCAATTATTCCGTATGCTTTTCCTTTTAATTCTTGTCCTAAAAAAGCACTGTTTTTTGATTTTGAAACAATATCAGTTTCCGCGAAAGCGTATTTAATATCTGGATTAAATAACGTTATATTAGCTATTTGACCTTCTTCAATAGTGTTGTTATGTTGACCAAATCTTGCTTTACCTTTTGTAAGTAATTGAATGGTTTTTTTTGTAGAAAATAAGGTGTTTAATGCGCCAAATGCACTTTCTAATCCTATGGTACCAAAGGAAGCATGATCAAATTCTACTTTTTTATCTTCTATGGTCATTGGATTATGATCACTTGTAACCATATCTATCGTGCCATCTTTTAAACCTTCAATTAATGCATCAATATCTTTTTGTATTCTTAACGGTGGATTAACTTTGTAATTAGTGTCAAACTCTTCCAAAACAGCATCTGTTAAACATAAATTATGGATGGCTACACTACAGGTAACGTCTAGTTTTTTTTGTTTAGCTTCTCTTATTAATGCAACACTTTCGGCTGTTGAAATTGTTGGTATGTGTAGCTTTCCGCCTGCATACTCTAACAAAAATAAATCTCTAGCAACTTGCATTGCTTCAGCTAAATTAGGACTACCTTTTAAACCTAATGAAGTGCTTGTTAATTCTTCGTTGACAATGCCTTTACCAGAAATTCTTGTTTCTAAAGGAAAAGAGCATACTAATCCGTCAAAATTGCTTGCATATTGTAATGCGATTTTTAACAAATTAGGGTTAGTTATTGGCTTTTTGTAATCGGAAAACGCTACAGCTCCTGCGTTTTTCATATCAAAAAGTTCGGCTAAATCTACACTGTCGCTATTTTTAGTTAACGCACCAATTGGTAACAAGGTTACTGCTTGATTTTGCGCTTTGGAAAGTACAAAAGCCACATTGGCATTAGTATCTATAATTGGAAAAGTATTGGCCTGTAAGGCAATAGTTGTAAAGCCTGACTTAGCTGCAGTTTTTAGACCATTATCAATTGTTTCGCGATCTTCAAAACCTGGTTCTCCAAAACAAATACTACTATCAAACCAGCCTTGAGATAGGTGTAAGTTGTCTAAACTTATGGTTTTATAATTGTTAGTATTTTCTATGCTTGTAGCAATTTTACTAATCTTTCCTTTTTGAATTAATACGTCACAAACCTGATTATGAAAAGGGCTTGAAGAATCAATTATTGTTGCTGTTTTTATTAAGACGTTCATTTAAAATATTTTAAGATGAGCATTTCTAGAATTAATAAAGCTAATGCCAAAATTACAAACCATTTCCATAATTGGTTAACTTTACTATCGTTATTTATTGAATCAAAAATATTAGCTATTGAGTCGCTAACAGTGATGTTTTTGTAATTATCCAAGTTAATATAGGTTAAATCACTTTCTGACCTATCGTAATTATAACTTACATTTTGGATGATTTCGGTTTTATTTTTTAAATCGTAAACACCAGCTTGTTCTGGTAAATCATTGGTTTTAATAACCACTTTATTATTAAAATAATTTTGCTCTGGGATGATTTTGTTTTCTCCTTTTACTAATGTTAGCACTGCGTCTTGTTGTAAATTAATAGCAACATCGTAATTATTATCTTGTCCAATAGTATAATATAACGTACCTGTATTTAAACTTTGTTTGGCAATGTTGTAAAACGTAGGTACAATTAAATTTATATTTTTAAAATTAGAATTAGTATCGTTTATTGGAGCTGAAAATAAATACAAATTTCCGTTTTGAGACAAAAAGGATTTACCGTCTTCAAATTGTAAAACGTTAGTTGCTTTAACATTATTTTGCGGATAGTAACGTTCTACTTTTGGATATTGAAAATTATCAACGCGTTTTTCAAACACACCATTTGTGTATAATGGATGGCTATAATTTATGGTAGTAATACGTTTTTGTGTAGTTAATAAATCTCCAAAAGGAGAGGTGTTAAAACGTTGTAAGAAGGTATTATAGTCCTTAAGATTACCTTTGTCTGAAGGGATTAAAACAACATAACCTCCATTGTCCGTAAATACTTTTAATGCAGTAGTTAGGCTTTCTGGTATCGTTTCAATTTCATCTAAAATCACTAAATTTTGAGCATCAAATAAACTATAATCTAATGTATTGGATTGTATTGAAGTAAATTTAAATTCGTCTTCCGTAAAAATTCTGCTTAAATAATTGCCACCAGAGTTACTAATCGATAATATGTTTGTTTTAGTAGGTTTATTAATATTAAAATATAAGGTGTTATCAAATTGTAATTGTGTGTCATCAATGGTAATTTTTCCTTTTATAATTTGATTATTTGGAAGAGAAAACACAGTAGTACCTTGCCCATTTACTTCAACTGAAGCCTTAGATAGTAAATTATCATTATTGTATAATGAAACCGGAATATTACTAGTTGCTGTATCATTGTTTTTTAAAACAACAGTTAATTCTAAATTATTAGCATTTTGACTAGAAACATATACACTATCAATGGTTGTATTGGTTTTATTTACAGGTTTTAAATTAACTAAATTTAAAGTAGATGTTGAGTCTGAATCAATATTAAAGTCTGTATTTTTTTGCTGGAAATCTGATATAAATATCACATTTTTAAGCGTGTTAGCCTGATTAGAAAACGATTGCTTTGCTTTTAATAACGCTGCATTGTAAGCTAGTTGACTAGAGGAGTAATCTAATTGCAATAATTCGTTTTTTATTGCTTTTATAGTGGTGTTTTTGTAGCTATCTGTGTTGGTTATAAGCGATAAGGTTTCGGTTTCAGGAATGGTTTCAATTAAATCTTGGATAGCACGTTTAAGTAATTCGCCTTTGTTTCCTTTGGCTTGCATACTAAAGGAGTTATCTAGATAAATAACCATCTCTTTTTTAGCATTAAACGTATCTGTTTTTGAAGTAAAAGGTTGCGCAAAAGCTATAATTATAGCAGCTAAAAGCAATAGTCTAGTAAGCAGTGTTAACCATTTTTTTATGACTGCATTTTTTCTAGTTTGTAATTGGATTTTTTTTAAAACAGCAACATTTGTAAAATACTCTTTTTGGAATTTTCTAAGCTGAAATAAATGAACAATAATGGGAATAAGCAGTAAGAAAAGCGCGTAAAGAAGTTCGGGATATTTAAACTGCATTAATTTTAAAGTTTGTCAAAGATAATAATTGCATTTATATAAAGCCTATTTCAAAATTAACAATTTAACAAAAACTTAGTGTCAAGATTGTGTAACAAATTTTATTTTTGAGCGTCTTCTAAACAAGACCATTAACAAATAAACATAAAAAATGAAAAAACTTTTAGTAACAACTATTGCAACAGGACTATTATTGGTTGGATGTAATAGCACAAAAACATCTGACAAATTAGCGTCTCAGTCGCCAATTGTAACCTCTATTGATTTGTCTAAAGTACTTAATGACAAAGCACCTGTAACAATTAATCCAGGACGTTTTACAGAGCAAATAGTAACGTATAGACTACCTCGAGTTGTTCAAGGGACGTACTCTGTAAGTGATTTTGGAAAATATGTAGACGACTTTAAAGCGTTTGATTATAAGGGTAATGAGTTGCCAACAGTTAAAGTAGACACTAATACTTGGACTATTGCTAATGCTACTCAATTAGATTATATTACTTATAATGCTAATGATACTTTTGATCAAGAAGTAACAGGTGGAATAGGTGGAGAGGCTCCTTTTTCTCCAGCAGGAACAAATATAGAGCCTACTAACTACGTGTTAAACTTACATGGTTTTATAGGTTATTTTGACAACCTAAAAGACAGCCAATATAGTTTAGATGTTACTGCACCTGCAGATTTTAAACGTACTTCTGCTTTACAAGAAACTGGCAAAACAGTAAGTAAAGATGGTAAATTAGCAACATCAAGTTATTTTGCACCACGTTATTTTGATATTACAGACAATCCAATGTTTTATGGTGATTTAGATGTCGAAGAATTTCAGGTTGGAGATATCAAAATTGTACTAAGTGTATATTCTCCAAACAAAGTGCATAGTGCTGCAAGCATTAAAGAAGTAATGCAAAAAATGATGCAAGCACAAAAAACATATTTAGGAGACGTTAATAGTACACCTCGTTACGATATCTATTTATATTTATCTGAAGGTAAGCCAGAATCACCAAAAGGTTTTGGAGCTTTAGAGCACCACACATCTACTGTAGTTGTTTTAGAAGAAGATATGCCTTTTGAAGCTTTAGCAGAAAGTATGATTGATGTAGTATCTCATGAGTTTTTTCATATTGTTACACCATTAAGTGTGCATTCTGAAGATGTACATTATTTTGATTATAACCAACCAACATTTTCTAAGCATTTATGGATGTATGAAGGTGTAACAGAATATTTTGCAACACTTTTCCAAGTGGATCAAGATTTAATTGACTCGGAAGAGTTTTATGGAGATATATTAGGTAAAATTCAAACTTCAGCTAACTTAGATGATAGCATGAGTTTTACGGTAATGAGTGAAAACGTTTTAGACGAACCTTACGCACCACAGTACTATAATGTATACATGAAAGGTGCCTTAATTGGTATGTGTATTGATATTATCTTACGTGAAGAGAGTAATGGTAACAGAGGTATTTTATCTTTAATGAAAGAATTATCTAACAAATACGGAAAAAACAAACCTTTTGAAGATGATAAGTTAATAGAAGAAATAACTGCAATGACTTATCCTAGTGTTGGCGAATTTTTAAACACACATGTTGTTGGTGGTACACCAATAGATTATTCGGTTTACTTTAAAAAAGTAGGATTAAGTTTAGATACTGGAAAAGTTAAAACTAACTACATCCAAAACGACGGAACTTTAATTTTTGCGCCAGATAGAGCAACAATGACTATTCCTTTTAGCGAAGCGGTTAAGGATAATAGTTTTTGGAATGACAATGGTGTTTTACCAGGAGATGTTTTAAAATCAGTTGATGGTAAAGAGTTAACTTTAGCTACAGCACAACAAATTTTAACTGCAATGTATATGTGGCAACCAGGTACAGACATTAATGTTGTTTTAGATAGAAAAGGAGAAGAAATAGTTGTTAAAACTAAATTAACTCAGTCTTATACTAACGGAACAAAATTAGTCGAAGATGCTAACGCTACAGATGCACAAAAAGCAGTAAGACAAGCTTGGTTAAAAGGCTAAATATTTGATAAAAAGTTTGGCATAAAAGTTGAAATGTTTAACTTAGAGAATGATTTACAACTCATTATAAAATCATTTGGCTAAACTTAAAAATATATAAAATGAAAAAATTAATTCTTATTACATTTACCGTTTTTCTTGGAATCAACACTATGATGGCTCAAGACGCTAAACAGATTGAAGATTCTAATTATGTTATACTTTTAGATAGTAAAGTGTTTCAATACACAGCAGATGGTGTCGCACCATTAAAAGGAGATTTAAAATTAAATAACGGAACAATTGTAAAAAGTGATGGTACGTACATTGTGGACCAAAAAACTTTACAATTAAAAGATGGACAATGCTTAGGAATGAGCGGTACGCTTTATAAAGATCAAGAGACTTTGACTAAAAAGCTTATGAAGCAGATGAAAAAATCTTAGTTTATCACTCAAAAATTTAAAAAGCCTAATCGAAAGATTAGGCTTTTTTTATTTAGAGATGGTAAAGGTAAAAGTGCTACCTATGCCAATTTGGGATTTTAAAACAATATCACCATTCAGTTTTTTGACTAAGTTTTTTACAGTAAACAATCCAATTCCAGTCCCTTTATTACCTTTTACGTCTGTTTGATTGTTGTTATTAAATAATTTAAATACTTCGTTTTGTTGCTCTTGCGCAATACCAATTCCATTATCTGTCACAGAGAAAATATGAAAATTCTTATTTTCAGAATAGTTTAAAATAACCTCTGGATTTGGTTTGTTGTTATATTTTAAGGCGTTGTCCACTAAATTTATTAAAATTTGAGTAACAGCAGCTTTATTAATAAATATGTTTTGGTTTTTTGTATTTGTTTTAAATTGTAAACCGTCTAACAGATGTATGCGTTTAACTTCTTCAAATAGCGTATTTAAGGCAATGCTTTGTTTATCTTCATTTAATAGCTCGTTAGCTTTATAATGAATTAAAATTCCGTCAATATAATTTTTAAGAGAATCTGCAGACTCCTCAATATAATTAATGTAATCAATAGATTCTTCAGTAAAAACATTACCTTCTTCTTCCTTTAAAAAGGCAGTTAAAGATATAATGTTAGCTAATGGAGATTTTAAATCGTGAGACACGTGACTAGCAAATTTACTTAAATCAGCATTACGCTCTAATAACTCTTTTTTGGATTCATCCAAAAGCCTATTATTTAATCTTAGATCAAATAAATTCATAACTTGTTTACCTAAAGTTATAAGGGCTTTTTTCTGAATTTCTGTTAGTTGTCTAGGTTCGTGGTCGTAAACACATAACGTCCCTAAAGCTAAGCCATCTTTGTTACGTAAAGGGACACCAGCATAAAATATAGCATTAAATTGATCTATTAATGGATTGTCTTTAAAACGATTATCTTTTCTAGAGTCTTCTACCACAAAAATATCTTGACTTTGTAATATAGCATGACCACAAAAAGAGATGTCTCTTGGTGATTCTTGAACATTTAAACCATGATGAGATTTTAAAAAATTACGGTCTGTATCAAGTAAGGTAATTAAAGAAATTGGCACTTCGCAAATAGTCGCAACTAGACTTGTTATATTATCAAAATCACTTTCTGGTAAGGTGTCTAAAATCTTATATTTTTTAACTTCGGATAAGCGTTCTATTTCGTTTTTGGGAAAATCTGGTACAATCATAAATGGATAGTTCTACTTACATTTTGAAAATGTATGTACGAAAATAATGATATTATAGTTTTAAAAGATTAAAATTTTTCAAAAACACCTAATCCAAATAATGCAAAATCATATTTTACTGGATCGTTAGGGTCTAATAGTCTTAAACTTGCGTCTAATTGGGCTAATGCTTTGCCATCATTTTGTTTTCGTTGTAATAATCCTAATTTTCTAGCCACATTACCAGAATGGACATCTAAAGGACATGATAGTTGGGCAGGAGATAGGCTAGTCCAAATCCCTAAATCTACATTTGTATTATTAGGTCTTACCATCCATCTTAAAAACATATTGATACGCTTTGCAGCACTATTTTTTAAAGGATCACTAATATGTTTTTGTGTTCGTTGTAGGTGTTCGATTTCAAAAAAAACATGCTTAAAATTATGTATAGACTTTTGCAAACTATCCTTTTCGGCATGTTTTTTAAACACAGCTTCTAAACCGTCATGATTTAAATAAATGTGTTGTAAACCTTTTATAAAAGTTATAAAATCTAAACCATTAAATGTGCGATGTACAAACGATTCTAATTTTTCTAAATCTGATGGTTCATGATTCATTACAAAATCAAAAGGTGCTTGATCTAATAATTGCATCATTTTATGAGCATTGGTATTTATACTTTTTCTATTTCCCCAAGCAATTGTAGCACTTAAAAAACCAGCAATTTCAATGTCTTCTTTTTCACTAAATAAATGCGGAATTTGTATTGGGTCACTATCAATAAAATCAGGTTTGTTATATAGCTCTACTTTAGCGTCTAAAAATTCTTTTAACTCTTTGTTAGTCATTAATTATTTTGTTATTAATGTTTTATTTGTCAATAGTAAAAGTACTATTATCTAAAGGTTGTATGTTGAAAATTTAGTTAAAATCAAGTTTGAAAATAGGCCAAGCTAAATTTATCGTCTTAATTTTGGTTAAAATCGCTGTCTAATATAACCCAAGTATTGTTTATCTTCTTAAATTCAAAAAGCTCTCTACTTGTGTCGTTATAACCATTTATAATAGTTTTGGACATTAATATGGCATATGTAAAATCACTATTAAATAAAGGAGCTGCTAAATTATGGTAAGTATATTGATTCACTATTGAATTATACTTATGCAAAGCATCTTGGTAGACTTTTAAATTGACAGCAGCATTATTAGCGTTATAATTATCTTCAGCTTCTAGCATTGTATACTTTAGTTGATCCAAAGTATTTATGGCATTTGAGTCAATAATTTTTACATTTTTTATAGGTAGAACTTTCCAGTTTTTAAATGTAACCTTTAAGTGATTATCAAAATCAGTACTAGCAAATGAATCATTAATTTTTTTAATAAAATAGGGTAATTGTCGCTTGTAATTATAACTGAGAGTTACTTCGTGTATTTGTCTATAGTTTAATCCTTGAGTATCAAATTGAGGAAAAAACGCTTGGTTTAAAACAGCTAGAGTTTCTGATTTATAACGGTCTGAAAAATCTACTTTTTGCGATTTACAAGCGCTAACTATTATTGTTAGCAGCAGTATAAAAAAAGTGATTAAATTTTTCATTTTTAAATCATTTATCCAAGAATAATACAGCCGGAATTACTAAAATCCCGTTGTAACTAGCATGTAAAAACATAGAATAGATTAATCCTAAACGCACACGTACATAACCAAATACTGATCCTACCACCAATTGTGGAGCTATTAATAGTGGAGACAATAATAGTATTTGAGGTGTAACTTCGAAATTAAAAATATGTACATAACCAAATATAATAGTAAGCATGTAAAAGCCTAACTTAAAATATTTTTTATTAAATAAGGTCATAGGACCTCTAAATATTAATTCTTCAAGAACAGGAGCTAATATAACAGCACTTAGTATAATATTGATTTTAGATTGCTCTTCTAATAATTTATTTATTGAGTGTGAATCAGAACTGTAAAGACCTAAAGCTTCTAATATAATAGTTAATAGACCAAATCCCATACCAAGCATAATACAAAGTGGTATACATTGTAATACCAACCCCATTTTTTGCTTAAATGTAGCGTGCTTTAAAGGTTTTAACCGTGGATTTTTAATGTAGTTAAAAACAGATTTAAAAAGTATAATCATATTTTAAACTATTTTTCCATCTACCATTGTTAATTTACGATCAGCCAAATTAGCTAAGTCTGCATTGTGAGTAACAATTACAAAGGTTTGTCCAAATTGATCACGCAGTTTAAAAAATAGATTATGTAAATTTTCGGCACTTTCGCTATCTAAATTCCCTGAAGGTTCATCTGCAAAGATTAACTCTGGATTGTTTATTAAAGCTCTTGCTACAGCGACACGTTGTTGCTCTCCACCAGACAATTCGTTTGGTTTATGGTTGTATCTATGAGATAGACCTAAAAAATCAAGTAGCTCCTTAGCACGTTTTTCTGCATCAGATTTACTAGTGCCTTTTATAAAAGCTGGAATACAAACATTTTCTAAAGCGGTAAACTCTGGCAGTAATTGATGAAATTGAAAAATAAATCCAATATTTTGATTTCTAAATTGTGCCAATTGCTTTTCTGATAAACCTGTAATTTCTTTACCGTTTATTGTTAATTGACTGTCGGTTTTATTTTCAATAAAATCTAAGGTTCCTAAAATTTGTAACAATGTTGTTTTTCCTGCACCAGAAGCGCCAACTATGGATACAATTTCACCTTTTTTAATATGTACATCTACACCTTTTAACACGTGTAAATCATCGTAATATTTATGTATATTTTTTGCTTTAATCATAGTCTAATATAAAGTACGGAAATTACCACTTTATAACGTATTAGGCAACTTTAAGTTGTTTTAGCTTTTTCTTTGAAATACTTTTTTTAAATCGTTATAATCTATAAAATAAACCATTCTTAAAGAAAAAGTATTACGTTGTTCTTGCTTAAATAAGTCTTCTGTACTGTCAAAAAAACCAGCTTCCGAGTTATTTGAAAAATTAAAAATTTGGTTTCTATACAACGCTGTAAGTTGGCTACCAGGAGCAAACTGCCATGTATAACTTAAATCTAAATTCCAAGTATTAAAATTAATATCTGGGTCAAAATCAGGATCACTACTTATATTGTCTTTAGTGTATATGTCAGATCTGTTTAGTGAGCCATCACTTTGTAAAGTATACATGCTATCATCATAAGTAACAGTACTTAAATAGTTTCTAAAACTTAATGTTAAAGCATTAAACGAATTAAAGTTATAACTACCAGATATGCTGGCTGTCATATCTATTCTGTCACGCTGACCAAAAATAATTTCATCATTTACTTCTTGTCCATTAACATAACCTCTGTCAGCAGTATAATTATCATAATCAAAACCTAAAACCATTAAAAATTTGTCATTAAATTTAAAACGTGGATTTAGTCCAAACCAAATGTTATTAAAGTTTTTACGATCATCATTAAAAAAACGACCATAACCTAGATTAGCATCCAATGCAAAAAACAAATTATAGTTACTAGAAATATACATATTAGATTGTGCATAATTTTCTGTTACAAAATAGCTGTCAAAACCGTTACGTGGTTCAAAATAGTCATATTGTTTTCCAAAATTCCAATTTCCATTAATACCAAGGTTATGTAACGTTTTAGTCTGAGCATCAAAGTTAAAACCAGTATTTGCACCTGTAAACGTATTTGGATTAGCTAATTGGTTATAGTTTAACCAAGTTCCAAAATAGGTATTATTAAAGTTTTTAGTTGGTTCAAACGTACGATAGCTAATTTCTGCATTATAGTTACTATAGTTATTTCTAAATAAGATTCCTAAATCATTAATATCATAGTTTTCATCTGCATAATCGTAAGTAACACTATATCTTATTTTCCCACTATTTTTACCAACACCTAATCTTGCAGTATATCCATTTTCTGTATCAGGAACATCATTAAATGTACTCATTTTAACTTCGGCAATTGCACCATATGTATTCTTCTTATTAACTAAGTCTAATAATAAACCTGTAACATTAGCATCTCTAAAATCACCATCTCTAGTAACATTAGTGTTGATTAATGTCACTGACGAGTTTTTATTAAACTGTTGATCCAATACCATAATATTATAATTAGCCAATGGTTCTACAATTTGAGATCGTTTAGCACCAGAATCTACATTGGTAATATCCACTTCTGTTTTTTTAGTTATAGCATTAAAAAATCCAATACCTAATCCGTTTTTAGTACGTCCTGAGACTTTAACAGCATTTAGTAATTGCACTTTTTCTGGATATTCACCAATGGTTTCATTATCATTAAGGTTTAATCTTCCTGATGGACGATCTCCAATACGTCTAGAATAAAATAAATTACCCTTACTAAATAGGTCTACACCTTCAGTAAAAAACTGACGTTGTTCTGCAAATTGTTGCTCAAAAGGACCTAGATTTAATTGGACATCATCAAAACCTGCTTGACTAAAATCAGGTATTAAAGTCGCATCTAAAGTTATATTTTCTGTAATTCCGTATTTAATATCTAAACCAGCAGCAAAATCGCTTTCAGTCTCACCATCAAATGTACTTACTAATCCCGAAGCATAAGGGAAAAAGCTTAGTCTAGTAGGTGGCGTAATGTTTTTAATTCCATTTAATTCGGCATTATATAAACCTATATTTCCTTTGGTAACATCAATAGGATTCCACGTCATTTGTTCGCGCGTTTTTCTATAATGTCTATGAAACTGAATACCCCAAGTTGGGTCTTCCTGTTGTGTAAAACGTAATGCTCTATACGGTATTTTAATTTCTACAATCCAACCGTCATCAACTATTTGAACACTACTTTCCCAAACCGCATTCCATCCAAAATCTTCACCATAATTTGGGCTTTCAACAGCATCTGCTTGTGTACCTGAGCTAAACACAAAAAACTCAGTATTGTTTTGTGCATCGTTATTTGGATTAAATATTAAACCAAAAAAGTCAGACTGTCCAAAATTATCACGTTGCGTAAATTGACGCATAATATCTTCTGGATTGTCATAACAGTAAGCAGACACGTATATACCAGAATCGTCATAAGTCATTCGGACTTTGGTTGTTTTATTGGCTGCTGCAGTATCACCAACATCAGGTTTAAACTCGGTAAAATTAGTGGCAATTTGTGCATCTTTCCAAGCAGTATCATCTAAAACGCCATCAATTTTTATAGGTATTTCTGTTCGTTTTATCTGATATAATTTTTTGTCTTGGGCTAGTAATTGATTAGATACTAGTAATGCGAAAATTAAAATAAAGAAAGGTTTCATTTAGCTTTTTGGTTGATTGTTACTGTATTAAAGACAGATAAAACTTTGCTTTGTTACAGTTTCCAAATGCAAATCTAATTTTGAAGTTAAAATAAACTCATAATTAAACGTTAAAACTCACTTCTGTTATAGTTTTCAGTGACATAAGCTAAACAGAAATAGTTATTTTTATAAGATGAAAAAAGAAAATTTAAAAGTAGCCACTTTTGCTGGAGGCTGTTTTTGGTGTACCGAAGCAGTTTTTTTAAGGTTAAAAGGGGTAGAAAAGGTTGTTTCTGGATTTACAGGAGGAGCAATTAAAAATCCTGCATATCGCGAAATTACAACAGGTAGAACAGGTCATGCAGAAGGTATTCAAATATTTTTTGATGATACAGTGATTAGTTATATAGAATTGTTAGAAGTCTTTTTTGCAACTCACGATCCAACAACATTAAATAGGCAAGGTCACGATATTGGAACACAGTATAGGTCTGCAATTTTTTATAATTCTGAACAACAAAAAGAAGAGGCTTTGGGCTTTATTCAGTTTTTAGAAAACGAAAAAGTGTTTGAAAACAAGGTGGTTACAGAGGTTACAGCTTTAGGTCCTTTTTATATAGCTGAAGCAGAACATCAAACCTTTTACGACCGAAATAGAGAAGCATCGTATTGTCAGTTTGTAATCGATCCAAAAATCACTAAATTGAAAACCTATTACAGTAATAAATTAAAAGAAAATAGCTCAAAAAATGCCCTATAAAAAATTTGAAGAGTACAATATCAAAGTGACAGATGATGTCAAAAACAGATATAAAAATATTATTGAAGATTTAGGTGAAGATACCACTCGTGAAGGTTTAATAAAAACACCAGAACGTGCTGCAAAAGCCATGCAGTTTTTAACGCAAGGTTATAATCAAGATGCAGCTAATATCCTAAAAGGAGCCATGTTTAAAGAAGAGTACAACGATATGGTTATTGTAAAAGATATCGAGTTTTATTCGCTTTGCGAACATCACATTTTACCTTTTTTTGGTAAAGCACACATTGCATACATACCTAATGGACACATTGTTGGATTAAGTAAGTTGCCACGTATTGTTGATGTATTTTCTAGACGATTGCAAGTGCAAGAGCGGTTGACACATCAAATATTGGATTGTATAAATGACACATTAAAACCAGAAGGCGTTGCTGTAGTTATTGAAGCTAGCCACATGTGTATGCAAATGCGAGGTGTACAAAAACAAAATAGTGTAACAACAACCTCAGGTTTTAGAGGTGCTTTTGAAAACATTGAAACACGCACGGAGTTTTTAAACCTGATTAGTACCAAATTAAGTTAGATTTTTGGAATACTATTTGCTTTATTTAAAATAGAATTACAAAATAATATCAATGAATTTTAATAACACAAACAAGTACACAAAACTATTTTTAGGATTAATCTTTGATGCCTTAGGTTATGTTTCCTTTATTATTCCTGGAATAGGAGAGTTTTCAGATATCGTTTGGGCTCCAGCATCTGCTTGGTTGATGACTAAATTATATAAAGGAAGAACAGGTAGGATAGCAGCAGTTTTTTCTTTTATAGAAGAAGCTTTACCAGGTTTAGATATCATTCCGTCTTTTACACTTATGTGGTTATATACTTATGTATATAGTAACAAGTCAGATAAAAATACAGTAACAACTTTATAAAACATAACAGCACTTTTTCAAGTGCTGTTTTTATTTGTAAAAACCTTTTCTAATAGCAATAAAAATAAATATCATTCCAGAATATCCTACAAAAAATGGGATAATCATGTGTTTTAACCCTAAGACTAAAAATAAAGCAATTAGTAATAACTGAAATCCTAATCCAAAAGTAGATATACTTGTCATTAACCATTTAGGAAATACTTTGCCATAAGCAGCTCTTGGATCCAAAAAGTAAATGGTTTTGTCAAATCCACCATAAAGTATTTTATATAATTTAAAAAGAATATTTACGTTGCTTTGCTTCTCACCAGCTAAGGCTGTAGGTGTTTTGGTTTCAAAAATGCGACTTGTGGTGTCACCTTCAAACTTATTTCTTAAAATCACATAATAGTAGTTATATAAAGTACCTTGTAATTGGACACCTAAAAAAGCTATAATGGTAAGCCAGATTGATGCATTAGTAACATACCAAATAGCACTAAATATAATTGCATTTAAAATAATATCTGCAACCGAGTCTAAGTAGCGTCCAGTATACGAAGGTGTTTGTTTTATTCTAGCTAACTCACCATCTGCAGCATCCAAAATAGATTTAAGTATTAAAAAAAATGCAGCTAACCAATATAGATTTTCCATAATACAATAAATAGCTATTAAGCCTGAAATTATAAATGCTAAGGTGACATGTACAGGAGTAAAATTGGTGTGTTTTAAACGATTTGCAATATGTCTTGCTATTGGTCTTCCATAATCAGAAAGATCAACAAATTTATGCGCTTTGGGTAGTTTTGACATGTAAAGTCATAAGATAGAAAGGTGTTGCGGAATATACCATGTTAATATTCAAAATAGTTTTTATTAATTGTAATGTAAGCAATTAGTAAGGTTACAATAGCTTCTTCAGAATTAAAAAATTGTGACTCAAGTTTTTCCCATTCATCTAATACAGTTTGCTTTAAATTAGACATCAATTGTCTTCTAACAAAAAGGTCTTTGGATACTGGTAACTCCGGAAACAAGGCTATAGCTTGACTTACAATTGTAGCAGATTCCTCAGCACCAATCGCTTGATAGGCATCCAATACTTGATGGGAAAAAGCTCCAGATGTATTGTAAAAAAAGTCAAACAATCCACCATTATTTAATTCACCTTCAAAAATATCAATGTAAACAAACGTTTTTTCGGGTTCAGAAAGTTGTTCAAAACTATTAACTTCACTGGCTTTGTTCCATAACACAGTACCTACCAATTCTATGATTTCGGTATCTTGTTTTTGGTTTAGCGCAAAGTCTATTTCTGTCATTAAAACATTTAATTTTAAAGTGAAGGCAAAGATACGACATTATTTTAGCTAAGTAATATGTTATAAAATAGTAGCCTTTAATTTTATTGCTGTCTTAATAATCTAATAAAAACATACAAAAAGAAAACACAAAACAACCAATCGTTTAGTCCATATATAGAGTAAAATATGCCAGCCATTTTATCTTCTATGTAAACTTGGCCAACATCATTAGTCATTATCCATTGCAACCAGACGCATCCATAAATCAATTTTTCAATAGCAAAAACAGCAACCAGCCATTTTAGATTCTTAAATCTATACGCAACGGATATATAAGCTAATCCCCAAATTAAAATCATCAGCATACCAAAATTGGACATTACATCTGGATCGTAAGTGTTAATAGTCTTGTTGGTAAAACCTCTAGAAAAAAGTATTACTGAGCTATTCATTATACCAGCAAGGATAAATCCTTTGCTAATTAATTTATTATTTATAGTCATATTTGATATTTTGAAGTTATTATTTTTTATAAGATCGATATTATAATTGATAACTTCAAATGTTAAAAAAATTAATATAAGCTTAAATAACCGTGTTTATTCTATTAAACTAAAGTTAAACCAATGTTTGTTTTTTGGTAAGCAAGCAATTAGCGGTTATATTTAAGTATGGAAAATATATTAGTAGCAGGTGCAAATGGTACCACAGGAAAAAAAATAGTAAATCTTTTAAACGAATCTCAATATTTTAACCCAATTGCAATGGTTAGAAAGGAGGAGCAAATCCCATATTTTAAAGCTAAAAATATCGAAACAGTTTTAGCAGATTTAGAGCAGGACGTTGCTGGTGCTTTTAATAAAAGTATTGATAAAGTTGTTTTTGCAGCAGGTTCTGGAGGAAAAAAAGTAGTGGAAGTAGATCAAGAAGGTGCAAAACGAATGATCGATGCATCAAATAAATATAAGGTGAGAAAATTTGTTATGTTAAGCTCTATGGGAGCAGATCAACCAGAAAAAGCTGAGCAATTACAAGACTACTTAAAAGCTAAGCACAATGCAGATGAGTATTTAAAGTCTAGCGGATTAAATTATAGTATTGTAAGACCAGGATCCTTAACTAACGGAGAATTAACCAACAAAATACAATTAGAAACAAAGCTAAATAAAAGTGGAGAAATTAGCAGAAACGATGTTGCGCAAACTTTAGTAAGATCATTAAATGATGATGTTGCAAATAATGCTACATTCGAGATTTTAAAAGGTGAAACTTTAATTGGTGATGCATTAAATACTGTATCAAAAGTTAATGGATAATCATTAAGTTGTAATCCAAACTATAAAAAAAAGCTGCCATTTGGTAGCTTTTTTTATTTTAAAATTATACTACTATTCCGCATTGTTTACTTCAATCCAATAGCCATCAGGATCTTGAAAGTAGATTTGTTGGACACCATCATCACGCACATAATCTTTTTTAGGTGTATCGCGCCAATCAGAATAATAAATATCTAAACTTTTAAGGTGTTTTACAAAAGCATCAAAATTGGGTGTTGCCAAAGCAAAATGATTGGCTTTATTAGTTTTAACCTCCAGTTCCGGTCTAGGTATTAAATGGATTTGTTTTTGATCCGTAAGTGCTAACCATCTGGTTTTGGAGTTAGAAGCTGTGTTATTAATTTCTTTTAATTTAAAAACACGTTGATAAAAATTAACCGATAGGTTAACATCCTTTACAGATAATGCAATATGGTCATGTACAAATGTCATTGTTCTGTTTGATTTTAGACTGTAAAACTAATCAAAACCGTCAATATTACGCCAATAAAAACGACTTTAAACCTTCGTAATCACTTATTTTAGTAGCTACTTTTGTTTTGTCCATTACTGCCTCAATTTGTGTTGGTAAGGCTTGCTTTTCTTTTATTACGTCTTCAACAACATCTAAAAATTTAGTTGGATGTGCAGTTTCTAAAAACACGCAATGTGCTTTAGGATGGGTTTTTAAATAGGCTTTACATCCTAAATACCCAACAGCGCCATGTGGGTCTGCAACGTAGTTGTAGATCTCGTAAATCTCTTTTAAAGCCACTTTTGTTTCTTCATCTGTAAAGCTAAAAGAGGATAAGTTTTCTTTTAATGTGCTAAAGTTGTTTTTATAGATTTCCTGGATACGGATAAAATTACTTGGATTACCAACATCCATAGCATTGCTTATGGTTTGTACTGATGGTTTTGGTGTGTAATGTTCCGTTTTTAAGTAATTAGTAACCACATTATTTTGGTTATTTGACGCAATAAAATGTTTTATTGGTAATCCTAATTGTTGTGCCATCATTCCTGCGCATACATTTCCAAAATTTCCACTAGGTACAGAAAACACAATGTCTTTATGTATTTTGTGTAATTGTTTATAGGCAAACATAAAATAGAGTAGTTGTGGTAACCAACGTGCTACATTTATAGAATTTGCAGATGTTAATTGCATTTTACTAGTTAACGTATCATCCAAAAAAGCACGCTTAACCATATCTTGGCAATCGTCAAACACACCGTCAACTTCTAAAGCTTTAATGTTTTGACCTAAGGTTGTCAATTGTTTTTCTTGAATATCGCTTACTTTTCCTGAAGGATATAAAATCACAACATTAACGCCTTTTACACCTAAAAACCCGTTGGCAACTGCGCCTCCTGTGTCTCCAGAAGTGGCAACTAATACCGTAACTTGATTGGTATTGTCTTTATTAAAATAGCCTAAACAACGCGCCATAAAACGAGCGCCAACATCTTTAAAAGCCATAGTTGGTCCATGAAAAAGCTCTAATGTTGAGATGTTATCATTCAGTTTTACTACAGGAAATTCAAACGATAAGGTTTCAGCAATTATAGTTTTTAAAACATCCTTTGGTATATCTGGACTTACAAATTGTTGCAAGGCTTCAAACGCAATATCGTTGTAACTTAAATTATCAATATTTTCAAAAAATGAAGCAGGTAAAGGTGTTATACTTTTTGGAAAATACAATCCTTTATCTGGCGCTAATCCCCTTACAACAGCATCTTTAAATGTTGTGTTTGGTGCTTTATGGTTTAATGAGTAGTAGTTCATTTTTTTATTTTTGTTTGTCTTTGTGTAAACAAAGGACGTGGTAATCTGTTTTCAATTTTTTATCTACTAGTAATGGCAATTAACTTAATATTTTCATGCCTTCTGTATTAATTTTAGATACATAAGTATTAAAGTTAATGTTCGTTTTAGCATAAATAGTAGTCATTGCTTGGGCTACAGCTTCAGCAGTTTCTTTACCTTTTGATAAAGCGAATATCGATGGTCCCGAACCTGAAATTCCGGCTCCTAAAGCACCTGCTTTTATAACTTCGGTTTTAACCGAATTAAAATGAGGGATTAATTGACTTCTGTAAGGTTCCACAACCACATCTGTTAAAGATTGGCTAAGTAAATTATAATCGTTAGTATGTAAAGCGTGGACTAAGCTACCAACATTTGACCATTGTGTGATGGCGTTTTGCAACGGAATCTGTTTTGGTAAAATAGCACGCGCTTCAGAGGTTTTAACTTCAATTTGTGGATGGATAATAGTCACAAATAAATCATCAGGCGTTGGCAATTGCAATACCTGTAAAGGCGATGTACTTTTTACTAATGTAAAACCGCCAAATAGGGCAGGCGCAATATTATCTGCATGCTCGCATCCACTAGCTAAAGCTTCGCCTTTCATAGCAAAATCTGTTAATTGGGTTTGGTTATACGGTCTACCTAACAACTCGTTTATAGCAAATACACTTCCCGCTGCACTGGCAGAACTGCTTCCAATTCCGCTTCCTGGTTTTATGTTTTTATAGATCTCTATTTCAAAACCACAATCAGGATTAGCGTGATTATATAAGGCTAAAGCCGAAACACTAGCAACATTTTTATCTGTTTCAAAAGGAAGGTTTGCACCAACAATTTTGGTTATTTTGATTCCTTTTTCAGTGGTTTTTCTAATCACCATTTCATCACCAATAGTATCTAAGCAAAAGCCTAAGACGTCAAATCCACAAGAAACGTTAGCGACTGTGGCTGGCGAGAATATTTTGATTTCGTTCATTTAAACTCCTTTTTATAATTTCCGCGAAAGCGGTACTATTTTTACTAAATGCTAACTGTGATATGCCTTATTTATTACCTATTCTGATAATATCTGCAAATAATCCGGATGCAGTAACATCTGCTCCAGCACCAGCACCTTTGACTATTAAAGGCTGTTCTGGATAACGTTGTGTGTAAAACATAACAATGTTATCTTTTCCTTCAAGGTTATAAAAAGGGTGACCTTCTGGTACTTCTTGTAAGCCTACTTTTGCTTTTCCATTTTTATATTCGGCAACATATTTTAGTTGACATTTGTTGGCTGTAGCCGAAGCATATAGTTTTTGGAAATGTGCTTCGTCATTAATTAAAGTATCATAAAAATCGTCAACTGAATCGCTTTTCAAGTTGGCTTCAGTTAAAAACGAGTCGTTTGTAATATCTTCGATTTCCATCGGAATTCCGTTTTCACGTGCAAGAATTAATATTTTTCTAGCCACATCAATTCCGCTTAAATCAATACGTGGATCAGGCTCTGTATAGCCTTCAAATTGCGCTTGTTTTACCGTGTCATGAAAATTCTTTTTATCACTAAAATTATTAAACACAAAGTTTAAGCTACCAGACAAAACCGCCTGTATACTAATTACTTTATCTCCAGATGCAACTAAATTGTTAAGTGTGTTTATGATAGGTAAACCTGCACCAACATTAGTTTCGTATAAAAAAGGTGCATTATATTTTAATGATAAATCTTGTAAGTTTTTATAGTTTGCATACTGGTCCGAACAAGCTATTTTATTACAAGCAACAACAGCAACACTTTGTTTTAAATAGTTTTCATAAACGGAAGCGACGTCTTTATTTGCGGTAACATCCACAAAAATGCTGTTTCTAAGATTAAGCTCTATTACTTTTTGATAAAACCCTTCTATGCTTGATTTGTCTGCATGATGAAATGGTTCTGTCCAATTATTTAAATCTATTCCGTTAGGATTAAAAATCATTTTTCTGGAGTTAGACATTCCAACAATTTTGACATCTAATTTTAGATTCTTTTTTAAAAAGTTATGTTGTTGTTTGATTTGATCAATTAGTTTTTCGCCAACATTTCCTATTCCTGTAATAAACACATTTAATTGTTTAGTATTGACTTCAAAGAATCGCTCGTGTAAACTATTTAATGCTTTTTTGACATCACTTTGATTAATAACTGCAGAGATGTTTTTTTCTGATGCGCCTTGAGCAATAGCTCTGACATTAATATTGTTTTTTCCAAGAGTACTAAAAAGTTTTCCGCTAATACCTTGGTGACTCTTCATGTTATCACCAATTAACGCTATAATGGATAATCCTTTTTCAACAATTATTGGATTAATTTTATGCAGCGAAATTTCGTATTCAAATGCTGTGTTTATGGCTTGTTCTGCTTGTTCTGCATTACTAACATCTATTCCAAAACAAATAGAATGCTCAGAAGATGCTTGTGTTATAAATATGATGTTTATTTTCTCGTTAGCTAAAGTTTCAAACAATCGTTTTGAAAACCCAGGAATACCAACCATACCACTACCTTCCAATGTTAATAAGGCAACATTGTCAATATGACTAATCCCTTTAACCGTTAAATGACTTTCCTTTTTTTGATTAGAAATAATAGTCCCAAAAGCTTCTGGATGCAATGTGTTTTTGATATGTATTGGAATAGATAGATTTAAAACAGGTTGGACCGTTGGAGGATATAAAACCTTAGCACCAAAGTGAGATAATTCCATAGCTTCTTGATAAGATAAATTGGCTATTGGATACGCTTGTTTTACTAACTTAGGATTTGTGGTGTACATACCACTAACATCTGTCCAAATCTCTAATTGGTCTACTTTTAATGCTGCAGCAACAATAGCAGCTGTAAAGTCTGATCCACCACGACCTAAAGTTGTTGTTTCTCCACTTTGTGATTTAGAAACAAAACCTGGCAAAATAGTAATAAGTTGATTAGCTTTATTAAAATAATCTACGATATTTTTATTGGTTACATCATAATTGACTTCAGCTTTTGTAAAGTTATTATTTGTAATTATTAACTCTTGGCTATTTTTTAAAACCGTATTTAGATTCAAGTCTTCCATGACTTCTGCAATGATAAATGACGACAATAATTCGCCATAACTTACTAATTTATCAGATGTTTTAGGAGACAACTCATTAATTAAATAAATACCATTTAATAGTTGTTTTAGGTTTTCAAACGTTGCATCAACTTCTTTTAAAATAGACTTAGGATTATTAACTAAGCCTTCAATAACTTTAAAATGAATGCTTTTAATTTTATCAAAAACAGTTAGATAACTTTTGTCTTTTTGTTTAGCTAACTCACCTGCTTGTAACAATTTGTCAGTGATACCACCAACAGCAGATACAACACACACTATAGGACTAGATAGTGATTCTTTTTGAAGAATGGCTATAACTTTTTTTATGTTTTGAGCAGTACCTACAGAGGTACCTCCAAATTTTAATACTTTCATTTCAAATTAATTTAAGATAGGAATTGTAGTTGAAAAACTACCCAAACGGAAGGATATATAGCTATTAACCCAAAAGGGTAATGGTCATAATTAACGTAAAAATAGTATGTCTTTTTTTCATTTTATGCATCTATACCTATCAAATGTATTACTTTTACTTTTATCAAAAAAACTAAACGTCAATTTTTGCGAGATTGATAATTATTAGCCAATATATTATTAAAATGAAAATATTTTCGAAAGAACAAATTTATGAAGGTGATGCTTTAACTGCTAAAAAACAAGGTATTACATCTACAGATTTGATGGAACGTGCAGGAACGCAAATCTTTAATTGGTTGCATATGCGTATGCAAGGTGCACAGGTTCCAATTCACGTATTTTGTGGGATAGGTAATAATGGAGGTGATGGTTTAGTAGTTGCAAGACACTTGACCACTCATGGATATAATGTAAAAACTTATATTGTTAACCATAGTACAACACGCTCTAAAGATTTTTTAAATAACTACGAACGCATAAAAAGCACTACCAAAGATTGGCCTGTTTTATTAAATGATACTAGTGAATTACCTGCTATAAATGAAAAAGATATAATAGTAGATGCTATTTTTGGTATAGGTTTAAACAGACCTGTGGAAGGTTGGATTAAGCAATTATTTAATTATTTTAGAGCTACAAAAGCTTTTGTATTATCAATAGACATACCTTCTGGTTTGGCTACAGATACAGCACCTGTGGATGCAGAGTGTGTGGTAAATGCTGGATACACTTTAAGTTTTCAGACGCCTAAATTAGTTTTCTTTTTGCCTGAAACTGCAAAATACACTGTACAATGGGAAGTTTTAGACATTGGTATTGATCCAGAATATCTTTACACCACACCAACCGAAGCGGAATTAATTGGAAAAAATGAAGTCTTACCGTTATATAAACCAAGAGAAAAATATAGTCATAAAGGAAGTTTTGGACATGTTTTAGTTATTGGAGGTAGTTACGGAAAAATAGGATCTGTTACTTTAGCTAGTCAAGGTGTACTTGCAATTGGAGCAGGAAAAGTAACAGCTTTTACGCCTAAATGTGGTTATATACCTTTACAAGTTGGTTTTCCAGAAGCAATGGTTATTACAGATGCAGATGAAGAAATAATCACATCCATAGCATTTGATATACATCCTAATGTCATTGCGTTTGGAGTAGGTGTAGGGACAGATGTTAAGACAATTGATACTTTTGAAGCATTTTTAAAAGTCAATAAAACACCTTTAGTTATTGATGCAGACGGAATTAATATATTAGCTAAAAAGAAAGCGTTATTAAAATTACTACCAGAAAACACAGTCTTAACTCCGCATCCTAAAGAGTTAGAAAGATTGGTTGGGAAATGGAAAGATGAATTTGATAAACTTAAAAAGACCAAGGCGTTTTCTAAAAAGTATAAATGCATTATTATAATTAAAGGAGCAAATACTATAACTGTTTATCAAGATAAATTATATGTTAATGCAACAGGGAATCCAGGGTTAGCAACAGCAGGAACAGGAGATGTTTTAACAGGTATAATTTCTGGATTAATAGCTCAGAGTTATGATCCATTAGTAGCAGCTATATTTGGAGTGTATTTACATGGTAAATCTGCAGATTTATTAGTAGAGGATTTAGGATATCAAAGTTTTATAGCAAGTCATGTTATTGAAGGTATTCCATTGGCTTACCTAGATTTATTTAAACAACCAGAGCAACCAGAAATAGAAAATGCTGATAGCGATGCAAAAAAATAAAAGTAAATAAATTAGAGCACAAAAAAAGCGAACTGAAAAGTTCGCTTTTTTTTATAAAATAATTGTACTTAGGATTAAATACCCATAGATGTAAAGTACTCTTTAATTTTTGGATAAGAAGGTCTTGGTGCATCAGCATTAACAATATTTCCATTTGGATCAATTAAGATAAATCTTGGAATAGAGTTAATTTTGTAACCTGTAACAAAGTCAGATTCAAAAGCATTATCTGCAAATAATTGAATGCCTCCCATTTCTTTTTCTTCAATCATTTTTTTCCAACCATCTTTAGATAATTTAAAAGATTCCTCTTTACTATCTGCTCTATAACCTCTACCATCATCAGTAGATAAACTAACAAAAGCAATGTTTTTACCTTCGTAATCTTTTTCTAAAGCTTTTAATGAAGGAATTTCTCCGATACAAGGACCACACCAAGTTGCCCATACATCTATATACACAAATTTACCTTTTAAGTCAGATAAAGAAGTTGTACCACCTTTATAGTTTTCATAATTTTCAAAAGTAGGAGAAGGTGATCCTGCAGGAAATTCTTCCTTAAGTTTAATACCACTTAAAACATAACCTTTTAATCCTTTTAACATTGGATCCACTTGCTTTCTAGCTTCTGAAATAATTGTAGAATCTATAGCTTCATTTTTGTCATAATAAGCAAGCATTTTAGTTTTAATACCCTCTAAACTAGCATCTAAATTTGAAGCATCAAGATTTTTTAAAGCTTCCACATCTACTAAATCTTGTTCAAATTTAATTCTATCCACTAAAAAAGTAGATTTCTCCGCACCTTTACCACTAAATTTAATTGACTCGTCAAACATTTTTGCGTCTAAAGTCATTTTTAAATCCATATCGTTTGCTAAAAATACAGTTGTTTGCTCTTTACCATCGTAAATTCCAAAAACACCAGTAGTTACTTTTAAAGTGTCACTAAATGTACCATCTTCCATTACCTTAATTGTTTTTTTAAAGTCTCGACCTTGGTATACAAATAAAGAATCGCTGTTTTTATTTTCTATTTTACCAGAAAAAGTGGCGTAATCTTTTGGAGCTTCTTTTTTACAAGCAACGATAGATAAAGCTGCTAAGCAAACTAATAGTTTTTTCATTATTTAAATTTTTATTTTCTCAAAAATATATAGAATAATACAAGTTTTAAAGTATTTGTTTAATTATTAACAAATACTTGCATATTATTTAAGTTATGATGACTTTTGACCAGACAAAAAATACAAATGAATACAACTCACATTATATCCTCAAAATCTTTAGATTTAGCAACAATTCAATCTATTATTTTAGAACAAAAACAATTGGAATTATCTTCAGAATCTGTTGATAAAATCAATGAATGTCGTACGTATTTAAATGAAAAACTAAAATCAGAGACAAGACCTATTTATGGTATAAACACTGGTTTTGGATCGTTATATAATGTTAAGATTAGTAATGAAAACTTAACAAAGTTACAAGAAAATCTAATGATGTCTCATGCTTGTGGGACTGGAGATTTAGTACCAGAACCTATTGTAAAATTAATGCTTTTATTAAAAATACAATCCTTAAGTTATGGTCATTCTGGAGTACAATTAGTAACAGTCAAACGTTTAATAGATTTTTATAATAATGATATATTACCTTTAGTTTATACTCAAGGTTCTTTAGGTGCATCTGGAGATTTGTCGCCTTTAGCACATATGTCTTTACCGTTAATTGGAAAAGGTAAAGTTACTTTTAAAGGAGCGGTATTAGAGGCTGAAAAGGTCTTAAAACAATTTGATTGGCAACCTATTACATTATTATCTAAAGAAGGTTTGGCGTTATTAAATGGTACACAATTTATGAGTGCTTATGGGACTTATTTGTTGCTTAAGTCTTATAAATTATCCTATTTAGCAGACCTAATTGGAAGTGTATCTATTGATGCTTTTGATGGAAGAATTGAGCCTTTTAATGAATTAATACATTTAGTAAGACCGCATAATGGGCAATTAGAAACTGCAAGTCGTGTTAGTTCGTTTTTAGAAGGTAGTCAAATAATTAGTCAAGAAAAACAACACGTACAAGATCCTTATAGCTTTAGGTGTATACCACAAGTGCATGGAGCAACTAAAGATACTTTAGCTTTTGTAGCAAAAACGTTTGAGACCGAAATTAACTCGGTTACAGATAATCCTAATATTTTTACTAAAGAAGATGAAATAATTTCTGGAGGAAATTTTCATGGGCAACCCTTAGCTTTAGCATTAGATTATTTAAAAATTGCTATGGCAGAATTAGGTAATATATCAGAAAGACGTGTGTTTCAATTAGTATCAGGATTAAGAGGTTTGCCAGCGTTTTTAGTTGATAATCCTGGCTTAAACTCAGGTTTTATGATTCCGCAATATACTGCAGCAAGTATAGTTAGTGCTAATAAGCAATTAGCATCTCCTGCAAGTATAGATAGTATTGTATCTAGTAATGGTCAAGAAGATCACGTAAGTATGGGAGCCAATGCAGCTACACAAGCGTATACTTTAATTAATAATGTAGAGCGCGTTTTGGCTATTGAGCTGTTTAATGCGTCTCAAGCATTAGCATTTAGAGCACCTTTAAAATCAAGCCAATTTATAGAGCAATTTATTTTTAGTTATCGTGAAGTAGTACCTTTTATTAAAGAGGACGAAATTTTACATGATGATATCCAAGCTTCGATTGAATTTATTCAAACTTTAGGTATAGATTCTGAAGAATTATTTTAATTCTATAGTCTTATTTAGTATTTGAATTGCCCAAAGTTTAGCGTCTTCAATATCTGAAAATATCTCGAAAGGTTTATTTAAAAATAAACGTTCGATTTCTGCATTTCTAGCTGCTAGAGTAGTGGATACTACTGCAAATCCTTTTAGGGTTTCTACTTGTGATACGCCTTTATATATTGTAGGATCTACTGCATATGAATGTATCCTATTAGTGATATATACAAATGGATTATTTTTAAAGGCTACACTAGCAAAATAGATAATCTCATCGGATATGTCTTGATTAAATACAACACCTTCATTTACTTCGGCAATCATTATATTGTCAGAAACCAATAGCGTGCAAAAAGATAATTTTGTTTTCGTAAAATTCATCAAATATAATTAATTAAAAAAGCTTCACTTAAGTTAGTGAAGCTTTTAATATTATGCAAATATATTTCTAATTTTAAGATTCTGCAGGTTTTTCTGCTTTTTCAATAGCAATAGTAATTTCATCAGTTTTTGTATCTAAATCCATTACTATTTTATCGCCTTCTTGTAATTTTGAAGTGATAATTTCTTCTGCAAGAGCATCCTCAACGTACTTCTGTATAGCACGTTTTAAAGGTCTTGCTCCATATTGCTTATCAAAACCTTTTTCTGCAATAAAATCTTTTGCTGCTTTGGTTAATTTTAATTTATAACCTAAACCATCAATACGTTTTAGTAATTTATCTAGTTCGATATCAATAATCTTATTAATATCTTCTTTTTCTAGCGCATTAAATACTATAACGTCATCAATTCTATTTAAAAATTCTGGAGCAAATGATTTTTTAAGTGCATTTTCAATAACGCTTCTAGAGTTAGCATCTTCTTGAGATTTTTGAGAAGCAGTACCAAAACCTATTCCTGTACCAAAATCTTTTAATTTTCTTGCTCCAATATTAGAAGTCATAATAATTATGGTATTTCTAAAATCTATTTTACGACCTAAACTATCAGTTAAATAACCATCGTCTAAGACTTGTAATAGCATGTTAAAAACGTCTGGATGTGCTTTTTCTATTTCATCTAAAAGAATTACAGCATAAGGTTTACGACGCACTTTTTCAGTTAACTGTCCACCTTCTTCGTAACCTACATATCCTGGAGGTGCACCAACTAATCTTGAAATCGCAAATTTTTCCATGTATTCACTCATATCAATTCTAATCATAGCTTCTTCACTATCAAATAATTGATTAGATAATACTTTTGCTAATTGCGTTTTACCGACTCCTGTTTGACCTAAAAAGATAAACGATCCAATTGGCTTGTTTGGATCTTTTAATCCTGCACGATTACGTTGTATGGCTTTTACAACCTTAGCAACAGCATCATCTTGACCTATTACTTTACCTTTTATTAAATCTGGTAATAGGGCTAGTTTATTGCTTTCGGTTTGGGCAATACGATTAACAGGTACTCCTGTCATCATGCTTACAACATCTGCAACGTTGTCTTCGGATACTATTTCTTTATGTAGTTTAGTGTCTTCTTCCCACTTTTCTTGAGCGACAGCTAATTCTTTTTCTAAACGTTTTTCGTCATCACGTAAACGTGCTGCTTCTTCGTACTTTTGTTTTTTAACTACCGAATTTTTAGTTTCTCTAACCTCTTCTAGCTTTTTCTCTAATTCAATAATTTGTTTTGGCACATCTATATTAGTAATGTGTACTCTTGAACCAGCTTCGTCTAAAGCATCAATCGCTTTGTCTGGAAGAAAACGTTCAGTCATATAGCGATTAGTTAACTTAACACAAGCTTCAATAGCTTCATCGGTATATGTTACATTATGGTGATCTTCATATTTAGCTTTAATATTGTTCAAAATTTCAATTGTTTCTTCCACAGAAGTAGGTTCAACAATTACTTTTTGAAAACGACGCTCTAAAGCCCCATCTTTTTCAATATATTGTCTGTACTCATCTAAAGTAGTAGCACCAATACATTGTATTTCTCCTCTGGCTAAAGCAGGTTTAAACATGTTAGAAGCATCTAAGCTTCCTGTTGCTCCACCAGCACCAACGATGGTATGAATTTCGTCAATAAAAAGAATAACATCGTCATTTTTTTCAAGCTCGTTCATAACCGCTTTCATGCGCTCTTCAAACTGTCCTCTATATTTAGTACCAGCAACTAAGCTTGCTAAATCTAAAGTAACCACACGTTTGTTAAATAAAATACGTGATACTTTACGTTTAACAATACGATTTGCTAAACCCTCAGCAATTGCAGATTTACCAACACCAGGCTCACCAATTAATAAAGGGTTGTTCTTTTTACGACGCGAAAGTATTTGAGACACACGCTCAATTTCTTTTTCACGTCCCACAACTGGATCAAGTTTACCTTCTTCAGCCATAGCTGTCAAGTCGCGTCCAAAATTATCTAAAACAGGTGTTTTAGATTTTTTGTTGCCTTTTGCTCCAGGTGTATTAAATATGTCTTTAGAACCAGAGTCTTCTGCAGAGGAGTCATCCTGAAATGACTCAGCTTTTGGAGCTCCAGTTATATCTTCGAAGTTATCGTCGTTTGTAATCATAGACTTAAATTGTTCTTTAACATTATCATAATCTACTTTTAACTTATTTAAAAGTTTTGTTGTAGGGTCGTTTTCGTTTCTTAAAATACATAATAATAAATGTGCAGTATTTATTGATGTACTTTGAAACAGTTTTGCTTCTAGAAAAGTAGTCTTAAGCGCACGTTCTGCCTGACGTGTTAAGTGTAAGTTTTTCTTTTCGTTAGAAATTATTGTGGTATTAGGATTAGCAGGACTTAATATTTCAACTTTTCGTCTTAAATGATTTAAATCAATATCCAACGCATTTAAAATATTTATTGCTTTTCCGTTTCCGTCTCTTAATAAACCAAGCATTAAGTGTTCCGTGCCTATAAAGTCGTGTCCTAAGCGCAATGCTTCCTCTTTACTATAGGCAATGACGTCTTTTACTCTTGGTGAAAAATTATCATCCATATATTTATTCCTTTCAGCTTTAAAAATAGTAAACATAATTAGTAATGGCAAAAACTATACCTTAAATAATATGTTAATTAATTGAGGTTTGAAAGTAGTGAATATTTCAAAATAAAGCACAATTGAGTTATTAACTAAAAAGGAGTACGTAATTGTTAATAAAAAACATCAAAAAATAGACTTAAAAGGCTTACCGTTACTAATGAAAGTTTTATATTAGCGTGTTTTGAAATAATGAATAAAACTAATTAAATTTATATATGGCAGAAGGAGAAAAGGTCATTCCAATTAATATTGAAGATGAAATGAAGTCGGCTTACATTGATTATTCAATGTCAGTCATTGTGTCACGTGCTTTACCAGATGTAAGAGATGGTTTAAAACCAGTACATAGACGTGTACTTTACGGTATGCATGAACTGGGTGTTAGAGCAAGTTCCGCACATAAAAAGTCAGCAAGAATAGTTGGAGAGGTTTTAGGAAAGTATCATCCACATGGAGATACATCAGTTTATGACGCAATGGTACGTATGGCTCAAGAGTGGAGTTTACGTTACATGTTAGTAGACGGTCAAGGTAACTTTGGATCTGTGGATGGAGATAGTCCAGCTGCAATGCGTTATACAGAAGCACGTATGCGTAAGATATCTGAAGACATGTTGGCAGATATTGATAAAGAAACTGTAGATCATAAATTAAATTTTGACGATACTTTAGAAGAACCGACTGTTTTACCAACACGTATTCCAGGACTTTTAGTTAATGGAGCATCAGGTATTGCTGTAGGTATGGCTACTAATATGCCACCTCATAACTTAACAGAAGTGGTTGATGGTACAATTGCCTATATTGAAAATAATGATATTGAAATTGACGAATTAATCACACATATTAAAGCTCCAGATTTTCCAACAGGAGGTACAATCTATGGATATGATGGTGTAAAAGAAGCTTTTCATACTGGTAGAGGACGTATTGTAATGCGTGGTAATGCTAATATTGAAGAAGTTCAAGGTAGAGAGTGTATTATTGTTACAGAAATACCATACCAAGTCAATAAGGCAGACATGATTAAAAAGACTGCCGATTTAGTTAACGAGAAAAAACTTGAAGGAATAGCAACTATTAGAGATGAGTCTGATAGAAACGGTATGCGTATTGTTTACGTGTTAAAGCGTGATGCCATTCCTAATATTGTATTAAATAAACTATACAAGTATACAGCACTACAGTCTTCTTTTAGTGTAAATAATATTGCTTTAGTTAACGGTCGACCACAATTATTGAATTTAAAAGAATTGATTCACTATTTTGTTGAGCACAGACATGAAGTGGTTGTTAGACGTACAACTTATGAGTTGCGTAAAGCAGAAGAAAGAGCACATATATTAGAAGGACTTATTATTGCATCTGATAATATAGACGAAGTAATTGCTATTATTAGAGCTTCTAATAACGCAGACGAAGCAAGAAACAACTTAATAGAACGTTTTAAACTTTCAGAAATACAAGCAAAAGCTATTGTAGAGATGCGTCTACGTCAATTAACTGGTCTAGAGCAAGACAAGTTGCGTAGTGAGTATGAAGAGATAATGAAAACTATTGAAGACCTTAAAGATATTCTGGATAAAAAAGATCGCAGAATGCAAATTATTAAGGATGAATTAATAGTTGTTAAAGAAAAGTATGGAGATGAACGTCGCTCTGTAATAGAATATGCAGGTGGAGATTTAAGCATCGAGGATATGATACCTGATGCACAAGTAGTAATTACTATTTCGCACGCAGGTTATATTAAACGAACGTCTTTAACAGAATACAAAACACAAAATAGAGGAGGAGTAGGACAAAAAGCATCTACAACTAGAAATGAAGATTTCTTAGAACATTTATTTGTTGGTACAAATCACCAATACATGTTATTCTTCACTCAAAAAGGTAAATGTTTCTGGATGCGTGTATATGAAATACCAGAAGGAAGTAAAACCTCTAAAGGTAGAGCAATCCAAAACCTAATAAATATTGAGCAAGACGACAAAGTAATGGCGTTTATTTGTACTCAAGATTTAAAAGACGAAGACTACATTAATAGTCATTATGTAATAATGGCTACTAAAAAAGGTCAAGTTAAAAAAACTGCTTTAGAGCAATATTCTAGACCAAGAACTAATGGTATTAATGCTATTACTATTAAGGAGGATGACGAGTTACTAGAAGCTAAATTAACTACTGGAAACAGTCAAGTAATGATAGCACTTAAATCTGGTAAAGCCATTAGATTTGAAGAAGCTAAAACTAGACCAATGGGTAGAAATGCATCTGGTGTTAGAGGTATAACTTTAGCACATCCAAAAGATGAGGCAATTGGTATGGTAATCGTAGAAAATCCACAAGAAGAAACAGTTCTTGTAGTTTCTGAAAACGGTTATGGTAAACGTACTTATATAGATGATCCAGAAGATGGAGAAGCAGTTTATAGAATAACAAATAGAGGAGGTAAAGGAGTTAAAACCATCTCGATTTCAGAAAAAACAGGAGATTTAGTATCAATCAAAACAGTAACAGATACTGATGATTTAATGATTATAAATAAATCTGGAATTGCAATACGTATGGCTGTGGAAAGTTTACGTACTATGGGTAGAGCAACTCAAGGTGTAAAATTAATTAACCTAAAAGGAAAAGACTCAATAGCAGCAGTTGCAAAAGTAATGAAGGATGATGAAGAAGAATTAGATGAAACTTTGGAAGGTCTAGAAAACAGTACAGATGCTGAAGATGGCACAACTATTGATATTACAGAAGAAGAATAATTTTAAATTTAACAATTAATAAAAAACTAATAATGAAAAAACAATTAATTCTTGCGATAGCATTACTTGTAACAGTGTTTTCTTTTGCTCAGAAAAAAGAAGTAAAAGCTTTAGAAAAGGCAGTAAATAAAAATAATTATGCTGAAGCTAAAAGCTTAATCACGCAATTAGAACCTATGATAGGATCTATGGACGATAAATTAAAAGATAAGTATTATTTAGCTGCAGCAAATGCATATTTTGCTAATGGAACTTCTAGTGCTGAAGATGTTTTAAAAGCGACAACACTTTTAGATAAAGTAACAGCAGATAATAGTGATGTAACTGTTTTAAGACAAGATATTGAAAATGATCTATTAACTAAGGCTAATGGTTTTTTTACGACTAAAGAGTTTGGTAAAGCAGCAGTTGCTTTTGAAAATCTTTATAATGTAAATAAGGAAGAGCAAGCGTACTTATATTATGCTGCTTCTAGTGCTATTAACAATCAAGATATGGATGGTGCTTTAAAATACTATTTACAACTTAATGATTTAGGTTATACAGGTGTTGGTACAGAGTATTTTGCAACAAACAAAGCAAATGGAGAAGAAGAGATTTTAGAAAAAAATGCTAGAGATAACTACGTAAAACTTGGAACACACGAAAATCCAGGAGAAAGACAAACAGAATCTAGAGCAGGTGAAATCACTAAAAATATTGCTTTAATTTACGCTAATAAAGGCGAAAATGATAAAGCATTAGAGGCTATTGCTACAGCAAAAAAGAACAATCCTGAAGATGTCAACTTAATTATTAGCGAAGCTAATATTTATAATAAAATGGGTGATACTGCTAAGTTTCAAGAGTTATTACAAGAAGCAGCTTTAAAAGTGCCTAACGATCCTACCATCCATTATAACATTGGTGTTGTGTATATGAATAGTAACGAGATAGCAAAAGCTAGAAAGTCTTTTGAAAAGGTATTAGAATTAGATCCAAAAAACTCTGATGCTGCATTAAACTTATCAACTTCATACATAACAGAAGGGAATGCATTAATTGAGGAAATGAATAGCTTAGGAACTAGTAAAGCTGATAATTTAAAATATGACCAATTAAAAAATCAAAAAGGTCAGCTGTTTAATGATGGTGCAAATACGTTATTAAATTATATAAAAATAGATCCAAAAGCTCCAGATTCAATATACGAGCAATTGGCAAATATATATAATGCTTTAGGTGAAACTGAAAAAGCTAAAGAAGCTAAAAGCCATATTAATAAATAGTAGTATTTATTAAGTAGAATAAAAAAAGCCTTCATTTAATGAAGGCTTTTTTATGTTATACAATCTTTTTAATAACCCTAAGTTTATGGGTGTGCATTCGTTTATCAGAATTATAAATACCACTGTGATCTAAACGGTCTATTCTTACTTTACCATGAGCATGGATAATGTAATTGTCTTTCATTATAATACCAACATGTGTTATAACACCTTCGTTATTATCAAAAAAGGCTAAATCACCAGGTTCACTCTCTTCAATAAAGCTTAAAGCTTCACCTTGACTTGCTTGTTGCGAAGCATCGCGTAATAGTTTATAACCATTTAGTTTATAAACCATTTGAGTAAAACCACTACAATCAATTCCAAAAGGTGTTTTTCCTCCCCAAAGATAAGGTGAATTAAGATATTTAAATGCAGTAGAAATTATTTCAGATTTAGGATTTTGTTTATCAACATAAACACCTTCATAAGTATGGTTTAATAACGATAACCCATTTAAAGTTGAACCTAAAACAATCGTATTTAATAGCTGATTTTCGTCTTGAACAAATTCAACTAAATCAGACGATAGTTTTAGAGCTTCTAAATTTAGATTTTGATAGGATTCTTCAGTAATTTCTAAATACTGTTTATTATCAATCCAACCTTCATATTTATCATAGGCTAATCTAATCTTACTCCATTGTTTACGTTGCTCCAAAACCTTAAATAAATCGCCATATAGTACTTGCGAAACTAATTCGCTAGTATCAGATGGTTCTAATCTTAAAGGTAAAATACTTAAATTACAAATTCCGAACTGCATTTGTTGATTTTAGTGACGTTGAATAACCATAGCAGAAGCACCACCACCACCATTACATATAGCAGCAGCTCCAATTTTAGCGTCATTTTGTTCTAAAACGTTAAGTAGCGTAATTAAAATTCTAACTCCAGAACATCCAAGTGGGTGACCTAGTGATACAGCACCACCATTTACGTTAACATTAGAATCGTTTAGACCTAAAATTTTCATATTAGCTAATCCAACTACAGCAAAAGCTTCGTTAAATTCAAAATAATCAACATCTTTAAGATCGATGCCAGCTTTATTAATAGCTAATGGTAAAGCTTTAGCAGGAGCAGTTGTAAACCATTTTGGTTCTTGAGCAGCATCTGTATAACTTAAAATTGTTGCGAGAGGTGTTAAACCTAATTCTTCAGCTTTTTCAGCACTCATTAACACCACTGCACCAGCACCATCATTAATAGTAGATGCATTTGCTGCAGTTACAGTTCCATCCTTACTAAAAGCAGGTCTTAAACCAGGTATTTTATCCATTTTAACATTAGTAAATTCTTCATCTTTACTAACAATAATTGGTTCTCCACGTCTTTGTGGAACTTCTACTGGAACGACTTCGTTATCAAATTTTCCGGCTTCCCATGCAGCAGATGATCTATTGTAACTTTGTATAGCGTAGTTGTCTTGATCCTCTCTTGAAAAGTTATATTCTGTAGCACAAGCATCTGCACAAACACCCATTGCATTTTGATCGTATGCATCTACTAAACCGTCTTTTTGTAAACCATCAATTAAAGTAGCGGGACCAAATTTAGTTCCGGTTCTAGCATGAAGGTAATGCGGAATCATACTCATGTTTTCCATTCCTCCAGCAACTACTATATCATTATCACCTAAAGCAATACTTTGAGCAGCTTGCATAACTGTTTTCATACCAGATGCGCAAACTTTGTTAATAGTTGTACAAGGTACTGTATTTGGTATTCCAGCATAAATTGCAGCTTGTCTAGCTGGTGCTTGACCATTACCAGCCTGAACAACATTTCCCATTAATACTTCTTGTACTAATTCTGGTTTTAAATTTATTTTATCTAAAGCTCCTTTAATAGCTATAGCTCCTAATTTTGTAGCAGGTACAGTGCTTAAAGCTCCTAAAAAACTACCTATTGGTGTTCTAGCAGCAGAGACAATAACGACTTTTTTACTCATAATTTTTATGTAATATATTAGTCCCACGAAATTACTAATTTTTTAATAAAATTTAGGTTATTCTTGGGATTATAACTTAATAATAGGGTTATAATTTGTTACATTTGATAAACACGAGATTAAAGCATGAAAGATCAAATTAATACCATTTATAAAAACCATTCTCAGTTTTATAAGATATTATTGTTTTTAGCAACAACATTTTTAATCGTTTTTATTTTTCCAAAAAGCGGACGGTTTAAGTATAATTTTGAAAAAGGGAAACCTTGGCAAACCGAAAATTTATATGCACCTTTTAATTTTGCAATTCAAAAATCAAAGCTAAAAGTTACAGAAGAGCAAGAGCTTATAAAAGCTCAAACCACTTATTTTTTTGATAAAAACGAAACCATTGAAGAAAAAGTAAAAAATGAATATGAAAATGCTTTTAATAAAACATTTAATGATTCAATTGGTAACTTTAATAAGTTAAAATCTAAAGGTTTAGTGATACTGAATGACCTTTATCAGTATGGTATATTAAATGAAGATCTTAAAATTAACGAAAAAAGTAACGTGGTAATTTTAGTTGATAATGTTGAAAAAAAATCTGCATTATATACTAATTTAAAAAAACAAGGAAATATAAAAGACAATATTGAAAAAGAATTGAAAGACGAAAATTTATTTAGATATTCAAATAAATTGACAGCTTTGTTTTTTGATATCATACAATCCAATCTATCTTATAATAAAACCCTTACAGATAATGTATTACAAGAGTCTTTAGATAAGATTTCTAGTAATCGAGGTGTAATTGATAAAGGGACCTTAATAATATCAAAAGGAGAGGTGGTAAATGATGATAAATATCAGGTATTAAATTCATTATCAAAGGAATATGAGTCTCAGGTTTGGAGTAAATCTAGCTATAATTGGATAGTTTTTGCATACACATTATTAGTTGCTTTAGCGTTATTAATGCTGTTATTATTTATTAGAAAATATAGGTTAGATGTTTATAAAAACAATACTAAAGTTACTTTTATATTTTTTAACGTCTTAATTATTGTATTACTTACTACGTTAATCATAAATTATAATTCAGAATACGTCTATTTGGTACCAATAGCAATTTTACCCTTAGTATTAAAAGCTTTTTTTGATGCCAGACTAGGTTTGTTTACACATGTAATTACTGTTTTGTTATTAGGCTCTATTGTACCAAATAGCTATGAGTATATGTTTTTACAAATAATAGCAGGTATAGTTACTATTTTAACAGTATCAGAATTATATAAAAGAGCAAACCTTTTTATATCAGTTGGACAAATTACATTGGTTTATATTATAGCTTACTTTGCTTTTTTTGTAATACATGAAGCAAGTATTGATAACTTAAAATGGGAAACCTTTGGACTATTTATATTATGCGGACTTGCAACCTTATTTGTGCAACCTTTAATTTATGTCTATGAAAAACTATTTGGTTTAGTGTCTGATGTTTCATTATTAGAATTATCCGACACCAATTCTAAACTTTTAAAAGAATTATCAAATAAAGCACCAGGTACCTTTCATCACTCATTAAATGTAGCAAATTTAGCTGAAGCTTCAGCTAATGAGATTGAAGCCAATGCAATGCTAGTTAGGGTAGGTGCACTGTATCATGATATAGGAAAAATGAAATCGCCAACCTATTTTACAGAAAATCAATCTTCAGGAATTAATAGTCATGATGAATTATCGCCAAAAGAAAGTGCAAAAATAATTATTAACCACGTCTTAGATGGAATTGAAATAGCTAAAAAATATAATCTACCTGATCGTGTAATAGACTTTATTAGAACGCATCATGGTACAAGTCAAGTCTATTATTTTTATATGAAAGAAAAGGCTAATAGTGAAGCTGTAAACATCGAAGATTTTACTTATCCAGGTCCAAAACCTTTTAGTAAAGAAACTGCTATTTTAATGATGTGTGATAGTGTAGAGGCAGCTTCCAAAAGTTTAAAAGAACCAACTTCAAGTAAAATTGATAATTTTGTCGAAAATATCATAAATAAACAAAAAGATGACGGTCAATTTTTGAATGCTAACATAACTTTTAAAGAAATTGAATCCATTAAAAAAGTGCTAAAACGCAAGCTTGCAAATATTTACCATCTTAGAATTGAATACCCTGAATAATTTTTCAAAAAAAACAGTAAAAAATGTTGTGTAATTTAAGATGATATCTTAGATTTGCACCCGCAATTAATTGCAAAGTTCATTACAACATAATTAACGGAGAGGTGCCTGAGTGGCCGAAAGGAGCGGTTTGCTAAATCGTCGTAGGTGGAAACACTTACCCAGGGTTCGAATCCCTGTCTCTCCGCTATTATTTTCTCAAAATTTTTATTTTGATAACCTTTTTCGGGGTGTAGCGTAGCCCGGTTATCGCGCCACGTTTGGGACGTGGAGGCCGCAGGTTCGAATCCTGCCACCCCGACTTTTTATTGCTACGGGCTCGTAGCTCAGCTGGATAGAGCACCTCCCTTCTAAGGAGGCGGTCACAGGTTCGAATCCTGTCGGGCTCACTTAAAGACTTACTGGAAACAGTAGGTCTTTTTTGTTTTATAGAGTTAATCATTGATTTCATTGGGTATATAGCATTTCTTTTCTCGTCACCTTTCGTCATCTTTAGACAAAATAATTTCCCCTTGAATTTCCCCTCCTAGAGTTTTTTATATAAAATATTCATTACAAAAAAAAATAGGGGAAATCTACCATCTATATTTATATTTTATAAAGTCTTTCCAGTTTTATTTACAAATTGATTTAAATGTATGTACCTGATTACCATGTATATATCATTGAATTTTGAAAAAAAGCTAAGATATTCGTTAAAAAAAATAAGTTACTGGGTATTACTATACTGTAATGAAAAACTTTTAAAAATGAAATTTAACTACTCTGTAAAAACAATTTTAAGGAAAGACAAAAAAACTAAACTAGGCTTGTACCCACTTTATCTACAAGTGATTATTAATTCGACACCTGTTAAGTTACCTATAAGAGAGTATATAAAATTAAATGAATGGGATAAACCTAAAAATAGATGTAAAGGAAAAGGTTTTAGTTACTTAAATAATAGATTAGAAAAACAAGAACAAGAAATAAAAGATTTTGTAAACCAACAAATAGCAATTGGTAAGTTGGTTACTATTGATATGATTAAAAGATTTTATAACAAAGAAGATTTTTTAGACTTCTACGGATTTTATAAAACTTTTACTGAAAGAAAATTTGAAAATTTAACTATAGGTTCTCAGTATCACTATACTTTACTTTGTAAAAAAATGAAAGAGTTTAAGCCAGTATTGAGGTTAGATAATATTGATTTAAACTTTATAGAAGAATTTGATTATTATCTAACTGTTACTAAAAAGACAGGTTTGGGTGGTACTGCAAATAATCACAAAAAATTGAAAGCTATATTAGGAAGTGCATATAGATTAAAGTTAATTGAATCTAATCCATATCAAGACTTTAAGATAAAAGCACCTGCGCCTAGAACTGTATTTTTGACAACAAAAGAAATATCAGAGTTAGAAAAATTAGATTTAAATCATAGACCTGAAATAGAACTAACAAGAGATAAATTTTTGTTTGCATGTTATACTGGCTTACGTTTTTCTGATATGAATTTCTTAAAGTGGCAAAACACTAAAAACGGAATAATTGATATTCAAATGATAAAGACTAAAAGTCCTGTAAAAGTACCATTAACAAAAAAGGCTAAAAAACTACTATGTAAATATGCAAAGAAGAAAACAAATGAGTTTATTTTTAAAGAAGTGTCTAATCAGAAAATCAATTATGGACTAAAGAAGATAGGAGTTCTATTAGGTTTTGAAAAGCGATTAACATATCACGTAGCAAGACATACTTTTGGATCTTTATTAGCACAAAATAATGTAAGTCCATTTTATATAATGAAGTTAATGGGGCATAAAAATATAAGCCAAACAGCAAGTTATGTAAATGCTAATACTAAAATGTTAAGGGAAACAATGAAAAATATAAACTTTTAATTTAGATTTGTAGATATGAAATAAAAAAAGAAGAAATTAAAATATTATTAGCGTTAGCTATTTAATCTTGTTGTTGAAAACTGGTAATTTTTAAAACGATGCAAGCTAAATAGATTAATGCTCACGTTACGGCGTGGGCTTAGTTTATCTGCATCAAGGTATACCAGTACCTCAACAACAGTAAGCTACAGTTCCACGCTTATTTTTTGTTATTAATTCTCTATTTGGAACTGATAGAGAGATTATTATTTAATAATGAAAAAAGAATTTGTAACTCAGTTTTTAATTTCTAACGGAAAATATTTCCCTAAAAATAAATTAGATTATATTGGTAAAGAACTGGAAAAATATGATGGTCTAGAATATTCTATCAATAGTAATTATATAAGTCCTTTAAGAGGTGTTTTGTATACTTTTTTATTTTCTCCTTTCGATAGATTGCTTTTAAAAGATAAATTTTGGGGTGTTTTAAAATTTTTTTTAGCTATATCAGTTATCTATCTATATGTAAATTATAGATATACAAACCTACCACATATAGTTTTTTTGTCTTTTCTAATATGGCAATTTTTAGATTACACTACAGCCTTATGGAGAGTAAAAAAAACGAATTTTAGAACTTTAAAAAGTATTATTAAAGAAAAAGGAACTATGATTAATAAATCTGAAAGCAGCAATTCTAGTTCTGAAATAGGAAGCTGGAAAAGAGATAATCCTAATTTGTCATTAAACGATTATTACAAACAAAAATAGCATTGAATTTTTGTTATTTAGTTGCAGTTCTCTATTAGCCTATATTTTTAACTAAGTCTTTAAATCTGACGTCTTTTTTAGGTATTTTTATTTTGTTAACAAAACTTTAACTTTTGAGTGTTATAACTCTCTGATTTTCAGCATGTATTTTTTTGTCGTAAAAAACTTCACTAGAGTTATATATAGTAGTAATAATTAATACTATTTATATGATGAAAAATGAGAGTTTACAAAAATTGAAAGCATTTGAAATTAAACGAATTAGGAGAATGGAATCTCGACAAATTGAATTTTTAGAAGCACTAAAAAAAGAAAAACAATTAGATGATTGGTTATCTGTTAAAGATGTTATAAGTATCTATTCTATTAGCCGAAAAACATTTGATAGATTGAGGTTAAAAGGTTTAAAAGTTTCTCAGCAAAAGGTAAATGGGAAGATTTTAGTTCAACGTAAGGAAATAGAAGAATTTTTAACTCTAAAGACAAGATAGTTATGTTTGATGCAATAAAGATTAGAGTTCATAATATAGTACCCGATTTTGATAGTTTAGGCGAGTGGTACAATTTATCAAGGTACGATTACGATAAGTTTTCTTTTGAATTGTACAAAAATGATAAGCCAAACAAAAATTTAGAAGTACCGCTAAAAATATCGAATAGTTCCCCTAGTTATTATGGTTTTGAGATTAAAGGAAATTTAAGGAAATGGTATTTTGGAAAATTAAGTTCTAAATCTGATTTCGATAAAAAAACTTTTAGGAAATGTATAAATCTTTTAGCTGATAGGCTAAGTGTAAATAGAAAACACTTTTGGGAATTAAATAATGCACAGTTTACGCAACTAGAATTGGGTGTAAACCTTCATTTTAAAGGCGATTTTAAGAACTTTTTACAATGTGTAAGACAATATCCAAATATATCCAAGCAATCTTATTACAAAGGAGAATCTGTGACATTTTTTGGTAGTTATTTCAGTATTATTTTTTATGACAAGTTAAGAGAAGTATGCGAAAGGAATAGAATATCTAAAAAGACTTCTAATAAATTAATGTCAAAAATTACTAGGTTAAGGTTTGAAGTTAGGGTTAAAAAAATTAGTGGTGTGCCTTTTTTTAGAGAATATGTAAGTACTGTAAATGATGCATATACTAATTGGGATAGATTATCGGAATATTTAATTATGACTTATAATAACGTCATTTTTGTAAATGATATTACTCCAAGTATAGATGTGATTTTAAGTTCTGATGTATATGGTAATGGATCTAAAAAATTAGATAGATATTTAATTTTTAAAGGAATTGAAAAAATAGGGGTTAATAAACTTATAGAAGATTTATATGTTTATTACCCTACAAAAACAGCATCAACATTTCGAGATAAATACCTTGAAATAATTAAGAGTTTTGAATGTGAAGATACGATTTCATATCAAGAAATTTTTAGGGAAAGGTTACAAGAGAAAACAGCATTTAAACCTAATAGTTATTATAATAATAGTAATAAGAGGATATTACCCCTAAATAACATATAACTTATACATATAGACAACTAAGACCAACAAGTAAAGGTGTAAATAATACCAAGTAAATATATTGAGAAACAACTAAAGGTTTATATTTTATGTTACTTGTATTCTGTTAGACAAATAAATTAATATGTCATATTTTAATAAGCAAGTTTTGATGAGTTTAATAAAAAACGCTAGTTTATATTGAATAAATAGTCTTGTTTAACTTGATTTTCTTTATGCTAAAGACAAAATATTGTGTTTACTAGCACCTTATGTTAAACAAAAAAACAAAGCCCTTAAATGAGCTTAAAACATCTGTATTTTTTATCTCTTTAAAATGTGCCTAACTGATTAGATTATTCTAATACTTATTTATGTGTATTCTTATTAAAAGATAGTTGTTATTAACAAGTTGTTAATATTTTAATATAACACAATTGTTTTTCATTCATAAATAAGTGTTTTAAATTCTTATATTTAACAGTCTAAAGAAGATAACGTTTATATTAAAAATTCATGGGTGAATATTCAAAGAGAATTGGTGAGATAGGAGAGGAAATTGTAGTTGAATTTTTAAAAATAATTGGATGGACAAACCCTCGTTTAAATTTTGATATAGTTAGTGTTGACCCTGAAAAGCATGGAAAAAAGACTAATGGAATTGATGGTTATTTTCATTATTTAAGCCCAATGATTACTAATACTATAGAAAATGTAATCTATTCTGTTAAATTCAGTAATGATATTTATAAAGGTAATTTAGTAAACCAATTTAAAGATCATTACCGAGATTTAGCAATGGCTATAGAGTCCTTTAAAAAATCTGAAATAAAAAACACTACTCTTAATAATCATTCCAATATTGAAGCTGTTTTTGATAGAGGTATTCTTTTTTGGATTCATAATGAAATTGACTCTAAATTAGATTTATCTAGTAATTTAATTAAAATAGAATTACCAAATCTGTTTCATCACGATGGAATAGTTTTAATGGACAATAATCGTATGGAATTTATTTATGATTCTGTAAAATATGTAAAAGGGTACTATGCAAGTTGTGATGTTCAGTTTTCATATTTTATTACAGGGATGAATAATGATGATAGAAACAAAAGAAATGGGAAAATCCTCCCAATTCAGTACCTTTCATCTAATATTATACCTTTTAGAGTTCAGGATGATGTAACTAATAAAACTACGTTAGTATTTTGTTCAAATGATGGATTTAGTGATGAACAACTCATTAAATTAATGGGGTTGGCAAAAAATATAAGTAATAATTATCAAGTTAGTACTCATATATTATTTTCGAATTATAATAAAAGTAAACATGAACAACTTGTTTCTACTACAAAACAAGCGTTTGGTGATTCCGATTTTGTAGAAAATTTAAAAATCGGAAATTTTAATTCAAGTTTTATAGATAATAACTAGCCTTAGATTATGGAAAAAGTACAAGATAATATCAATCGTTTTTTACCTTTTGGGGAATCATTAAGACAAATTTTACAGCATAGAGATATTACAAAAAATGACTTAAAACAATTACTAAGGTATAAAGGTGTTTTTTTTGACGATATAAGTGATGAGAAAACCTTTCCTTTTATTCTATCTTCTCTTTTAAGCCCTAGCGAGTTTGATTTCCTTAAAGATAAGTTATCTGTTCGAGAGGATAGAGAAAAAACAATTACTAGAACTCTTAATTGGGAATCTGATGTAAGTCTAATAAAATCTATTCCAAACGATTTTAATATTCAACAAATAATTAAAACTACATTCCCAAAATATAAAGTTGTTGGAATGCCAACGTTTAAGATGGAGGATAAAAATTCTGATATTATCTCATTAGAGTTTAAATGTGAGACTGAAAATTATAGTAAAACTTGGTTTAGAGCTAAGAGTGAATTTGTTGGAAAGATTTCATTAGAAAAAGTTACAACAAAGAACAATGAAGTTCAGCTACAAATAATCCATACATCACCTGAAACAACTGAAATATCGAATAAAGTAGTTAAACATTTGGAAAAGCATTTTAAGAGAGAGAATTACATGAATCCAAACAATTTAATTGAAAAAATTGAATTTAAAGATTTTACAAATGAAGAAAGGATATATTTCTTTTTAGCTTTTACTAGAGGTAGCGATTCGCTAGACTTTAATAAAGTATTGCATATTGATATTGGACCTGATTCAACTGAAAATCTTCCTGAAAACATTGAATGGATGGAGCTTGGAAAAGTTAAGGATTTAAGTATAAATGGAGATGTTATACATGAAATCCCTTTTATTAAAGATTTTGAGATGCGTAAATATATCGAGTTGTGCGAAATGGATATTTCATTTAATTTTGCTTTTTCGAATGCTGAGGGTAATTGTAGAATTAAATTTGGTTTTCCTAATTATTTTTCAAAAAGAATCTCTAGTATAGAATTTGTTTCTGATGTTACTAGTATTAACTTAAAACCTGAATTTAAAGGTGTTTCTAAAGTGCAAGTAGGTAGAAGAATTATGAAAGAATTTGATAAATTAAAAAAGATTAATTTCGATGATGTAAAAAGTGAATTTTCAGTTAACAGTTAAAGTTTGAAAAAAACAATTTATATATATATAATTTCCCCTCTCGTTTCCCCTAGTTAAAATAATAGGAGTGTAAACGTATTATTAATAAGGGATTAAGGATAGGAGTTCGAATCCTGTCGGGCTCACTTAAAGCTTCACTAGAAATAGTGAGGCTTTTTTGTTTATATTGATTTCTTTTATTTTACTATTCTTTAAATACTTTTAAGATAGAAGGAATAATTTTTACATCACTTAATAATTAATCTTGATACCATTTTTATTGTATTATAAAAGATTCTTAAATTATCAATTAAGTACGCGTTTATTATTTTTGAAGGTTTAAATATTTAATAAATTTATTACCGACGAAAAAGGAAAGCAATATGAATAAAAAAATAGCTTACTTATAGCTTCATTAGAAATAGTGAAGCTTTATTGTTTTATATGGCTTTTGTGTTCTATTTTTTTTAGTCTAACACAAGGTCTTGGTATTTAAGTGGTTATATATTAAAATTGCATTTCATCGAAAATTTTAAAAATAATTATTTTGTTTCGAAATAAAGATTAATTTTGCACTCCCAAATCGCTATGTAAGCAAAAGTTTACATATAATAATTTTTATAAATGAATAACCTACTTAAATTCGTGGCATGTCTATGCCTTATTTTTTCATCAACTAGTTGTAGTCTAGAACCTTTAGATGGTCAGAATTCTATCAATTCTACAAAAATGAGTGAAGCAACAGCAACTACTTTTTGTGATAATCAAGATCCACAATCTAGACTAATTAACAATGGAACGATAGCGTATACGTTTACAATTATAGATATTGACCAAAATGTTATTGAAATTTTAAATGTAGCTCCTGGAACTTCATCTTCTTGGTCAAGTTTTAATGAAGGAGAAACTATTTTTAGTATTGATGGGTCTGCAAACAATGTATCAGACAGTAAAGTTGTTTTAGATATGTCTACTTGTACTAAAGTAGAAATCGTAATTAACAATTTAAATGAAGTTAATGAACCAATCATTTTAACTTTAGATTAAATTTTTACTGAACTTATAATAGTTTTTGAGTTTTCGAGGATGGTGGTGAAAAATAAATAGTTTTTACCACCATCTTTAATTTTAAACTTATTTCTAATTTGAGCAACTGTTTCAGGAAAGTTTCGTGTGGTAACATTTGCTTGACTTAAGTTTATTTCTTTTTTATACGATTTTTTATTGTATGGAATTGTTTTGATTATTTTAAAACGTCTTCCAGGAAATTCAATTAAATCATTACTTGTATATAAATGCGAGTGTTTGTGTAGTTTATATATGTTTTTAATACCTGCAATGCTATTAAATGCTCCTGACTTTAAAATGGCTGTATTTGGCTCGTATAGATAATTTAAAGGTTGACTGTAAGAAGGAGTAGTTTCTAATTCGTTTTTTAAATTAAAATTAAAGCGCTGCGTATCTTTATTAGTAATATTTATTGTTTTGATTTCTATTTCATTATTAAAATCTTTTTCTAAAATCCATAAAAGCTCTTTTACTTCATTATTTACTGCTACACAATGAATGTGTTTTACGTTTTGTAATTCGCTAATTCCAGAGGTAATATCTAAGATTGGTGACGTTTTTATCATTATATTCTTAGAATACTGAAAAAGCATATCCAAGTTTTCTGGAACATTTGGTAAGCAATCTTTAAGTAAAAAAACTTTACCTTTAATATCATTTCTTCTTGATGGATCAATGTAAATCCAATCAACTTTTTCACCTATAGTTTTTAAAACTTCTAGGCCATCATTTGCATGAAACGTTATGTTGTTTACTTTTAACTTAGAGGAATTTTTTTCTACTATTTTAGATAAATTAACGTTTAAATCGCAATGTATTACTGTATCTACTTTTTTTGAAAAATAGTAACAATCTACACCAAATCCTCCAGTTATATCAATGATTGATTTTCCTGAAATTAAATTAGATTTATATTGTGCTGTAACTTCTGAGGATGTTTGCTCTATATTAAGTTTAGGAGGAAAGTATATGTTAGGAGTATTAAACCAAGTCGGTAATTTTTTTTCACACTTTTTTTTAGATTCAATTTGTGTGATTATATCTTGTTTTAAATTATTATTAAAGGGAATTCCTTTTAAAGCTAAATTGGCTACGTCAGAATTAATATTTTGATAAATGAATTCTTGTATTTTGGGGTCTAAAATATCTTTATTAAAATTAGTCATCCAAGCCTTGTGTCAATTTATTTACCACCCTGTATTCTGATAAAAACTCTTTTGAAATCACTTTTATTGCTGTATAGGTTGGTACTGCTAAAATCATACCTACTATACCAAAAAGTAATCCTGCTATGATTATTACTAAAAATATCTCTAAAGGATGAGAATTAACACTTTTAGAAAATATAAAAGGTTGGCTAATAAAATTATCTACAAGTTGTGCGATTATAAAACCAATCATTACATACATTGTTTTTGGTAAAATTACATCGCTAAAATTTTCACCTAAATTACTAGACATACTTAACAGGATTAGCAAAAATGCACTAATTATTGGTCCTACATATGGTATTATATTTAGTAATGCACATAGTGTTGCTATGATTACAGCGTTTTCGATTCCAAAAATTAATAGTACAATAGAGTAAATTGTAAATAGTATTAATAGTTGTAATACTAAGCCACCAAAATATCTTGTTAGTAAATCACGAATAGTTACAAACGATTTTCTTAATCTTTTTTCATGCTTTTTAGGAAGCACAGTTACTATACCTGTACTCATTAATTTGCTGTCTTTTAAAAAGAAAAAGGAAATAAAAAGCACTGAAAATAATCCTATGCTAAAGCTTCCTAATCCTGATATAAAATAGTTTAAAAATTCTGGTATAACGCCAAAATTAATTTTCGACATTATTTTAGAGTCTTTGAAAGATTCTTCCACTTCGTTTGTGCTTAAGCCAAAATGACTTATTGCTTCTTTATATAAGTTTTCGATATTAGATTGTAATAAATCTATATCTAATAAAGATAAATTTTGTCCTTGTTCTAGAATTAAAGGGATAAATAAACTAATTAACCCGAAAACAAGACTTAAAAATAATATCATGGTAGATACTACAGCCAGCGTATCGGAAAATTTTAATCTATTTTTTAAAAACACGACTAATGGTCGTCCCAACAAGGATACAACTCCAGCTATTACCAAATAAACAATTACAGATTGTATTTTATACACAAACCATATTAATAAGGCTAATCCTAATAGGACAGCACAAGCTTTTAAAATTCCGTTTGCAATTGTTCTTGAAGTCATATATGTAAATATATAATTATTGAAATTTATTTTAGCGAAAACTGTTTAGTAATTTCATATAGTGTGATACTAGTTGCTTGAACAACATTCATGCTACTATTTTGACCAAACATATTTATATGTACTATGGCATCGCTAATTTTTAAGATATCTTCGGATACTCCAAAGTTTTCATCTCCTATAATTAAAGCGATAGGTTGATTAGGATTAAATTTAACTTTATTTAATGCTTGACTATTTGTAGATATTTCTAAAGAAAGAATAAAATAATTGTTTTCCTTTAATTTGTTAACTACTTCTAATGCTGATTTATGCATTTCATAATTTACAGACTTTTCTGTAGAACGAGAAGTTTTGGTCATTTTTCGACCTAAAGGAATGTCTGTTCCACAAAATATTAATTTTTCTATACCAAAAGCATCACAAGCTCTAAACAAACTTCCAATATTAGGTGCGTTTGAAACGTTTTGACATACAACTGTTACAGGAAATTGTTGTTGTTTAAATTTTGAATTGTAGTGTGTAAGTTGCAAATTTATGGATGCTATTTAATACCTATTAGTAAATAAAGATAATATTAGTTAAAATTAAAATGATTTAAGCTAATATAATTTAAAGTATGTAATAGAAGTTAGGCTTATTCAAATTAATTTTCAAAAGCATACTTAACAATATTAGCTCCCATTTTTAAAGCTTTAAGTCTGATATCTTCTGGATCATTATGTACTTTTTGATCTTCCCAACCGTCTCCTAAATCACTTTCAAAAGTAAATAGTACCACTAATCTAGAGTCATGATATAATCCAAAAGCTTGTGGTCTTTTACCGTCATGCTCATGAATTTTTGGTAATCCGTCTTTAAATAAAAAAGCAGTACTAAAAATTGGATGTGTTGTTGGAAGCTCTTCTAATTCTTGATTTGGAAAAATTTGTTTTAAAGCTGCAACAACATAAGGTTGCATTCCATAATTGTCATCAATATGCAAAAAACCACCTGACTTTAAATAAATACGCAAATTTTCAGCTTCGTCCTCGTCAAATATTACATTTCCATGACCTGTCATGTGTAACAAAGGAAACCTAAAAACATCACTACTTCCTGCTTCTACGGTTTCTGGTTTTGTATTTATTTTGGTATCAATATTTGCGTTACAAAACTTAATAAGGTTAGGTAGTGCTGTTGGATTACTGTACCAGTCTCCACCACCTTTATATTTTAGTATTGCTAAATCTTGACTATGTAAGAAAACAGAGAATAACAAAAATACTATTAAGTGTCTTAGTTTCATAAATTACTCGTTTATAAAAGCAATACTATGACATGCAACTATTGCTGCAGTCTCTGTACGTAACCTTGTTTCTCCCAAAGTTACAGGAATAAATTTATTCTGAATTGCCATTTTTATTTCTTTAACAGAAAAATCGCCTTCAGGTCCAATTAAAATGGTAATTTTTTTATTAGGAAGTACTTGTGATTTTAAAGATTTTTTATCGGTTTCCTCGCAATGTGCAATATAGGTATCTCCATCAAAATCTTGATTAATATAGTCTTTAAATGTTATTGGCGCATTTAAAATAGGGTAGTAGCAGCTTAAAGATTGTTTCATTGCAGATTGAATTATCTTATCAAAACGTTCAATTTTGACTACTTTTCTTTCGCTATGATCACAAATTATTGGTGTGATGCTGGTAATACCAATTTCTGTAGCTTTTTCTAAAAACCACTCGTAACGATCATTCATTTTAGTTGGTGCAACAGCTAAATGTAATTGATAATTTTTAGGCGCTTGATGTGTGGTGTTCAAAATATTTACAACACAGTTTTTTTGATCTGCAATAGTCAACTCGGCTTCAAATAAATACCCTTTACCATTGGTAATATTAAGTAGGTCACCTGTTTTTTTACGTAATACTTTAACAATGTGCCTACTCTCGTCCTTAGGAAACGAAAATTGATTAGTATCTGGAGCTATATCTGGATTGTAAAATAATTGCATATCACTTATTTTGCGATTACCTTTAAAACTTTAATTTCCTTAATCTTTTTAATTCTTTCGGTTTTTAAAATAATATAAAAACCATTGCTTTCTTCAACTCTTACAGTATAAAGGGTGTCTAGTTTATTATCTAAATTAAAGGCTTGTTCTTCGACTTCTAAAGGCATTTTTCCTTCTTTTAGCCATCCAGAATCTCCACCACGTTTAGCGTTTTTATCCATAGAATAACGCTTTGCTAAATCGTCAAAACTTATACCTTCTTCAAAAGATTTAAATATTTCATTTTTATATTGTACAATTTGTGTCGCATCAAGCGTGTTACCATCAAAATAGATATAACTAATACGGTAATGTCTCTCGTCTGTTTTATCTATAACCTTGTAATGTGTTGTATTAAATTCCGATTTAACGACCTCTGTACCACCAACACTAGTGTTCATTAATTTAGTAGCCAGTTTGGTTTTGTGCTTTTCTTCGTTAAAAATTAAAATTTTATTTTTTCTAGATTTTTTACTTACCAAAAATTTTTCAGCTTGTTCTACCGTTACAATAGTATCTAATTCTTTTTCTAAATCTTTTTGAGCATATATAGAAACAGTTAGTAAGCAAATAGTAAGTTTAATAAGGGTTTTCATTTTTTATAAAGGAATTTTAATTTCAACAAAAAAACAAAAATAAAGTTTAAATGAAGATAAATTATTGCTTTTAGTACTATCGCAATTATATTTTAAGTCTAGAGTTGGCCATAACATTTTGTTCTGCAAAGTCACCATCTAAAAATTTTAGGTAGCCAACAATAGCTATCATTGCTGCATTGTCTGTGGTAAATTCAAATTTAGGCACGTAGGTTGTCCAACCATGCTTGGTTTCGGCATCTTTTAACGCTTGTCTAATTCCGCTATTTGCAGATACACCACCACCTATGGCAATATGTTTAATATCTGTTAATTTAACTGCTTTTTTTAACTTGTCTGTCAGAATACCAATTATAGTATATTGTATAGATGCACAGATGTCGTTAAGGTTTTCTGTTATAAAATTAGGGTTAAGTTTAACTTGTTTTTGGATAAAGTACAATACAGCAGTCTTAAAACCTGAAAAACTAAAATTAAGTCCATCCACTCTAGGTTTAGTAAAAGGGAAGGCTTTAGGGTTACCTAGTTTTGCAAGTTTGTCTATTTGTGGACCAGCAGGATATCCTAATCCTAATATTTTACCACTTTTATCAAATGCTTCTCCAACAGCATCATCAATAGTTTCTCCAATAACTTCCATATCAAAGTAATGTTTGACTTTTACAATCTGTGTGTGTCCACCAGAAATAGTCATGGCTAAAAATGGAAATGGAGGCTTTTTAAAACCGTCCTCTTCAATAAAATGCGCCAATATATGTGCTTGCATATGGTTTACATCAATTAAAGGGATATCTAATCCAAAAGCTAAGGATTTTGCAAACGATGTACCTACAAGTAGGCTACCCATTAATCCTGGGCCTTTTGTAAAAGCAATAGCACTAAGTTGGTCTTTAGTAATTCCTGCTTGCTTTAAAGCTTGATCTACTACAGGGACAATATTTTGTTGATGCGCTCTAGAGGCTAATTCTGGTACAACACCACCATAGGCTTCATGTATTTTTTGACTGGCAATAACGTTGCTTAATATTTTTCCGTTTAGGATTACAGAAGCAGCTGTATCATCACAAGAACTTTCAATTCCGAGTATATAAATATTTTGTGAAGTCATTAGTTATTTTTAGGCATAATAATTGTTAATTTTGATGAAATGTTTAACAACTCAATTACATTTGTTATAATAATTACAAAAGTAAGGTATTCCGTATAATTTTTAACTTTAAAAGCAATATCAAAAAAATTCTCAAAATAATAGGTAAACTGATAGCTATCTTGCTATTGTTATTCGTCATTGTGGTGTTAGTTCTATCTATTCCTGCGGTTCAAACGCGTTTAGGTAAATCTGCCACTAATTGGGTAAATGAGCAATATAAAACTAATATTAATATAGAAAAGATTGGTTTACAGTTTAATGGAGAAGTTGAGATTAAAGGCGTATTAATTAGAGATTATAAAAAGGATACATTAATTAGTGCAAGCCAGCTAAATACATCCATAGTTAATTTTAAAAATTTATATAAAGGAAAATTAAATTTTGCAGATATTGATTTAGAAGATTTAATTTTTAATATCGTTACTTATAAGGACGAAACAGATACTAATCTTGATGTTTTTGTTGCTAGATTTGACGACGACAATCCTAGACCAGAAAAAAGCACCTTTTTATTATCCTCTAGTGATGTAACAATTTCTAACGGAACGTTTAATTTTATAAACTATAATAAGGAGACACCAGAGATACTAAATTTTCATGGTATAAATTTAAATGGAACCAATTTTGTAATTGATGGTAGTGATGTCAAAACCAGAATAAATACCATGCAATTTGTAGATAGTCGTGGTTTAAAATTAGAAAATCTAACCTCTAATTTTTCGTATACTTTATCTCAAATGCGTTTTGACGACTTAAATTTAAAAACACCACAGTCTTATCTGCAAGGAGATTTAATATTTAGTTATAACAGAGCAGATTTTAAAGAGTTTGAAGACAAAGTTAAAGTAGAGGCTAATTTTACAGAAGGAAGCGTTTTATTAGACGAATTAAATGTGTTTTACAACGAATTTGGTATAAACCAAAGAGCAGATTTTTCGACAAAATTATATGGCACACTTAACAATCTAACTGCGCAAAATTTAAAATTAGAGACCAGTCGAAACACTAAAATTTACGGAACACTTAATTTTAAAAACCTATTTAATGCTGAAGATAATAACTTTGCTATGCAAGGTGATTTTGAAAATTTGTCTTCTAATTATAAAGACTTAAAAGCATTGTTACCTAATGTATTAGGACAATCAATACCAACCATATTTGATAAGTTAGGAAACTTTAAGGTGGTTGGAAACACTAATATTACAACACAAAAGATAAAAGCAGATCTAGAGATAAGCACCTCTTTAGGTTACGTAAATTCCAATTTAGAGATGTCTAACATTGATAATATTGATTATGCATCCTATAAAGGTAATATTATTTTGGACGAGTTTAATTTGGGTAAAATGTTAGACGATCCCAATTTAGGTAACACCTCGTTAAATGTAGATGTTGATGGTGTTGGTTTTAAAAAAGAAAATTTAAAAACTCAACTAAAAGGTGACATTTACAGTATAAATTATAACAAATATACTTACCAAGGTATTGTAGTTAATGGTCAATACAAACAAAGTAAGTTTAATGGTAAATTAGTTGCTAACGACAAAAATTTACAACTAGAGTTTAATGGATTAGCAGATTTATCTAAAAATGTTAGAACTTTTGATTTTGAAGCCAAAGTTGAGTATGCCAACTTAAAAGCACTTAATTTTTATAACAGAGACCAACAATCAGAGTTTAAAGGTATAGTGGACATGAAAATGACTGCTAATAATATCGATGATGCATTTGGTAGTATCAATTTTAAAAATACAGTGTATAAAAATGAGAACGACACCTATACATTTAAGGATTTTGCTATTAGTTCAGAGTTTTTGGACAACGAGCGATTTATTAAAGTAAACTCTCCAGAAATTGTGGAAGGACAACTAAAAGGAAACTTTAAATTTAATGACTTAGGGCTACTTTTTGAAAATTCGCTTAAAAGTATTTACACCAATTACGTTCCTAATAAAATCAAGGGTAATCAATATGTAGACTTTAATTTTAAAATTTATAATAAAATTATTGAAGTCTTTTTACCAGAAGTAGAAGTAGGCGCAAACACTTTTATTAAAGGTCGTGTAGAGAGTAACGAAAAAGCATTTAAACTAACGTTTAAATCTCCTAAGATTAAATTGTTAGACTATTTTGCAGATGCAATTGAGGTGCAAGTAGATAATAATAACCCTTTATTTAATACTTACGTAGAAGTTGATAGCGTGTACACCAAGCACTACAGCGTGTCCAAATTTAACTTAATTAACGTGACTTTAAATGATACTTTGTTTATGAGATCAGAGTTTAAAGGAGGTAAACGTAATGACGATTTTTATAACTTAAGTTTTTATCATACTATCAATAAAGATAACCAATCTGTAGTTGGTTTTAAAAAGAGTGATGTTACTTTTAAAGGTAATAAATGGTATGTTAATGAAGAAAAAAACAAGTTAAATAAAGTAATATTTGACAGAGATTTTAAAGATTTTAAAATTGAGGAGTTAGTTATGAATCATGAAAATGAAGAAATTAAACTAGCCGGAACTATAAAAGACTCAACTTACAAAGACATAAAATTAAATTTTAAAGATGTCGATTTAAATAAAATTGTTCCCGATTTTGATGGTCTTACCTTAGCAGGTAATATTAATGGTAATCTTGATGTTTTACAACAAAACGGAAACTATTTACCAAATTCTGCAATAACCATTGATAATTTAGAAGTCAACGACACTTTTTTAGGATCTTTTGATGCTAAAATTACAGGTAACGCTACATTATCTAATTACATTGTAGATGCCAAGATTAAGGATGATGACACCAATTCATTTACAGCAAAAGGTAATATAAATATTGCTGCAGATGATGCCTATATTGATGTGGATTTGGATTTCAATAAATTCAGTTTAAAAATACTAAACCCTTTCCTAGAAGGTGTTTTAAGCGATATCAGAGGAGATGTTTTTGGAACAGCTAAAGTGGTAGGTAGTTTAGATAAACCTAATTTTAACGGACAATTAAATATAGATAAAGGTGGATTAGGTGTGCCTTATTTAAATGTAGATTATGCTTTTCAAGATAAAGCTTCTGTAACTTTAAAAAATCAAAGTTTTATATTTAATACCATAAATATTACAGATACAAAAGAAGACTCAAAAGGTGTTTTAGACGGAAGTATTAGTCATACTAATTTTTCAAATTGGAAATTAGATTTAAACCTAGAAACACAACGTTTATTAGTATTAGATACTAAAGAAACAGAAGAGTCTTTATATTATGGTACAGGATTTATTGGTGGATCAGCCTCAATTTTTGGACCAACAGAGAGTTTAAGCATCAATGTTATTGGTGAAACTAAAAAAGGTACAGTCTTTAAAATACCATTAAATGATAACGAGTCCTTTGGTGATAATTCAATCATTCATTTTTTAAGTCCAGAAGAAAAGCAAGCCAAAAAAGAAGGTATTGTTTTGGAAAATCAAACAGACACTGGTTTAGATTTAAACTTTGAATTGGATGTAACCGAAGAAGCTGAAATAGAAATAGTAATCGATAAAAGTTCTGGTAGTACAATTAAAGGACGTGGTGTTGGTGGTTTATTAATTGAAATAAATACCAATAATAAATTTAATATGTATGGTGACTTTGTGGTTTATGAAGGCGTTTACAACTTCTTTTATGGAGGCGTTATTCAGAAAAAATTTATTGTAGAGCCATATACAAGTACACTAGCATGGAATGGTAAGCCATTAGACGCTATAATAAACATTGAGGCTAAATATTTAACACGTGCCAATCCATCACCATTATTAGATAGTCCAATTAATAGAAGCATTCCTGTAGAGCTTACTTTAGCTTTATCTGATCGATTAGAAAGACCAGAAATTAACTACCAATTTGACTTTCCAACAACAAGTTCGACTATTAAATCAGAGCTTGATTATAGGCTTGATACAAATGAAGAAAAAGAAAGTCAAGCCTTATTTTTAATTGCAACTGGTGCGTTTAGTAGTGGATTAAACGATATTAATTTTACGGGAACATTAACTGAGCGATTAAATGGATTAGTTAATAACCTATTATCTAGTGGTGACGGTAAATTTGATATTGGTGTAAATTTTGAAGCTGGAACCAATAACCCAGAATATCAAACAGACAATCGTGTTGGTCTAACATTGCAAACCAAAATATCTGATCGTGTATTAATTAATGGTAAGGTTGGTGTTCCTGTTGGTGGTTTAGGTGATTCTGTTATTGCAGGAGACGTTCAAGTAGACTTTTTATTAAACGAAGAAGGTACACTTACCGCAAAAGTGTTTAATCGCGAAAACAGTATCAGAAACTTTGGAGAAGAAATTGGATACACACAAGGTGTTGGTTTATCTTATAGTGTCTCGTTTGATACTTTTGGCGAATTAATGCGAAAAATTTTCAACCCTTCAAAAGTAGACGAAGAGGATAACGAAGGTGTTATTTTGGAGGACGAAACTCCAGAAAAAAAATCTGAAAACAATGCTCCCTTTCCTCAAAATATGATTATCAAAGAAGAGGAATAACAGATTATCAATTCTGTATTTTTCTTCATTTAACAGCCTGTATTTTATTAAGTTATTAACGAAAACGTTATAGTTTTGCGCTTATTGCAAAATTTTGTTAAAAGCGATGTCATATATAATATTTGTTTAGTAATTTTACTTTGATAATAAAAAATACATGTCAAAAACCATAAAAAAAATAGCTGTAATGACTTCTGGAGGAGATGCTCCAGGGATGAATGCAGCCATCCGTTCTGTAGCCCGAACATGTGCATACTATAATATAGAATGTGCTGGAATCTATCGTGGCTATGAAGGAATGATAGAAGGAGATTTTAAAGAATTAACTGCTCGTAACGTAAAAGGTATTATTAATAAAGGAGGAACTATCTTAAAATCTGCAAGATCTAAAGAGTTTCGTACTAAAGAAGGACGTCAAAAAGCATACAATGTATTAAAAGAAGCAAACATTGATGGCTTAGTCGTTATTGGTGGAGATGGTACTTTTACAGGAGCATTAATTTTTAATCAAGAATTTGATTTCCCAGTAATGGGAATACCAGGAACAATTGATAATGATATTTACGGTACGTCACATACATTAGGTTATGATACTGCTTTAAACACAGTTGTGGAAGTTATCGATAAAATTAGAGATACAGCAAGTTCTCATAACAGACTATTTTTTGTCGAGGTTATGGGTCGTGACGTTGGTCATATTGCTCTAAACGTAGGTGTTGGAGCTGGAGCAGAAGAGATTTTAATTCCTGAAGAAGATTTAGGTTTAGATAGATTATTAGAGTCTTTAAGACGCAGTAAATTGTCAGGTAAATCATCTAGTATTGTTGTTGTAGCCGAAGGTGATAAAATTGGTAAAAACGTTTTTGAACTTAAAGATTATGTCGAAGAAAATATGACAGAATACGAAGTACGTGTCTCAGTTTTAGGACATATGCAACGTGGTGGCTCACCATCTTGTTTTGACCGCGTTTTAGCAAGTAGAATGGGTGTAAAAGCAGTAGAAAGTCTTTTAGAAGGTAAGTCTAATTATATGGTTGGATTATTAAGCGATACCATACAATTAACACCTTTAGAACAAGCAGTAAAAGGAAAATCAAAAATTAACGAAGAATTGATACGTGTGTCAGATATCATGACCACATAATATAAACTGATTACAAATA